>Ga0302322_100004253_pt1 | contig 12406 bp, 12 predicted proteins | sample Fen_T0_2_FD_203757 | JGI IMG/M metagenome (GOLD analysis project Ga0302322, IMG submission 203757) | Peat permafrost microbial communities from Stordalen Mire near Abisko, Sweden - Fen_T0_2 | ecosystem: Environmental > Terrestrial > Soil > Wetlands > Permafrost | place: Sweden: Abisko...
CTCCTTTCCGTCGCCAAAGATCCCAAATTTTGCTTTTCCGGTCAGAACTTCACGACGCCCTATAATACTGAGGTTTCGACTAAGATTTGCCATCCGGAAGTCAGCAAGAATACTCTCTTTGTTAAAAAAAATTTCTGATTGATTGTTGTTTTGCTTCATAACAATACTTTCGTTGGTCAATAATTGTCCTGATTGATGGTTGCTTTGTTTCATCCCGGTTAATAAGTTTAATAGTGGTTCTGAGATTAGAAACAATTTAATGACCATGTTGTTTAACTAACCCAAATTTAACCGCACACAAAGGCTACCGGAGAACCTTCATACTTCAAGTTGTCAGTATCTTTGATCGGCCAGGACGAGGCAACTGTTATTAAGCTAACTACAGTAGTCTGTTTAAAGTTCTGAATAGTCACCTGAATTATTACTATTCCGTTATGACAAATTTGCACTATTTTTGCTGACACTCTACTTCAGGATATTATTATGACAAGATCGCTGGTTTTTATTTTACTATTTTTATCATCAGTTGCACAGCTAAGCGCAAGTGATCCTGATTCTATTAATTATACAAGTCATGTCTTCGATCAAAGGATCAAGACTGTTCAACTTTATAAGGATGGATGGAATCTCTCATATCCTATTATGAAACTCAATAGTAATGAGAAGTTAGTCCTTAATTTTGATTTACTGGGCGATCAGCCTGAGACCTACTATTACACTTTTATCCATTGTGATAAAGACTGGAAGAAATCTGACATTTTCCCTAATGATTACCTGACTGGTTACACTGAAAACCCGATTGAAGATTATGTAAATTCATTCAATACAACAGTCAGCTATTTTCATTATGATCTCAGCTTTCCAAACGAAAGAGTAAATATAAGTAAATCAGGTAATTATGTTCTGAAAATTTATCCTGCCGACAAACCTGAAGAACCGGCAATAACCCAGAGATTTATTGTTACGGAAGATGCAGCCAAAATTAATGTTACTGCTCACAGGCCTCAGATGACGAAGGAAAACAATACACATCAGCAGGTCGACTTTGTTGTCAATTACACCGGTATCACAATCAACGACTCTTACAAAGATATATTTGCCTTTGTGCTTCAGAATGGCAGATGGGATAATGCAAAAAGAAACCTGAAACCGGAATCCTATGGGAATAATGAACTAAATTATAATTCATTGTCTGATAAAAATATATTCCAGGGAGGCAATGAATTCAGGTATTTTGATATCAAAAGTATACGTTATAAGACTGAATATGTAAAAAGGATAGATTTTGCCAATCCCAACTATAATGTTTATCTGTTTCCATCGGAAAACAGGGAGTTCAAACCCTACTTCTACAATAAGGACTTCAACGGGAAGTATTATATAGCTTTTCAGGAGGGAAAGAAACCTGAAATCGAATCAGACTATGTTTATGTCTATTTTACGCTTCCCTCAGATCAGATGATTCCGGGAGGTAAAATATATATTTCGGGCAGTCTGAATAACTGGGCTTTTGATAAGAATAATCTGATGGTATACAATCCGGAAGCAAGAGAGTATGAATGTACAATGCTTCTGAAGCAGGGATGGTATAACTATGAATATGTTTTTCTGAAAGATGGCCAAACCAATGGAATTGCGTCATTATTTGAAGGAAGCCACTATGAAACAGAGAACGATTATATCGTTTTGATTTACTACAGGAATCCACACGATCGTTATGACAGGGTAATTGGTTCTGTTATTGCCAATACGCTCAATCGTCTCACCAACTAACTGTTACTGTGTTTATCAACTCCAAACTGCATATAAATAGTATGTCTGAGAGTTTTCACTATTTCAGCCATGTATTCTTCGACAGCTCTTACAGAACCCGGCAGAGTATAGATCAACGATTTCCCGATGATACCTGCAACTCCCCTGCTTAAGAGTGCATTAGGACTCATAGTCCCGTATTTAATCCTTATGAATTCCATTATCCCGGGGATCTCCTTTGTCAGAAGAGGGATAACTGTATCTACAGTAATATCCCTTGGACCTATTCCCGTTCCACCAGTAGTCAGAATGATATTGTAAGTCTTCCCGGCCCTGATTAAAATATCCTTTAACACAGCCGCGTCGTCAGGAATGAGAGTTAATTTAATATTGTATAACCAGCCAGCCGAAGAAAAAAAATCCACAATCTTTTCTCTGATCTTTGGTCCGCTGAGATCTTCATAATCGCCCTTGTGAGCCCTGTCGCTGAGAGTAATTATCAGCACTTCAAATTTTTCAGGAAGGTTCATTTTTTAGTTTTTTCAGTGAGACTGATATTATCAATAACCATATTCTTATCAACAGCCTTGCACATATCGTAAACCGTAAGAAGGGCAACGCTTACGGCAGTTAATGCCTCCATTTCCACTCCTGTTTTCCCATAGCATTTCACCTCACTCACAATATAAACACCGGTTTTATCAGGAGCTCCATCAACTTTTATATTGTCAAGAACAATATTATGACATAAAGGGATAAGGTCAGATGTCTTTTTTGCTGCAGAGATCCCTGCAAGCTGGGCAACGGTAAGTACATCGCCTTTCTTAAGCAGGTTGTCCTTTATAAGTTCAATTGTTTCAGGTGCCAAAGATATATGCCCGGTTGCCTTTGCGATCCTGATTTGGTTCTCTTTTTCGCCAACATCAACCATAACCGCTTTCCCTTTATTGTCAGTATGTGTAAGTTTCTCCATAATTTATTAACCTCCTATATTATAAAATGCACCCGTTTCGTTTTTTGATCCGCATTCAGGTTTTAATTCTGCGGCAAGCTTAATTGCTTTTTCGAAACCAAGTTCTCTGATATCAAGTTCAATATTGTTGAAGAGGCAAGGTTTCAATTTACCATTTGAAGTAAGTCTTAACCTGTTACATAATGCGCAGTCGCCACCCGTACCTCCATCAACAACTGAAAAATGTCCCTTCACAAGATCCATTTGCCTTATATATCTTATCTCCAGATCATTCTCTTTACAAAACCCGGTAACTGCCTTTGCTTCTTCCTCTTCCTTAGATTCTCTTATAACACAATTAATTTTAACCGGAAGAAGCCCGGCGTCTTTTGCAGCTTTAATACCTTCAAATACATCATTAAGATTTCCGTTACGAGTAATAATTTTAAATTTTTCAGGATCGATTGTATCAAGGCTTATGTTTACCCTGTGTAGACCTGCTTCCTTTAGATCCTTAGCATACTGTTTAAGTAATGTCCCATTTGTAGTCATCGAGAGATCTTCGATGCCATTAATTTCCGAGATCATTCTGACAAGGGCAGTAACTCCTTTCCTTACAAGTGGCTCCCCTCCGGTTAACCTTACTTTACTCACACCATTCGACACTGCCACTTTGGTGAATCCGGCAATCTCATTGAACGACAGTATCTCTTCATGACGGAAAAGTTTGATCCCTTCTTCAGACATACAATAAGTACAACGTAAATTGCACCTATCAGTAACAGATATTCGTAAATAATTCAGGTTCCGGTCAAATCTGTCGAACATTTACAATTTCTCCTTTTATCAATGATTTTATTCCCGGCTTCAGAGCAATTATCCCATCTGAATGAGAAAGTGCTGCAATATGAGCTGACCCATGAAAATCGATCGGCACAACTTCCTTATCTTTATTGATATAAACCGGAATTAATCCCAATCTGTCCAATGATTTTCTTTCATACTTTATGGCCATAGGCAACCTCTGTTCCGTGGGTATCCAGTTATAGCCCATCATTCTGTTAATCATGGGCCTTACGAGCATTTCGAATTGAATGAATGAAGAAACAGGATTCCCGGGCAGGCCAAAGACAACAGCTTTAGAGTGGACTCCGAATGTTGTTGGTTTTCCCGGCTGGACATTCACCCGGTCGAATAAAATTTTTACACCCGCGTGTTCAAGGACAGACGGCACAAAATCAAAATCACCCATTGAAACACCACCTGTTATAATAACAATATCGCTCTCATGAACAGCTTTTGCAATTATTTCATAAGTCACTATTTCATTGTCCGGTGCAATACCATAGTCAATTCCCACTCCCCCGGCTCTTGTTACCTGTGCATTTAACTGATAAGCATTACTATTGCGTATCTGTGAAATACCAGGAGAATCAGAAGGTTCAATAAGCTCATCACCTGTGCTTATTATACCGACTACCGGTTCTTTTTTCACTATCACCTTTGTATGACCCACAGATGCCATTATTGCTATATCCTGAGGTTGAATAAATTTTCCTTTCTTAACGACAACATCTCCTTTTCTGACATCTTCTCCTCTAAGAGACAGATTCAGCTTTGGATTATTACCGTTAAATCTGATTTTACCATTCTGAAGCTTTTCGGATTCCTCCACCATGAAAACTATATCACAACCTACCGGGACCATTGCTCCGGTCATTATTTTTGAACATTGATTTTTCCCCACAGGGTGATCGGGTACCTTCCCTGCAGCAATAATCTCAATGACTTTTAAATCATTTTTCAGATCATTTCTATGACACGCATAACCATCTACAGCTGACCGGTTAAAAGGAGGCATATCAATATCGCTCAGAATGTCTTCATCAAGTATTCGTCCGTAAGAATCCATAAATGGAATAGTCTCTGCTTTAGTATCAAACACACATCCCATTACAATTCTATAAGCTTCGTCAAATTCTATCATGCCTATATTATATTTTCACCTCAATAAAATCTGCTTATAACTATTCTTCCCATTGCGTTACTTAGCGTCAACCTTTGTGACCCTTTGTGTTTCATTGGTTTATATTCTTACTACAAAGTGACACAAAGGTTATCTCAAAGGTACACAAAGTAGTTTTTGGAAATTAAATTCATCTTTCTTAATTCCCGTTTATTACCACAATTTCTTTTGCTGGAAAACTAACCCATACTTCTTTGTTTTCAACAAGATTAAGCTCTGCTATATCTGAAGCAAGTATGTTAATATAAAACAGTTCGCCTGCTTCTACAGTTACTTCCATACCAAATTCTGAAGGTATAAGTTCAGTTATTTTACCTTTTAATGCATTGAGCTCCGTATTAGACGGCATATCATTTGAAATTGCTATGGAGTCGCTCTTAATAAGAAGGAGGGTGTCACTTCCAGCTATAACACCATTAAGTCGAAACTTTACTTTATTTTCGGTTAGCCCAACTGATAAGCCATTCTCACGTGATATGTCAACTCTGAAAAAGTTCCTTATACCTGCATAACGTGCAACAAAACGGTTAGACGGATTTTTAAATACATCATCCACAGAACCCTCCTGGATGATCTTCCCGTTATGAATAACCCCTACCCTTTTCGCAAGGCTGATCGCATCTCCGTAATCATGGGTAACATGAATAATTGTCTGACCGGCTTTATTCAGGTTTCTTAACAACCGTTTCAGATCGTCTTTCAGTGAGGTATCAAGTGAAGAGAGAGGTTCGTCAAGCAATAAAAGCCTGGGTGATGTAATAAGCGTTCTTGCCAGAGCGACTCTTTGCAATTCACCACCTGAAAGCTTTTCGGTATTTCGTTCAAGAATATATTTAATATTCATTGCTGTTGCAGCTTTCTCCACCTTTTCTGTAATAGCTTTTTTCCCTTCTCTTCTGACTCTGAGGGGATAAGCAATATTTCCAAATACTGTCATATGAGGAAAAACAGCATAATCCTGAAAGACAATTCCAACTTTTCTATCCTGTATGCGCTGCATGGTTATGTCCTCATTATCAAGAATTATTCTGCCTGTGTCAGGGTGTTCCAGACCGGCAATCAGCTCAAGAAGCTGAGTCTTTCCTGACCCTGATCTACCCAGCAGAACATAGTATTCTCCGTCGGATACTTCGAGGTTTATATCCTTAAGGGCAAAATCGCCAAGTTGCCTTGAAATATTAATCAGTCTGAGCATCAGTGTTTATAAATTTCTCTTTTCTTTTTAAAGAAAGAAATCTTAAGGCTATTAAAAACAGAAGAGCTATCAGGATAAAAAAAACAGAAGCCGGCCTGGCATAATTAAGTCCGTATGAACTAAACCTTTCGTATATAAGAACAGGTGCAATCATAGGATGGTAAGCAATAATAACAACTGCGCCGAATTCACTCATTCCCCTTGCGAACATCATAACGAAACCAGTAGTTATACTTCGCCAGGCCAGAGGAAGTGAAATTGTAAAAAAAACTTTTGTATGACTGGCTCCAAGGTTAAGCGCCGCCTTCTCAAGTCTTTCCGGAACAGCTGCAAAACCATCACGTGAAGCATTTATTAGAAAAGGTAAACTCACAAAAGCCATAGCGAGAGCTATGCCTGATGGATGATTTACCAGATTGATACCCAGCAATGAAGCAGATTTTCCCAAAAAACCATCCCTGGAAATAAATCCCAACAGAGCTATACCTGCAGCCGTATGAGGAAGTACAATAGGAAGATCAATTATTCCCTGAACGAAATTTTTAACCGGAAACTTTTTACGTGCAAGAAGCCATGCAAACGGAATAGCTCCAATTGAGAATATAAAGGTTGCTATGAAAGAAACCCATAGTGTGAGCCAGACACTCTGGTGAACCTCTTTGTCTTTTATTGTTTCAAGAAACTCGGCACCTCCGGTGTGGATAAACATTCCGGCAAGAGGTGCAATAATAAATAGCAGGACCAATGACGACAAAATCATCACTATCCATGTAAAAAGGCTGTTCCTGCTCATTATAAAATTACTTCTTTTTAGTCAAAGTTGAATATTTTAACAACTTTGCAGGCAGCTTTTCAACAGGTTCTGCAATAAGAGGTACGATAGGTTGCTGCCCATTTTTTCTGAAGATATTCATTCCTTCGGGACTTAACAGGAACTCCATGAAATTAATAGCTTCTTCTTTTTGAGGTGCATTATCAAGGATGGTTATGCTGTAATTTATATAATCTCCCGTGACTTTCATTTTTAATCCAGGTTTGCTTCCTGCAACCTCCATACTCACAGATGAATATATCTCATTTTTTGAAGGATCAGAAAGGTTAACCTCTTTTGGCAGTTCAATATACTTTAGCCCATGTTGTACTGCAACTGATTTATACTGAAACATATAATCAATTGCATTTGATTCGAGAAGTGCCACAAGGTCAACCTCCTTTGGCCGGATATATTCTTTGTTTTTTGATGACATCTTTTCAGCCAGCCCTGGTTTGTTATAATACTTTTCAGCCAGCATAAATGTAAAGACAGTCCGATAACCACACGGGTCGGAATCCGGGTCCGATCTTGAATAGATTACATCCTTTTTCTGAAGAATGTCCATCCAGTTGTCAGGATTGATTTCTTTTGAGTATTTCGATTTTTCCTGGTAGGCGATTACTATTTCATTGGTGGCAAATCTTATACTCCAGCTTGCATAATCCGGAATAAGAAGTTCATTAATAACGAAATAATCTGAGGAAGCGATAATATCACATGGCTTTTTAAGCTCAGTTATCTTTCTTGCACAAATAAGGCTTCCTGCTGATTCAAGGAATATTTTGGTATCAGGATTTCTTTTCTGGTACTCCTGAGCTATCTGTTTTACAGGCACGGAAAGCGACCCGGCATGAAAAATAATTAACTCCTTTTGTTTCGTCTCGGATTGACCCGAAGAATCCGATGGGCGAATTAAAATTGCTAATAACATAATAATTAAGATTCTCATAAATTAATAACTAGTTAAGACCATCTGGAACAGTCACAAAATTAGTAAATGGTTTTAAGAGACATCCGAATTGCAGATTAAAAATATTAGAGACGCCCGAATTGGGCGTCTCAATATAAAAATGTCATATTGACCAAAAAGAGACGCCCGAATTAGACTTCTCAATATAAAAATGCCATATTGACCAAAAAGAGACGCCCGAATTGGACGTCTCAATATAAAAATGCCATATTGACCAAAAAGAGACGCCCGAATTGGGCGTCTCAATATAAAAATGCCATATTGACCAAAAAGAGACGCCCGAATTGGGCGTCTCTACTATAATCACAAATTTAATTTTTTGTCAGCGATACCTGATATCGTAGTTACCGTCTTCCAGTTTCTGGCAGTCCCGATAACACCCATCTTCTTTTCGAAAAAGTTTGTATAAAGTTTGGTCCTGCCAAAACCATTCGGACAATAAATGAATATTTCCCTGCCAACTATCATAAATTTATCAGGCGGGTAGTCGACCTTTGCAACTTTCTGAATCTGATCATCCGAAGGTTCATCATGAAGAAAGAGAACTGCCATTTTTGAAGGGTCAAAATCCGTTTCTTTAAGAAACGGGTTAGTTGAAAACAGATCATTTAGTTCCGTGTTTGTTCTTATCATTACAGGTATAATATAATTGAACCTCTCAAGAATTGCCTGCTCAAGGGTCGTCGAAAGAGTTAAAGGAGGAATGCCGCCAAAATCGCTGAAAATAACGTTTCCACTCTGAATAAATGTCTCTGCATCCTTTAACCCAATCTTGATGAATAGTGCGGAAAGGTCGGTCATCTTTATTGAGTTATGACCGGTCATATTTACGCCACGAAGAAAAGAGATATAAGTTTTCATATCAATTAATCCGGTATCTTCTACAAGAATCCAGTAGAGACGCCCAATTTGGGCGTCTCAATAGAATAATGGAATATTAACAAAAATAAAAATACCAAATCAATCCAGTAGAGACGCCCAATTTGGGCGTCTCAATAAAATTACCAAATTAACCAAGTAGAGACGCCCAATTTGGGCGTTTCAATAGAATAATGGAATATTAACAAAAATAAAAATACCAAATCAATCCAGTAGAGACGCCCAATTTGGGCGTTTCAATAGAATAATGGAATATTAACAAAAATAAAAATACCAAATCAATCCAGTAGAGACGCCCAATTTGGGCTTCTCAATAAAATTACCAAATTAACCAAGCAGAGACGCCCAAATTGGGCGTCTCTACAGTTGTTTTGTTACTGAAAATTCTTAACGACTTCGATCACTTCAGGAAAATCCATTCCTATTTTTTTCAGGAATTCGATTGTAGGAACACCGTTTTTATTCCACCCTCTTCTTTTATAAACGGCATCTATGAGAGATTCATACTGATTCTCACGATATTTCCTCAGTACCTTCATCTTTTCAACAGTTGTCTTTCCTTCCGGGTCGAATCCGATCTTTTCTATAAGCTGTTTGTCATAACGTTCTGACCTTGATTCATACTCTTCTACAGTAACAGGACCTGCGGCACGATATGGTTGCCTGTCGTGAATGCGGGTTCCGAAACCTCGCCTGAGGTTAAATACCCTTTGAAAGTTATAGACCCTTTCGGAATCTTCCACCAGTCTCTTCTTATCAAACTCCCTACCTGTAACTGCCTTATAAATAGTTACATAATTATCAACATGTTCAGGTACTTTGGCTGGTTCCGCTGTCTGGGCATTGTTTTCAGGCTCGACATCATTCCATGGAAGTTTACACAAACCTACAAGTCCGAACCATGTGCGGAACATAGGAAAATAATGAAGCGCTTCAGCCTTATTTTCAAATGTTGGTATCTGGTTATTGACCATATCCATGAATATCAGCCATGCTTCATCGTGTTGCGGCCCTTTGTTTGTAAGAGCAAAACCACCTTGCTGGGCAAGAGATTCCTTCGACATATACTGTGAATACTCAAGTCCCTTATTTTCCATTCCTATATCGTTCAGGAAAGCAGCTTCACCCCATCCGTTTTTAATAAATAGTTCTTTCATCCTGCGGACACCTGTGCCGGCAATCTTACCGAATCCTTCTCCCCTGGCAAGCTGGTGTAACATTTCAAGTGCAGACTCAGATTGACCAAAGTTCAGATCAAGCCCGCCTGTTCTATCCTTATTCAGAATTCCGTTCTGGAAACACTCCATTATAAATGCAGTAACCGTACTCCAGGTAATTGTACAGATCCCGTATGTATCACAATAAAAATTTGTTTCAATAATATATTCCGGATCAAATATTCCGCAATTTGACCCCAGACCTGCAGCGTTCTCATATTCAGGACCATCAACAATAACTTTCTGTCCCTTATAAGGGCCGGTCTTCAAAATAAAATCATCGATTCCTTTACTGCACGACATATTACAGCCGATCCAGCAACCATCAGGTATATTCTGTGTAAAATACCTTTTCCAAACCGACGAATCGATCTTATAAGAATCGGGATGGCTTCCATATTTATAATTCATAACAGGTAGCAGGTCATGATCATTCATCACCTCCATAAGATGAGCTGTTCCGATCTCTCTCATCTGGCATTGTTTGGCATCCAGCTCCCGTATCTCCCTGTTAAACCTTTTACCTCTTTCCATTATGGCCTCCATGTCAACTACATTATTGAGATTACCTTTTACACCCGGAATTTTGCAAACAAGAGCTTTGATTTTCTTGTTACGGAATACTGATCCTATTCCGCCTCTTCCCGCTTGTTTTAGACGAACCTTTTTCCGTTTGGAGTCATAAAAACTAAAGTTAAGCATTCCGATTAATGAGTGTTCAGCTGCCGAACCGGTAGAGACTACTCCTATATATTTCTTTTCACTATCGTTATCCGCAAATATTTCCGTCAACTGTTCTCCCAAAAGATGACTATCAGTTGCTTCTGCCGGGGCTTCGAAAATTTCAACTTTATGGTTTATACCATCTATAAGAACTATTACATCTTTCTCCGCTTTCCCCTGGATTTCTATTGCATCAAATCCGGAAAATTTAAGAAATGGTCCGAAAAATCCACCTACATTGCTATCCATAACAGAGTTTGTCTGTGGCGACACGGTAACAACCAGAGATTTCCCTGTTCCGGAATATTGAGTTATACCACCAACCGGGCCGGAAGATATAATTATTTCGTTTTCAGGATCATCCCATTTAGTTTCAGGTTTTGTAGCATCCCAGAGAAGCCGCAAGCCATATCCTTTTCCGCCTATGAATTTTTCTTTCATTACAAGCGGAACATCCTTATCTTTAATTTCTGTTGTACCTACATTAATGTAAAGTATCTTATCGGTATAACCCTTATTAAGTGGGGTCCATATATAATCCCAGCCTTTTAAAAGTTTATGCTGTGCTTTTATCGACGCTTTGTCCATAAATAATAGTATTAGAGGCTTGTATGTCTGTGATATATAACATCAAAATTAAAACATTATTGGGGTTTTTACTATGATATTGATCACTATGTTGTTCATTTCATTTGAAGTTTTAACAGAGACCGATCTTGTAAAAGCATTAAAAGGTTCTTATCTTTCGGAGTAATATATGATTTTAAAATAAAATGATCCGGTTCAATCATGAGATTCTCTGAAATTAAAACTCATCTTTCAAAATTCAGGGTCGGAATTGCCGGAGCAGGAGGCCTAGGATCAAATTGTGCCGTTGCTCTGGCCAGAAGTGGTATTGGCACTCTTGTTATAGCTGATTTTGATATTATTGAAGAACCGAATCTTAACAGGCAGTACTATTTCACCGATCAGATCGGTTTGATGAAAACTGTTGCCCTGAAAGAAAACATTTCACGTATCAACCCTGATGTCTTTGTAATTATCCATCAGAAAAAACTGGACAGAATAAATATTCCTGAAATTTTTTCCGGTTGTAATATAATTGTTGAAGCGTTCGACAATTCCGCTATGAAAGAGATGATGATTGAAACTGTACAGATAAAAATGCCAGGCATTCCCCTTGTGGTAGGATCGGGAATGGCAGGATGGGGAAATACCAATGATCTCATCAGCAGAAAAATAGATGATACGCTTTATATTTGTGGAGACGAATATTCAGAAGTATCTGATAGTTTACCTCCTTTTGCACCACGTGTCGGAATTGTTGCCAACATGCAGGCAAATGTTGTAATCGAACTTCTTATGAATATTAAATGATCGATAATCAATTAACTAATGAAGATCTTATTAAATGACCGGGAAGAAGAATTCATGAAGGAGTCAGTCAGTGTGAATGAAATGCTCTTGATTAAAAAATTTTCATTTAAAATGAGAATAATAAAAATCAACGGGATTTTAATTTCAAAAGAGAAATACGATACTACCTTTATACACGACGGTGATGATGTACAGATGATATATCTTATGAGTGGCGGTTAAAAAAAAAATTGTAGGTTTGTGCCATGGTAATCAGGTTTAGTTTTATTGAAAAAATTCCCCCGGTATTCCGGAATAAATACGTTCTGACGATAATTATTTTCGTTGGATGGGTTTCACTTTTAGATTCTAACAACTTAATTACCAGGTATAAGGAGATGAGAGAGCTGCACAAGCTCAAAATCGACAGAGAATACTATATTAAACGTGTTGAAGAGGACAGGCAGAAACTTCATGAGTTGAAAACCGATAACCATAACCTCGAGAAATTTGCGAGGGAAC
>Ga0302322_100004256_pt1 | contig 12404 bp, 8 predicted proteins | sample Fen_T0_2_FD_203757 | JGI IMG/M metagenome (GOLD analysis project Ga0302322, IMG submission 203757) | Peat permafrost microbial communities from Stordalen Mire near Abisko, Sweden - Fen_T0_2 | ecosystem: Environmental > Terrestrial > Soil > Wetlands > Permafrost | place: Sweden: Abisko...
TTTACTTTTTATCCTTAAACTGTCTTACTATCAGCGTTGCAAGAAATGCTTCCAGAAGACTTAGGGGGATGGCATACAAAAGTATGCCATCTGGCAGAACACCCAGGTTTCCGATTGCAAGCCACATCATTGCAAATGCCATGAACCAGACAATGAGTGTGGTTTGAAGTAGTGAGAATTTCTTCGCTATAAGAAATACCGAGATAGCCATGAAGAGCGACCATATTCCCCATACGGCTCCGTTCACAGACTCCGAAGGAAACACAAGCCCAAGCTTTTTATAGTGATCTGTCCAGAATGAATGGAGAAGAAATTGATTCCTTACAAACTCGGAAATACTTATCCAGACTGTTGCTGAAAGTATTGCAAGAATTGCTCTGACAGGTTTCATAAATAAAGATTTTAAATAAATAATTAAGATCACGGTTTCACAGAAAAGATCAAAAAACAACAGACAATCCTACCTTATTGCCGTTCTGGATTACTGTAACTTCAGGCTTTATCTTTGAATCTGAATGATTTGAGGCTGTCTTTCCCGAATGCAGCTTATTGAAGGCAGTGGTAACCTGCTTGCCGCAGGCCCAGCCAAGAAGTCCTCCGACAAAAACATCCGAAGCCCAGTGTTCATGTTCTGTAAGCCGCGATATCCCTACGAGGGTTGCAAGGGAATAGCTTATTATAGGAACAGCCTTTATATCCTTATACTGGATCGCAAATACCGAAGCTATAGAAAATGCAGTAGCTGTATGGCCCGAGGGGAATGAATCGAATGAAGATCTTGGTTTTTTGACAGCGAGATCCTGGTCGATCATTGCAAAAGGCCCGTACCAGTGACCGCTCTCGCTCTTGCTGTTAGTATAGGCAGCCATTGGTCTTTCTCTACCGGTCATAAGCTTTATCAGTCTTGCCCATATGCCCGATGTGATCATTGCCTGTGTGGCAAGAAGACTTGTCTGCACTCCCTTCTGATTATGGAAAGCAGCACTTCCAAGGCCGAAGCCGATAACGGAGTAGAGGCCGATATCCCCTCCCAGGCGCGTTATGGCGGGCGACACTTTATTTACCCAGGCGTGATCCTGCTTCTGGACCTTTGCCCATTCGTCAACTTCATCATCAACCTGGAACAAGGCAACAGTTATAACCACAGATACACCGGTTATTATCCATTCCTTTCCCGAGAAATGAAAGGGAGCGTCCGCCTGTTGAATAATATTATGAAATAGCGAAGGGAAATATCCCTTTGGTGACTGAAACGAAAAGATGCTGTCTGTTTTATAGAAATTTTCAGTGGATCCCTTTGTTGTCTTATTTATGTCCGTTGTATCAGACATCACTCTGTGAGATCTTAATGTATCATTTCCGTTCTGTGCAGAAACAATAAATGAAATTGTAAAAATCCCAACAGCAAATAATGATCTCATTTCTTCCTTTTAGCCGCCTTTTTCAACTCTGCCAGCCTTACATTTCTTTCTGCTGCAAATTTTACGATCTCTTTAAGCAGCTTTTCAGGAACAGGCTTTGAGTTTGGGATCCTGATAGCTGACTTTGAAAGCTCATATTCTTCGAGCCGCGGTTTAAAAGCATTCATCACATCGGGTGAAACAAATACACTGTAATGGTTTGTGAATGCGGCAAAGTAAGCTATCATTCCATTGTATTTGAAAAGGGGCATCCGGTAGCTTATCGACTCCTTTGCCTCCGGGACAGCCTTCGCGATTACCTCACGGATCTTCTTAAGCTTTGGGCGAATGCTCTCCTGCTGCTCCAGAATGTACTCGTCTATTGTGGTAAAATTTTCCTCTTTCATCGCTGATAAATTTTGAAACTCTGGAATTCAAATCTACATATTTTACCAATTCACGATAAATTTATGATAAAGAACAGCAATACAGGAACTGACTAGAGAATCAGAAATGGAGAAAAATTAAATAAAGTCAGATGTGTTTTGAAAGGATTATTTGATTTGAAAATATTTTTCTCCCGGATTTCCGGTGTTTATTTCAAATCCGTTTACAATAACATCAAGCCCTGCTTTTCTGTCACCCGTATAGAATTCAACGCTTGCCTGCCCCGAAGAGTCTGTCTTTACTGAAGGATTCCAATACAGTGTCACTCTGTTATCGTATTGGGGATTTTGCCTTTTCTGCCCCTCGTAGGATGGTGAATAAAATACTCTTGGAGCGTCGAGTCCGTCAAGAAGGAATGTCTTTATCCCGGGAGGATCTCCTCGATAGCCATCTTGTGAGTAAGTTTCAATAACGACCATCGACTGCATTATATACTGGGGGAAATCCCAGATCTTGATCCAGGCATGATGAATAACTATTGGTTTCATCGGAGGTATCACCATAATTTTTTTTATTTCGTCGGTACGCAATGCTGAAATTGTTCTTAGTCCTGTGAAATCAAATCCCTCCCCGTTCCAGTAAGTATTTCCATTCAGAACATAGATCGGGAACCAGTAATTCAGGCAATGCTTATCGCAAATTGTCTGAATGCAGGGCAACAATACTGTAGATAGATCAGCTTCAGAATAGGGAATGGCTTTAAATTCTGATATTAAAAGATGGCTCAGATCAAGATATTTGTCTCCACCGGGGTCTATGGAATCAAGATTTGCAATATGTGTGGCTTCCTTGTCATAATTACTGAACCATGTACGTGAGTCAGCTTTTGCGGTAACAAAAACTTCCTGGAGAGTTCCATGCATTGTACCATAGTATTTTTGCTTCACGGGTTCATTCTTTATTTCAGGCAATGGAAGGCTGGCAGACTGCTTTGCCGGCAAAATCATTTCGCTTTTCACTGAAGGGACAAAGAATTGTTTTTGAATTGAAACGGGTCTGTCGAGTGTAATATCTCCCTTAATTGGTTTCTTTTTAAAAGTTGTTGCCTGTATCATGGCATGTGGTTTCCCAGTACTCAGCGGGATACTGAACCTGAACATTCCCAGGCTGTCGGGGTGTGAAAGGGCAAGGTATGACTTATCTGAATTTGTGAAAAGTGTCAGCCGGAGACCTGTGTAATTATAACTCTTTCCGCCTGAGCCGGCATTTTTTAATTCTATTCTGCCTGAGACATTGATGCTTTTTTCGGGTTGAAATTCAATTCCGGCTCTTTCCTCCTGCTCCTTCTCAAACTTTCTGTACCCATTTGTCAGGAGTAAAAGATCCATTGATGATTTATCAGCAACACGGCCATCAATGAAATAAGAGCCTGCATTCCCGATATCTCCGTGCAGCTCCGACTCAAGAAGCTTATAGCCTGTTATAGAGAGAGGCTTTGAGTTATCTGTCTTTTCTTTATTGAGAACGGCTATAGACATTTCAGCTTCAGCGGGCGCCCCTTCAGGGTTGGTTGCCTTAAGATGAAGTGTAACCTTTGAACGGGTTCCATAGGAGAGTGAGTCGCTGGTTACCTCTATTTTAATCCGCTGATCCTTATCAACATATATAAGCCGTTCGCACTCCGGCTTAAATTGCTCATTCAGAACAGTTACCCTGCAGATGCCTTCAGGAATAAGTTCAAGGGGGATCTTAAAGCTTGCAGAATCAATGAATGATTTTAAAAGTGCCGAGAACCAGATCTTCCCATGAGAACTGCCGACTATATACTTCTGACCTACCAACCCTGAATTGTTTTGCTTCACGGATAGTATCCTCTCTTCGCCGATTCCTGAATAACTCACCGACATTACAGAACCACCCTGGGATGCCTGTGGAAGGGCGACAGTATAGTTAATATCATTATAGCGGAGACGGGCAAAATATCTCCTGCCTGCAACAGGCTTAAGCCAGAAGGATCCCATGCCGCCGTATCTGCTTCTGAACGGGATAATAATACCTCCATCCTCAGTGCGGATCTCGCCTTCTATCTCCCTGCCCTGCCCATCAGGGCCGATCGCCTTGAAAGCAATTCTTGATGCAAGTCCGTTTACAAGAGTTCCTCCTTCAGGCAGAAATTGAACATCAATGCCCTCATGAATCGGTATTAGGAGTAACTTATCAAAGTTAAATAGAGTATCCCTGATTGAAATATCAAATTTCGCTATAGAATCTAAATTTTTCTCACCCGCAAGACTATACTTTAGAGTAGTCTCCTTCCTGTTTTCTGCATAAACAGTCCCTTTCATCAGTATGCGGTCACCGATCCTGAGCGAGTAGCTGATCTGGTGCCGGAAATTAAAGTTAATATTCCCGCTGCTGTCAGTTTCGGTAAACATCAGACCGATCCTGAGTGAATCAATACCTGCCCCTTTGATTATCGCCGGAGTACAGTCGAGTTTAAAATTCTTAAAGGCAGAGGTAATGTTTATTAGCCTGTAAAAAGGTTCGCCCGATCGCATATTTTGCATAAGGCGGGTATATGCGCGTATAAAGTATTTGCCCGGACTGATCGCTGAATCAAGACTGAATTCTCCGTTTGATGTTCCATTCCTTATCAGAAGCTTTTTGTTGATTACAACATGCCCTTCCATATCGGTCAGGTCGGCATATAAAACTCCGCTTAAAGTATCTGCGACCTGCTCATATCCATACCAGAGATAGGCCTTGATCCATATTGTATCACCCTGTCTGTAATTGCCTCTGTCGGTGTGGAGAAAGATTTTTTCGGCAGGCCTGTCCTGGTTGATCTGAAGATATTCATCAATTGAACCTATGGCCTGATTAGTATCTGAAGCATTAACAGACTGCCGGAGCGGGAGCGAGGAGATTTGTCCGGAAAGCACCACTGAAGAAAACAGAAATAGCAGGATAACCGGATATCTTAAAACCGGATTTTTCACCGGAAAAAATGAGGCGCATTTCGATAAAATCATCTGGAAGTCGGTTATAAAAAGCAGGATCGGGTCATCAATTTGTTATTGATAACCTTCAAATAATATACCAATTATAGTATTACAGATCTGTAATTAACTCCGGAACAGAGTTGCATGGCAGGTTAAACCGGAACACGGAGCCTTCCTTCTCCTTGCTCTCCACCCATATTTTACCTCCTTGCTTTTCTATAAGATCTTTACAGATTATAAGTCCCAGCCCGCTGCTGAGTTCTCCTTCAGTTCCTTTACGTTTTGTCTGAACGTCAAGCCGGAACAGGTTGTCAATAAGCTTCTGGCTCATCCCGATGCCTGAATCCCTTACTGAAATTTCAACACCATTATCGGAAATGTTTCTTGCTGAGATATCTATTTTACCACCTTTTGGGGTGAATTTTATCGCATTGGAAAGCAGGTTCCGGAGAATTGTCTGGAATATATTACTGTCGGTATAAACTTTCAGATCTTCAGGGAAACTGCGATCTATTGAAATTCCCTTTAATTTCGCAGGATCTCCGATCGTTTCAATTGTTTCATTTACAATGCTGAGAAGCGGAATCAATTCAATATTTACCGCCACCAATCCCTGCTTGATCCGCGACCATTCGAGGAGATTTTCAAGAAGGATGAACAGATTATTAGCTGAGGTCTTCATATTGTCAGCGACCTCCTGTGTTTCATCAATTGTAAACGACGATAATCTATCGGCCAATAGCTGTGAAAGGCTGAGGAAGCTGCTTAAAGGGTTCCTCAGGTCATGAGCAATTATTGAAAAGAACTTATCTTTCTCGGCATTTGATTTTAAGAGCTCCTCGTTTTTGCTTCGTATCTCTTCTTCTGTTTTTTTACGATCTGTGATATCACGGTAATTCAGTAAAATCCCGTTTATAATTGGATTGCCAGAGAGATTGATCGCACTAAGTTCCACAGGTTTACTGCTCCCGTCCTTGCACCTGTATATGTACTCTACAGAAAGCAGTGAATTTTCATTTTCAAGTGAAGCTATAAAGCATCCTTTGAATCGTTCACGGTCGTCGGGATGAGCAGTAAACCAGGCATTGCAGCCCACCAGGTCATCAGGCTTCCATCCGAACCATTTTTCAATATTGGGGCTGACATAATTCAGTTTGCCATCAGAACCTGCGATACAGATAATATCAGAAATATTTGAGATCATTGAGCTATGTCTCGCCTCGCTTTCCTTCAATGAATTTATCATTCTGTTTCTGTCGAGAAAGAGACCTACCTGCTGAACATAGAGGTTAACAAGCTTAGGATTTGAAAGTGTAACTTCTTTATGAAACATAAGCGTAAAATCGCCCAGAACTTTATCCTGTTTGGCAACTTTTACGATGAAGGTCTCGCCAAGGTTGAATGTTTTTTCAAGAAGAAGAACGACAGTTCTTGAAATCACATCGTTTGTAAGATCGTGCAGCCTTTCGTAGCGGGTAATTGTTTTGTTTTTTGTCTTCTGAGCCCTCAAAGGGTCATGGCTCCAATGTTTTCCGATAAGGTCAAAACCCAGAAACGACATTCCCTTTTTCAAATTTTCATTCAGGCCTGCAACTGCAACGGTTCTGAAGTCAAGACCATTGGCATCGAAAATATTGAGTGCAGCATATGAGGCCCCGGAAATGTCAAGCATCATCTGGAGGATCTTGCCGAAATTATTTGGATTCTCCTGCAATTGTATCAGCTCCTCTGAGGCGATTATAAGCTTTTCCAGAATGATCTTTTCATCTTTCTTGTCGATCATCTCCTTTTCAAAAATACTTTTCAGAGAATTATACTTCTCCTGTATCTCAAGCAACTCCACGTGAAGTTCTTCTACCGACAAATTTTTGTATGATCCTTTTTGCGCCATTTCAGTTCATGCTTTTGCAATCGGCTTTAATTGAAACCGTATTTTTATTGTTGCTTAATTAAAGGTCTTCAAAATAGGCAAATAAATTTCAATATAAAGTTTAAACTTTTATATTAAAATTATCACAAATATGTGAAATATTGTCTGCCGGGCAGGAGCTCGTTTATAAAACCTGAAGTTACAGGATCGATGAAGGAATAGGTCTTACGGAATATAACCTAATTCTGGTGTGTTAAATGGAATGCCGCCATCTCTACGCTGTTTCGCACTAAAAGGATATTACCAGCCAGGGCAGGGTGATTCCATGTCTTGCCTTTAATTGCGGGGAATCGTCCGATCTCCATGAATTTTTCAGGCCTTGCATTTACCAGTGCCAGCTCGCCCTTTTCGGAAAGTACTATCAGCAGATCCTGATCAGCAAGAAGAATGAGCTCGCCTGCATAGCGGCCTCCTTTCCATTTCCGGCTTCCTTTTTCAATATCAATGCAGGTAAGGTATGGTCCTTCAAAGCCGTAGGCATATCCTTTGTATATAATGAAATCGTTAAAATAAGGTTTCAGCTGGTCTGACATCCAGCGTTCTTTTGTTTTCCATCCGTCCGATCCATGGCTTACCGAAATACGGCGGAGCCCTTTACCCCCCTGTTCATCAACTTCGCTTATCAGGATATCACTTTCGCCGAGGAGAGCCGGCTGAACAATAGGAACACCGTTCATCGGCAGCTGCCATAATATTTTACCATCTGCAGGTGAATAGCTGGCGGCACTCGTTTTATTTATAAATAAAACCTGCCTGATATTGTCAATTGTCACTAAATGAGGTGAGCTGTAGCTTTCTCCGCCATCAGCAGCTGACCAGCGCAGCTTCCCTGTAGCAATATCGTATGCAAGAAGCTTGCCTGCAATAGCAACAAGAACTACGCTGTCGACCACAAGCGGAGAACTTGTATAGCCCCATCCCGGTATCTTCACATCGGTCTCCTGTGCAGCGTTGTGCGACCATACCAGCGAGCCGTTTTTTTCATCAAGAACATTAAGGATTCCGGTTGCGCCTAAGGTGTAAACACGGCCTTCGCTGAGGGTCGGAGTCGAACGCGGACCGGCGCCTGCATGTGAATCCCAGAATCGGGCCTTATCGCTGTGAAGCCATACCTGCTCCCCGGTATTCAGGTTGTAGCAGCTGACAGTTTCATATTCACCCCGCTGTTCCTGGGTAAAAAGTAAGTTACCATGGATCGCAAAAGAGGAGCATCCGGGGCCGACGGCTCTTCTCCACATTTCAGCGGGTGGCATCCTGGACCAATCCTTGCTTATCTGCACTCCATGGCTGATCCCATCGCGATTTATTCCCCTGAACCCAGGCCATTCTGCTTCTGTACCTTTAGTTGCAGAATCAGACCGTGAGGTAATTTTATTTATAGCTGGTCGTGTAAGAAGCTTCTCCTCATTTGTAGTGGCCCACCTCCAGGCGAAATCCTGATGCATCTGGCTATCCATCCCGTTTGTACGGAGCAGCGCCCAGAATCCTGATGCCGCCACGATCGTTGCGATCATGGTTGCCCTGCTTAATTTATCGGTTAACTTTGAACTGGCTGCAGCCCATACAACAAAAGCAAGACTCAGTACCGGGATCGAATAGATAGCGAACATCATGCCCATCATAGCTGTGGCAAGCGATTTGTCTATAATCTGAGAAGTTATGACAAGACCTGCAATCATAAGGGGAACAGCACTCCAGCGCTCGAACCGGGGAGCCCTGCTGAAAAATATCCACCATATGATAACAGCAATTCCGCCGATTATTCCGCCAAAAGCGCCCACAATAAGCGTCCCCGGGAAAAGGCTCGGAAGAATAAACCTTAAAAGCCACTGAATTATTACAATGGCAAAGCCAGGCCAAAGCCGGAGAGGCTTTTGTTGACCTGGCAGAGATGTTTTCTCTTCAATCATCATTTGAATATTATTTTCCTATTCCCTGACTTTTGCTATCGCTCTCGATATCTATGCTCCTGTTGAGTTTTTTTACATTCCTTCCTTTATTGAACTTGTAGGAATAGCTGAACTGGATATAGTTTGCAACATTAAAACCTATTGTATTTGTTGAGGTGTAATATGGAGTAGTTGTTTCCGTCCTTGAAAGCTTAACATTGGTTGAGAGCGGGAGGAACCAGAATATGCCAAAGCTGTGATTCTTAATCTGCTGCTGGCCGCCAAAGCCATAGAAAGGCATTGAATAAGTTTTGCTCTGTGCATTCTGATTTACTCCGTTATAAGAAAGAAATGCAAACGCTGTGGTCTTTTTGCTCTTTCCAAAATTATAGAAGGCGTAGCTTGTTATGCTGTAGGAAAAATAGTCAACAGATGGAATTACAAATGAAGGTTCTTTGTATTCATTATAATGTCCCTTGTAGATACGCGCACTTATATTCACATACCAGAGCATGGCATTTACACCTCCGCCCGTCTCATATCCGCTGAGAAGGTTATAGGGCTTGGTAAAAGTGGAGAGTGCATTGTTCACTGGATTTGTAATTATCTGGTAGCGTGTCCCGACCTTATCTGTAAAGAATTCATGATAGACAAAAGGCGAAAAGTAGTTGCTCCCGAAGTTCCAGGTGTAAGTCATCTGGAGGCGGTCGCGGTAATCGGGCTTAAGATTGGGGTTGCCCTGACTTACGTTGTAGTTCTGGTCGATCTTGTAATACGGGTTCATATCATATATGGTCGGCCTGTTGATCCTGCGGTTATAAGTAAACTTCAGGTTGTGAGTCGCTGAAAACTTGTACTGGAGGTTAACTGAGGGCAAAAAACAAGTATAGTTTTTGTCTGTTACCGAATCGGCATTGATCTGGCTGTTTTCGACCCTTACCATTGCCTGCATTCCGATCTTCTTCAGGTTATATGTTATCCCGCCATATACGGAATTCCTGAACTCATCATATTTGAAAAGATTTGAGTTCGCATCGTTATCGATTTTAAAATCGTATTTCAGACTCTGGTAATAAAGCTGATAGCCTGCCTCAAGCTTTGCATTCATCCCTATAGGCTGTACATAATTCAGCTTTGTGGAGAGGTAGTTTCTCTGGTTATGATTAACCTCAAGCCTTGAAAATGTACTCAGAACGGAATCGCTTTCATAAGGATAGCGGGTGTTCTTAAAATCATTTGTTGAATTTGAATTGAACCAGTAATAGTTGACCTCAGCATTGAACTCCTGTATCGCCTTGTCAAATGACTTTTTATAAAAAAGAGAGGCATTGGTTTCGTCACTATGCAGGTTTTCAGTTGTTACTGACGAGATCGTGCTGAGAGGGATGCCGGTCTTTGAGAGCAGTGTTTCGCTCAATATATTTATATCCTGGCCAATAGGTTTATAACTGACATTGAAGCTCAGGTTGTTCTTTTCGTTCATATAATAATCGAAGCCGGCGTTAAGGGATGAGTTTGAAACTTTAATTGTTCCGCCCCCGGCAAGGCTTGTAGTTGAGTCGTTGGCCAGGAAATGGCTTTCATTCCATGAATTGATTCTGAGGTTCTGCACAAAAGTGAATCCGGTTACATAAAAGGTAATTTTTCCGGCTGAATAGTCAAGACTTCCCGAACCTATCGAAGTAAGCTTGTTGAATGGCTTGATCTGCAGGGCTGCATTTCCGCTAATGCCGTATCGTGCCTCTTTCTTAAGGATAATATTTATTACACCATCAATATTTCCCTCATACTTACCGGAGGGGTTACTGATGATCTCTATGCTTTGAATATCAGTTGGAAGGAGCTTCGCAAGATATTCCCTGTCGCGCTGACGGCCGTCAACCTGGATTATAAAATTGCTGCTGCCGTTAAGTGTGATATTATTCTGAAAGTCGACATTTACCTGGGGTATCTTCTTTAAAAGATCATACCCTGTAACAGAAGATTTCGCTATAACAGGAGGAATGGCATAAACAGTACGGTCGACCATCTCCTTTCCCTTTATTCGTTCACCGACAACTGTCACTTCGCCAAGGGTTGTTGTTGTTTCCGCAAGAAAAATAGTATCAACTGCAATTTCGTTTTTTCCTGCTTCAACATTAACAGGCTTCCCATTTGTCTGGTATCCAACGAAACGGGCCTGTAAAAAATAGTTGCCCGGTTTCACATTTTCAAAAGTGTATACACCGTCGGTTAATGTAATTACCCCGGTAACTACAGCCGAATCAGGCATATGAAGAAGTCCTACAGTAGCAAAAGGCACGGGCGACTTGTCTTTTTGGAGACATACTTTGCCCTTTATATTTTGTGCCTGTGCAGTAAAAGAGACTACAAGAAGTAATCCGAGAATTATCTTTTTCATGGCTTTAATAAATCAAATCACTGAATTGCAACAACCTTTGATTCGCTGCTGATATCCATCGGTATCTGCATGGATAATCCCGGCATGGTAAGTCCAAGATTGCCTGCTATATGAGTCTTTGCTTTTTCTTCAACAACTAATCCTGTCCGGATATCTATTACAAGTGTACTCTTGCTTAAGCCCTTTATATCGTCGTAAGTTATTGTGGCACCTCCCTGAAGCATAGGGACAGCATTTGCTGATGTTTTGATATTAGATTCGGCGGTTATATTTGCATTGTTGCCGTTTATTGCATCGAGATGGTAATTTGTAATTATGTCGAGAGACATTCCTCCCGAATTCGTTGTAACAGTTACTGACCAGCTTTCACCTGTCAATACCTGTTTACCCGGCAGGTGATAAGTGAATACTTCGACCATTGTCCTTAGTGTATTGTCGCTTACCATATTTTTGATCTGGGTTTTAAGTTGAGCAGCCACAGGACCAGTGAGGGTCATTGAACTTGTGTCTTTCATTATTACATCAGAAAGCATTTTCGAATTCACGATTTCAATTATCTTGCCCGTGAAATCAACTTTTGCATATAGCGGGTTTTTGCATAACCTGTTCATAACCGATGACATTATATCTGCCGTCTCCTTTGACTGGATGCTGCCTTCGGATGTTGAAGTCATATTTATCGACTTACCCATAGTATTTGTCTTTGCAGACATGCTGTCGAAGCGCACCTCTGTAATTAGAAATGCAGGAGTTGCATCAATCATTTTTATGGAAACAGTATTATCTGTTTTTGACTCGATAGTCTGCTGGTTCCCGTTTATTGTTTGCAGAATTGTCTCCGCTGAAGAAGATGTAAAGTGATAAACCTTGTTTTTCTCAAGGTTCATTTTCAGGCTGGCACTGTTCTGTGCGATTGCAGAAACACAAAGAATTAATGCGATAAGCGATAAAAAATTCTTTTTCATCATATTGATTTTAAGGGTTATTTATATTACCGCCAAAATTACTATCAACTTATAGTATAAAAAAAACTTTATCGGTAAACGGTTGAATTTTGTTGGTGAATTGCAGTCCTGAACCGTTGTATGGTAATCTATGGGGGCTTAAATTACCGCTATTTATGATCTGCAAACTGCCACCATGCAAGGGTGGAGGCAAGACCGGCCAGGCCGGTAGTAATTAAGATAATATAGCTTACAGGGAAGAGGCCCGGGCCACCTGCACCGCCTGTTGTCGAGAATATTCCGGGGATAGCCCAGGGGAAATATGGTCCAAGGCCTACAAGACCTGTGAAATTAGCCATCAGGAGTGTAAGGATAACAAATCCCATTGGCAGAAGGACCCCTTTCCCGTAGCATGCAAAAAATGCCACCGGCGGTAAAAGTAAAATTGTCA
>Ga0302322_100004257_pt1 | contig 12400 bp, 12 predicted proteins | sample Fen_T0_2_FD_203757 | JGI IMG/M metagenome (GOLD analysis project Ga0302322, IMG submission 203757) | Peat permafrost microbial communities from Stordalen Mire near Abisko, Sweden - Fen_T0_2 | ecosystem: Environmental > Terrestrial > Soil > Wetlands > Permafrost | place: Sweden: Abisko...
TGACCTGCTCTCCCTGGGCGCCGACGGAAAGCCGGGCGGCGACGGCGAGGCCGCCGACATCACGAGCTGGAAGTAACGCCGCCGCCGCGCGCACGTCCCCCTCCATATGCCGGGCTTCGAGTTCCGCACCATCAATGCCGCCGGCCAGCGCGAGCGCGCCGCCGCCGTGGCCGCCGACGCGGGCACGCTGGTGCGCGACCTGGAATCGCGCGGACTCGTGGTGCTCGACATCCACGAGCGTGACGACGGCGCCGCATCGGGCGGCCGGCGCATTTCCCACGCCGCGCTCGAAGATGCCATGCGCGCGCTCGCGGCGCTGCTCCCGGCCGGCCTGCCGCTTGCCCGCGCCCTCGACGCGGCGGCCTCCACCGCGCCACCAGCACTCGCCGAACGACTGCTCGACATCCGCGCGCGCGTGGAACGCGGCGAGGCACTGGCCTCGGCGTTTGCCGCACACGGCGACGTGATGTCACCGGCCGCCGTGGGCATCATTCGCGCGGGCGAGCGCGCCGGCGACCTGGATGCGGCGTTCGCGCGACTTGCCAACCAACTGGAACGCGAAGGCGCCCTGCGCGCGCGACTGATCTCGGCGGCCATCTACCCGGCGCTACTCACCGTCGCCGGCGGCGCGGCGGTGCTGGTGCTGCTGCTCTTCGTGCTTCCGCGATTCGCCGACATGCTCACGGGCACTGGCGCGCGACTTCCGGCGTCCACGGCGCTGCTGCTTGCCGCTTCGTCGATGGCGCAGCGCAACTGGTGGGCGTTTCCCCTGCTGGCCGTCGCGCTGGTGGCGCTGGGCACTTGGCTGCGCGCGACGCCCGACGGACGCCGCGCGTGGGCGCGCACGCTGCTCGCCCTGCCGGTGGTGCGCGCGTTCCGGCGTGAATCGCTGGCAGCGGAATGCGCGCGACTGATCTCCGTGCTCCTGCGCGGCGGCGCGTCGCTGCTCTCCGCGCTGGACGACGCGGCGGCGTCGATGAGCGATCCGCTGGCGCGCGAGGCGCTGCTGCGCGCCCGCGAACGCGTGCGCGCCGGCGCGCCATTGCACGCGGCACTCGGCGCGGAATCGGTCTTTCCACCGCTGCTGGCGTCGCTGGTGGCCACGGGCGAGGAAGCCGGACGCCTGCAGGACTTTCTCGAGCGCGGGGCGGAACTGTTCGAGCAGCGCACCGAGCGCGGTGCGCAGCGGTTGGTGGCGCTCGCCGAGCCGGCGATGATCATCGTCTTCGGCGTGCTGGTGGGCTTCGTGGCGCTGTCGCTGCTGCAGGCCATCTACGGCGTGAACCCGGCGTCGCTGCGATGACGCGCACGCGACCGGGCTTTACCCTCGTGGAGGTGATCGTCGTGCTGCTGCTGCTGTCGCTCATGGCCGCAGTGGCCGCACCGGCGTTCAGCGCGGTGATGCATCGGCGGGCGATTGACGATGCGACGTCCACGGTGACGCGCGTGCTCGCGCGCGCGCGCGCGCAGGCACTCGCCCGCGGGGCGGGGATGACGCTGGTCATCGATCCGGCGCGCGCACGTGTGTGGCAGCAGCGGCCCGACACGACCTTTGTGCTGCAGCTGCCGGGCGAGTGCGCGATGAGCGCCGAGGCGCCGCGCGTGAAGATTGCATTTCGCGCGGATGGCACGGCGGCCGGAGACATGCTCACGGTGACGTGCGGCGCCGAGGCGGTGGCAATCTCGACCGATGCGCTCAACGGCGCGGTGCGCACGACGGGGGGCCGGTGAAGCGCGCGGGCTTCACGTTGCTCGAGGCGGTGGTGGCGCTGGCCATTGTCGGCACGGTGGCCATTGGCGCGCTGGAGGCGTACGCGGCCGAGGCGCGCGCGGCCACGCGTGAGCGCGAGTCGGCGCCCGCGGCGGCCATGGCCCGCGAGCGGCTGTCGCGACTGGAACTGCTCGACGCGCACGCGCTGCGCACGCTGCCAGAGTCGCTGTCGCGCGGGCAACTTGCCGCGGGCCCCCTTCTATATGATTGGACAGCCAGCGCCCGCCCCGTGACCGGGGAGCCGGACTTGTATGATTTGGGCGTGGAGGTTCGCTGGGTCGATGGCGCCATTGCACTGCGCGGCCGCAGCTACCGTCCGCCGCTGGTGACGCGCGGAACCGGAACCACACCATGACGCGCGCTCACTCGCGATCGGGGATGACACTCCTCGAATTGGTGGTGGCCCTGGCGGTGGGGGGCATGGCGCTCGCGGCCGGTGGCGCCGCTTTTGCCTTTTTGAGCGATCGCCGCGTGGCGATGATGGTCGAGGCGGACCGCGATGGACGCGCGCTCTCGGCGCGCCGCGGCATGGAGCACTGGCTCTCGGAGGTCCGGATGGCCCCCGACGGACGGGGCACGGCGTTCCGGGGGATCGACGGCACGCGACGCGCGCACGAGGGCGAACTGGCCGACGACGAAGTGAGCTTCGTGACCACGGCGCCCACGCCACTGGGCGACGACGCGACGTTCGTGCGGCTGTTCGTGGCACGCGAACCGGGGAGCGACGGCGGCGCGCTGGTGGCCGAGTTCCGCGATGCGCGGTCGAACGCGGCGCGACGCGTGACGCTGGCCGAGGGCGTGGCGGGTTTTGACGCGCGCTTCTACACGCAGGCGTTCGGGCGCAGCGAGTGGCTCGACAGCTGGGCCTCGGCCACGCTCCTGCCGGGCGCGGTGGAATTGCGGATGGTGGCTGCGGCGGGCGACTCGCTGCCGGCGGCGCTGCGACTGCCGATCACCATTCCGTTCGCGAACGGCCGATGACGGCGCGTCGCGGCTTTGCCCTGCTGGCAAGTGTCTGGCTGATGGTGGCCATTGCCGCCGTGGCGTTCGAGGTGTCGTGGCTGGCGCGCATGCGCCGGCTGGCGACGGCGAACGTTCTGGAGGAGGAACAGGCGCGCGCGGCCGCCGACGCCGGATTGGAGCATGCGCGCGCGCGGCTGGCGCGTGCGCTGGGTGATGCTGGTGACGCGGGCGCCGCCGGCCTGATGGACCCCTGGCGATTCGCGGCCGGTGCCAGCGACACGGTAACGATGGGAAATGCGCGCTATGTGTTCAGCGTGCGTGACGACGGCGCGACGCTGGACGTGAACCGCGCCAGTGAAGATGAAGTACGGCGATTGTTTGCGGCGTGCGGCGCCGACGATGCACTGGCGGCGCGCACGGCGCAGCGCATTGCCGACTGGCGCGATCCCGACCAGCACCGGCGCGCGCAGGGCGCCGAGCGCGCGGAGTATGTTGCCGCTGGTGCGCGCGACCTTCCGCGTGACGGGGACGTGCAGCGGGTGAGCGAACTCGACGGCGTGCTGGAGATGCCCGCGGCACCGTGGCGTTGTGCACGGGCGGCCTTGTCGGTGGGGGGCACAGGACAGGTGAATGTGAACAGCGCGCCGCGCGAGGTGCTGCGCGCCCTCCCGGGGATGGGCGAGGCGGGCGTGGACGCGGTGGTGCAGTCTCGGCAGGATGGTGCGCGCATCGGCAACTTTCAGGAGTTCACGGCGCGCATTCCGCCGGCGCTCCGCGAAGGCGTGCTGCGGGCGTCGGACCGATTGCTGCCACTGCTGTCGTACGACACGTACGCGGTGCGCGTGCGCAGCGAGGGGTGGGTGGAGGGAAGTCCGGTGCGCGTGAGTGCCGAGGCGTTGATGGTGCGAGGCGGAGGTACGGTGTTCGTGCAATGGCGGGAGTTCCGGTGAAGACGCGCACCATGGTGGCCATTGCCCTCGGGCCCGGCCGCGGGGTTGCGGCGTGGTGGCCGTCGGGGGGCGGGCCGGCCGAGGCGCGCGTGCAGGTGTTCGCGTTTGACGCGGATGCGCTTGCCAGCGGTGATCACCTGGCGTTGCAGGAGGCGATGGTGTCGCTGCAACGTGCCGTGGGACTTGGCCGTCGCGCGGTGCATGTGGCGTTGGCATCGCCATGGACGTCACCGCGCGTGGTGGCGCTGCCGCCGATGCGTGACGACGAAGCGCGTGGGGTGCTGGAGCGCGATGCGGCGCGACATTTTCCGACGATGCGTGCGGAACCCGTGGTGGGCGCGCGATCCATTGCGCAGACGCGCGGTGCGCCCGGGGCGTGGCTTGCGGCCGACGCGGATGGCGTGGTGCTGGGCGCCATTGGCCGCGCGGTGCACGGTGCGGGGTGGTCGCTGGTGCGCGTGACGCCGGCGGTTGGAGCGTGGGCGCATGCAAGCGGCGACGCGAGCGGCCGGGTGTTCGTGGTTGATGACGAGGCGACGATCATTCACGCGCAGGGTGGCCGGGTGGAGCGCCTGCGGCGCTGTCGGGTGACCGATCTCGGCGTCAGTGCATCGGGCGCGACCGATGGGCTGGAGATTGCGGCGCGCCATGCGCCGTGGAGCTCCGAGGCGGAGTTGGTGCACGCCTCGGTGCGAATTGCGCGGCGCGACGTCGCGGGGCGCATGGCGCGCCAGGTGGCCGCATTCGGCGTGGGCGCGCTGCTGCTGGCGGCGACGCTGCGGTGGTGGGGCGTGCATCACGAGACAAATCGGCTCGAAGCTGATCGGGCGGCATTGCGCCCGTCGATTGCCGGGGTGCTGGTGAAGCGCGATTCGCTGACGGCGCTGGACGACGCGCTCGGTGCGCTGGCGCGCGCGGAACGCGGCGCGCCGCGATGGAGCGAACGGCTGTGGGTGCTGTCGGCGGCGCTGCCGGACGACGCCTGGTTTACGGCCGTGCGCGGTGCGGGCGACTCGGTGCAAGTGGAGGGGCGCGCCCGGAGCGCCGCCCCGGTGTTCGATGCGCTGCGCGGCGCCCGGGGGGTGGAGAGCGTGCGGGCCACGGCGCCGATCACGGTGAACGACGGTCCAGGTGGCGCGCGCGAGGCGTTCAGTGTGGTGGTGCGCTTCGGCGCGGCGCCGGGGACGACGCCGTGAGCGCGCGCAGCTCGATGGGCACACGCGACCGGCGCGCGCTGTGGCTGGGGGCCGTCATCGTGTTGCCCGTGCTGCTCTGGCGGCTGGCCGTGGTGCCGTATCGCGAGAGCCTGGCGCGCGGCGAGGATCGCGTGGTGTCGGTGCGCGAGTTGTTGTCGCGCGAGAAGGCGCTGCTGCGCGATGCCCCGCGCCTGCCGGCCATGGCGCAGGCGGCCGCGGCGCGCGCCGCCGACGAATCGGCGCGCCTGTTCGGTGGCGCGGACACCGTGGCCGCCACCGCCGCCCTGGCCGGGTGGGTGCGCGATGCGGCCGTCGGCGCGCGACTGCGCAACGCGCAGACGAGTGCGGCGGCGGTGGAAACGGTTGCGGGCGGCGTGGAATCGGTGGGGGTGGACGTGCGCGCCGAGGGGAGCTTTGCGGCGGTTACCTCGTGGATTGCGCTGATGGAGAGCGGCGAGCGGCTGCTCAGCGTGGAACGGCTGGATGTCAGCAGTACGGGAGCCACCGACGGCACCGTGTTGCTGAGCGCGCGTGTGCGCGGCTTCACGGCGCCCTTTGCGGCAACAAAACGCGGGGCGCGCCGATGACGTGGAGCCCGTTCGGCGAGTGGTCGGTGCGTGCGGCACTGCTGTTTGCGCTGGCCGCGAGTGCGCTGGTGGTGCGCGAGGGAAATAACGCGCTGCGCTACGATGCGGTGGTGGCGGCGATGCCCATGTCCGCGATGGCGCCGCAGCGCACTGGGCCGGCGGGACGCGAGGTGCCGCTGGAGCGATTGGTGATGCTGGCGCCGTTCAGCCCGGAGCGGCGCGCGACAACTGAGGTGGCGACGCCCGCTGCGACGTCCACGGTGACGGATGTCATACGGTTGATCGGCACCGTGGCGGGAGGCGACGCGCCATTTGCCGTCTGCCGGCTGGGAGCGGCGCGCACGCGGATGCTGCACCTGGGCGACACGCTTGGCGGGTGGCGGCTGCAGCAGGTGGCGCCCGGGCGGGCCACGTTCATTGACGCCGCGCGCGCGCGGCACGAGCTTCGCATTTCATCCCCGGGGAACTGACGTGAGAATGTCCCTCCGAATGGCCGTGCTCTGTGTGGCACTGTGCGCGCGCCCGCTGCTGGGGCAGGAGCCGGTGCGGGTGACCGAGGCCGGCATCGTGCTGGACTTCCAGGACGCCGAGCTGCGCGTGGTGCTCGCCGCGCTGGCCGAAGCGGGGAAGCTGAACGTCACCTTTGGCGACCTCCCCGAACGCCGCGTGACGCTGCGGCTGCGCGAGCCGGTGCCGCGCGGCGAAGTGCTGGCGCTGCTGCGCAGCTTCGCGCAGACCAACGGGCTGCGCGTGGAAGGCGACGGAAGCCTACTGCGCATCGTGGTCGCCGAGACGCGCGCAAGCACCGGGGAGTCGGCGAACGTCGAACCGGGCGACGTGCGACTCTATGTGTACCGACTGAAGCATGTGCGCGCGGCCAAGCTTGCGGCGACGCTGCAGGCGGTGTTCGGCAGCCAGCGTGCGGCTTCCCCGGCCGCGGGTCTCAGCACGCAGTCGCTCTCGACGCGGCTGCAGGCGGAGCGGCTCAACATCCTGGCGCCCGACACGACCCAGCGCGGTGCGGCGGCGGTAACGCAGGCTGCCGGCGGCGAGGCCGGCATGCGCGCGGAACTGAAGGGGCCGGTGCAGGTGGTGCCCGACGAGACCACCAATGCGCTGCTCGTGCGCGCACTCCCGGCCGACTGGGCGGTGCTGCAGGAGGCGATTGTCGCCATGGACCTGCGCCCGCTGCAGGTCCTCATCGAAGTGCTGGTCGCCGAGGTTCGGCAGTCGCGCGACCTCGACGTGAAGGTGACGGGCGCCTTCGTGAAGGCGCCCGACGATGCGACGCGCACGCAGGGGTCGCTGGGCGGCGCCGAGGCGAGCACGTCGTCGTTCCTGCTGCGCCTCGCGCGCGGCGGCGCCATCAGCACCGACGTGGCGCTGTCGGCGCTGGCCACGCGCGGCGACGTGAGGGTGCTGTCGCGTCCGCTGCTGCTGGCGCAGAACAACCTCGAGGCGAAGATCCTGGTGGGGAGCCAGCGGCCGTTCGTGCAGGTGTTCCGCTCGCTGCCCACCGACGCGGGTGTGCGCGACCAGGTGGTGCAGTACCGCGACGTCGGTACGACGCTGGCCATCCTGCCGACCATCAATCCCGACGGCTACGTATCGCTGCAGGTGTCGCAGGAGGTGAGCTCGGCGACGGCGGAGACGCAGTTTGGCGCGCCGGTGATCAGCACGCGCGAGGCCAGCACGCACCTGTTCGTGAAGGACGGCCACACGGCGGTGCTCGGCGGGCTGGTGGACCGCCAGCAGGAGAAGACACGCTCGGGCATTCCATTGCTCAGTGCGCTGCCGTGGATTGGCGGCCTGTTCGGGAGCACGCGCTCGACGACGACCAACAGCGAACTGTTCCTGTTCCTGACGCCGCACATCGTGGCGAGCGACGACGACCTGGACCGCATTCGCGATGCCGTGGAGCAGAAGTCGGCGCGTCCGGACTCGGCGTCGGCGAACCCGCCGGTGGTGCCTCCTGTAGTGCCGCGCAAGCCGCCGCGCTGATGGACCTGACGACGCTTGCCGCCGTGTCGCCGCGGATATCGGCGGCGTTCCTGGAGCACTACGGGCTGCTACCGCTCGACGTGCGAGACGGCACGCTGCGCGTGGCGTCGTGGCACGATGCCCCGGATGCGCAGGCGCTGGACGACCTCGCCTTGCTCTGCGATGCGCGCGTGGCGGTGGAGCGCGCGGAAGAGCCGGCGCTGCGCGCGGCGATCCAGCGCGTGTACGGCAGCGAGAGCACGGCGCAGGGAGTGATTGACGCCCTCGGCGGTGACGGACCGGACGGCACCGATATGGTGGGACGCGCGCTCGACGACCTGGTGACGCAGGCCAACGAGGCGCCGGTGGTGCGGCTGGTGAACCTGCTGCTGCTCGAGGCGCTGCAGGCGCGCGCGTCGGACGTGCACCTCGAGGCGTACGCCGGGCGGCTGCGCGTACGCTACCGCGTGGACGGCGTGCTGCAGGAAGCGCCGTCGCCGCCGCCGGCGCTGGCCGCCGCGGTGGTGAGCCGGCTGAAGATCATGGCCGAGCTGGACATCGCCGAGCGGCGCGTGCCACAGGACGGGCGCATCAGGCTGCGGCTGCAGGAGCGCCCGGTGGACGTGCGCGTATCGACCGTGCCGACGCTGCATGGCGAGAGCGTGGTGCTGCGCCTGCTCGACAAGGCACGCGGACGCATAGAGCTGGCGGGACTCGGCATGGCGGACGAGACGCTGGCGCGGTTTCGCGCGGCCATTGCGCGCCCGCACGGTATCGTGCTGGCCACCGGCCCCACGGGCAGCGGCAAGACGACCACGCTGTACGCGGCGGTGGACGTGCTGCGCACCGGGCGCGAGAAGATCCTGACGGTGGAGGACCCGGTAGAGTACGAACTGGCGGGCATACCGCAGGTGCCGGTGCACGAGAAATCGGGGGTGACCTTTGCGTCGGCGCTGCGCGCGCTGCTGCGGCAGGATCCCGACGTGATGCTGGTGGGGGAGATTCGCGACGGCGAGACGGCAGCCATTGCCACGCAGGCGGCGCTGACCGGGCACATGGTGCTGTCGACGCTGCACACCAACGATGCGGCGGGGGCGCTGACGCGGCTGCGCGAGCTGGGCATCGAGGCGTACCTGGTGGCGAGCACGGTGGAGGCGGTGCTAGCGCAGCGACTGGTGCGCGTGGTGTGCACGGGGTGCGCGGAGCGCGTGGCGCCCGACGACGCATCGCTCGCCGCGCTGGGCGTGACGCGCACCGAGCTGCCGGCCGTGGCACATGGGCGCGGATGCGACGCATGCCGCGGGAGCGGGTATCGCGGCCGCGTGGGGATCTACGAACTGCTGGTGATGGACGAGCCGCTGCGAAAGGCGCTGCTGGCCGGCGCCGACGCGGGAGAACTGCGCCGACTGGCGCTGGCGGGCGGCATGCGGTCGCTGCGCGATGATGGCGTGCGGCTGATCGCGAGCGGGGTGACGACGGCGGACGAGGTGGTGAGAGTTACGGGGTAGAGAACTCCAGAGGCGTCCGGTCATGTTCTGGGACAACTTCTACCGCGACAACTTCTACCGCGAAGGGCGAAGGGCGCGAAGGGGCGCGAAGAACGAACCGGGGGGAACTGCGATGTCGTTGCAGTTCTCCCCAAGTACTTCTTCGCGCTCCTTCGCGCCCTTCGTCCTTCGTGGTGGCAGTGGTCAGCGGCCAGCCCCACCAGACTGTCTTACTCTGTGGTTCTCTTACTTGCTTATCCTGAATTCGATCGGGAACTCCACCAGCTGGCGGACGCGGTGGTTGCCGACGCGGGCGGGGGAGAAGCGCATGCGGGGGAGCGTGGCCTGCACGGCGGCGGCGAAGAGGGGATGCGTGGCGTCGACGACGCGCACCGACTCGAGTTCGACCCGGCCGAGCGTATCGACGACGAACTGCAGGCGCGCCACGCCTTCGACGCCGGAATCCTTGAGCAGCTGCGGGAAGCGCGGCAGGGGCGAGCGCGGGTCGAGCACGACGGCGACCTCGACCTGGTTCACAGCGTACGCCGCATCCGGGGCGAGGGGCGTGATGCCCGGCGTTCCGGCGGTCGTGGGAACGCCGATGCGGAATTCGGTGGGATCCTTGGTGTTGATGAGCGCGCGCAGCGGAATGATGGGTGGCAGTCCGTCGGGCACGATGGTGGGGACGTTTATGACGTTGGGCATGGCGATGACCGGTCCCACCCGCGGCGCGAGCGTGGACTGCCTTGGCGGCACCGGTTGAGGCACCGGGATGAAGACCGGGATTAACACTGGATCCGGCGTGCGGCTGGCAGCCGGCGTGCTTGCCGTAGCGATGATCGCTCCGACAATCACGACACCATGCAGCACGATACTCGCGGCGAACCCACCGGGGCTCCGGCGAGTCGGGGGGCGCGAAGCGAGGAGTTGGTTCAGCATGTGACCTCCGTGAAGGGCCTACCTATCGCTACGCTGGCCCGGTTAACGGGGTCTGGATGATGCGTTACGGGACAGTTACGCTCGAGTGAGGAAACGAGGCAGAGGCAGGGTGAAGGCAGGGGCAGGGGCAGAATGAAAACAGGGGCAGGGGTTGCTCCGTTGGCGCGCGGTTGGCACGTTCCCCTACCATGACTACTCCCACGATTTCCCATGATCCGGCGCTTGAAGCGCTGTGGATGCCGTTCACGGCCAACAAGGCGTTCAAGGCGCGGCCGCGCCTGCTGGTAAGCGCCAAGGACATGCACTACCGGTCCGATGACGGGCGCGAGATCCTGGATGGCGCCGCCGGGCTATGGTGCGTGAACGCCGGGCACTGCCGGCAGCCGATCGTCGACGCGATCGCGAAGTCCGCGGCGACGCTCGACTTCGCGCCGGGCTTCCAGATGGGGCACCCGGCGAGCTTCCAGCTCGCGCACAAGCTGAAGGGGATCCTGCCCACGGGCATCGACCACGTGTTCTTCTCGAACTCGGGGTCCGAGGCGGTGGACAGCGCGCTGAAGATCGCGCTGGCCTACCACCAGTCGCGCGGCGAGCCGCAGCGCACGCGCTTCGTGGGGCGGCTGCGCGGCTACCACGGCGTGGGATTCGGCGGCATCTCGGTGGGCGGCATCGAGCCGAACAAGAAGGCGTTTGCCGCGCAGCTGCTGCCGCAGGTGGATCACCTGCCGCACACGCACGACCTGTCGAAGAACGCCTTCTCCAAGGGGCAGCCCACGTGGGGCGCGCACCTGGCGGACGCGCTGGAGCAGATTGTCGCCGAGCGGGGCGCCGAGACGATTGCGGCGGTGATCGTGGAACCGATGGCCGGGTCGACCGGCGTGCTGATTCCGCCCGTGGGATACCTGGAGAAGCTGCGCGCGATCTGCACCAGGCATGGCATCCTGCTGATCTTCGACGAAGTGATCTCGGGGTTCGGCCGGCTGGGCGCGCCGTTTGCGGCGCAGGCGTTCAACGTGATGCCGGACATCCTGACGCTGGCCAAGGGCATCACCAACGCGGCGGTGCCGATGGGCGCCACCTGCGTGCAGGGGTGGATCTACGACACGGTGGTAAACGCGACCGACCGCGGCATCGAGTTCTTCCACGGCTATACGTACAGCGGGCATCCGCTGGCGTCGGCCGCGGGCCTGGCGACGCTCGACTTGTACAAGGCCGAGGGAATCTTCGAGCAGGCGGCGAAGATGGCGCCGGTGTGGGAAGCGGCGGTGCATTCATTGAAGGGGGCGCCGCACGTGATCGACGTGCGCAACATGGGGATCGTGGCGGGCGTGGAACTGGAGCCCCGCGCGGGGATGCCGGGCGCGCGCGCCTACGACGTGTTCGTGGACTGCTTCTTCAACCAGAACGCGCTGATCCGCGTGACGGGCGACATCCTGGCGCTCTCGCCGCCGCTGATCGTGAGCGAGGCGCAGATCGGGGAGCTGATGGGGAAGATTCGGAGGGCGCTGGAAGGCGTGGAATAAGTATCTTAGTGATACTAATTAAGAGAACAACAGAATACAACAGAGAGAAACAGAGTACAACAGAGCGTTCACCACATCGCGAGGCCCCTGATGCGACGGATTGTCTTTCTGCTGGTGCTGGTATCCTCCGTCGCCGCGGCGCAGCGTCCGCGCGCGCGCGACCTGGGGATCTCGCCGCTGATCGGCGGCACGCCGGGCGCGCTGGACGCGATCACCGACGTGAAGGGCGTGGAGGTGGGCTCGGTGACGCTCATCACGGGCGAGCCGGGGCCGCTGAAGGTCGGCACGGGGCCGGTGCGCACGGGCGTGACGATCGTGCATCCGCGCGGGAAGAACAGCAGCGACCCGGTGTTCGGCGCCTGGTTCACGCTCAATGGCAACGGCGAGATGACCGGCACGACGTGGCTGCAGGAGGGCGGGTTCCTGGAGGGACCGATCGGCATCACCAACACGCACAGCGTAGGCGTGGTGCGCGACGCGATCCTGCAGTGGCAGGTCGGCAAGCCCGGCATGCAGCCGTGGGGCCTGCCGGTGGTCGCCGAGACGTATGACGGCGGGCTGAACGACATCAACGGCTTTCACGTGAAGGCGGAGCACGCCATTGCGGCGCTCGACGGCGCCAAGGGCGGCGTGGTGCCGGCCGAAGGTGCGGTGGGTGGCGGCACCGGCATGGTGTGCGAGGGCTTCAAGGGCGGCATCGGCACGGCCTCGCGCACGCTGCCGGCGGCGCAGGGCGGCTACACCGTCGGCGTGCTGGTGCAGTGCAATTTCGGCTCGATGCGCGACATGCGCGTGGCGGGCGTGCCGGTGGGGGCGGAACTTGGCGACCTGGCCGCGTGCATCGCGGGCGACGTGCCGGCGGGATCGCCGCGCCGAAAGTGCGGATCGCCGCCGGCCGGCGCCGACGCACAGGAGACGGAGCAGGGGTCGATCATCGTGATCGTGGCCACCGATGCGCCGATGGTGCCGCACCAACTGAAGCGCATCGCGACGCGCGTGGCGCT
>Ga0302322_100004258_pt1 | contig 12399 bp, 9 predicted proteins | sample Fen_T0_2_FD_203757 | JGI IMG/M metagenome (GOLD analysis project Ga0302322, IMG submission 203757) | Peat permafrost microbial communities from Stordalen Mire near Abisko, Sweden - Fen_T0_2 | ecosystem: Environmental > Terrestrial > Soil > Wetlands > Permafrost | place: Sweden: Abisko...
AGGGGGGCACGCTTGCGATCTACAACCCGACGTCAGACGGATCTAGTCCAAGTATGATTATTGGAGATTGGTATTCCAGATTCGGCTGGCTTGGGGTCTTGCTGGGTATGGCTTTGTGCGGGTGGTGTCTGGGTGTCTTGGATTCATTGTTGTTGGCGGGGGGGGTCTATCGATCGATCTTCATAGGCATACTTGTTTTGCCAGCAATCAAATTGAGCCATCAATCCGTGTTTATATGGTTTATATTTTTTACTCGTGCGTTGCTTATCACGCTAGTATTGGGCTCAATCGTATATTATACATTGAGGGTGTTCACTCCGAAGGTACTAAGAGTGAAATCAGTCTCCAATGCTGAATGATTACATGTGCGGTATTTGCCATTTTGTATCATAATATCGGTCTTAATCCTGTGTCACACAGTTGAAATATTCGTTTGCCGTCAAAAAATCGATTTACCTATCGGGTGGACAACAAAACGTTGGCTAGGACGAACTCTTACATGAAGAGGAAATTCGAGGTTTTTATAGTCCGTAGTGGTTTGCTTGGAGATACATTAGTTGCGATACCGAGTATTCGAGCGATTCGCGCTGCCTACCCTCAAGCTCGGATCACCTACGTCGGTGAACGGGTGCCTGGAACTAATTATGTGCAAGCAGCGGATGTTCTTGATGGCACAGAGCTCGTCGACGCTTACGTATACTTCTATACGGGAGGTTTCCATTGGAAGGGGTTCGTTTCATTGTTTGGTTTAGTATTTTACACATTGAAATGTCGCCCAGCAAAAGTGTTTGTGCTTGAAGCTCCTGGTCGGTACACGCGTAAGTCGTGGTTCTTTCGGCTACTCGGCCGACACGTATTGGCGTCGCCACCGGTGAAGAGGTCGCAAGCCGTTAATTGCCTCAGGATAGTTCATAACGAACCGTCCATCTCGCAACAACTTCTCAGCCTAGTCCACAGTTTTGGTATCGAAACGTCAGCTATCTCAAATCAACCGTGGCGTCTGTCTCCGACCCCACAGAGTGCCGAGCGCATAAATAAATGGCTGCACGAAAAGGGAATCGACCTTTGCAAGGATAGGCTCATTGCGTTGGGTGTTTGGAGTAATATGCCAGCTAAACGCTGGCCCATAGAACGTTACGCGGAGGTGATTCGTCAGCTTTTGTCTGAACAGTCCGATCTCATCCCTGTCATTTTGGGTGGGCGAGAAGAGCAGGCGTATGGCCACGAACTAGTAAAGCAATGGGGGAAAGGGCTGGTCGCAGCGGGATATTTTTCGATTGGCGAAAGTGCAAGCCTATTAGCTCACTCGCAATTGTATATTGGAAATGATACGGGTACGATGCACCTAGCTGCAGCGGTGGGCATTCCTTGCGTTGCGATCTTTTCGGCGCGAGATCAGCCCGGTAAGTGGCATCCAACGGGTGCGAATACACATATAGTATTGAGAAAAAATGTGCCTTGTGCTGGCTGCTTACTTCGCGAGTGTCACGTCCAGCAGCTTCGTTGTTTGAAAGATATCGCTGTCAGTGATGTTATTGAAGCTGTCCACAAAATATTTGCTCACTCGCATGCTTAGCATGGACCCCGCAGCATCTCCCATCGTTTGTCACGTCACGACGGTACATCCGGTGCCTGACCCGAGAATTTTTTTAAAACAATGCCGGAGTCTTGCCGCAGCCGGTTTCGACGTACATGTGATCATCACAGGCGACGGCGAAGGATTCGATTGGCAAAATGTGCACCCTATTTCAGTCGGAGAACGCACCACTAACCGTTTGCGTCGAGTTCTTCTTTTCCCGAAAATTGCTTGCGAGCTTCGGCGGCTACGCCCGCAAGTTATCCATTTTCATGATCCAGAACTGTTGCCTCTGATGTGCCTTCTACAGGCCACGGCGCTCACGTGCAGCAAGTTTATTTATGATGTCCATGAAGACTATGCTACGCTTGTGAAAACCTATGGATTTCCGTGGAACTTGACCGTTTGGCTGTATGACCGGCTCGCACGGTTCGCCGAACGTCACATGACGTTCGTGCTGGCAGAGGAAAGTTATCAAGAACGATTCCAGCGAATCCACCCTGTTATACACAATTTCAGCACCGCAGTGCCGGGCCCTGTGGAATCCGAACGTGACAACACGTTTATTTACGTTGGCAGCGTGTGTGAGACGCGCGGAGCGCTTACGATGACCGAGTGCTTCAGGCGGCTTCAGCAGCCTTCTTGGCGACTTCAAGTGATTGGGCCTGCAAGTGAAGAGTTGGCTGCCCATTTGCGCAGTGTTGCTGCTTCCGCAAGTGTATTTCCATCCCAGATCGAGGTGTGCGACTACTTACCGCTATCCGTTGCGCTTGGAAAAATCCGAAGGGCCAAAGTTGGATTATGCCTGCTTTCGCCGGAGCCGAATTATGTTGGATCACTTCCGACCAAGGTTTTCGACTACCTTTCGGTCGGCGTCCCCGTCATATTGTCGGACTTTCCGTATTACCGCAGGTTCTTTGACGGAGTGCCAGGCATTCATTTTGTTGACGCGACCAACCTTGCCGAGGTTGAAAGTAAAATGCGCGAGTTTTGTAATCCGGCACTTGCGCAAAGATATATTGAAGAAGCAATCGTCGGCCGTGATATATGCCAGCGGCGATTCACCTGGCGGGCCGAAGCAGATCGCCTCACGAAGATTTATCGCGAACTTATCAACCATTCGCTGATGGCCGACAACATCGTGAAGTAAACCTTTCTAACGTGAATTCCACGTTAATTCTAAAATGTCGTTAATATCAGTCATAATTCCGTGCCGAAATGAAGAAACCTATATCGCGAGGTGCATTGAATCCGTACAGCGGTTCGAGCTTCCCGAGGGCGTTCAAATCGAGATTCTCATCGTAGATGGACAATCGGAAGATTGTACGCTTAAGATCGTTAAAGAACTTGCCAATGCAGATCAGCGAATTTGCATGATCGATAACCCACGTCGAATCCAAGCGTGTGCAATCAATCTCGGCATTCGCCAGGCGACGGGTGATTGGATACTCCGAATCGACGCTCATGCTCAATACCCCAGCACATACTTGCGCCTGTGTTTAGAGACAGCCAAAAGAACCAAAGCGCAGAATGTCGGCGGTTTGGTTATCACGCAACCAGGGTCAACTTTATACTCTGGGCGACTCGTTCAATCACTGAGTACACACAAATTCGGGGTGGGAAATTCGGGGTTTCGCACCGGCGCGCCGGAAGGGCCGACTGACACCGTGCCGTATGGATTCATGCCACGAAACATTTTTGATCGGGTCGGCTCTTATGACGAGCGGTTGGTGCGTGGTGAGGATTATGAGTTCAATCGCAGACTAGCTGCCTGCGGTGGGAATATCTTTCTCAATCCCGAAATCCAGGTGCACTATTTCAACCAACCTAGTTTACGTTTATTCTTGATGAAACAATTTTGCCTCGAGGGACCGTACAATGCATACATGTGGTATCTGGCCCCGTACTCTTTTGCGCTGCGGCATGCAGTGACCGCGGTTTTTGTGGCCGGTTTGGTTGTCGGCGCGGTGCTCGCACCGTTTACAAATTGGATTGCCTATCCATACTTCGCGATTATCTCACTTTACTGTATTTTGGCCACAATTTCCGGCTTGCAGCAAGCGATACGGTATCGAGAACCATTGCATGTGCTGACCCTCCCTCTCGCCTTTTTGCTTTTCCACTGCTACTACGGGGTTGGTATTTGGGTCGGGCTGGTTCGTCTGGCATTTGGCGTTGCGCCAGTCCAGCACAAGTCAGCGCCGTGGGATGGTGCGAGTTTTAGTCGCTTGCATCCCGTCTCTGATATTACGCATTGGTCTCAGCTTGGGGTGATCAAATAGTCAGAAATACACGCCACACCCAATATGGATCGGGACCAGGACAACGACAAGAAGGTAGAACAGGAACGTTATAATCGAGACGCATCTGGATTTCTACGTACTCCAAACATAGTGCTTAAACCCGACGGAGCACGCTCCGTCCCGATTCAGCTCCGTCAGCCGTATTCTGTGTATGAGAACCTCATTCGCGACAAGGTACGTCCTGGCTGTAGAGTTCTCGACGTATGCTGTGGAAGTGGAATTTACTCGGTGGTTGGAGCCATCAGCGGAGCTCATGTGACGGCGATGGATATAGCGACCGCCAACCTTGAGATCGTAAAACTGCGTGCACGGCGTGCTGGGGTTGACATCGAGGTGGTTACGGCCGACGCCGAACATCTTCCATTCCCAGAAAACAGCTTTGACGTACTTACGATTGCCAACAGTTTATCATATATGCAAGTTGAGCAGTTCATGTCTGAGGTCAGTCGGGTCCTCAAGCCCGACGGCCATTTTATATTTGTCGATTCTCTTAACCACAATCCGATTTATAGAATGAATCGCTATATACACTACCTCCGCGGGCATCGAACGTATTCAACTCTGGTGCGCATGCCATCGCGACGGACGCTATGTTTTCTTGAGGCATTGCTCGTGGATTTTTCAATCAAACACTTTGGTATATTAAGCTTTCTCTCGCCGTTACTTACTCCTATAACCGGATCCGAACGCACCGCTTGCCTACTTGATCGCTTCGATAAGATTGCCCCAAGATGCCTACATTCAATGGCATTCAAAGTTGTCGGAGCCGGTCGCTTGAGATAAACATGATTTTTTTCGCTTATTTATAGGTTTGTGTAGACGCGGTTTTGCAGGCAAATCCACGATCTTTTCCTTTTCTGTTTCACTACATATTTCCCAATGCAAATTCCATTCTTCCGTTATCCCCATGTTTTTGGGCAGCAGCGCGACGAAATTCTCGCAGCCATGATTAATGTCATGGAACGAGGTTCTTTTATTCTTCAGGACGAACTTAAGCAGTTCGAGACTCAAGTCGCGGTATTTGCCGGGGCAAAATATGCTATAGGGATGGCGAATGGAACGGATACTCTCTTCCTCGCGCTCAAAGCCGCTGGCGTTGGTCCCGGTGATGAAGTGGTACTAGCATCCCACACCTATATTGCCACGGCGGCAGCAGTTCATTTTGCGGGAGGGACTCCCGTTTTGGTCGAATGTGGTGCTGATCATATGATCGATCCCTCGGCGGTGGAGGCTGCAATCACGCCGCGCACTAAGGTGATCATGCCCACTCAGTTGAACGGTCGAACCTGTGACATGGATCGGCTCCAAGCGATTGCAACAAAGCATAATCTTTTGATTATTGAGGATGCTGCACAAGCGCTGGGGTCCAAATTTAAAGGAAAATGTGCAGGTACTTTTGGCTTCGCCGGTTCAATTTCACTTTATCCTGCTAAGGTCCTAGGCTGCTTTGGTGACGGTGGACTGCTTTTCACAAACGACGATAAAACGTTTACGGCTCTCAAGCAGCTCCGCGACCACGGGCGCAATGACGAAGGTCTGGTGGTACGTTGGGGGGTGAACAGCCGTCTCGACAACCTGCAGGCCGCTGTGCTGCTGACAAAACTTAAGATTTACCCTCAGGAAATGGAGCGTCGCCGTCAGCTCGCTCGTCTTTATCGCGAAGGGCTTCAGGATTTGGAGGATGTGACCCTGCCACCCGGTCCTGATAACGATCCCGATCATTTTGATATTTATCAAAACTACGAGGTCGAGGCCGGCCGAAGAGAGGCGCTTCGCGAGCATCTGACCGAAAAAGGTGTGCGTACAATTATTCAGTGGGCCGGAACGCCTGTTCACCAATTCAAAGATCTTGGCCTGCCCAAGTTTAACCTGCCGGTAACTGACCGTTTGTTTAAACGGTGTTTCCTCCTCCCCATGAACACGTCGTTGACGGATTCTGAGGTAGCTTACATTTGCGAAGTAATACGCAAATTCTACGGCCGTAAGTAACGCCTATGAATTCTGACGCATTTCGCCTTGGCCCCCTCGCCGATCCCAGTCAATGCCACGGCCCGGTTGATCTCGGCGATACCGCGCCTACCCAGCTATTGGCTTGGTTGCGCAAGCTCATCGAGATTCGCTGCGCTGAAGAAAAAATTGGCGATGAGTTTGGCAAAGCCGTCATCAAATGTCCCTGTCACCTTGTGATTGGTCAAGAGGCTCCCGCCGTCGGTGTTGCAGCGCATATCCGGAAAGGCGATCGCGTATTTGGAGCCCATCGTTCACATGCTCATTTCCTCTCGCTGGGCGGAAGCCTCCAACATTTACTCGCTGAAGTGCTTGGCAAGGATACCGGCTGTTCCCGGGGAATGGGCGGCTCAATGCACCTTCTTGATCGAGCCAATAACTTCTTTGGGTCTGTTCCGATTGTTGGGGCCACGATCCCCATTGCCACCGGTGCGGCACTCGCTGCTAAGATGGATGGTGTTGGCAGCGTTGCTGTCAGTTACTTGGGTGATGGAGCTACCGAGGAAGGCGTTTTCCACGAGTCTCTCAACTTTGCATCGGTCTTTAAACTACCAGCAATCTATGTGGTGGAAAATAATCTTTTCTCAAGCCACCTTCATATAAGTCTACGTCAACCATTCGATTCCGCATGTCGCTACGCCGTTGCGCACGGTGTTGCATGGCAACGTGTAGATGGAAACGATACAGTCGCAATGGCCCGAGCGGCTGGTGTTGCCATATCCGCTGCCCGAACCGGTGGTGGTCCGCAACTCATCGAAGCCGTTACCTACCGTTGGCGTGGTCACGTCGGTCATCGTGAAGATAGCGATGTTGGCGTCTTGCGTAAGGAGGGTCACAAAGAATGGAAAAAACGTGATCCGATTAGTCGCCTCGCTGTTGCGATGATTGCGGCCGGTTACATTTCAGAGATGCAGATAGCGTCTATTTGGACTGAGTTCCGCTCAGCAGTTGAAACCGCCTGGTTACAGGCTTGCGCTGATCCGTACCCACCATCGGGCGCTTTACTTGATCGGGTCTATTTTCAGGAGGCTCGCCCATGACCAGCTACGGCCACGCCCTCCGCGAGGGATTCGCCTATCTCCTGAAAAATCACCCGGAGACGTTTACCATTGGTCAGGGTCTTTGGAGCCCTTGGTATGTTGGGAATAGCATGACCGATCTTGATAAGGAATTCGGTCAAGCTCGCGTTATCGATACGCCGGTCTCCGAACTTGCCACTACCGGCGTCGCGGTTGGTGCTGCACTCAGTGGAAAACGTCCTATCGTCATCCACCCGCGTGTTGATTTTTTCCTTCTGGCCGTTGACCAGCTCGTCAATCAGGCGGCCAAGTGGCGCCACATGTTCGGTGGTCAGGTGGATGTGCCTGTGGTCGTTCGTGCAATCATTAACCGCGGTGGTGAGCAAGGGGCGCAGCATTCGCAAGCGCTCCATTCGTGGTTCGCCCACATACCAGGGCTTCGTGTGGTCATGCCGTCGACACCAGCCGACGCGCGCGACCTGCTTATTGCCTCATCGTTGGGTAACGACCCCGTACTCTTCATCGATGACCGTTGGCTGTATGACCTCGATGCTGAGTTGCCTCCGGTCAATCCGAGACTTCGGCTCACCGATGTGAAACCGCGAGTGGATGTTGTCGGTACGGACATAACGCTTGTCGCTTGCAGCTACTCCGCACAACTCTGCCGGCAAGCCGCGGAGGAATTAAGACAGCATGGCATCAGTGCCGAGGTTGTTGATCTTCGCGTCATCAATCCACTCGACTGTTCTGTCGCAGTTTCTTCCGTGCGTAAAACAGGCCGCCTCCTTGCCGTAGATGGAGACTGGTCCACGTGCGGTCTTGCTGGAGAAATAATCGCATCTGTCGCGGAGCGGATGCCTCTTTCGGGATTCAAAGCAGCCCCTCGTCGCTTGACTTTGCCTGACGCGCCTGCCCCCACCAGCAAACCGCTTGAGCAGGCGTACTACTTTAAGTCATCGGATATCACCGCGGCCGTCCTTCAAATATTAGGAAGAAAATGAAACGCCTCTTCGACTTCACGGCCGCTTTGGTCGGTCTCATTTTCCTCGCGCCGCTCCTATTCGTGCTCTGTATTATCATCTGGTTGCAGGATCGTCACTCACCCTTTTATATCGCTAACCGTGTCGGCCGTGGCGAGAAGTCCTACCGAATGTTTAAACTCCGCTCGATGGTCGTGCGTGCCGATGCGAACAAAGTCGACTCCACAGCCAACAATGATCCGCGTATTACGTTTATCGGGCGCACCATCCGCCGCTTCAAGTTCGACGAGATTCCACAACTTTGGAACGTATTGAAAGGAGACATGTCGTTGGTTGGGCCTAGACCAAACGTGAAGAGAGAGACAGATCTATATACAGTTGATGAAAAACGGCTGCTTTCTGTAAGACCAGGTATCACGGATATTTCTTCCATTGTCTTCTCTGATGAAGGATCAATATTGGAGGGCCGGCCAGATCCGGATCTTGCTTACAACCAGCTTATCCGCCCATGGAAATCACGACTCGGTTTGCTTTATATAGAGCAGTCTGGTGTCTTGTTGGATATTAAACTCATCTTCTTTACTGTTCTTAGTGCTATCAACAGGCACTATGTATTGGTTGAGATTTCGCGAATCGTTAAAGCATTAGGGGCGTCGCAAGAATTGGTCGAAGTAAGCGGGAGAGGGCAGCCGTTGCGTGCCGCTCCTCCGCCCGGCATGGCCGAGATTGTAACTTCACGTGCTTCGTAAAACGCAATTGCTTTCTTCCCGCCATATTACAGCCAATTCGGCCACCCAACCTGACGGTCATAATCGGATGCCCGTGCGGTTCTGTATATTTGCTGCTGTCGTTTGAATGATGCGCGGGCTAGGGCCTATTTGCAGCTGACAGAATTTCTTTGGTTCCCCCGCGATCCACTATGGATTGTTGGGACGGCCAGTGGGTAGATAGGAGGGCGGCCTGTGAATTGGGAGTATACGAGCTTGTCGCTTTTGGTAAAGCAAAGTCAATTTCGGGTGTCGATTTCTCAACAAGCCTCACGTCAGTAAGCTGAACTTGCGCCAAGGGAGTCGCATTGTAGTTTAGTAGCGCACCCACTCTGACAAACCGAGCATTCACAGGAATACTCGCTGATTCATGCAGACCGAATGAGGTAGCGTACGTTGTCCACATCTTGGGTGCTGGTTCGGAAACTAAGCCGAAATAGCTGTAGGGGCCATTGTCCCATCCGCGGGGCTTTCCTGCTCCTTCAGGTCTTACTGTATCCGATTTCAATAATTTCCCGTTGGCATCGTACCAAATAACTGCGAGGTAGACGTTAGCCTTATTGTCATCGACCTGCTTCGCCGACATCTCGAGTTGGTAGCTTTTTGACCCTGCGATCGGAATTGCTGATGAAGTAAATGCGAAGGCGGCAATACCTACTGGATTTTGAAGAGCAGTTGTCACGCTGGGTAAGTCTGAAATCGCAATTGCAAACTCGGCTGGATGGCGGCCAAGAGCGATCCAAGCATTGGGATCACATGCAAAAGGATCGGCGACCAAATTCAGCCCCATACCAAGCCCATGTCCTTCGTTTGCCTTGGTTGGGCTAGGTAATTGAGGTATGTTGTTTGTGGTTTCGACACCGAGAAACTCCAACGTCGCTGAGATTGAATCTTGGGGTGGTAATCCGATCTTCCTTGAACGGCTCGTACCTATTAAATTTGAATCATAGGCAAGCAGCGCGGTTCCTGCTTGATTGGTTATAATCTTGGTCTTGGTCGTATGTCGCTGGTCAAATATTACTGCCTCGAACTGAGATACCACATCCCGAAGCATTAGATCGTTTGGGAGCGCAAGACTTGCATGCCAAGTCCGGTTGTATGCAGGAGATGAACTGGAAACAGTTGTTAGTACAGCGACGATACAGCAGGCGATGGCGATCATTGGAGCTGTCTTGTATTGCGGATTGCAGCCGATATTTCTGGAGCGAGGGCGGTGTAGCAAGTGCTCGCCCAGACCCACAAATGCCAGGCCCGTGGGAATCGCAAAGAGTAGTCTCTGGAATGTGAGGATATCGGACACGTCTCCACGTCTAGCGATAGCTTGCACAAAGGGCACAGCGATTGAAGGGGCTATCAACAGCAATGGTGGTGTGACGACAAGCCAGCCGACCACTTGATTACGGCGGAAGAGGAAAAGTCCGGCGGTCAAATTGACGAGGCCGAAGGCGCTGACGATTTGAAGCATCCGATCACCGGCGGGGGAGGAAAGGTCGAGAATATTGAAACCGTACCAAGCGTTGAGCCAGCCTTGTGCGCGGTAGGTCTCGATGATGGCGGGACGTGGGTAGAACCAGAGGAAGAGCGCGTTGACGATGAGCGTGCCGCCGATCAGCCACCAGAGCGCGGAGCGCTTCCATTCAATCAGGCGCCAGACGATCACGGCGGCGATACCCAGTCCAGCGATGCCAAGGCCTTGGGGGTGGTTGAAGGCGGTGAGGATGAAGAGTGCGAGAGAGGAAGAGAGTAAAAGTGCGAGACTCGGAAGATGCCAGAAGGAAGGCCGTGGTTTGGAAGATGGGAAGATAGGAAGAAGCGGAGATGTGGAAGATGATAAGATAAGAAGACTTTCAAGATGGGGGGGCGCGGAAGTGTCTTTGGGTCTTTCAGCGTCTTTCTCTCTTACAGGTCTTCTAATCTTCTCCAACTTTGTTCCTTGGGCAGCAAACTCCAGCACGATCCTCGTCAGCGCCACCGCTCCTAACTGTGCGTAGATACTGCTGGAAATGCCATAGTATCTATAGAACGAGAATATATTGTTTCCGAAGAGTAGCGCTTGTATAATCACAAACACCATTGAGGCGCGTTCGCCGAGGCCACAGGCGCGGGAGAAGCGATAATATTGCCAGCAGAGTAGCAGGCAGATCCCGGTATAATAAAAATCCAGCCAGAAGAGTTGGCGCAGGCCGATGCACCAACTGAGCAGGCTGTAGGGGATGAAATAGGCGGATTTTACCCACGACGAATGCGCGCCTACGGTGTCGAGGACGCGCCATTCGTTGATGCGCCGCAGGTGTTCCCAGGGGTCGGAGGGCCATTCGAGGTAGACGCCAGGAATGTAGAAGATCAGGGCGAGGAGGAGCCAGGGGAAAACTGGAAGAAATCGGGAAAGGGGAAAATTGGAAAATTGAGAGACTAGGGCAGGCGGGAAAGCTGGAGTGGGAAGATGGAAAAACTGGGAAATTGGAATAGCGGGAGACGCGAAAGAGGGGGAGACGGGAAGACGCGTAGGGGGCGCACCTTGCGCGCGCACCTCGTCGGATTGCGTAGGGTCGCACCTTGTGTGTGGACCGGAATCGACGGACGGCGCAGGGGATTCGAATGGCCCTACGGGTTCGGTGTAGGGGCGCACCTCGTGTGCGGACTGGGGTTGAGAGAGCGGCGCGTCGACAAGCGACGGCCCTGCCGGGGACACCGGGTTGGCGCGCAGGCTAGCTGCGGCCCTACGTTCTGCGAACCAACTCCACAGGGCGAAGCCTGCGAGGACTACGTGGATCGCGTGGAACGCCCAATAAACGTGCAGCAAGCAGGGAAAAAACGAAGCGTTGGAAAGGGGAAGAGCGTGAGATGGGGAGACGGTGGCGTGTGCTATGCTGACCCTTACCCCCACCGGGTTCACCGGCCACTTCGTCACGTAGTACAACAGGTATGCGAAGAGGTAGGGAATGAGGAATGCCCAGCCGCTGTAGAAATAACGGCGAAGGTAGTGCTGATAGGCTGGTTGGGGTTGGCTCACGCGATGTCTCGATAGGATAAAATCCAAGAAGCCGATTTTATCCGCCGATGCACGCTAATTGAGCGGGGTTTGTGTAGGGTCGCACCTTGTGTGCGGACCGGGATTGGGGAATTCGCGTAGGGTCGCACTTCACGTGCGGACCGCGATTGGAGGTTTGCAACGATTGTGGCGCGCAGGCAGGCTGTAGCCCGACGGGAGCGATCAATTGATGAACCCGAATGATGAGTTTGAACACGACGTTCTCGAATCAACGCAAAGGTTAGGGAGTATGTTTCGCGATCTTTGCGTCCGAGTTTTCCTTAGCGGGCTTTGCGTTAAGAGGATTAGGGATGTTTGAATAGGAGCTAACGGAGGCAACGGAGAGGCAGGCGATCCGAACTCTGCGATCTCTGTTTCCTCCTGTAAAAATGGTTTTTTTTAGCCGCTCGCGTTTGTGTAGGGTCGCATCTCGCGTGCGGATAGGATTGGAGGTTTGCAACGATTGGGGCACCGGATGGAACGCAGGCCAGCTGCGGCCCTACGGGATTTCGATCACGTTTGCACAACGTAGGGTCGCACCTTTTGTGCGGACCGGGCCGGGCTCGGCGGACGGCGCGCCGACAAGCGAAGGCCCTACAGGGAAAACCGGAACGGCACGCTGGCGAGCGACAGTCCTACAAGATCATGGACGGCGGGCGGTGCGACAACCTGGCTGTTCTTGTGACCTACGTAGCGTGCGAGGGCGTGCGATTTTG
>Ga0302322_100004259_pt1 | contig 12397 bp, 8 predicted proteins | sample Fen_T0_2_FD_203757 | JGI IMG/M metagenome (GOLD analysis project Ga0302322, IMG submission 203757) | Peat permafrost microbial communities from Stordalen Mire near Abisko, Sweden - Fen_T0_2 | ecosystem: Environmental > Terrestrial > Soil > Wetlands > Permafrost | place: Sweden: Abisko...
CACCCGTCTCCGGCGGCGGTTCTTTCTTGGGCTGAGCGCCGAAGCTTTGCGCAGCGCTCGGGAAGCTGCCGGCCTGGACTTCTTGCACGTAGCTTTGCGTGGCAGCTACGATTTGCGCGCCGAGCTCCGCGAAGTGCTTGACGAATTTGGGCTTCAAGCTGGGGTACATGCCCAGAAAATCGTAGCAGACCAAGACTTGTCCGTCGCAGGCAGGGCCCGCCCCGATGCCGATCGTCGGGATCGAGAGCGCTTCGGTGATGCGCTGTCCGAGTTCGCTCGGGATCCCCTCGAGCACGATCGCGTACGCGCCGGCCTCGGCGATCGCGCGCGCGTCCGCTAGCACGCGATCCGCATCGGCCTGGGCTTTGCCTTGGACCCGAAAGCCGCCCATGGCGTGCACCGATTGCGGCAGCAACCCTACGTGGCCCATGACCGGAATGCCAGCCGCAACGATCGCGCGCACGTGCTCGACGAACGCCTGTCCTCCCTCCAACTTGACGGCCTCGAAGCCGCCGGTTTTCAGAAGCTGCCCGGCGCTTTCGAGCGCGCGCTCGACCGACGATTGGTAACTCATGAACGGCATGTCGCCAACCAAGTGCGCTCGATGCGTGGCGCGTGCCACCGCGCGGCCGTGATAGCAAATCTCATCCACCGTCACAGGCAGCGTATTGGGCAACCCCTGCACCACCATGCCCAGTGAATCGCCGACTAGCAGCACGTCCGCGCCGCCTTCGTCGAGCAGGCGGGCCATGGTCGCGTCGTAGGCCGTCAGCATCGCGATCTTGGGACCGCGCTTTTTCCGCGCTACCAGCGCGGGCGCAGTAACTTTGGCGTCGTTCATGCGGGTTCCGAGCGGAGCGTACCACCTGGCCGACGGAGTGAAAGAACGCTAAACTCTCGAGCTTGGTGGCTGATTCGGCACAGAGCGACTTTCGCAGCGCGTTCCAGCGCCTGGCCCAGCGCGTACATCGCCGTCACGCCGGCCGGCTCGCGCTGACCGGCGCAGGCGTCGGCCTTTCGCTCGGCGCGCTCGGCGCGCTCGGCCTGTGGGCGCTGCGCTGGGGTGAATGGCGACCAATGTCCGCCGGATTGGGCGCGCTCGGTGCGCTAGTCGGGGCGGCGCTCGCCAGCCGCCAGCGCTGGTCCGAGAGCGATATCGCGCTTTATCTGGACGCGCGACTCGATAGTCACGAAACCTTGACCACCGCGCTCGCCGCGCGCGGCGGGCCGGAGCCCGCGCTGGCTCACGTGCTCGAGCGCGCCAGCAGCGTGCTGGGCAGCGCCGACCCGAAGCGCGTCAAGCCCAAGCTGTGGTCCCGTTGGCATGCGTTGCTGCCTGGCGCGCTCGCGGTGATCGCGGTGGTCAGCGTACTGCCCTTGCCGCCGGCCCCGAAGCCAGCGCCCCACGCACCGGGCGCCGAGCGCGTCCAGATCGAGAACTTGCAGGGCCTGGAGCGGATCGAAGCGCTCGATCACTTACGGGGCCAAAATCCCGAACAAGACGAGCGCCTGAAGAAGCTCGCCGAGCAAGCAAAGAAGCTGCGCGAGGCGCTCTCCAAGGGCCTCGAGAAGCGCGAAGCGCTGTCGGAGATCGCCAAACTACGCGACGGCATTGCGGCCGAGCGTTTGAAGCTGGGAGACCGTCAAAATCGGCCTGGGCTCGACGCGGCGCTGCGCGCGTTCGGCAACAACCAAGCCTTGCACGACGCGCAAAAGGCGCTCGGCAACGGCGATCTGACCGCCTTCGACGACGAGATGCAAAAGCTGGCCAACCGCGCCGAAAGCAGCGATCGCCAAGCGGCGAAAGACGCGCTGGAGGAGGCTGCCAAAGAGGCACGTGCCAAAGGCGCCAAGGGTCTCGCGGACGCGCTGGACGCGCAAAAGCGGCTGTTCGAACGCCGCGAGTCGCACGCAGGCGCTCTCCGTGAGCTCGCGCAGAGCATGAAGGGCCAGCTTTCCCCCGAAGCACTCGAGGATTTGAAAGAGTTCGGCCGATCGGGCAGTCCAGAGGCCGAAAAGCGCCTGGCCGATGGGCTCGAACGTGCGCTCGAAGGGCTCACGCCCGAAGAACGAAAACGCTTGGCCGAGCGCATGCAGCGGGAACTCGAGGGCGCGGCAGGCAACGCCTCACCCATGACCAAGAAGCAGCTGGAAGAGCTGGCCAAGCAGCTCAGCCGCAAGGAAGGCGTCGAGCAGCTCAAAAAGCAGCTGCAAGAATTGTCTCAGCCCGAGCCCAGCGACGACGCGAAGCGCGAGCAGGGCCTGGGTGACGCCGAGCGTGGCGGTTCGGCCGCCGAGCGCGGCCTAGGTGCCATGCCCATTCCGCTGGACGGCGATGGCGCGCCAGGCGCAGCTACCCCCGGCGACAAAGCCGGCCCCGGTGGAAAGGCTGACCCGAGCGGGTCCGCTGGCCCCGGGAGCAAGCACGATTCGGGGACCGGCGATCACCACGGCTCCACGCCCGAAATCGCCGCCAAAGAACTACGCTCCAAGGCCGACGCCCGGCTTTCTGCAGGCGCACCGATGCATGGCGCAACCCTGGGCCGCGCCCCGGCTCGGCCCGGCGAAACGGCCAATCAGCTCGGGACCGGCACTTTGGGCGACGCGCAAAAAACCGAGGTTGGCGCGGTCGATCACGCAGACATCCCTGAAGAATATCGGGAGCAGGTCGGACGCTACTTCGAACCATGATTGAGAGTATGCTGGGCTGCCTCTGCCTGAGCTCAAAAGCCCGATGACGGATCCGCCCGCGCCCACGTTCGAAGCACGCCTCGCTCAAGCCCGTGACATCAGCGTGCGTCTGAAGGGCGCGATCGCCGCGGTGATTGTCGGCCAAGACGCAGTGGTGGAGCAAGTGCTGTGGGGCCTGATTGCGGGTGGGCACGTGCTCTTGGAGGGCAACCCCGGCTTGGGCAAGACTCTGCTCGTGCGCACGCTGTCATCGTGTTTGGATCTGCGCTTTTCGCGCATCCAATTCACGCCCGACCTGATGCCGAGTGATGTCACCGGCACCAACGTACTGGTGATGGACGGCGGCGGTCAGGGCAGCAAGGGGCGGTTCGAATTGCACCGCGGTCCGATCTTCGGCCAAGTCGTATTGGCCGATGAAATCAATCGCGCCACGCCGAAAACGCAGAGCGCGTTGCTCGAAGCCATGCAGGAGCATGCGGTGACCATCGCTGGCACGCGCCACGCGCTCGATGAGCCTTTTTTCGTGTTGGCCACTGAAAATCCGATCGAAATGGAAGGCACCTATCCCCTGCCCGAAGCGCAGCTCGATCGCTTCTTGTTGAAGGTATCGGTGCCGGCTCCCAGCGAAGACGAACTGACCGAGATTTTGGCGCGTACTACCGGCAAACCAGTGGGCGAACCGGGACGCGTGCTGACGCGCCAAGACGTGCGCGAGCTGCAAGCCCTGTGTCGCGAAGTGGCTGTGGCCGAGCCGGTGCTGCGCTACGCGGCGCGGCTGGTCAATGCCAGCGCACCGGACGCAGCCGACGCGCCGGACTTGGTGCGGCGCGCAGTGCGCTACGGCGCGGGCGTACGCGGCGCGCAATCTTTGGTGCTGGCCGCCAAAGCAGTAGCCTTGCTCGAAGGCCGCGCGCACGTCTCCTTCGCCGATCTGCAGCGCACTGCGGCCCCGGTCCTGCGCCACCGCATCTTGCTCAGCTTCGAAGGCGAAGCCGACGGTGTTTCGTGCGACCAGATCGTGGGCGAACTGCTGGCGAGCGTGGCCACTCGCCCGGCGGCAGTCGAACGCGCCGTGCAGGGGGTGTAACCCGGTGCGTCTGCCTGCTCGCCTCGCGTCGTTCGTATCGGTCGTGTGCGGCCTGCTTTGGTTGCTGCTGGCTCCGCGTTGGGCAAAGGCCGACAGCGCCTTGAAGTTGGAATCGGTACCGGTTTTGGGTTCCAACAGTCCCTCCGTCGACGGCTGGGGTGAAGTTTACGTTCGTCTGGAAAATGGCGGGACGGCGCAGTTCAGCGGTTTCGTGGAACTGCGCACAGCGGCGGTCGGCCGCGGCCAGCCACGCACGTTGTCGCGCGCGCCCTTTGCGATCGCCGCGAAGGGCCGGGTCCACTTGCTCTTGCCGAGCCATAACCTGCTGCGCGTGGGTGAAACCAAAGTGGTGGCGGTCGACGGGCACGGCGAGCAGCTGGGCGAGGCGCCATTTCCTCCGCTGCGCTCGCTCGATCCGCTGCTTTTCGACTTACATTCGCCAAGCCGCTTGGCCCCCGTGCTCAACGCGCAAGGCGTGCCGATCCGAAGGCGCGGCGGGAGCTACGCCTTTGGCGGCTCAACGCTGTCAGTGACCACGCCCCAGACCAACGCCACCACCGGTGAGCTCGTGTTGCCGGACTTGGCCGCTGGCTACGCGAGCGCCACCGTGGTCTTGGCCTCCGGACGCACCCTCTCGAGCATGCCTTTGCCCGCGCTCGACGCCTTGTTTTCGTGGGTGCTCGCTGGGGGCGCCCTAGCGCTGGTCGTCGATCGTCCGGAAGACGTGCACAGCGCGTGGCTCGAAGCATTGGCCGGTGGTCACGTGCAAACCTGCGCGGCAGCGCGAAAGCTGTCGGAGGTGGCGCAATTTGCGGTCCCGATCGACACCACGGGCAAAGGCTCGTTCGGCAGCGCGCCGCGCGTCACTCTCGAACCCGCCAGGCCTTCCGCGGAGCTAGCCGCGACCTTCTTCGGCCTGACCGGCGCCAACTTGCGAGTCAGCCCTTGGGGAGAGAGCACCAGCTACGGCCTGGGTGAAGTGCATTTTCTGGCCTTCAATCCCAACACGGAGCTCGGGGCCAACGACCCCTGGCTGCGACTCGAGATGCTCGATCTCGTTCGCCACGCCTGGGAGCGGGCAAGCGTCGTGGCTTTGCCCCATGGGCAGGCACCACTCGACGAGCTGCGCGCAGAAAACGTGCGCCGGGTACTCGATCCCAACGAAGGCACGCGCTGGACCGTGATTGTGTCCACGCTGCTCTTGCTGATCTACGCCGCACTCGCAGGCCCCCTGAATTTCTACCTGGCGCAGCGCGCCGGGCGCCCGCTGCGCGCGCTTTTGTACTTGCCGGTCTGGGCGGGGCTTGCGCTCGCCAGCATCGTGCTGCTCGGGATTTTGGGCAAAGGGCTGACCGGCCGCGCCCGGCATCTGACGTTGATCGAGGCCGGGGCGGGCATGGCGCGCGCGTCAATCACTCGCTTTCGCGGCTTGTATGGTGCACGCGCCGACGACGTGACCGTGCGCGCCGCGCGCGGCAGCGTGCTCGACGTACTCGGCGAACCCGATGAGGTCGCGCGTGACTTGCTGGTCGACCGCGACGGGCTGCGCCTGGAACGGCTGCGCGAGAAACCCTGGCAAGTGCAGGTCGTGCGCGAGGACGGCTTCGCCAATGTAGCTGCCGGGGTCAGCTTGGTGCGCGGCCCCGACGGCGAATTGACGATCAAGAACCGCTGCGCGCGCGATTTGCTGGGCGTGATCGTCAAGGCGCCCGGCCAGGATCTCCGCTATTTCCCGAAGCTCAGCGACGGTCAAACCGTGACCCTGCGACAAGGGCGCTCGGTCGGTCCAGGGCCGAGCAGCTCCTCGTTCGGGACGCACGCGCTCTCGGCCGCGACGTTTCACGACCAGGTAGAAGAGCGAGCCAAAGGCGCGGGGGCGGCCTGGGAGGCGCTCGAGTCGCTGACGGGCACCGACGCCGATTGGTGGCCTGACGACGTGCCAGTACTGATCGCGGAACTCGAGGGCGGCGAAGGGCGGAGCCATGATTCAGGACTGCGGCTGGATCTAGACCGCGTGCTGCTACGAGTCGTCGGCTACGGGGGCGTGCCATGAGTGCGCAAGTTCCGGCCATTCGCGTGCGCCATTTGTGGCACCGCTTCGGCAACATCGACGTATTGCGCGATGTCAGCTTCGAGGTCGGCCAGGGCGAGATTTTCGGCTTCATCGGTCCGAATGGCGCGGGCAAGACGACCACGATCCGTGTCATGGCCACCCTGCTCGAGCCTCTGTCCGGCCGCGTCGAGGTGGACGGCATCGACGTTGCCCTCGAGCCCGAGCGCGTGCGGCGCCTGATCGGCTACATGCCCGATCACGCCGGGGTCTACGAGCGGATCACGATCCGCGAGTTTCTGGAGTTTTTCGCGGACGCTTACTCCGTGCCGGATCGCTCGGTAGTGGCCACCGTGATCGAGCTGACCGAGCTCGGGAAGCTGCAAGACCGGTTGGTCGCCGACCTGAGCAAGGGCATGAAGCAACGCCTGCAGATCGCGCGTATCTTGCTGCACGACCCGAAAGTGTTGGTGCTGGACGAACCTGCGTCCGATCTCGATCCGCGCGCTCGCATCGAAGTCCGCGACTTACTCTTGGAGCTTCGGGATCTGGGCAAGACTATTTTTCTTTCCAGCCACATCCTCACCGAGCTGAGCGACGTGTGCACCTCGATTGGGATTTTGGAGCGCGGCTCGCTGGTAGTGGCCGGGCCGATTGGCGAGATTGCCGAGCGCCTCGCGGCACGCAACGCGCCGATCGGTGAGGACGGAAAGCGTCTGGCTTTGGCGCCCCAAATGCCGTTTCAGCCGGCTGTCCCGAGCGATCCCACGCTGGCAATGGCCCCGCTAGCCCAGGGCAAGGCCCTAGTAGAAACGGCCGGCGGTGTGGCGGTGCCACCAGCGGCGCGACGCCGCTTGCGTCTGCGGGTGATCGGAGACTCACGCTTGGTCGTGCCGCTGATCGAGGGCGGCGGCGGCGTGCTCGGCGTCGAGCCGGGCCCGGCAGGGCAGCTCACCGTGCACTATGCGGGTGACGAGCGCTTCGTCGCGGAAGTCGTGCGCCACTTGGTTTCGCGTGGGGTCGGGATCGTGGGCGTGGAACCGGAACGAAACGAGCTGGAACGGATCTTTCTCGAGGTCACGCGCGGGGATTTGCAATGACGATCGACGTCGGTTCGCCCAGCCTGCCTCCCCCACCCGCGTCGTCCGCAGCGATTTCCATCGACTCGCCCTGGTTGCGGCTGTTGGGGCAGCCCAATCCGGTTTGGATGCGCGAGCTAAAACAGGCCGCACGCCTGCAGCGAACGCCGATCATCCTGTCCGTGGTCACGGGCATGATGACGCTATTGATCTGCTCGGTCGGCGGCGTTGCCAGCACCACGGCCGAACCGGCCAAGGTCGGTGTGGGGATCTTCCATACCTTCTTCTCCTTGGCCTACGCAGTAGTCACCTGGATCGGCCCGGCGGTGGCCGCCAACACGATCGCCGGAGAACGCAGCGGTCGCACTTGGGAAGCTTTGCAGCTCACCGGGTTGAGTCCCCGGCGCATCGCGCGCGGCAAGTTCCTGGCCGCATATACCTACATTTGCCTGTATATCGTGATGCTCGTGCCGGTCGGCGCGCTGCCTTTCTTGTTCGGCGGCGTCACCGCAACCGAGGTGCTGCTCGCGTTCCTGATCTTGTTCCTGTTAGCGGCGTTAGCGGTGGCGTTCGGTCTCTCGGTCAGTGCCAAGTTCCAGAGCCCGGCAGCAGCGATCATCGTCACCTTGCTCGTGGCGCTGCCCGTGTCCCTTGGAGTGTACGGCGGAGCGGGAGTCGGACTTTCGTACGCGGCGCACGAGCAATGGCAAGGGGTGCCGGGTGGGCCGCCGGTTTGGCTGCCGACCGCCTACGTGCGCGCCGACTTCGGCCTGGCCTATTGCGTCTTCTTGCTGCTGCTCCCCGGGCTGGCCACGCTCATTCCTGCCTGGTTGTTGTACGAGTCGGCGGTAGCGAACATGGGCTCTCCGAGCGATGATCGCTCGACCCGGCTGCGAGTCTGGTTCCTGACCGCGATGCCCGCGCTCACCGGCTGCACGGGGCTGCTGGTGTGGCTATCGCACGACTTTTCCTGGGTCTACGTGGGCGGGGGGCTGCTCTGGGCATTCGGCTGCTTCGGGGCATTTTTGTTTTCGGGTGAGCCGCTCGGCCCCTCACCGCGGGTTGTCGCTCATTGGCAACGGCGCGGCACCGGGGCGCTCACGCAAAGCCTGGGACCAGGCGTTTTGCGCGCCTGCTCACTGCTCTTGCTGCTCACGGTCGGCAGCCTGGCAGCCAATGCAGGGCTCGGCCTTCTGAAGGCAAAAACCAGTGCCGATCGCGACGCCCTGCTGGCGTTTCACGGTTACGCGGTGGCCTTCTTCGGTTTCGTCGTGGGCTTTGCGGCATGGGCGCGCGCGCGCGCCAAGACTGCCGGAACTCCGCGCCTGCTGCTGGCGACGGCGTTATTTTTCGCCTTCGTGGGGCCTTGGATTGCCATGGCGGTCGCCGGGCTCATTACCAGCCAGCACGATCGCGCGATGCTGATGGCCAGTCCCTCGCCGAGTTTCGCGATCACCATGGTCCAGGCGGCTTCTACGTCGTCTCCGGACGCAGGGCTGATCTTGGCCACGGGCTCTGCCTGCGCCGCCGCCTGGGCGCTGATCGGCGTCGGGCTGTTCGCGGTAGCGTCGGCCCGGATCCGGACGCGCCTTTCGGCCGAACGCAGCGCGCGCGCCGCATTGGAACGCGCCTTCGATGACGAAGAGGCGGCGCTCCAGGCAAGCCGCCTAGCGCCGGCCAATGAGGCCTGACAGGCGTGTCCGACCCACGCAGCCTACTCGACCCCGCCTTCGTCCGTGAACTCGAGGCGCTGCGTCGCAGGCTATCAGTGTCGGTGCAAAGTGGCGGTGCCGGTGAGCGCGCGTCGCGCCGTCGCGGCGGCTCGGCAGAGTTTCAAGATCACCGCCCGTACGCGCCTGGAGACGACCTGAGACGGGTCGATTGGGCGGCCTTCGCGCGCACGGGAGAGCCTGTTTTGAAGCTTTTTCGTGCGGAGGAAGACAGCGTACTGCGGCTCGTGCTGGACGCTTCGGCCTCGCTCGCTTTCGGCTCGCCGCAGAAGTTCGAGGTGGCGCGCCGGGTGGCCGCCGCGATTGGCTACTTGGCGCTGGCCAACGGCCAACGCGCACAGGTCTTAATTGCCCGTCAGCCGGCTGAGGCAAGCCCGCGCGGACTTTCGTGGGTCGGCACGCCCAGGCGCGGCCGTGACGCCCTGGCGGCCTTGCTGCGTGACCTCAGCGCGCCATCCGCGGGCGGCACGACGGATCTGACCCGCGCCCTCGAGCAGACTCTGCAGCAAGCAGCACGGCCCGGTCTGCTGGTGGTCGTGAGCGATTTCTTGGACGCCGGGATGGTCACCAAGGCGCTCGGGCACGCCTGCGCGCTTGGTCATCAGGTAGCCCTGGTCCAAGTGCTTTCCCGCGAAGAAGTCGAGCCGAGCTACGATGGTGATTTCGCCTTCGTAGACGCGGAGAGCCAGGCCCAGGTCGAGCTCAGCATGGATGCCGCCGCGGTAGATGCCTACGTGGCGCGTTTGGCGGGGCTGATCGACGAACTTCGCGGCTGGTCCCGCAAGCATCGCGCCAGCTACGTCCGAATGACGAACGACGAAGCTCTGGAGGGCGCCGTGCGCCGCTTCGTGTCTCGTTCAGTCGACTGAGAAACCAGCTATTTGAGCCTGATTCGTACTTCAACGACCGAATTTCTCGAGACCCCCAAAGAAGCCAAGCGAGCCACGAGCGCCACCGGCTCCGCTGATGCGAGGGCGGTGGCGCTCGTGTTCACTCGGAATCAATCACGCCTTTTTGGCGCGCTTCTTCTTGGCCTTCTTGGCAGGCTTGGCCATCGGCATGGCTTCGGGAGCCGCTGCCTTGGAGGCCTTCTTCTTGCCTTTCTTCTTGGCTTTCTTCTTCGCCTTCTTCTTGGCGGGCGCGGCTACAGCCGGTGCGGGTGCAGCTTTCTTCGCGCTCTTCTTCTTCTTTTTGGCGGCCATTGATCCGTCCTCTATTTTTGGATTGCGCAACACTTGCGAGCGCAATGACCAACACTTTGCAATCCATGTGCATGCGCCGTCAAGAAGCTCGTTACCGATCGCGATTGATTGTTTGCTCGTCGGTCTCGTTCTGTCCACGTCGCGGGCGGATGCGTGTCCCGGATGACACGGGCTCGCGATGCTCCGCGCTTCCTGCAATCCCCTGTACACTCGGAGGCGATGACTGAGGTGACTCCCGGAGAATACGAAATCGCGCTCCGCAACGAAGCGCTGCGGGTCTACCGAAGGTACGCGTTGGAGGTCGTCGAACGCTTGACGCTGTGCCCGTGGGCAGCCGCCGCACGACGCGATGGCCATGTCGTAGAGACCGTGATTTTGGCGGAAAACCAGTCAAATCCGCAGCAATCGCTTAGACTTTTGGAGAGCCTCGAATCGCAGCTCGAGACCGACATCGCACTCTTCATCTATCCCGATCTAGAGCTCGACCGACTGGGCTTCGAGAGCTTCGTCAGGAACTTGCGTGAGCGGGATGCGGCGCGCCACGAGGTCGGCACGATCCCGTTCGCGATGGCGGCCTTCCACCCCGATGCCCGCCCCGACGTGCACGAGCCGGAACGGCTGATTCCATTCTTGCGCCGAACCCCCGACCCGACCATCCAGGTGGTTCGTTGCACGGCCCTCGATCGCGTCCGCGGCAATAGCCAGGAAGGCACCTCCTTCTTCGACCTCGCCAGCCTCGGGACGCTGCCATTGCCACAAAAGGAGCCTGTTTCCCTACGTCAACGCATCGCTCAGGCCAATCTCGACACCGCGCTCGAAGTGGGAGTCGACACCTTGGAGGCGCTGTTTCAAGACATCCGCCGTGACCGCGACGAGAGCTACGCACGCCTCCGACGGGGCCTTCGGGACTGAGCTGCGCTCGCCAATGGCCGGGCCGCTGCTCGCTGGCTAGCTAGACGCCGCTTGTGCCCCTATGCTGTCCGAAGTGCCCATCGAGCTCAAAGCACCCAGCGGACTGTGGCTGCTTGGCTTAATCGCGCCGCTGCTCCTCTTGTACGTCCTCAAGGTGCGCCGCCAGCGTATTACGGTCTCGTCGACCTGGCTGTGGGCCGCAGCGGCGCGCGATCTCGCCGCCAAAAGCCCGTTCAAGCGCCTCGTTGCCCGGGTCCCGCTGCTGCTCGAGCTGCTGGCGCTGGGGCTGCTCGCCCTAGCGCTAGCGCGGCCCGCGTCACGCGCTGGGCACATCGGCGGTGAACACATCGCCATCGTGCTCGATACCAGCGCTTCGATGGCGACCCTGGAACCGGACGGGCGTCCTCGGATCGCGCACGCTCGGGACGCCGCTTCGGCGGTGATCGCGGCCCTGGCACCGGGCGCGCAGGCAGTGATCGTGGAAGCCGGTCGGGATGCCCACGTGGTCTCGCCCATGGATAGCGACCGCCGACGCCTGGAAGCCTCAGTGGCCAAACTCGAGGCCTCGGACGCGGAAGGCCGCATGACGCAGGCGATTGCCAGCGCGAGCAGCCAATTGCGTCCCTACGAGCGCGGCGCCCGACTGGTGGTGATCAGCGATGGTGCCCTCGCGGATCGAGACGCTTTTGCCTCGAGCAATCTACCTCTCGAGTTGGTTCGCGTCGGCGGCCCGGTCGACAACGCTGCGGTCGTGCGACTCGATATTGCCAGCGCGGAGGACCCCACGAGCCACCGGGAGCAGGTCCAGGCGTTTGCCATGGTCCAGAACTACGGGCTGAAGCCGCGCAGCCTGTACGTCACCCTCAGTATGCGGAACGTGCTGCAGCCGTTGGCTTCGCGCCGCATCGACCTCGGCCCCGGAGAGCGCGCTCCGGTCGTGCTCGGTTTCGAACCAGCGCCAGGCGACGCGGGCGCCGGCCTAATCGTGGAGCTATCGCCGCATGACGCTTTGACCAGCGATGACCGCGCCTACGGCCGCGTGCCGAGCGGGGTTAAGCTCCAGGTGGTCATGGCACCGGCCAAGGGCAGCGCTTGGGTGGCGCGCGCCCTGGCTTCCGATCCCAACGTCGAGTTGCTCGGGAGCTCGCTCTCGGGTCTGCCCAGCGCGGGTGTCGCTACGGATGCGCTCATCGTGGTGAGCGGCGCCTGCCCCCCGAACACGCCCGGCGGCGACCTTTTGGTCCTGGATCCGCCTGCGGGTCCGTGCGGAACCGCCGTCGTGGGCCCGAAGATCGACAACCCGGTGGTCACCTCTTGGGCAGAGGTCGACCCGCGGCTACGCTTTCTGTCGCTCGATGGCGTCGAATTGCGTAGCGCGCGTCAACTTTCGGCCGACAGTCCGCAAGCCGCATTGGTGCAGAGTCGCGAGGGTACGCTGATCGCCGATGCCTCGAGCCCGGGTCGTAGCATCACCGTGGTCGGTTTCGACGTCGGCGACAGCAATTGGCCCTTGAAGGCCTCCTTCGTGCTGTTCATGCGCAACGTCGTGGAGCTGGCCCGCAGCCACCGCGTACGCGGCGCGGAGGCCCCCGCTCGTACCGGCGAGGCGTACAGCTTGCGCGTGCCGCTCGACGTCGGTGAAGTCG
>Ga0302322_100004261_pt1 | contig 12396 bp, 9 predicted proteins | sample Fen_T0_2_FD_203757 | JGI IMG/M metagenome (GOLD analysis project Ga0302322, IMG submission 203757) | Peat permafrost microbial communities from Stordalen Mire near Abisko, Sweden - Fen_T0_2 | ecosystem: Environmental > Terrestrial > Soil > Wetlands > Permafrost | place: Sweden: Abisko...
CGCCTACGACGGCGCCATCGCCAGTCACCTCGGTCGCCTGGGCGAAAACGGAGCCGCCGCCTCCGATTTCTCTGCGACCATGCACCCGACCCTGCACCTTGACCGCACGCTTCGCTATGGCGAGAACCCGCACCAAAAGGCGGCTTTCTACGCCTGGGACGCGCCTTCGGGCATGTCGCTGGCCAAGGCGGAAGTCCTCCAAGGCAAGGAGCTATCCTACAACAACTTGCTCGACCTCGACGCGGCCATGAAGCTGTGCGCGGAGTTCTCGCCGCCCGTGGCGTGCATCATCAAGCACACCAATCCCTGTGGCATCGCGGTGTCGAAGAGTGGCGTGCTGGAAGCCTACAAGCTGGCGCGCGAGACCGATCCGGTGTCCGCGTTCGGCGGCATCGTGGCCTTCAACCGCAAGGTCGAGGAAGAGCTGGCCAGGCTGATGGCCGAGGTCTTTCTGGAATGCATTGTGGCCCCGGAGTTCTCGCCCGAGGCGCTCAAGATCTTCGCGGCCAAGAAGAACCTGCGTCTGCTGCGCGCGGCGATTGCCCAACCCGCGGTAGGTCAGCTCGACATGCGCACGGTTTCCGGGGGCATCTTGGTGCAAGCCACCGATGCCGTGACCTGCGCCGCCAGCGCCGGTAAAGTGGTTTCCGAGCGTGCGCCGACCCCGGCCGAACTCGACGATCTGGATTTCGCCTGGCGCGTGTCGAAACACGTGAAGTCGAATGCCATCGTGTTCGCGGGCGGTGGCCGAACCTTGGGCGTGGGGGCCGGACAGATGTCGCGCGTGGATTCGGTCAAGCTCGCGGTGTCGAAGGCGCAGTTGTCGCTCAAGGGCTCGGTGCTGGCCTCGGACGCCTTCTTCCCATTCCGTGACGGCCTGGACGAGGCGGCCAAGGCGGGCGTGACCGCGGTCATTGAGCCCGGTGGTTCGGTGCGCGACGATGACGTCATTGCCGCCGCCAACGAGCACAAGATCGCGCTGGTGTTTTCCGGCGAGCGTCACTTCCGGCACTAGACCATGGGCTATCGAATACTGCTGGTCGGTTCGGGCGGTCGCGAGCACGCCCTGGCCTGGAAACTTCTGCAAAGTCCAATGTGCGATCACCTGATCGCGGCGCCTGGAAATCCGGGGATCGAGGCCCTGGGCCGTGGCATGGGGCAAGGCCGGGTCACCCTGGCCAAACTTGGCGCCGAGGCGATTCCCGAACTGGTGGAGCTGGCCAAAGCCGAAGCCATCGATCTGGTGGTGTGTGGTCCGGAGGGGGCGCTCATGGCTGGGCTAGGCGATGCCTGCGCCGCCGAGCGGGTGCGTTTCTTCGGTCCATCCCGCGCCGCCGCCGAGATTGAAGGGTCCAAGCAGTTCGCCAAGGATCTCATGCAGCGGGCTGGGATCCCCACGGCGGCCTACGGCTGCTTTTCCGACGTGGCGGCGGCCGAGGCTTTCATCGATACCCAGCCCGGCAACGTGGTGGTCAAGGCCGATGGCTTGTGTGCGGGCAAGGGCGTGGTGGTGGCATCGTCCCGCGCGGAAGCCAAACAGGCCGTGCGCTCGATGCTGATCGACCGGACCTTTGGCGAGGCCGGCGCGCGCGTCGTCATCGAGGAACGTCTGGTCGGCCGCGAAGTCTCCATGATGGCTTTGTGCGACGGCACGCGCTTCGTGCTGCTTGATTCGGCCGAGGATCACAAATCGGTTTTGGACGGCGATCGAGGGCCGAACACGGGCGGCATGGGGGCCTATTCCCCGTCACCGCTGGTGGACAAAGCCCTGGCCGAATCCATTGCACGCACCATTTTTGCGCCGCTGGTGGCCGCCATGGCAGACGACGGCCGGCCGTTTCGTGGCCTGCTCTACGGCGGCTTGATGCTGACCAAGGAGCGCGGGCCGATGGTCATCGAATGGAATTGCCGCTTCGGCGATCCCGAGACCCAGGCCGTGCTTCCGCGTTTGGGCGAGGATCTTTTGCCCTGGCTGCTCGACGCGGCCTCGGGGCAGTTGCCCTTGCGCTCTCCCGATTGGTTGCCCGGCCTGGCGGTTTGCGTGGTGCTGGCCGCGCAGGGCTACCCAGGCAAGGTGCGTTCGGGTGACTCGATTTCGGGCCTTGGCAGTGACGGGCAACTGTCCGGCGAAAGCGGCGAGACCGTTGTCTTTCACGCCGGCACCAAGCTCGACAAGGGCCGTCTGGTCACCAGCGGCGGTCGTGTTTTGGGCGTGACCGCCAATGGGAACAACTTGGACGAGGCACGCCAGCGGGCCTACGCCGGAATCGGCCGTATCACCTGGCCCGGCATGCACTTTCGCAAAGACATCGGAATGCGAGGAACACCATGAGCGAGACCACCTGCGACGTTGCCATCATCATGGGGTCGAAGTCCGACCTCCCAACTATGAAGCCGGCGGCCGACGTGCTCAAGGCGCTTGGCCTGCGCGTGGCGGTTCGTGTGCTGTCCGCGCACCGGACGCCCGAGCAGACCGCGGCCTTCGTGCGCGAGGCCGCGCGAACCGGAACCAAGGTGTTTATTTGTGGGGCTGGCGGCGCCGCCCATTTGGCGGGCACTGTGGCCGCGCACACGGTTCGGCCTGTGATCGGGATCCCAATTGCGGCGGGGAGTTTGCAAGGCATGGATGCGCTGTTGTCCACGGCCATGATGCCGCCCGGAATCCCGGTGGCCACGGTGGCCATCGGTGGTGCCGAGAACGCGGGCCTGCTGGCCGCGCAGATCGTGGCGATTTCCGATCCGGCGCTGGGCAAGCGAGTCGAGGCCGAACGCGAAGCCCGCTTGCGCAAGGTCCTGGAAGCCGACGCTGAAGTCAGCGCCAAGTTCTAGGTTACGCTCGAAGACACCTGACGGTACACAGGCGCGCGAGTCTGGGGTATAAACGTCAGCGTCATGAGCGACGACAACAGCGGGATCGAAATCGGGCAGACAGTTGAAGCGAAGACAAAGCCAACATCGAGTTGGCTTGGAAGGGTGCTGTGGCTAGGACCGCGCGTGGCCGAGGCGAGGGCGCAGTCCTTCGGTCCGGCCCAAGCGGGTTTTGCCTGGTACGACGTTGCCCGTCAGATCTGCGACGACGTCGTCAAGATTGGTGAAACGGGAAAGGGCAGCTGGGCCGTTCTGCTGCTCGACACCACGGCCGTCGAATTATTGATTCGCGCCCACTTGTCGCGCGCCGGTCTCCTGACCAGCACTGGGCCGCTGGGCGAGAGCGATTGGGCAAATGCTCGCAAGCTTCCCGATGTCGAGGCCGCGTGGGGCAAACTCTCAGCCACCCAGATTGCGACCTTGACGGGCCTGCTGGGACCGGACCGGGACGCGATGATCGCGAAACTCTCCGGCGAGGAGCGCGACGCGTTTGCCGGCGGCTTGCACGATCTGGTCATGCGCCTGGCCGAGCCACTTGAGATCGAAGCGAATCGCCTTGGCCGTGCCCTGTTCGCGCGCTGGTCGCGCGTGCTGGCGGTGGCCGTCGTGCTGGCCGTCGCTGTTGGCTTCTCCGGCAAGTGGCTGTCCAAGAAACTCGATGGACCGAATCTCGCGGCCAAGGCCGTGGTCACGGCCAGCAGTCAATTTCCTGGCCAGGGCCTGGACCACACCATGTTGGTGGACGGCGATCCCGAGACGCTGGGTTTTCACACCCTGGATGGCGGGCAGCAGTGGGTCGTGATCGATCTGGGCAAGGTCCGCAAGTTCAACAAGGTTGTTGTCTACAACCGCGCCGACGGCTACGAGGAGCGGGCCGTGCCGCTGAAGGTGGAAGTCAGCACGGACAACATCACCTACACGCAGGTCGCGGAGCGCAAAGAGACCTTCGACAAGTGGACCGCCAAAGGGCTACACGCCGAGGCCCGCTACGTGCGTCTGAAAAACACCCCGCCCAATTTCTTTCACCTCGCGGAAGTGGAAGTCCACTAGAGCGCCGTTCACCACAGAGGACACAGAGAGAGCAGAGACGGATGAGAATGAACGGGTTCCGGATCGTGATCCGGAGAACCCATTCTTTTCGGGCCTCTTTTCCTCCGTGTCCTCTGTGGTGAAGACTGCGTGGTTCTCGAGGAATTCAACTCGCCGGTGCTTTAGCGCCAGCCGGGGAAGGGCAGGCGCAAGAGGAATCCGTGCATGCTCTGGGGGGCGCCTGTCCATAGGGGCAGGTAGAGCATCGACACGGTTGCTGCGCACAGGAGGAATCCCAGGGCGGCCAGCGACGATCGCTTCTCCATGCGCACCACGCGGGAGGCGAGTAGGCCGAGGCCAAGGCCGTAGGCGCCAAGGTAGTGAAAGATGTAGGACTGCCTGTGGGTCAGGATGAACGGCAGCATGAGTGCCACCATGCCGGCCAGGGCCAGAGCGTCGTGACGGTGCTGGGCGGCGATGGCCACCCGCGCCCGCAGCCGGAGAAACACGGCACGGGCCAAGCCAACCAGGGCCACGATGATCGCGGCCGTGGTGCTGAACCAAAGCAGCAGATTGCCAATGGTCGATGTCGCCCGGACCATGCTTGGGCCTAGCTGCTCGTGGTGCATGAGGATGGGGTGAATCAGCAAAGGCCAGGTGTACCACTTCGAGCTGGCGCCGTTGTCCCAGGTGGTGAAACCGGCGTGGTGCTGAAGCAGGCTCCAATTCGAGCGCATCATGCCGGCCATCGAGATGGGCTGCCGGGTGAGGTGCAGTGCCGCCGCGCCGATGGCCAAATACACGAGCGAGGCCAGCCCGAACATCCAGGCCGTGTGCCACATCGACTTGCCCGCGCGCCGCAAGAGGATGGGCGCAAGCAGAAGCACGCACACGCCAGTCCATTTGCTGGCCACGGCCAGCCCCACGCACAGGGCTGCCGCCGCGAACCAGCGCAGCGACCGCGCCCATAACATCAAGGCCAGCGCGGCGTAAATAGAAGCGGTGAGCGGGTTGTCGATGAGCGCCGTCCGCGCGTAGGAAATGAAGAACCCATCAATGGCCAGAAAGGCGGCGGTCAGCAATCCAGCGCGCCGGTTGTCGAAGATCTTGGCCGCGCAGAGACCCGCCAAGGCAACCATGGCCAGCCCAAGCAAGGCCGACGAGAATCGCCAGCCGAGACCGCGATCGCCCCAGAGCAGCATGCCCGGGACGAGGACCAGCTTGCCGAGCGGCGGATGGTCGTTCCAGTCAGCCTGGTGGGTGATGTAGTTGCGCGCGTTGCTGACGAAATGGTGCTCGTCGAAGCTGAAGGTGCGTGGGTAGTCCAGGTCGATGAAGCGCCAGAGGATCCCCAGGCACAGCAGTCCGGCACACAGGGCGGTGATGGCGAACCGGATAGCGTCAAATCTTGCGGCGGGGGGAGGCGCCGGGGCGGCTTTGGGCAGATTGTCCGTGTCTTGGCTGGTCATGTCCATCGAGGCCTGGCCATCATGCCTTGCGCTAGTGGCGTACACCAGAGTCTCGATTGTACGAAACCATTCCCAAAACGGTCTTCCCTGGGTACCCTAGCGGCGGATGTGGTGGACCGCCGCACGCATCTGTTAGTGTCGCGCGGGGCCGAAGGCTGGCGGTCAGTCCAGCGGCCAAGCGCAGACGAGTAGACGAAAGGACGAGTCAACGTGGACAGCGAAAAGGACAAGCAGGCAAGCGCCGAAGCACAAGCCGAAGCGCCCAAGGTACCCGCGGAGCAACAGGTCGTGGCCACGGATGCGTCCGAGCATTCCCCGGATGCGCCGCCGCCCAATGCTTCTCGCCGTCGCGTGTTCATTGGGCTTGGCGTGGGCGCTGTCGTCATCATCGGCGCGGCCCTGGCCATGCAGCGAGCGCCCGGGGATCCTGGTGCGCGGTCGGGCACCGTGGCCGCGGACATCACCTTGATTACCTCCGATCGCGCGGACGTAGACTGCTCCGCCGCCACCGGAATCGACCCCTACCGCTGCGGATTCTCCGACGAGAACATGCCCTGGCATGGCGATGAGAAGAACACGCTCAAACCCTTCTACACCACGGATCGCCACCTCTATCTGATCCCTGGGCTCTTCCTCGCGCCCGCGCTGCAAGATCGTTTCAAGGCGGAGCCACCCGACAAGCCGCGCGACCTGCTCAAGCGCTTCACGGCCAAGTGCAACCTGAAGATCTCCGGCAAGGTAGGCGGCGTGCGCGTGCGCTGGCTGGCCACTGGCGCCTGGTCCAATCCAGAAGAGGTCGAGGTCGCGACCGTGATCGACTGCAAGGTCGAAGGCTAGCAGGCCGGATTTTCACGCAGAGGCCGCAGAGAGTCGGGAAGTATTGGGTTTCGGATCTGGGATCCGATCGACTAGCGAACCATGAGGCCTTCGCCTGCGGCTCACTATCAGGAATTGCTCCGAGCGGACGTTGAGCAGCTTGTGCAATTGCGCAAGCAACGCGGGGCTTCGCCTGTCGTTCTCATGTTGACCAAGCAAGCCAAGCTGGGCCTTGAGGCCGCGCTGGCTAACCCCGCAGATCGCACCGCCGCGGAGCGCGCTGGCGCGGAACTGCGATCGTGCATCCAACTCGTCCAGGAAGGTCACACCTCCGAGGGGGATCACGACCTTCTTGAAACCATGGCCCTCGCGCTCTCTCTGATCTTCGAAGCCCTCGAAGCCTTCGACGGCCGAGCGCTGGAGCCGCCCGCCACGACCGCCCCCGCACCTGAATTCGCGCCCGTCGATGTCACGACCGCGGCGGCGCCAGCGCCCGCGCCAGAAAGCCATATGGCATCCGGCAACAGGCCGCGTTTCGCCGCGGGTGCGGTCACCGCACGCTCGGATGACGGTGACGCTCTGGGGATGCACCTGGCACGGATCGAACGGCTTTACCTGGCCCGGGCGGCTTGCGTGGCTGAAACGACCTCGACCCTTGGTGAGCTGCGCGCCGCGGAGGAACGCATCCAGCGCCGGGAAGTCGCCGTGCTCAGCATGGCGCCCAGCAAAGCGGCCTGGGAAAGGGTTACCCGCAGGGCATCTGCGGACGGCGGGATCGGCACGATGCTTGGCTTGAAGCTCTCGGGCCACCTGGGGGAATGGACCTCGACAGTTACGGACGCGCTCGCCGGACTTGCCCCAGCCCCAGCGGCTCAGCGGTCGCTCGCCGTTGATATCCTGCGCATGATTCTCGCGGACACACCCATGACTGACTTGTTCCGCGTCCTGCAGGGCGCGCTTCCCGTGGAATTTCGCGCTGCACTGCTGCCCCTTGCCCTGGAGACAGAGCGGCTCGACGCCGAATCGCTTGTGCCCATGCTGGACCAGCCCTTGCCCTTGGCGGAGGTGGCCGCGGACGCGCTGGCGTGGTGCCGAATCGGCGATGGGGGCCGCCGCCTCCTGGAGCGGGCGCTGGAGCATCCACCTTCCCGGCTATCGGATGCACTACTGCTCGCCAGCGTAAGCCAGGGTGATCGCGAGGCTTTGTCCGAGATACGCTTCCGGCTGGCGGCGGACCGGGTATCGCCGTGGCTAGTGGATGCCCTTGCGGTGGCTGGCGAGGCTAGCGACGGCCACCTACTTCTACAGGTTGCGGGCACCGGCGGCAGCTTGGGCTGCTACGCCTTGTTTGCCTGCGCGTACCTTGGCAATCCCGGATGCATGGACGGCCTGCACAGCCTGAATACCGTCTTCGATCCGAGTCTCCTTGATCTCGCGATTGGCGCGCTTTCGGGACACAATCGCTCGTCGATGCTCGACTCGGCACGCGTGACCGGCGGCCGGCCTTGGTCGATAGCCGCAGCGGCAAGCCGGCTGGAAACGCCGAACTTCATTCCACTCCCGATCTTGCGCTGGACCGCGCTGGAGTTGGCCGTCAGAACCGGCATCGCGGCTCCGTGCATCTACGACCGCGCTTCGAGCGCGGAGCGCCAGCATCTTGCCGCCGGCACCTTCTGGGCCACCTACGGACGGTTGCCCGAGCCCCCTACTGGGACCTGGATCTATTTCGGGAAGGTCATTGACTGACATCTCACTGGGAGCCTGATGACCAAAGGCGTGACAGCAATTCTAGGCTGGATGGCAATCAAGTAGCCGGGCTCCTCTCTCATATGGGCAATCTTGCTGTTGAGCACAATTTTGCTATTAGCACAGTTTTACTTGTAGAGGTGTCGCTGTTTGTGCTCAGCTCCTGGGACTCTTTAAGACTCGGTCGTGGTCTGTTTGAGGGTGGCTTGGTATCCTCCATTGTTGTTTGTTGGACACTCCACAGTCCCATATTGACGACGTCAAAAAGATTCTCGCGGCTGCGAATGACGTCGGTATTGGCGTCAACATCAGTTTCTGGTCTTTTGATATGGGGCCAGACAACGCATCTCGTGAAGGGGCTCAAGGGAACGCAAGGCCTCTATTCTGATCTTGCGTCTTGCGAAATTTTCAACGAGCCCGAGGGGATGTCAACAACAGGGTGGGCGTCCCGTTCGACGCGGTTGTCGAAATCGCACGCCACCGACCAACGCGTCTGCTCAAAAGCGGCTCAGGCAGTGTTCTAACCCTTGGTAGGTGACGTGTGGGACGGTCGGGGATCCCCGGTTCAAGGAAGGACACCCATGAGATTTGAGAGACCACGCGTTCCCGCTATGGCGATTATTGTCCTTTCCGGGGCGCTTTTTGCGTGCAGTCCCAACAACCAGGGCATCAACACGGGGGCGGGCGGCGCTGGCGGGGCGGGTGGGCAGGGCGGTTCCGGGGGCGCGGCCGGGAACGGCGGTACCACCGGATCTGGCGGGACGACGGCCTTGGGTGGCACAACCGGCGCGGGAGGCACCTTGGCAAGTGGAGGTAGCCCTGGAACTGGCGGCACGGATGGAACGGGTGGAGCGACGGCTTCAGGGGGAAGTTCCGGTTTTGGTGGCACTGGCGGTCGCGGTGGTTCAGGCGGGAGCGGCGGCGGAAATGGTGGCGCGGCGGGCAGCGGTGGTGCGGCAGGTAGCGGCGGCGTTGCAGGCGGTGGTGGCACGATTGGTAGTGGCGGCACGGCCGGGCGTGGTGGGACGGTAGGCAGCGGCGGCGCGACAGGTAGCGGTGGCGGGGTTGGAAGTGGGGGGAGTTCTGGCGGCGGTGGTTCTGCTGGCTCTGGCGGCAGCTCGGCCACGGGCGGGGCCACGGCAGTCGTGGCCTGTCCCGATACCTCGACCACGGCGCTAGCCTTCACGAAGCAGTACGAGGACGGCTCCATCGCCGTGACTGGATCGACCAAAACCTATTACACGATGACCAATTGGTGGTCCGTCTTCAAGGGGCAGACCGTGACTCTTGACGGGTTGTCGATGAAGGTGGGGAATTCCGGGGGCGCGGCCGCGGCCGCAGGCAGCGGCAACCCGACGGGGTTCCCGTCCATCTTTATCGGCGCGTACCAGGGGCACGCGACGGTGGGCAGCAACCTGCCCAAGAAGGTCACCGACATCAAGTCGGTTCCCACCATCTTTTCCACCAACGCCAGCTCGCTCGATACCTCGAACATGAACGCCACCTACGACGTTTGGTTCACGGCGAACGGAACAGCGCTGGGGGCCAGATCCAGTTCGCCCGGCGCGGGCGGGGCCTATTTGATGGTGTGGCTGTACAAGCCCTCCAATCGTCAGCCGCGCGGCGGAACGGCTGCGGCCACGGGCGCGACGGCCAACTATCCGGGCACGACGGTGAACGGCGTTCCCGGGACCTGGGACGTCTGGGTGGATAGCAAGACTGATCCGCCGTGCATTTCCTATGTCGCCAGCGCCCCGATCGACTCGCTGTCATACGATTTGAACAACTTCATCCAGGACTCCATCACCAATAAGTACGGGGTCACCGCGAGCATGTATCTGAGCATCGTCTTCGCCGGTTTCGAGATCTGGTCCGGTGGCGATGGGGTCCAGGCCAAGCAGTTCTGTGCGGCCGTCAACTGAGACTGTCCCAAGACCCGCTACGGCACCCGGTCTTTCTTGTGCCCTCTCCTGGCCGCGCCCGCGCGACCAGGCTAGGCTTTGGCCACCATGAAGACAGCCACTATTAAGAAGCTCGTGGCCCGCGAGATCCTCGACTCGCGCGGCAATCCCACGATTGAATGCGAGGTTCATCTCGAATCCGGTGTATGCGGCATGGCCGCCGTGCCCTCGGGCGCTTCCACCGGCGAACACGAAGCCCTGGAACTGCGCGACGGCGACGCCAAACGCTACCTGAAGAAGGGTGTGCTCAAGGCCGTCGGTAACGTGGGCAAGATCCTGGCTCCGGTCGTTATCGGACGCGACGTCTTCGATCAAGCCGGACTCGACGGTGCCATGTTGGCGGCAGACGGCACGCCCAACAAGGCCAAGGCCGGCGCCAACGCCATTCTGGGCGTTTCGCTCGCTGCCGCCCGCGCCGCCGCGCAAGAGCTGGACATTCCCCTCTACAAGTACCTGGGTGGCCCCAACGCGCGCGTGTTGCCCGTGCCCTTGATGAACATCGTCAACGGCGGCGCGCACGCCGACAACGTGCTCGACTTCCAAGAGTTCATGATCGTTCCCCAGGGCGCGCCCACCTTTCGCGAGGCCCTGCGTGCCGGCGCCGAGGTGTTCCACACCCTGAAGAAGATCCTGCACGACAAGAAGGCCTCCACCGGCGTGGGTGACGAGGGCGGTTTCGCGCCTGACCTGCCGGGCGCCGAGGCCACGCTCGAATGCATCAGCGAAGCCATCACCAAGGCCGGTTACAAGGTCGGCAAGGACGTGGCCCTGGCCCTCGACGTCGCGTCGAGCGAGTTCTACGAAAAGGACACCGGCAAATACAACATGGAAGGCGAGAAGAAGGTTCTCGATGCAAAGGGCATGGTCGAGTTCTACCGTGGCCTCATCACCAAGTTCCCTATTGTCTCTATCGAAGACGGCATGGCCGAGAACGACTGGGACGGTTGGACGCTCTTGACCAAGGAACTCGGCGGCAAGGTTCAGCTGGTGGGCGACGACCTGTTCGTGACCAACGTTCAGCGTATCAAGATGGGCATCGAGAAGGGCGCTAGCAACAGCGTGCTCGTCAAGGTCAACCAGATCGGCTCGCTCACCGAGACGCTCGACTCGGTCGAGATGGCGCATCGGGTGGGGTGGACGACCATCACCTCGCACCGTTCGGGCGAGACCGAGGACGCCTTCATCGCGGATCTCGCGGTTGCTACCCGCTCGGGCCAGATCAAGACCGGCTCGTTGGCGCGCTCCGAGCGCGTGTGCAAGTACAACCGTTTGTTGCGCATCGAAGAAGAACTGGGCACGTCGGCCATCTACCCCGGCGCCGCCACGTTCAAAGCACAGCGCTAGCTGGAACGGGAGTTCACCACAGAGGTACGGAGACCTCAGAATTCGGAAAAAGAAGAAGGGGTTCGGATCCCAGATCCGGAATCCCTTCTTCTCCCGTCTCTGTGTCCTTTGTTCTCTGTGTGGTGAAAATCCGTCAGTGTATCGCCGCTGGCGGCCCGGCCTTTACCGGCCAGGGCTTGCCCGCGAGCGACTGGCAGGTGGTGCCAGGTTCCACACGCCGGTAGGCGAACGCGCCGGTCTGCGATTCGTCGCTATCGCCGGCCATCAGTTTCAGGCACAGCCCTTTCGCCGCCAGAATCTTCTGCTTGAGACGAAGTGAGACTTCCCCGCTGATACCATCGTCGGTCGCACGACCCGAAAGCAGCGACGTCATTGTCTGGCTGGAAACGTAGACATCACCCGAGCAGCTCGTGCCGGAGATCTGGACGGTGGCGCCGGGAAACCCGTCGGCGTCGATGTCTTCCGCCTCCCAGCCCGTGGTCCACGGGGCGGCAACCAGCGAGCCGTCCGGCTTCTCTTCCAGCACGATGTGGGCCTTCGGTAGCCGGGCGATGGTTTCCGGTTTCATGGTCGGGGTCACGCCCTTGATGGGGCGGATGTCGATGCGGCATGTCTTCTGCCGTATATCGATGCGGGAAGCCGTTCTGTGCACCTCCGCGATGAAGTAGTTCTCGGTGTGGGTTTCTTTCTCGCCGTAGAGCGGGATCTTGCGTCTGCCATTGGACACCTGGTGACCGGCCCACACCTCGACGCTCGGCTGTGCCGCCGGAGCGTTGTCGGTGTTTGATGCCAGAAGTGCGGCGAGCGTGATAACGAATGAACTCATTGTGCGAGCGTGTTTCTAAAGCTTGCCAAAAACCTTGGCCATCTGGCTGATGGTCTTGCCGCTGGGTTCGCGGCGTTCGCGATCCACCACCACCATCAGCGTGCGTTTCGCGCGAACGGCCACGCCTGTGTGCGCATCCACGCGTTCCCAGCCTTCCTTCACCTGTTGCGTTCCGCGCGTGAGCGCTTCCTCGCTGGCATATTCGCACACCAGGGTATCGACGCCGCGGATCTGGCCGTGTTCACAGTACGTGGCGCTGTTCGGTGCCGGCTCGATACGTGCGAAACCCTCCGGGGCCAGGCCTGCGCTACGCCAGGCATTCAGAACTTCATCGGTG
>Ga0302322_100004262_pt1 | contig 12394 bp, 16 predicted proteins | sample Fen_T0_2_FD_203757 | JGI IMG/M metagenome (GOLD analysis project Ga0302322, IMG submission 203757) | Peat permafrost microbial communities from Stordalen Mire near Abisko, Sweden - Fen_T0_2 | ecosystem: Environmental > Terrestrial > Soil > Wetlands > Permafrost | place: Sweden: Abisko...
TTGTTGGGGCCGATGCCGCCCTCCGGGCGGGTTGGTTCAGGCTGTTCTCCTGAACGCCACCTCATACTTGTCGACGGATGCCCTCCGTCCGGGAGTGTCTCCGGGGTTCATAGCGCTGAGGGTCGCGTCACCACGGACGTAGTCCTCTTCGGTCTCGAAGAACTGGATCACGAGAGACCGTTTCGCATCCGGGTCGTGGAGCATGAGGATTTCGGTGGCGGGGATATCGTCGGGCCGCGGGTCGTTTTCGATCTCGCTCGCGACCTGGGCAACGCGGTCACTGTCGACGCCCTCGAACGAGACAACTCGTGCAAACGCCATCTCTACCTCCTTGTGTTGGGTGGCTGAGTCTACGCGCCCTTGAGCAGTGATCGCCCGCGCTTCCCCGTGGCTTGCCGGGGAACGGTGGCGGTTGCTGCCTGCAGCGACTACTTGGTCACGGTGAGGGTGCCCTTCATGCCCGCTGCCTCGTGCCCTGGCACTGTGCAGTAGAAGGTGTACTTGCCCGGCTTGAGGGTGACCACGACCTTCGATGTGCCGCCTTTCCCCACGGTCGCGCCCTTCTTGTTCACGCCGTTGCCCTTGATCGCGACATCGTGCTTGAAGATCGCGGACGGGTTGGCCATCGAGATCGTGACCTTGCCGGCTGTCGCGTTCAGCTTCGTGACGTTGTACTTGAGTGCCGTCTTCTGGGCGCTGATCTTCAGAAGGGTGTTTCCGGCAGCCGCGACTGAAACCGTCGCCAAGGCAACTGCGACCACTGCCAAAGGCGCAACCGCTCGCTTTCCCATCATGCTCCTCTCGGCGTGCCCGCCCGCGCATGTCAGTCGCCTCCTCGCGGTAGCCGGGCCGATTGACTCGTCTCTGCGCACCCCTAGTGGGGCTTGGCGTAGTCGTGGATCTGGCCGAAGTCGATGAAGACGCAGGCTTCGTCACCGACGATCCAGGCGTCGTGCCCGGGAGCGATGTGCACGGCGTCGCCTGGGCCGCACTCGCCTTCGCTGCCGTCGTCCATCACGACATGCATCCGTCCGGACACGACGTAGCCGAGGTGCGCCGTCTGACAGCTGTCGGTGCCTGCGATCGGCTTCACGTGCTCCGACCAGCGCCAACCGGGCTCGAACACGCCTCGCCCGACCGGCCCGGGCGTGAGATTGACCAGATGCGCCGCACCCTTGCCCTCCTGGAAGGGTCGTACCTCCTCCGGGCTACCGAGCGACTTGATCTCCAGTGATGCCATCCGAGCGCCTCCCTCTCGTGGACAACGTCGATTCCGGACTCGCGAGGACGCCTCGCTTCCAGAACCCGCGACCGATCGGGCAGAACCACCGCCGACGATCGAGTCAACCGTGAGAACACCTATAGACCCTTGTGCCGGATGAGTCAAGGCACGCAACCGAACCTTCACGTTGGCGCCACGCCGCCCTCCTGACGCTCCCCGGCGGCTGACCACTCGACACGCGATACCCGCAACGCGCGCTTGGCAGGACGGCCGAAAGAGAGTACAACCGGGGGACGGCGCTGCGGCACAGCGCGGGGGGAGTGACAAGGGGACGGGTGGCGGCAATTCGGTCACTCCTTCCGCGCGACACGTGCGGAGGATGTTCCTTGGCCGGGGCGAAAGCAGGGGTCGGCGCGGCACACTGGCCGACTCCTTCTCCCCAGAGGCGCCGGTTCTCTGCGGCATCCCCTTGCCGTGTGTGCCGCGCCGCGTTCACCGTTCGGCTCCCTGCCGCGGTGGTGCGGACGGGCCGTGGCCGACCAATTGCGAGTAGTAGAAAGCCGCTTTCGATCAGCTCTGTTGTGCTGATGGCGCAGGAGCGTCGCTCGCCTAGAGTCAGACGTGACACAATCGGCAGAGGGAGGGGAAAGGCATGAGACGCTCCCTGTTCGCGGTGTTTGCCGCTGCTCTCGCCTCCGGGTTTGTACTCGCGTCGGCGCTCGCTGGGTCGTCGTTTACAGATGCGGCGGGTGACGCGACGGGCAACGCACCCGATATCACCGCCGTTCAGGTTTCCAACGACAATGGCGGACAGATCCTGTTCGATGTCACCGTTTCGAACCTGACTCCCGAGTCGGCCCTGTTCCTGCCGATTGACATCGACAAGAACGCCACAACCGGGGACAACGGCGACGAGTACGCGCTTGAGTGGTACTCGTCAGCAACCGCCGCCGACAACGGCTGGACCATCGAACGGTGGGACGGCACGAACTGGGTTCACCCCGATTCGCATCCGACGATGCGGGGCTCGCTGACAGCGACCGGGGTCGAGTTCTCGATCAACGCGAGTGACCTCGGCGGCACCAGCGGCTTCGCGATCTACGTCGGGACCGCGCGATACGCCGCAGATGAGATGGTCGGGTTCGACCGTGCGCCCGACGGCGTGGCGAAGTGGACATACGACCTCACGAAGCCCACCTCACCACCGGCTACGGCGAATCCCGCACCAACGGTCGTGAAACCCGTCTTCGGTGCGATCGTGACGATCCCGGCGAAGCCTGTCGCAGGCAAGCGGTTCACGTACGGGATCAAGGTCACCCGCAGTGACACGGGCGCACCGCTGACCAAAGGCACGATGGTGTGCGATCCGTCGATCATGGGCAGAGTGCTGCCCCACGCAGAGCAGTTCAAGCAGGGTGTGGCAGCGATGACGTTCCTCGTGCCGAGAACGGCCAAGGGCAGGCAACTCAGGATCAAGGTGAAGATCGTCAGCGGCAACCAATCCACCACCAAGGTCGTCACCTACAAGGTCAGCTGACGAAAGAACCGAGCGAAGGCTCGTCGATGTCGGCGGGATCGGGGCCGACGCTACGCGCAGGACGACCCGCTCGGGCAGCAGCGTTTCGGATCCGGTCGCCTACGCCTTCGAGGCCGAGCCGACAAGGGCGACCTTGCCGTCTTCCTCGACGACTTCGAGGCCGTCGCGGCGGAACTCCTCGAGCCAGCGCTCCGGGAAGTAGCTCACCTGCTTCAGCTCCTCCAGGGAGTGCCAGTCACCGTCGGAGAGCACATCCTTGACCCGATCGTACGTCGTCATCGAGCGTCCTCCAATTTGTTCACCCACCGTTCAAAACACTGCCGTGACTGTATCGGATTCGCCCGACGCGTGTGAAGTCGCGATGACACCGCTCGGAGGCCGTCCGGCGACGATGCGCGCCTACCCCGCGCCTGCGGGCGTCAGACGGCAGACGGCCCGCGAAGGTACTCGGCGGCCATCAGTGGGCTCGAGAGGACGAAGTCGGCGGTCGCGCGGTTGCACGCGATCGGCACGTTGTAGACGACGGCGATGCGCAGGAGCGCCTTGACGTCGACGTCGTGCGGTTGCGGCTCGAGCGGATCCCAGAAGAACACGACGAAGTCGATCCGGCCCTCGGCGATGGCCGCGCCGACCTGCTGGTCGCCGCCGAGCGGCCCGCTGAGGAAGCGGGTCACGTCGAGGTCGAGCTCCGAGGCGATCAGCGCTCCGGTCGTGCCCGTCGCGTACAGCTCGTGAGCGCCGAGCGTCTCGCGGTTGTAGCGCGCCCACTCGAGCATGTCCGCCTTCCGGTTGTCGTGCGCGATAAGTGCAACCCGCTTCCGCGCGTCCATCACGCGGACATCGCCACGCTCGTCGTCCACCAGCTGCTGCTCGGTGGTCTCCGGTCCGGGCACGACGCTCATTCAAGCAGGGCCGACCGACGGCCTCGGCCGAAGGTGTGGCATTTCCCGGGTTGCACGCGGGAAACGCCGGATGCGTCGGCTTCGCGGGGAGCAGACGATGTGGGCTGAGGCGTTACGAGAGGAAGGGACAGGTGAGCACGAGCGGCGGGGCAGAGACACGAGGGGCGTCCGGGCCGGGCACGGGCAGGATCGTGCTCGGAGTCGTGGGCGCGCTTCTCGCGCTGATCGGGCTGGCCCTCCTTGCGGGCGGAGGCACGCTGGTGTGGGCCGACGGGAGCCAGCGCGACCGTGAGGGCTTCTTCGTCAGCGAGCCGTCGGCCTTCGCGAGCACGGGCTTCGCGGTCACGAGCGAGCGCCTCCACCTCGGCAACGGCCTCCCCGGGCAGCTCAGCTCGCCCGGAGACGTTGCCACGTTCAAGGCGGAGGGCCGTACGGGCACGGGCAAGCCGCTCTTCGTCGGCATCGGCCCGGCGGTGGCCGTGACGGCGTACCTGGCGGGCGTCGCACACGACGAGGTCGTCGACGTTCACATGACGGGCTGGAAGGGGCCGCTCTCGAAGGACTACCAGCGCAACCCCGGCGGCGCTCCCGACGGGCCGCCCGGTGCGCAGTCGTTCTGGGCCGCGCAGACGACCGGCACGACCGTTTCGCTGACCTGGCCGGCCCGTCAAGGGACGTGGTCGATCGTGGTCATGAACGCGGACGGCTCGAGGCGCGTCGCGGCCGGCCTCGCCCTCGGGATCAAGGTGAACTTCCTCGGCTGGGTCGCCGTGGGCCTGCTCACGGCCGGCGGCGTGCTCCTGCTGCTGGGAGGCGTGATGATGCTCTTCGCCTTCCGCTCGTCCGGCTCCGCGCCGGTGCGTGCTGCCGGCCCGCGTGACCAGCTCGTGCTGGAGACGAGCGACGAGGCGGCCTACCCGGTCGTCGTCGAGGGCGAGCTCGATCACGGCCTCAGCCGCTGGCTGTGGCTCGTGAAGTGGCTGCTCGCGATCCCGCACTACATCGTGCTCGCGTTCCTGTGGCTCGCCGTGGTGCTCCTCACGATCGTCGCGTTCTTCGCCATCCTCGTCACTGGACGCTACCCGCGCGGCATCTTCGACTTCAACGTCGGGGTGCTCCGGTGGAGCTGGCGCGTGGGGTTCTACTCGTGCGCCGTTTTCGGGACCGACCGCTACCCGCCGTTCACACTCGCCGACGTCGATTACCCGGCGCGCCTGGACGTCCCCTATCCGGAGCAGCTCTCGCGGGGGCTCGTGCTGGTCAAGAGCTGGCTGCTCGCGATCCCGCACTACCTCGTCCTCGCCGTCCTGATCGGGAACTGGGGCTGGGGGTCGGAGGGCCACTGGCCGGCGTGGAGCCTCGACGGCATCCTGGTGCTCATCGCCGTCGTGATCCTTCTCTTCAGGGGGCAGTACCCGCGTGAGATCTTCGGGATCGTGCTCGGAATCAATCGCTGGGCCCTCCGCGTCGCCGCCTACGTGCTGTTGATGCGGGACGAGTATCCGCCGTTCCGGCTCGACCGCTGACGTCACCGGCGTCTCCAGATGGGTGCCAGGAGGTGGACGAGTGGGTTCGATCCACCCCCGGGCCACGGCGCGTGATACATGGAGGAGGTGATGGCGTTCCCGTTCGAGCCCGGCGCAGCCGATCTGGAGTCCCGCATCGCCGTCCTGGCGGAGCGCCTCACTCCGGGGCTGCGGCCGCTTGCGCGGGTGGCCTACAACTACCGCTGGGCCTGGGCGGAGGACGGCTCGGAGGTGTTCGCCGACATCAACCCGCACCGCTGGGCGCTCTCCGGCCAGAATCCGGTGCGCTTCCTCGGCGACCTGTGGCCGGCGACCCAGGAGGCTGCCGAGCACGATCCCGCGCTCCTCGAGCGTGTCCGGGGCCTCGCCGACCGCGTCGCAGCCGACCTCGCCCGCCCTGTGCAGGCACGGCCCGGTGTCCAGGGGCCGATCGTCTTCATGTGCGCGGAGTTCGGCTTCCACCAATCGCTGCCGATCTACTCGGGCGGCCTCGGCGTGCTGGCGGGCGACATCCTCAAGGAGGCATCCGACCAGGCGCTGCCGATGCTGGGGATCGGGCTCCTCTACCGCCGCGGGTACTTTAAGCAGCGCATCGACGCGTCCGGCCGCCAGCAGGAGTACTGGCTCAGCGTCGACCCGAAGAGCCTGCCGATGGCGCGGGTCGGCGGCGTGGACGGCGAGCCGCTGCAGCTCACGGTTCCCGTCTTCGACCGGGAGCTCGCGTTCCAGGTATGGCGCGTGGACGTGGGACGCGTGCCGCTGCTCCTGCTCGACGCCGAGGTGCCCCAGAACGATCCCGTCTTCCGCTGGACGAGCGCCCGGCTGTACGAGTCGAACCGCGCCGTGCGCCTGGCCCAGTACGCGCTGCTCGGCATGGGCGGCGCCCGGGTGCTGAAGGAGCTCGCGATCGAGCCGGGGATCATCCACCTCAACGAGGGGCATCCCGCGCTCGCGACGCTCGAGCTCGCGACCGAGGGCGTCGAGGAGGGGATGCGCTTCGACGACGCCCTCGCGCGTATCCGGGCGAGGACGGTCTTCACGACGCACACGCCGGTTCCGGCCGGCAACGAGACGTACGAGACCGACGAGTTCCTCGCCGCCTACGGCGACATTCCGGGCCGGCTCGGCATGGACGACGACACGTTCCTCGGGCTGTTCCGGATCAACCCGGACGACCGGCTGGAGCGCCCGGGGATGACGCCTTTCGCGATCCGCGTCAGCGACCGCCGCAACGGCGTCAGCGCGCTCCACGGCCAGGTGGCGCGGCGCATGTGGTGGCCCATGTTCGACGGCCACGCCGAGGTCGACGTGCCCATCGCGCACGTGACGAACGGGGTCCACGTGCCGACGTTCGCAGCACCGCCGCTGGCGGCACTGTTCGACCGCTACCTCGGCGACGCCTGGCGCACGAAGGCGGCGGAGACCTCGTCGTGGGCGGGGGTGCGCTCGATCCCGAACGAGGAGCTCTGGGCTGCGCGACGGGGGGCCCGCCTCCACCTGATCGAGTACGTGCGGGAGAAGAACCAGCAGGACCGCCTGCTCCGCGGCGAGCAGATCGACTACGTCCGCTCCGTGGAGCGCCTCCTCGACCCGGACGCGCTCACGCTCGGGTTCGCGCGACGCCTCGCGACGTACAAGCGGCTCCACCTCCTGGCACAGGACCCGGAGCGGGCGCGCCGGATCATGAGCGGTGCGCGCCCCGTCCAGCTTCTCGTTGCCGGCAAGGCCCACCCGGCGGACGGCCCGGGCAAGGACACGCTGCAACGCCTCTACAACCTGAAGCGGGAGGAGGACGTGTTCGCCGAGCGGCTGATCTTCGTCGAGGACTACGACCTTTCGGTCGCGCAGCAGCTCGTGGCCGGCTGCGACGTGTGGATCAACCTGCCGCGGCGCCCGATGGAGGCGAGCGGCACGAGCGGGATGAAGGCGGCACTGAACGGCGCGCTCCAGCTGAGCGTGCTCGACGGCTGGTGGGCGGAGGGCTTCGACGGCTCGAACGGCTGGGCGATCCCCGGCGACGATGACCCCGACCAGGCAGCGGCCGACTGGCGCGACAGTGCCCGCTACTACGACCTCCTCGAGTATGAGGTAATCCCTCTCTTCTACGACCGTGACGAGCACGGCGTCCCGCAGGGCTGGTGCGACCGGGTCAAGCACTCGCTGATCACTCTCGCGCCCCGGTTCAGCGCGTCGCGGATGGTGAACGACTACGTCGAGCGGATCTACCCGGGCCTCTAAGGTCTGATCTTCACACGGTCAGGGAGGTCCAGTCATGCCTCAGGTGCGCATCGCCCTCATGGGCGCGGGATGGATCGGTCGCGAGCACGTCGGGCTCATCGCTCGCAACCCCGACACGTGCCTCGTCGCGATCGCGGACGTGTCCGCCGAGGCCGAGGATCTCGCAGCCGCGCACGGGGCCGCGTTCTACGTCGACTACGAGCCCATGCTCGACGAGGTCGGGCCCGACGGCGCGATCGTCGCCCTGCCGAACACGCTCCACCTCGAGGCCGGGCTTGCCTGTGTCGGGCGCGGGATCCCGGTCTTCGTGGAGAAGCCGGTCGCCGACACCGTGGCCTCCGCGCTCGTGCTCGTCGAGGCCGCCGACGTGAGCGGCGTCCCGGTGCTCGTCGGCCACCACCGGCGCCATAGCCCGGACATGCAGGAAGCGCGGCGGGCGATCCTGCGCGGCGACCTAGGCGAGATCGTCGCCGTCAGCGGCCTCTGCCTCGTGAGGAAGCACGAGTCGTACTTCGAGGCGGACTGGCGCCGGCGGCAGGGAGGTGGCCCCCTGCTCATCAATGCCATCCACGACATCGACTGCCTCCGCTTCCTTTGCGGTGATATCGAGAGCGTCCAGGCGATCGCGTCCTCGGCGGTGCGCGGGCACGAGGTGGAGGACACCGCAGCCGTGATCATGCGTTTCGAGAACGGCGCGCTCGGCACGTTCCTGCTCAGTGACGCGGTGCCGTCGCCCTACTTCTGGGACACCGCCTCGGGACAGGCGCTCTATTTCCCGAGCCTGCCGGAGGACAGCTACGTGATCGGCGGCCGCAACGGCACGCTTGCGGTGCCGAGCCTCGACCTCTGGGCGCACGCGCCGGGTGGCGACTGGCGCGACGAGATCGCCGCGACGCGGCTCGCGGTCGAGAGCTCACGCTGCTACGAGAGCCAGCTCGCCAACTTCGTGGCGGTGATCCGCGGCGAGCAGGATCCCGTCGTGACGGCACGCGACGCGACGACGACGCTGGCGGTGACGCTCGCGGTCGAGCGGGCTGCCGCCGAGGGTCGATCGGTTCGCGTGGCCGAGATGCTCGGCTGAGCAGTCGATGTCCGTCCCCGATCTGACGCTGGCGCCGCTCGGGTTCCTGGAGCTCGATCCGCCCACGCTGATCTCGGTCGCCGGAGAGGCCGGGTTCTGTTCCGTCACGCTGCGGGCCGCGCCCGCCGTGCCCGGGGGGATCCACTACCCGCTGAGACCGGGGAGCGCCGAGCTCCGCGAGACGGTCGCGCGGTTGACCGACACGGGCGTCGGTGTGCTCCAGATCGAGCTGGTCTCACTGCACCCCGCGACGGACGTTCCCGCCGTGCGGGCGCTGCTCGAGGCGGGGGCCGAGCTCGGTGCGACGCGTCTCGTCGTCAGCGGCGACGATCCGGACCTGTTCGTCGTGTCGGCGAGGCTGGCCGAGATCGCGGACATGGCGGACGAGTACGGGGTCACCGTCGACGTCGAGTTCATGCCCTTCCGGGCGCTCGGCACGATCGGTCAGGCGCTCGAGGTGGTGTCGGCGGCCGGTCGTGAGAACGTCGCCGTGATGGTGGACGCGCTGCACCTCGCCCGCTCCGGCGGCACGGCGGCGGACGTCGCGGCCGCCGATTCCAACCGCCTGCGCGTGCTGCAGCTCTGCGACGCACCGCTCGTGGCGCCGGCCGGCGACCTGCTCGCAACAGAGGCCCGTGACGGACGCCTGCTGCCGGGTGAGGGCGCGCTGCCGCTCGACGCCTTGCTGGCTGCGATGCCCTCGGACACGATCTTCGTCGGTGAGGTCCCCATCGCGGGAACGAGCCTGCCGCCGCTCGATCGTGCGCAGGCAATCTTCGAGGCGACCGCCCGTGTGGTCGAGCGTCGCCGTCAGCGACCCGAGTAGCGGGCCGCGATCGTGACGACCGAGCGGGCCGCAATCACGAACACGATCGAGAAGATCAACGTCGTGGTGAGGAAGGCCAGCTGCCGCGGCTCGTCGAGGCGCCCGAGGGCGGCGGCGCGCACGAGAACGCCGAGGGGGATGCCGACCATCCACGTGAGCACGAGCGAGCGGCGGGTGCACCGCGTGTAGAGCTGGAACGCCGCCGCGGCCGCGAACCAGCCGGCGAGAAGCGGCAACGTGTCCTCCGTCAGGGCGGAGAGCGGCAGCGAGCCTCGGTGCGAGAGGATCCCCGCGATCGTGAAGGCGACGATGGCGAGACCGTCGGCCGCGGCGAGGGCCTGCGCGGAGACCGGTGGGAAGACGAGGCGCGACACGCCGTCAGGCTAGCCGCCTTCCCTCCGGCGGACGATCGCGCTAACGTGGCTCTCCATCGACGGGATCCACGACATGGGCGGGATGCACGGCTTCGGGCCGGTCGTCGTCCCCGGCTGCGAGCACGTCTGCGAGGAGCCGTGGGAGGCCCGCACGTTCGCCATGTCGACGATCGTCGGGATCGAGGGGATCGGCCACGGCGGCGGCCGCCCAATCCGCGAGGAGATGAGCCCTGAGCACTACCTCCGGGCGTCGTACTACGAGCGCTGGCTCTGGAGCACCGAGCAGCGGCTCCTGCGCAAGGGCACGATCGCGCCGGGCGAGGTGGATGACTGGGTCGACCGGCTACTGGCCGGTGAGCCCGTCCCGCGGCGCATCGACCCCGCCCAGGCGGCGCGCGACCGGGCGGCGACCTCGGAGGTGAGCCCGCTCGGCGAGGCCCGTGAGACGAGGTTTGCCCTCGGCGACCGGGTGCGGGTGCGCCGGTGGCGCCACGCCGGCCACACGCGCTGCCCGCGCTACATCCGGGGCGTCGAGGGAGAGGTGACCGCCGTTCGGGGGACCGCGAGGCTGCCGGACATCGGCCCCTACCAGGGGCCGGTCGAGCCCGTCTACTCCGTCTCGTTCCGCTCCGGGGACGTCTTCGGCCCGTCCGACGAGCCGGGCTGGACCCTGTGGCTCGACCTGACCGAGACCTACCTGGAGGCCGCATGAGCGTCGACCACGACCACGTTCACGACGACGTCGCCGTCCGGGCCGCCGCGCTCGAGGCCCTGCTCGTCGAGAAGGGCCTGATCTCCACCGACGCGATCGACGCGGTCGTCGACCTCTACGAGAACGACATCGGCCCCCAGAACGGCGCCCGCGTCGTCGCCCGGGCCTGGGTCGACGAGGCCTACCGCGACCGGCTCCGGCAGAACGGGACGGCCGCCATCGCAGAGCTCGGCTACGGCGGCTTCGAGGGCGACACGATGGTGGTCGTCGAGAACACGCCGGAGGTGCACAACATCATCGTCTGCACGCTCTGCTCCTGCTACCCGTGGCCGGTGCTCGGCCTGCCCCCCTCCTGGTACAAGAGCCCGGCCTACCGGGCCCGGGTCGTCGCCGAGCCGCGTGCGGTGCTGGCGGAGTTCGGCCTCGAGCTCGCCGACCACGTGGAGGTGCGCGTCTGGGACTCGACCGCGGAGGTGCGCTACCTCGTCCTGCCGATGCGGCCGCAGGGGACAGAGGGTCTGGCCGAGGAGGAGCTCGCGACGCTCGTCACGCGCGACAGCATGGTCGGCACGGGCGTGCCGCTCCAGCCCGTGGCGGCGGCGTGAGCTCCCGCTCGCTCGCCTCCATCACGTCCGACGACGGCGCGACGGCGCTGCCGCGTAAGAACGGAGAGCTCGTTTTCGAGGCGCCGTGGGAGAGCAGGGCGTTCGGGGTCGCGATCGCGCTCCACGACGCCGGTGCGATCGACTTCGAGGCGTTCCGCGCACGGCTGATCGCCGAGATCGGCGGCGCGGGGGCGGCGGCCTACTACGAGTGCTGGCTCCGGGCGCTGGAGCAGGTGCTGCTCGAGCACGAGCTCGTCTCGGCCGCGGAGCTCGAGGAGCGCTCGACGTCGATCGCGCACGACTGGGCGCACGATCACGATCACGAGCACCTGCACGGCCACGACTGAGGCAGGAGTCAGGTCGTGCGGGGCGTGCGGGTGAGCCGGTCTCGCAGTGCTATCCCCTGCGCTGCCGCCACGGGCGGCTCGACGGGCTCGGCGGGCGCCGGCCGCTCGACCCGGGCGCTCCAGAGGTCGACCTGCAGGTGGTCGATCTCCTCGATCAGCACGGTGATCGCCTTTCCCGCCGCGCGAAGCTCCTCGCGGTCGTCGGAGGCGAGACCGGCGCCCCAGCTGCGGAGGATCTCGATGCGCTCCTCGTCCAGTCGGTCGACCACCAGAGCACTCTATTCCACCCCGGCCGCGCGTTTCCATCCCAGATGGAGGGATCTACCCGCTCTTTGGGACAGGTTTCTGTCCGCGGAGGGTCGCGGAAAGCAGGCTTCCGCCTCGTGCAGGCGTTCTCAGCGCCTGCGCCACATGCCGCGGGTGAAGAGCGCGAACACCGCTCCGATGCCGAGCGCCGTCAACGCGACCGACCACTGCTGGGCGACGATGCTCCAGATGCCTACCGCGACGAGGACGAGGGTGTAGAAGGCGAACCAGCGCCGCGTCCGCCGCTTGCGATCGCCTTTCGGGCTCATCCGTCACGCCCTGCGTCGAGCAGCCCGAGCAGCGCCGTCGCGATCGCCTCGGGCGTCGGCGGGCAGCCGGGAATGCGCAGGTCGACCGGGAGCACCGCCTCCACCGGGCCGACGAGCTCGGAGGGGCTGCCGATGATCCCGGTGCCGGCGGCGCAGTCGCCGAGCGCCGCCACCCGTCGCGGCTCGGGCATCGCCTCGTAGGCGGTCAGGAGCGCAGCGCGCATGCGGGTCGTCACCGGGCCGGTGACGAGGAGCACGTCCGCGTGACGGGGCGAGGCCACGATCCCGAGACCGTACCTCGACATGTCCACGGTTGGGCCGGAGGCGAGCGTCAGCTCGTGCTCGCAGCCGTTGCACGAGCCGCAGTCGACGTGTCGCACCGCCAGCGAGCCGGGCCTGTCCGCGGCCGGCAGGCCGATGCCGCGGCGAAGCTTCCTGAGGTCGCGGAG
>Ga0302322_100004263_pt1 | contig 12394 bp, 12 predicted proteins | sample Fen_T0_2_FD_203757 | JGI IMG/M metagenome (GOLD analysis project Ga0302322, IMG submission 203757) | Peat permafrost microbial communities from Stordalen Mire near Abisko, Sweden - Fen_T0_2 | ecosystem: Environmental > Terrestrial > Soil > Wetlands > Permafrost | place: Sweden: Abisko...
ACGGGCACGAACACGCCCGACACCCGGTCCGCGAGCCGTTGCACCGGCGCCTTGCCCGACTGCGCCGCCGTGACCAGCTGCCCGATCCGGGCGAGCCGGGTGTCGGCGCCGACGCGCGTGGTGCGCACGAGCAGGTGACCGGACGTGTTGATCGTCGCGCCGGTGACCGCGCTGCCCGGCCCGGCCTCGACGGGCACGGACTCGCCGGTCAGCATCGACTCGTTGAGCGCGCTGTGTCCCTCGACGACGACGCCGTCCGCCGCGACCTTCTCCCCGGGCCGGACGGCGAACAGGTCGCCGACGGCGAGCCGCTCGACGGGCACGCGCTCCTCGACCCGGCCGCCGTCGGGGGCGGTCGTCACGCGGGCGACGTCCTTGGCGCCGAGCGTCAGCAGGGCGCGCAGGGCCGCACCGGACCGCCGCTTGGCCCGCGCCTCGGCGTGCCGGCCCGCCAGCAGGAAGACCGTGACGACGGAGGCGACCTCCAGGTACAGGTCGGCGCCGCGCCCGTCGCCCGCGCCCGGGCCGGTCGTCATCGCCATGTCGACGCCGGTGCGGCCGGTCGGGGTGAACAGGAGGGCGTAGAGCGACCACAGGTAGGCAGCCGTGATGCCCAGGCTGACCAGGGAGTCCATGGTGGTGGCGCCGTGGCGCAGGTTGCGCGCCGCGGCCCGGTGGAAGGGCCAGGCCCCCCACACGGCCACGGGCGAGGCCAGGGTCAGACAGATCCACTGCCAGTTGTCGAACTGCAGCGGCGTCACCATCGACAGCACGAGCACCGGCGCGGCCAGGGCGGCGCTCACCGTCAGACGCTCGCGCAGCGCGGCGGCGCGCCCGTCGTCCTCGCCGACCGACGGGGTGCCGGCCGACAGGGTGCCCGCACCCGGCCCGGCCGTCGCGTCCCCGGGTCCGGCGTCGGCCGTCGGGACGGCGGGTGGCGGCGGGAGCGACGCGGTGTAGCCGGTGCGCTCGACCGTGGCGACCAACTCGGCGGGGTCGAGGTGGGACGGGAACCGGACGTGCGCGGTCTCGGTGGCGTAGTTGACCGTCGCCACGACGTCGGGCATCCGGTTGAGCTTCTTCTCGATCCGGGCCGCGCAGGCCGCGCAGGTCATGCCGCCGACCGCGAGGTCGATCTCCAGCGCGGGCACGGCCTCGGGCTTCGTGGAGGCGCCGGTGGCGGGCTCAGTCGTCGGCGAGCTCATACCCGGCCTCGTCGACGGCGGCGGCGAACTCCTCGCGGGAGACCGGACGGCTGCTCGTCACGACGACCGAGGAGGTGCCGCCCGCGGCGAGGTCGACGGTCACGCCGTCGACGCCGTCCAGGGCGGTGAGCTCGGAGGTGACGGCCTGGACGCAGTGCCCGCAGGTCATGCCGGTCACGTGGAGGGTGGTGGTGGTCATCGCGGTCCTCGCAGGAGTGGTGGTTCGGCAGGGGTGGGTTCGGCAGGTCGGCGGACGCCCCGGGCGTCAGGTGCGGACGAGCCGGGCGATCGCGTCCGCGGCCTCGCGCACCTTGGCCGCCGCCGCCTCGTCCGACTCGCGGGCGGCGTCGACGACGCAGTGGCCGACGTGGTCCTCCAGCAGGCCGAGACTCACCGCCTGGAGGGCCTTGGTGACGGCGGAGACCTGGGTGAGGATGTCGATGCAGTACTGCTCCTGCTCGACCATCCGCTGCAGGCCCCGCACCTGCCCCTCGATGCGCCGCAACCGCTTGAGGTAGTCGTCCTTGCTGCCCGCGTAGCCCGCCATTGCTCTCCTCGTCCCGCCGGGGAGCAACCACGATACCCCCGCCAGGTATTTCCACATCCGGCCAAGGTCCCGACCGACGCGACGGCGCCCGCCGCGAGGGATCTCGCGACGGGCGCCGTCGGTGTTCGTCGGCTGCCGCTCGGGTGGCCGGCAGGGCTCGGCAGGGGTGGGGGTGGGGGTCCCTCGTGGGGGCCCGCTGAACAGCGGCGTCGCCGGTCTCAGGAGGCCAGGCTGATCTCCACGGGTGAGCGGAGGTCCACCACGTCGGGGTCCAGGCCGGCCTCGCGCAGCGCCCGACGGCGGCGCAGCAGGTCCCACATCTCGTCCAGGTTCGCCTTGACGTCGGCCAGGTGCTCGCCGCCGTCATGGTCCGGAAGACCTCCGCGGTCGCGCTGATCGCGCAACCGCCGTTCCTGAGCGACCAAGGCGTAGATGCAGTCCAGGATCTCGCGGTCTTCCATGGCGACTCTGCCCTCCTCATCGGTCCGCACGGATCTCGGGCGGACTCGGTGACTGACGAGCACGTTAAGTGAATGTGTCGCCCTAGCTGCAAGGGCCGAGGTCCCTTGCGTGGTGGAGGTCACGAATGGCAACGATGTCAACGCCGCAGCCGGGGCGGATCGGGCGTCTATCGCGTGGTGCGGGTCACCCTGGCGGAGGTTGCGGCCGCGGCCCGGCGTGCGCTCGGGTCCCGGGGTCAGCGCCCCGTTCCGGGCCCGTCGAGGAAGTCGACGAGCCGGTCCGCGACGCCGATGTACCCACCGGGGGTAAGGGCGAGGAGGCGGGCCTCGACGTCGGCCGGCAGGCCCAGACCGCCGACGAACACCTGCAGGGCGGCGGCGTCGATCCGGCGGCCCCGGGTGAGCTCCTTGAGGCGCTCGTAGGGCCGGTCGAGCCCGTGCACGCGCATGACGGACTGCACGGCCTCGCCCAGCACCTCCCACGTGGCGTCCAGGTCGGCGGCCAGCGTGGCGGGGTCGACGTCCAGCCCCGCCAGCCCGCGCCGGGCGTTGTCGAGGGCGAGCAGCGAGTGGCCGAACGCCGTCCCGACGTTGCGCTGCATCGACGAGTCGGTGAGGTCGCGCTGCAGGCGGGAGGTGACGAGGGTGCTCCCCAGGACGTCGAACAGGGCGTTCGACACCTCCAGGTTCGCCTCCGCGTTCTCGAACCGGATCGGGTTCACCTTGTGCGGCATCGTGCTCGACCCGACGGTCCCCAGGCCCGAGACCTGGATGAAGTAGCCCAGCGAGATGTAGGTCCACACGTCGGTGCACAGGTTGTGCAGGATGCGGTTGAACCGGGCGACGTCGGCGTACAGTTCCGCCTGCCAGTCGTGGCTCTCGATCTGCGTCGTCAACGGGTTCCACACCAGGCCGAGGCCCTCGACGAACGAGCGGGACACCTCGATCCAGTCGGTGTCCGGCGCGCCCGCGACATGGGCGGAGAACGTTCCCGTCGCGCCGTTGATCTTGCCGAGGTACTCCGCCCGCTCCACCCGGCGCAGCTGCCGGTCGAGCCGGTGGGCCGCCACGGCCAGCTCCTTGCCGAGCGTCGTCGGCGTGGCGGGCTGGCCGTGGGTGCGCGCCAGCATCGGCAGTGCCCGGTGTCGCCGGGCGAGCTCGGCGACGTCGCCCGTGAACGCCCGCGCGGCGGGGAGCCAGACCTGCTCCACGGCCCCACGGATCATCAGGGCGTAGGCCAGGTTGTTGACGTCCTCGCTGGTGCAGAACAGGTGGACGATCTCGGTGAGGTCGGCGAGCGACGTCCCCTCCATCCGCGCCTTGACGTAGTACTCCACCGCCTTGACGTCGTGGAGCGTCACCCGCTCGGTCCGCGCGAGCTCGGCGACGTCGTCGGGACCGAACCCGGCGACGGCGGCCCGAAGGCGGGCGACCTCCTGGTCGGTGAGCGGCCGGACCCCGGGGACGGCGCCGGTGGCGGTCAGGTGGACGAGCCACTCCACCTCGACGCGCAGCCGCTCGCGGTTGAGGGCGGCCTCCGACAGGTGCTCGGAGAGGGGGGCGACCACCGCCCGGTAGCGCCCGTCGAGCGGGCCCAACGGGACCTCACCCAAGGTGCCCGAGGTGTCGCCAGGAGTGGTCGTGTCCGTCGCCGTCACCCTGCCATGGTCCCACGGCGCCCTCGCGCCAGGACCGCCACCCCTCCTGGACCCGCGCCCCTTCGTGATCATGCAATCCGGGACGATCATGCAATCCGGGGATGCCTCGCGGATGCGGCGCCCCCGCGGAGGATCGACGCCGGGGCCGCGCCCCGGTTCTCGGACTGCACGATCGTCGCGGATTGCATGATCACGAAGAGGGAGGCGGAGGGGGTGGGGTCACCGTCAGGCGGAGGCACTCCCGGGTGCGGACGACGAAGCGCAGGCCCAGGCCGAACAGGCGCGGCATGTCCCGGACGCCGTCGGCCACGGGCACGAGCCGGGGGTCGGTGAGGTCGAGCAGCTCGCGCCCGAGGTGCATCCGGCAGGAGCCGGCGGCGAGCACGTTCTGCACCCAGTCCGACCGGTTGCCGAAGTTCACCCCGATGACGACGGCGTCCCCGCGGCGGAAGGCGCGGACGGGCGTGTGCCGCACGGTCCCGGTCCGGCGGCCGACGTGCTCGAGGTCGGCGAACGCGGCGCGCCCGGCGAGGCGCAGGGCCAGCGCGTCGAAGCGCCGCGAGAGGGGCATGAGCAGGCGCGGAAAGGGCACGGTTCCCCCGATCGATGCGGGCCATGATCCGGGCCGGTCCGATCGTCGCCGGCGGGACCATGGGCCCGCATGGCCCGGCCCCGCGCCGGCCCGGCCCGGCCCCGCCGGAGAACGGTTCCGGCGGGGTCGGGCCTTCGAGCGGCGTGGACGACCGTGGGGTCAGCCGTGGATCACGAGGGCATGCAGCTGAACGCGTTCGCGCTCGGCAGGGTCCCCGTGCTCCCGATGAACCCGAACGTCGTCGTGGCGTTCGCGGCGAGCGCGCTGTTGTAGCTCACGCTCGTCGCGGCGAACCCGGCACCGTCCGCCGCGACGGTGGCGTTCCACGCCTGGGACACCTGCTGGCCGGACGGCAGGCTGAAGTGCACCATCCAGGTGTGCAACGGCACCGTGGCGGTGTTCTTGATCGTCACCTGACCCTGGTACCCGCCCGACCAGGAGCTCACGGTCGTGTAGGTGGCGGAGCAGGCGACGCCGCCCGACGTCGGGGTGACGGTGGGCGTGACCGTCGGGGTGACGGACCGGGTCGGGGTGACGGTCGGGGTGACCGTCGGCGTCACGGTGGGCGTCACGGTCGGGGTGGTCGTCGGGGTGGTCGTCGGGGTGACCGTGGGCGTCCCCGTGCCCGAACCCGTGGTCACCTGGCCGGTCCCGCCGTCGAAGACGACGTCGGAGCAGCTGTAGAACGTCTCGGTGCTGTCACTGCGGCTCCACACCGTGTAGATGATGTGGCGCCCGGTCTTGTTGGCCGGCAGGTTCGCCGTCCAGTAGTAGTAGCCGGTGAGCGTGGCGACCTGGCCGGTGCTCGGCGGCTGGACGGCGGTGTAGAACGGCGAGGTCTCCAGGTCGCTCCAGGCGAGCGGCTTGGTCGGGTCGTAGCCGTCCTTCGTCACGTACTGGTAGAAGGTACCCGGGTGGGCGGCCCACTTGTTGTACGTGAACTGGAACGACGCTCCCGACGTCAGGTGGGTGACCGGCCAGTCGTCGCGCGCGAGGTCGAACCCCGAGAACGTGGCGTTGCCGCCGCTGCACAGCTTGCCGTCGGGGATGAACCCCTGGGTGCGCCCGGCGCCGTCCGAGCGGAGCACGCCGAACCAGTTGTAGTACGCCTGCGAGCCGCCCGCCGCGAGGGCCGCGGCGCAGGCCGCGTTCTTGGGGACGATCTCACCGGTGGAGGTGAGGCTGTCCGTGTAGCAGAGGTAGGTGCGGCTGCCCGGGGCCATCGGGGCGCCGTGCGCGAAGGCGGGACTGCCCGTCGCCAGCATCACCATCAGCAGCGAAGGAACCGCTGCGAGCAGGATCACGAGTGATTTCCGGTGTTTCCGCTTCTCCCCGGACTGGTCCATTGCCATACTGTCTCCTCAGCCTCGTCGTGTTGACCTGGGTCGGGGCACAGACGGTAGACAGCTGCCGTCGAGGGCGGTGATCCACCGCGCTGGGGCGGCCGTCCGCGCAGGTCATGACGGCCGTGGATTGAAAGTATTTCATCAGTGCATCTGTCGAAAAGTTACCCGAGGGTATTTTCAGGGGTACTCGGGAAAAGCCTCCGCCAGGGCGGGGAGCACTTCCTTCTCGGCTGCCTCGAAGAACGATTCCTGGTGGTCGCCGCCGATCTGGACGAGCGCCACGTCGGTGAAGCTGGCATCCACGAAGGGCCGCACCGCCTCGACGACCGCCGACACGTCGTCCCCGCACGGGATCGACGCCGCGGACGTCTCCATGGCCTCGGCGAGCATCTCCTGCCGGACGTTGACGGGCGGCCGGGCCCCGGCCGTCACGTGCTCGTTGAGGTTCTCGCCCGCCCCGGGGCCGAGGGTGAACCGGTCGCCGCTGCGTGCCGGACCAGGTCCCGCGGCCCCGCCTGCTCGCCCATCACCGTGTACCCGATGCTCGTCATGGCTCCGGTCTGCGGACCGGGACGGCGCGGGCACGTCGATCGGACCCCGCCGGCACGGGGTCGGCGTCCGGCGTCCCGGGGCCCCCGACGCCGGGGGCGTGGGGGGTGCGGGCGGTCTCGGCGAGGAGGATCCCGGCCAGGACGACCCCCGACCCCAGCAACTGCACCGGGGACAGGGTCTCGCCGAGCACGGCCCAGGCGACCAGCCCGGCGAGCGGGGGTTCCGCCGTGCCCACCAGTCCCGAGCGCGTCGCACCGATCCGGCGCAGGCCCGCGAACGCCAGCCCGAAGGGCGCCACGGTGCCGAGGAGCACGATCCACGCCACGAGCGCCCAGACGGGGACCGAGCCGGCCGGCACCAGGCCGCCGCCGATCGCCGCGCGGGCGCCGAGCCGCCCCGACGGGTACCGCCACCACGGCAGCAGCACCGCCCAGAACACGGATGCCGCGGTGAAGCTCCAGGTGGCCAGCGAGATCGGGTCGCGCCCGTCGAGGCCGCGCTCGCCCATGAGGTAGTAGCCGGCGAGCGAGACGGCGGCGGTCCCGGCGAAGACGAGCCCGACGCCGTCCAGGGTCAGCCCGGACCAGACCTGCGCGACGAGGGCGAGCCCGCCGAGCACGAGCACCAGGGCGGCCCAGACCCGGCCCCGGACCGGCTCGTGCCGCACGAACCGGGACCACAGCGCCACCAGCAACGGCGCGGTGAACTCGATGAGCAGCGCGACGCTCACCGGCATGCGGGCGATCGCCGCCAGGTAGAGCCACTGCACCATCGCCACGCCCACGATGCCGTAGAGCACCAGGAAGCCCACCTGGCGGCGACCGACGGCCAGCGACCGGGGGGCCCGGACCAGGGCGATGACGGCGAAGCCGACGGCGGCCAGGGTGCAGCGGATCTGGACCAGGCGCAGCGCGTCGAGGCCGGACCCGAGCACCGCCTTGCTGGCGGTCCCGTTGACCGCGAAGAGGACGCCGGCGGCCAGCACGAGCCCCACCCCCACCAGTGGGCGGGAGGTACGGGGAGCGGTCACGGGCGCAGCCTAAGGGTGCGGCGTCCGGTGACGGCGGGCGGGCTCGGTGTGCCCACCAGGTCACCGAGGGTGAAGGAGGGGCCTCCGGGCTCGCCCAGACAGGCCCGGCGTCGTGGCGTGGCTCACCTGACGCCACGCCGCGTGACGCATAGGCTCGATGTCGTGAAGGTCGCCGTCCCTGCCGAGGTCCTGCCGGGGGAGCGCCGGGTGGCGATGCTCCCCGACGTGGTCCCGCTCTACACCCGTGCCGGTCTGCAGGTCACGGTGCAGAGCCGGGCCGGGATCCATGCGCTCGCCTCCGACGACGCCTACCGGGACGCCGGGGCGGAGGTGGTGGACGCCGTCGAGGCCGCGAGCGTCGACGTCCTGCTGCACGTCCGGCCGCTGAACCCGCAGGTGGTGAACCGGCTCAAGCCGGGGGCGATCACGATCGGCTTCTGCTCGCCGTCCGCCGAGCTGGACACCGTCCGCGCCCTGCGCGACGCCCAGGTGACCTCGTTCGCGATGGAGCTGGTGCCGCGGATCTCCCGGGCGCAGTCCATGGACGCCCTCACCTCCCAGGCGCTCGTCACCGGCTACCGCTGCGTGCTGGAGGCCGCGACCCGCCTGCCCCGCTTCTTCCCCCTGTTCATGACGGCGGCGGGCACCGTGCCCCCGGCGAAGGTCCTCGTGCTGGGGGCCGGCGTGGCGGGGCTGCAGGCGATCGCCACGGCGCGGCGGCTCGGTGCGGTCGTCTCGGCGTACGACGTCCGGGCGGCCAGCGCCGACGAGGTGCGCTCGATGGGCGCCACCTTCGTCGACCTCGGCCTGGAGTCGATCGAGGGTGCGGGCGGGTACGCCCGCGAGCAGACCGAGGACCGGGCCCGGCGCCAGGAGGAGCTGCTCGCCCCCTACGTGGCCGCCGCCGACGTCCTCATCACGACCGCCGCGGTGCCCGGCCGGGCCGCGCCGCGGCTGGTCACGGCCGCGATGGCCGCCGCGATGAAGCCGGGGAGCGTGATCGTCGACCTGGCCGCCGAGAGCGGGGGCAACGTCGAGGGCGCGCGCCCGGGCGAGGACGTCGAGGTGACGGTCCCCGGGGGCGTCGCCCTGCTGGTCGGCCTGAAGGACGCCGCCAGCGCACTGCCCGCGGACGCCTCCCGGCTGTACGCCAAGAACCTGGCCAACCTGCTGCTCCTCATGACGGCGGACGGCGAGGTGCGGCCCGACCTCGACGACGAGGTGGTCGCCGGGGCCTGCCTGACCCACCAGGGCGTGGTCCGGCACGCGCCGACCGCGCAGCTGCTGGCGGACGCCGATCCGGGCCCCGCTGATCCTGGCCCCGCCGACCGGGAGGGAACCGCCTGATGTCCGACGTCGCGCTCCTGGCGATCTTCGTGCTGGCGGTCTTCGTCGGCTTCGAGGTCGTCTCCAAGGTGTCGACCACGCTGCACACCCCGCTGATGTCAGGGGCGAACGCGATCCACGGGATCATCCTGGTCGGGGCGGTGATCGTGGCCGGGCGGGCCGAGAACGACGCGGAACTCGCCGTCGGCCTGGTCGCGACCGTCCTCGCGACCGTGAACCTCGTCGGCGGGTTCGTGGTCACCGACCGGATGCTGGAGATGTTCAAGGGCCGGGCCCCCCAGGGAGGCCGCCGGTGAACGTCCTGTCGGGCAACGCCGTCGAGATCGGCTACCTCGCCGCGGCGGTCTGCTTCATCCTCGCCCTGAAGGGGCTGTCCTCCCCGCGGACGGCGCGCCGTGGCAACCTGATCGGCGCCGCCGGGGCGGCGATCGCCGTCGTGGTGACGTTCCTCGCGGAGGACTTCCACCACCTGCCGTGGATCGTGGCCGCGATGGTCGTGGGGGCCGGGATCGCCGTCCCGGCCGCGCGCCGGGTCCAGATGACCCAGATGCCGCAGCTCGTCGCCCTGTTCAACGGGGTCGGCGGCGGGGCCGCCGCGATCGTCGCCCTGATCGAGCTGAACACCGTCTCGCAGGACCTCGCGGCCGGCGCCGACCCGAACCGGGGCAACCAGGCGGCGATCGCCTTCACCGTGCTCGTCGGGGCGGTGTCCTTCGCCGGGTCGTGCGTGACGTTCGCCAAGCTGCAGGAGCTGATGACGACCCGGCCGGTGATCATGCCGGGTGCGGCGCCGCTGCTGGTCCTCGGGATCGCGGCCGGGGTCGGTCTGGGGGTGGGGGTCCTCGTCACGGGCAGCCTCGCCGTCGGGCTGGTGCTCGTCGTCGTCGCCCTGCTGCTCGGCGTCATGGTCGTGCTGCCGGTGGGCGGCGCCGACGTCCCGATCGTCATCTCGCTGCTCAACGCGTTCACGGGTCTCACGGTCGCGGCGGGCGGGTTCGCGCTGCACAACACGCTGCTGCTGGTCGCGGGGACCCTGGTCGGTGCCTCGGGCACGATCCTTACCCGGCTCATGGCGGCGGCGATGGGCCGCTCGGTGCTCGGCGTCATGTTCGGCGCGTTGCGCGGCGGCTCGACGGCGGGGTCGACCGCGATCTCGGACCGGCCGGTCAAGTCGGTGGGTCCGGACGACGTCGCGATCCTCCTCGGGTACGCGCGCAAGGTCGTCGTCGTCCCCGGGTACGGCCTCGCCGTCGCCCAGGCGCAGCACACCGTCCGCGAGCTGGCCGAGCTGCTGGAGGCCAAGGGCATCGAGGTGCTCTACGGCATCCACCCGGTCGCCGGGCGCATGCCGGGGCACATGAACGTGCTGCTCGCCGAGGCGAACGTGCCGTACGAGGCGCTCAAGGAGATGGACGAGATCAACCCGGAGTTCAAGACGACCGACGTCGTGCTCGTCGTCGGGGCGAACGACGTCGTCAACCCGGCCGCGAAGACCAGCCCGGGCGCGCCGATCTACGGGATGCCGATCCTGGACGTGGCGGAGGCCCAGCAGGTGATCTTCCTGAAGCGGTCCATGCGGCCGGGCTTCGCCGGGATCGAGAACGAGCTGCTGTACGACCCCCGGACCTCCCTGCTCTTCGGCGACGCCAAGGACTCCCTGACCAAGGTCCTCGGCGCCGTCAAGGCCCTCTAGCCCGGGCGTCCCGGCGCCCTGCCCGCGGGGCTGCCGGACGGCCGTGCGAGGCTGCCGGGATGGGCCGCTACGGGAGGATCCTGCGCCGACGGGCGGTCGCCTGGCCGTTCGCGGCGGCCGTGACCGCCCGGCTGCCCATCTCGATGGGTCCGCTGGGCATCGTGGTGCTGGTCCAGCAGGTGCGCGGCCGGTACGCCACGGCCGGCCTGGTGACGGCGGCCTTCGCGTTCGGGGCCGCGGTCGGTGCCCCGGTGTGGGGGCAGCTGCTCGACCGCCGGGGCCAGTCGCGCGTGATCGGACCCCTGGCCGTGGCGTCGTCCCTGTTCCTGGCGGTGCTCGCGCTCCTCGCCACGACCAGCGCCCCGGACGGCGCCCTCGTGGCCGTCGCGGCGGCCGTCGGCGTCTGCTTCCCGCCGATCTCTCCTGCGATGCGCGGGGCCTGGCGCGTCGTCCTGGAGACGGAGGACGAGCGGCGTGCGGCGTACGCGCTGGACGCCGTCGCCGTCGAGACGATCTTCGTGGGCGGCCCGCTCCTGCTCTCCGTGCTGCTGGGACACGGCCCGGCGTCGCTCCCGCTGCTCGTGACCGCCGTGCTGCTGCTGGTCGGCGGCCTGGGGTACGCGACGACCGGGGCCGCCCGGGCGTGGCGGCCCGAGCACCCGGACGGCGGCGGGACGCCCCGCGGCGCCTCCCCGGTGCGCGACCCGGGCGTCGTCCAGGTGCTGCTCGTGGCGGTGACCATCGCCGTCGGGTTCGGGCTCTCGGACCTGTCCGTGGCGGCGACGGCCCGCCAGGTGCTCGGGAACACCAAGGACGTGGGGTGGCTGTTCGCCGCGCTCGCCGGTGGCAGCGCTGTCGGAGGGCTCTGGTACGGCTCGCGCACCTGGCCGGGCCCGGAGCACCGGCGGCTTCCCGCCGTCCTCGGAGGGTTCGCGACCGGGCTGCTCGTGACCGGGACGCTGCTGTGGTCCGGGCACGGGTCGTCGCTGCCCGTGCTGCTCGTGGTCCTGTTCGTGACCGGCCTGTGCATCGCCCCCGGGCTGATCGTGCTCGCCAACCTGGTCGACCGGCACGGCGCCGTCGACCGGCTCGGCGAGGCCCAGGCGTGGCTCAACACCGCGTTCACCGCGGGTGGGGCGCTGGGGACGGCGGTCGCCGGCCTCGCCGTCGACGCGGGCGGCCCGGCGGCCGGGTTCACCGTCGCGGCGGCGGCCGTGGCGACGGCGATGCTCGTGTCGGTGGTGGGAGGGCGGCACTGGCACCTGCCGGACGCGCCGCCCACCCCGCCGGGGTCCTGAGGCGGCCCCGGCCCGCATCCTGTCGGGGGTGTGCGGCACGATGACGTCGATGGCCCCCGTCCCTCCAGGAGAGCCCGTGACCGAGCATTCGTTCGCCAGCGACAACTACGCGGGAGCCCATCCGGAGGTGCTCACGGCGATCGCCGAGGCCAACACCGGGCACGTCCCCGCGTACGGCGCCGACCCGGTGACCGCCGAGGCGGTCCGGCTGTTCCGCCGGCATCTGAAGGAGGACGCCGAGATCGCGATGGTCTTCAACGGTACCGGCGCCAACGTCGTCGGGCTGGGGCTGCTCCTGCGGCCCTGGCAGCACGTGATCTGTGCCCGGAGCGCGCACATCGCCGTCGACGAGGGGGGCGCACCCGAGCGGGTGCTCGGCGTCAAGCTGGTCGATCTCGACACGCCCGACGGCAGGCTCACGCCCGACCTCCTGCGGTCCGCCGCCGTCGCCACCGGGAGCGAGCACAACACCCAACCCGGCGCCGTCTCGATCAGCCAGTCCACCGAACTCGGCACCTGCTACACGCCCGACGAGATCCGGGCGCTCGCCGACGTCGCCCACGGACTCGGGTTGTACCTGCACCTGGACGGCGCCCGGATCGCCAACGCCGCGGCCTCGCTCGGGGTGTCCCTGCGGGAGACCACCACGGACTGCGGGGTCGACG
>Ga0302322_100004264_pt1 | contig 12393 bp, 10 predicted proteins | sample Fen_T0_2_FD_203757 | JGI IMG/M metagenome (GOLD analysis project Ga0302322, IMG submission 203757) | Peat permafrost microbial communities from Stordalen Mire near Abisko, Sweden - Fen_T0_2 | ecosystem: Environmental > Terrestrial > Soil > Wetlands > Permafrost | place: Sweden: Abisko...
TCGCATTATCGTGAACGGCCTGGGCCCCGGCGCGGACCCGCCGCGTTTTGGCGATTGGGCGTAAAATTCGTGGCCTCTGGGGGATTCGCCCCAATTGGGTGGGGGAAATCGCCCATCCCCCACCCCCGATCGCGCGGATGCCGCCGGTGGACGCGGGTTCTATCCACGATATCAACGGTGTTTCTGTTTCCCAAGGCAGCGGCAAGCTCTGGCACGGGCCTTGCTACCAGCTGTGCTGTCGCCAAACGGTGCGATAATCAAAATAGGGAACTTTATCATGCGCAAAATTCTGTTCGCCGCGACCGTCGCCGTCGCCGGTGCAATGCCCCTGATGTCAGCCGATGCCGCGCCACGGCCGGTGCTTGGCACTCACGGTGTCACGAACGGCGCCAGCGTCCTGACGGTCCGGGAAGCCAAGGAAGCGCCCCGCCGTGAAGACCGGCAAGCCGATCGGCGCCAGGATCGCCGTGCGTCGAATACCACGCCGGGCGGATTTGACCGGTCCGGCATCATCCTGGTGCGTCAGGCCGGCGAGGGACCGCGCGGCGAAGGTAAGGGACACCCCTGAGTCCATCTCGAGTTCAGTCAACCGGCGGCCCGTCGAGACCAGACGGGCCGCCGTATCGGTCCGTGCCTGGATCATCTCCGCGGGGCGGTGGAGATGATCCCAAATGGGATCTGGCAGTAGGACGCGGGTGCTGGGGGATTTCACCCACTGGGTGGGTGAAATCCCCCGTCTCATCCTATCGCATCACCTGCCGGTGGCGCGATCCGTGTCGATTTCCCGCGTCTTATCAACAGCCTGATAACTTCGATAGGTGCCGGGTAGGATTGGCACGATTCATGCGTTCGGTGTAAGTCATGCTCGGGTGACCCCCGACTCGAAGCCAACAACCGCCGCCAGGCGCCGCGGCCAGCGAGGGGCTTGAGGATGCGCAAAACTCTGTTCACCGCGATAATCCTGACCGCGGGTGCGATGCCCGTCTATTCCGCCAGTGCGGCTCTCCGGCCGGTCCCAGGCTCTTTCGTGGCTGCTAACGGCGCCGGGCTTCTGTCGGTCCGGGAACCTAATGATGCACAGAGCCGCGATGACCGGGAGGCCGGCAGGCATGAGGATCGCGGCGGCGACAGGCGTTCCTCTAATTCGAGATCACCGTCACAAATGGAAGCCCGCGAGGCCGGCGATGCGCCGCGTGGCAAGAATGGACCGCACGACCGCGATCGCGGTGACCACTCCTCGAGTTCCAGAGGGGATAGCTTCGATCGGTCCGGGGCCCTGCTCACGCGCGAGCCCGCCGAGCGGCCTTCTCACGACGGCACGGAACATCCTTGACATTAACGGCGCCCGTCGGGTTCCGCGGCTCCAGCGGTTTGATCGGCTGACGGCCGTGGCTATTGAATTCAACCTCCATGGCCGGGTGTAAGCCGCGATGGCCGCGCGGCCAGGTCAAAGCATCCGGGCGGGCTTGGTCTGATAAATACCACCCCCGTTCCGGGGCCCAACCCTGTCGGCCGGCACTCTGATTAATCAAACTTGCTTCAGGACGGACTAAAATGATTCGTTTTTTTATCGGGTTGGCTCCGGCGCTCGCACGCGTGCTTCCAATTTGTTTTCTCTTGGTTCCATGCACGGGAATGGCCGGGGATCTCAAGGTGTCGCTCTCGCCGGGGTACACGACCGGCGATTACGGCTCCAGCACCCGAACCGAAACATACGAGATGCCGCTCAGATTGCGGTATCAGGAAGGCCCTTACAAGTTCTCGGTACGAATTCCTTATCTGGCTGTGACCGGTCCGCAAACAGCCGTACCAAACCTGGGTGTCGTCGGTTCCCCGGACAATGGAACACGCCAGGGCAGTAGCGTCGTCAGTTCCGGCTCAGGGGGACCAGGTCCATCCGGTAACTCCGGGCCCGGGTCAAGCGGATCAGGATCCAGCGGGTCGGGATCGAGTTCCTCGGGAACGGGTTCTTCCGGCATCGCCACGTCCGCGAACAGCCGGTCCACCGTGCAGGGGCTTGGCGATCTGGGGTTGGCCGCTTCGGCGCGGGTCCTGGGTGGACAACCAGGCGACTGGTTCAAACTGGAACTCGCTGCCGGCACGAAGCTGCCAACAGGTGACAAGCAGCGCGGTCTGGGGTCTGGGCAGGTTGGGCTGTCCGCCTCGATGCTTGGCACGATCGACTTCACGCCCGATTTATCGCTGGAAATGACCGTTGGCCGGTTTTTCCGGACCCGGCATTCCAACGATCTCCAGCTGGAGGACTACTTCTACAGCACGACATCGCTGAGCTACGATATTAACGCCAAGTTGACCGTCGGCGTGTCCGTCGATGTACAGCAACGCGCGGTCACGGATGGGACCATGGTGGTGGAGGCGGGTGTGTTCGTGGAATATGAAATTCTCCCAGGGACGTATATTGGCGCCAATGTGTTCCGTGGCTTTACGCCTGACAGCAGCGCGTTCGGCGCCGGCGTTCTGGTCTCCCACAAGTTCTCGATGTGATCGGTTTCAGCGTCTTTGGGGTGGAGTGGCCATGATCCGCCAGCCATCGACCAGTTCCCGCCCTCGCACCCGCCCAGGATCCGTGAAGCGGCCGACGTTCAATCTGCGATGGTGGTTCGGGCTGGCTGCCTTCGCGATGATCGCGGCGCTCGCCGCCCTGGGGGCGCTGCTGATGTCGCGGTTTGTGTCGTCCGTGATGCTGGACCGGGAAGTGGTGATGACGCGGGACTTCCTGCAGGGTGTCGTCGCGGCGGAGGCTCTCGACGCGGATACCTTCCGGCCCGGTAAGACCGAACGTGATTCGGATCTTGGGTCCTTCGTGGACCATATCAAGGGCATGGGCGAGAACCTGCGGGCCAATGTATACGCGCCAGACCGTTCGATCCTTTGGTCGACCCACGCGGCACTGATCGGACGCCGATTCAACGACAACGACGAACTGGAAGCCGCCTTTTCCGGCAAGACACTCAGCGAGGTCGTATCGGCCAGTGGGGACGTGAAGCCCGAGCACGAAGCGCTCGCCAAATCTGAGATTGGCTATTTCATCGAGGCCTATATTCCGCTCCGTGATAAAGATCACGTGATCACCGTCGTCGAGCTTTACCAGGTCCCGGCCACGCTGGACGCGACCCTGCGTCAGGGCCAGCGTATCGTCTGGCTCGGCGCGGGCGCGGGCGCGATCCTGCTGTTCGCGGCGCTGTTCTGGATCGTCGCCCGGGCCGCGCGGCTGATCGAACGCCAGAGCACCGAGATCAGCCGCATGGAGGCCCTCGCCGCACTGGGACAGATGGCGGGCGGGATCGCGCATAATCTGCGCAACCCGATGGCCGGAATCCGGTCATCGGCCGAACTGATGATGCTGGACTTTCCGGAAACCGCACCAGGGGCGGCCGACATCATCGGCGAGGTCGACCGGCTTGAACGCCGGGTGCGTCAGTTACTGGAATTCACGCGAACCGAGGCGCCGGCGCCTCGGCGGCTTGATCCCCTGACATTGGTCAATGACACCGTGGGACAACAACGTCAGGCCCTGGAACGAGACCGGGTCGATGTGACAGTTCAGGATGATCGAACCGAGACAAGAATGGTGGAGGTGGATCCGATCCTGATGGGCCAGGCTTTGACCACCGTCATCGTCAACGCCAGGGAAGCACTGACAAAGGGTGGGTGGCTGCGGATCCGGCTGCACGATCGTGGAAGACGCGTTTGCATCACTTTCACCGACGATGGGCCCGGCATTCCGTCCGATGCCCTGGCCCGCGTCGGCGAACCATTCTTCACCACCAAGGCCCAGGGTCTTGGGTTGGGCCTTGCCATGGCCAGGCGCATCGTCGAACGGTTCGATGGTGCTCTGACGATCGACAACGCGGCTGGCGCGGGTGTCCAGGTTGAGATCGAAATGGTGGTGATATAACCAATGGCCGTCACGATTTTAATTGTCGAGGATGAGGCGCTGCTGGCACGCAACCTCGCGCGCTTTCTGGAACGCCGAGGCTATGAAGCCACGGTCGCGGTCACGGTGAAACAGGGGATCGCTCAGTACGGCGAACTGCATCCGGACATCGTCCTGATCGACCATAACCTGCCTGATGGGACAGGGATGGAGGTGATCCGCCATATCCGCCAGACGGACGGTCAGACGAGGCTCGTGATGATCACGGCCCATGGCGGCGTCACCATCGCGGTAGACGCCATGAAAGCGGGCGCGGACGACTACCTGACCAAACCCGTGGCGCTGGAGGAAGTCGGTCTGCTGGTTGAGCGGCTGGTGTCCCAGGGACGGATGGAGCAATCGCTCGCGTATTATCGCCGCAAGGACGAAGAACTGAGCGGTCTGGATCGCATTATTGGCGCCTCGCCGGCCATCCAGGATGTGAAACAACGGATCACCCAGATCCTGGCGATGGAGGCACGTCAGGTCAGCGGCGCACCACCGGCGGTACTGATCACCGGCGAGACTGGAACCGGAAAGGAGTTGATCGCGCGCGCGCTTCACTTCGATGGCTCCCGCCGGACCTTCCCGTTCGTGGAACTCAATTGCGCCGCGCTGCCCGAGAACCTGTTGGAAGCAGAGTTGTTCGGCCATGAGCGGGGCGCCTTCACCGACGCCAAGGAACGCCGGGCCGGACTGATACAGTCCGCCGATCGCGGTACTTTGTTCCTGGACGAGATTGGCGAAATGCCGATTCAGGCGCAGGCAAAATTGCTGAAAGTCCTGGAAGATGGACAGGTGCGGCCCTTGGGTGGCACGCGCCAACGGGCGGTGGATGTACGGTTCGTGGCCGCGACCAACGTGGCCATCGCCGACCAGGTACGAAGCGGTGCGTTCCGGGCCGACCTTTATTACCGCCTGATGGGTATCGCGATCGACCTGCCTCCGCTGCGCGCACGGAACGGCGATGTGATTCTGCTCGCCGAGCATTTCCTGGCGGACCATCGCCGCCGCTATGGGCGGCCCAATTTGCGGATCGATCCGTCCGCCGAAACCGCGCTTCGGCGCCATCCCTGGGCCGGGAACGTCCGCGAACTGCGCAACACCATGGAGCAGGCGGCGCTGCTGACAGTGGGGGACCACGTCCGGGCGGCCGACCTCAATCTACGCGAGCCACCTTGGCTGTCGGCTGAACCAGGGTCTTCGGACGCGGATCAGAGCTGTGGGTCAACCCTGGCCTCGGTCGAGTACGATCTGATCGTCAACGCGTTAAGCCGCGCCGGAGGCAACGTGACGCTGGCGGCCCAGGACCTTGGAATCACCCGGGATACGATGCGCTACCGGATGGAAAAACATAAACTGAAGCGTGGTGGAAGCGGCCCGCGGTAGCTTGTTCCGGCCTCAAGCGGCTACACCATCAGGGATTATACCGCGGCCGTCAGGTAAGTACTCAGGATTGAAATGTTAATCCGGCCCGCGATGTTCAGTTTCTGTCATACAGCCTTGGATCTGGTGGATCCGGCCACGCTTCACCAATGGTTGAATTCGGAACCGGCGGCATGATCGCCTAGCCTGTAATATCACGATCCCGTGCGCAGTATTGCTTTCCAGGCCTTCCGCAATCGCCTAATGACGATCCCATGGTTCCTTTGGCATTTCATGCTCGGGCGGTACTGCTCGCGGCACTGGCACTCTTGTGGCCGGTGGCGGCGGAGTCCGCGACGATCAACGCGACGGTCACTGACGAAAAAGGCAGGCCATTGCGTGATGCCGTCGTCATGGTCACACCGGCACCTGGCACACCGGCGCCGCGGCCCGATGACAACCGTCTCGCCACCGCTTTCATCGACCAGACCGACGAAACGTTCATCCCCGGCGTCGTCGTGATCCGCCCGGGCGGCACGGTTGTCATCCGGAACAACGACAGTATCCGCCACCACGTTTACTCATTTTCACCACTGAACCGGTTCGAGTTCGTGCAACTACCTGGCGCGACTTCACAACCGATCGTCTTCTCCCAAGCAGGCGCGATAGCTATCGGTTGTAATATTCACGACCAAATGGCGGCGCATGTCCTCGTGACCGCCGCGCCATGGGGCGTGGTCACCGACGCCGAGGGCAAGGCGGTGATTGATGCTGTTCCGGCCGGCCGTTTTGTCGCCACGGTCTGGCACCCCAGGCTCCGGCCAGGTGTCGAACCCCCCACGCTAAAGCTTGAACTGGCCACCGATCAATCCACGCTTTCCGTCACGATCCCCGTGCTGCCCCCCCGGCGCGTACGCGCACGCGATTATTAGGGCGGGCGGGTGCGGTTCGGACCTCGCCTCTTTCTGTTTTTCGCGGTCACACTGCTCGCGATTCAGGGCGTTACCATCGCCGCGATTCAGCTGTTGCTGCGTGATACGCTGATGGATGACGGCAAGGCACAGGTGACGGCGGCCGAGGGCCGGTTTGTCCGGCAAATGTTGGACTTGCAGGAGCATCTCGCCGAAGGGGTGCGGCTGCTGACTCTCGATTTCGCATTGCGTCAGGCGATCGCGGACCGGGACGCGGCGACCGTCGTCTCGGCGTTACGCAATCATGGTCATCGTGTCGGTGCCAGCCGCATGCTGCTGGTCGCGCCGAATGGCAACATCGACGGCGACACGGCGCGTGGTCCGGCCAGCGAGATGACCACGTTTCCCTACCCCGCTCTGTTAGCACTTGCCGCCGAAGAGGAACGCGCCGGCAGTGTCGCGTTGATCGGCGGCCAACCGGTCTGGCTCGTGGCGGTACCTGTTATGGCCCCCGACCTCATCGCCTACGTGGCGGCAGTGCTCCCACTCGATGATGCCGCCTTGATGCGCCTGCGGAGCCTAGCCGGCGTGCCTGGCCGCATCGGTATCGCGGCATTGACGCCAGAGGGCTGGCGGGGCGTGGCGGGCGGGATCGAGGCCGGCGTGATGCGCCGGATTCCCGAGGATGGCACACCAAGAGCCATCACCAGCCCAGGTGGTGAGGAAACAATCGCCACCAGCCGCTTACTCCCAACACCACAGGACGGGGAGGTGTTCCGGGTGGTCCTGGATTATCCGTTGTCCGAGGTACTGCGGCACTACGAACGCATGTTCCTGGTGCTGGTTCCAACACTTGGCGTGGGCCTGCTCGCGACGCTGGCCGGCGCCATGGTCATCTCGCGCGGCGTCTCCCGGCCAATCGAAATCCTGGCGCGCTGGACGCGGCACATCGCCGAGGGGGATTACACACTGGCCTCGCCGCTTCGGCGTACGGACGAATTGGGTCAATTGAGCGGCGCGCTGTCCTTCATGGCAAGCGCGATCGCCGAGCGGGAGGAGCAGATTCGTCACCAGGCCACGCATGATCCCGTGACGGGGCTTGGCAACCGATTGGCGATCATCACCGTTATCGATGCCCATTCAGCGAATGCCCCAGGGGCCGTCCTGATGATCGGGCTCAGCCGGTGGCGGGACATCATCAGCGCCGTCGGACGGACCGTCGGTGACCGTGTTCTGTGCGATGCCGCTCGACGAATCATCGCGTCTCTCGAGGCTGCTCCGGCCGACCCAACCATCGCCGCGATCGGCGAAAGCACCTTCGCGGTTCTGCTGAGGGGACAAGGCCGTGCCACCGCGATTAGCACCGCCGCGCGCTTGATCACTGTTTTCGATACGCCGTATCAGGAAGGCGAACTCACGATCGACACTCCGCTCGCGGCCGGGATAGCGATGTTGCCGGACCATGGGACCGATTCAGTACAATTGCTCAGACGGGCGGAAATCGCATTGTTGGCCGCCATTGGGACCGAGACCAGGCTGGCGGTCTACCGTCCAGACGCAGACCCGCACCGGGCTGAACAATTGTCGCTGATGAGCGATCTTCGGGTCGGACTGACGCGCGGCGAGTTCCGGTTGCTGTTTCAACCCAAATTGGACTTGAAAGAAGGCCGGATCACCGGCGCCGAGGCGCTGGTTCGCTGGCACCACCCCGTCCGGGGACTGGTGATGCCGGACGATTTCATTCCCCTCGCCGAGGGTACAGGTAACATTCAGCATTTGACTCGCTGGGCGCTGCGGCAAGGCCTGACACAGGTCAGGGACTGGCTGGACCAGGGGGTAACGGCGCGGGTATCCATCAATCTGTCCGTTCGGGATCTCGCGATCGGTGGCCTCGCCGCCGGGATTGCCAAGTTGTTAACAGAGTTCGGTCTGACGGCTCGGTCTTTGGTATTGGAGATCACCGAGAGCGCCATCATGGGCGAACCCGACGCGGCGATCGCCGTGATGCGGCAGTTGGATCAATTGGGCATCGATCTCGCGATCGACGATTTCGGCGTTGGTCAATCGTCGCTGGCTTATCTTCGCCGCCTGCCGGTGAAGGAGATCAAACTGGATAAGGCGTTCGTACGAAAACTCGCGGACAGCCCGGACGACCGGGCGATTGTCCAGTCTGTTATCGAGCTTGGCCACAATCTCGGTTATCACGTGACCGCCGAGGGGGTGGAAGACGCGGCCAGCCTGAACCTGTTGCGAGTCTACGGTTGTGATCACGCACAGGGTTATTTCGTCGGGATACCGGAGCCGGCGGGATCATTCCCCGACGTCATCGCGTTCTGGAACGGAGTCAGGACGGCCAATATGACCAAGGCCGTGCCTTGAGGCGGTTTATCGCCATCCTGTCCGCCATCGCTGGAACCGCGGGTAGCGCCGGAGCGCAGGACCTTAACCTGAGCGGCATGGTCGATTTGCGGCTGGTGGCGCCTTCCGGGCAAATGAGCAATATGGATGGCGGCTTCGGAAAACTCCGGTGGGGCGATGGCCGCGGGTCGCCGGTCATTCCGGATCTCGCGGCCGCGGTCTTGCGTGGCTCGCTCGGGCTGACGCCGGAGCTTCGAATCACCGCCGAGTTCCGCTATGATCCGCGTCAGAAGACAACGATCGATTTGCTCGACGCCTATGTGCGTTACCGTCCTGTTTCCACCTCGCGCTGGCGTTGGAGCGTGAAGGCAGGCGCGTTTTTCCCGCCCGTCTCACTTGAAAACACCAATATTGGCTGGACCCCGGAATGGACGCTGACGCCGTCCGCGATTAACTCATGGGTCGGCAACGAACTGCGCATCATCGGTGCCGAGACGATGCTGGAATGGCGTGGCGACCAGGATCGATTTGAGTTCGTGGCGGCGGCGTATGGCTTGAACGAGCCGGCCGGCACCGCGATCGACGCGTATGGCTGGACCTTTAGCGACCGGCCGACAGGGATGCTGGACCACATCAGGCTGCCGAATGCCAACGGCAGAAACGGCCCGGCGACATACAGCGACCCATTCCGCCAGTTCGACCACTCGGTGGGCTGGTATACCGGCATCAGTTGGGAGCGGCCCGATATCGGCCGGCTGGCTTTATTGAGGTATGATAACGCGGCTGACCCAAGCGCGCAGGATGCCACGCAGATTGGCTGGCGGACGCAATTCTGGAACCTGGGCGCTTCCACGGAAATCGGTCCGGTGACGATTCTTGCCCAGTTTCTGGTGGGATCGACAGTTGTCGCGCCGGTGGGCGGGGACATCGGCCGCACGGATTTCTGGGGTTATTACATTCTGGCTGGCATCGAACGCGGCGACTGGCGCTTCGCAATTCGTTTCGACCAGTTCGCCACGAGGGAAACCGCCCTGGACAGCGCCGTGAAAGGCGATGAACACGGAATCGCCGGAACCGCGGCGGTAACCTGGACCCCCCGGAAAAATCTGAACCTGATTGGTGAAGTGATTGCCATCGACTATACGCGTGAACAACGCATTCTGATTGGCAAAACACCACATGTCACCGAGGTCCAGGCGCTACTGGCCCTGCGGGTCTCATTCTGACACCAACTACGATAACCGTGACCGTCCCCTTCGTCCGTCAAACCCGGGAATGACGGCTGTGCGGAGCCCCGCCTGGCGCCGGCGGGCCAGCACATGGGCACAAATCATCTCGCCGCGGCGTTTCCGCCCCGCCGCTACCGGTCCCGCAGCTTTGGATCCAGCGCGTCACGCAGCGCGTCACCAAACAGGTTGATTCCCAGCACCGACAGCATGATCGCCACGCCGGGGAATATCGCGATCCACGGCGCGGTGGAGGCGTATTCCTCCGCCCCGCCCTGCAGCATCAGCCCCCAGGCCGGCACCGGCTCCTGCACACCCAGTCCCAGGTAGGACAATGATGCCTCGGCCAGCACCGCCTGGCCCACGAACGCGGTCACCATGATCAGGAACGGTGCCATCACGTTCGGCACCATGTGGCGCAGGATAATGCGGGCATGCCCGAATCCCAGGGCGCGGGCGGCATCCACGTATGGCACTTCCCGCACCGTCAGAGCCGATGCACGCACCACGCGGGCGCAACGGGGGATCAGCGGAATGGTGATCGCGATAATGACATTATGCACGCCCGTCCCGAAAATCGACACCACCGCCAGTGCCATGATGATAAGCGGGAACGCCATCACGACATCGAAGACCCGCTGCAAAATCAGATCCAGCTTGCCGCCGAAATAGGCGCTGCCGACGCCCAGGACCAGACCAGCCGCCCCGCCGACAAAAGCCGAGGACATCCCGACGATCAGCGCGGTTCGTGCGCCGTAGATGATGCGCGAAAGAAGATCGCGGCCAAACTGATCGGTGCCCAGGAGATGGCTCCAACTAGGTGCCTCGGTCATCGAGGCGAAATCGTTGGCGGTCGGATTGTACGGCGCGATGAGTTCGGCGGTGAATCCCGTGATCGCCATGATGATCACAAGCGCCAGACCAAAGGTCCCCAGCGGCTCCCGCCGGCAGAAGCGGAGCGCGCGCTTGGTCAGTGTCGGCCGGATGTCGAGTGCCTCGGCCGCTGGCACACCGGTGTTCGGCATGGTGATGGACATGATGCGGCTTCCGGGTCAGCTGAAACGAATGCGGGGATCGAGCCAGCCGTATAGCAGATCGACCAGCAGATTGGTGATGACGAAAACCGTGACGGTCAGCATGACCAGCGCCTGGGTCAGCGTGTAGTCCTGATTTTGCACCGCCTGGACGAACAACCTGCCGACACCGTTCAGGTTGAACACCTGCTCGGTCACCACCAGTCCGCCGATCAGGAAGGCGAACTCGATGCCAATCAGCGTCACGACGGGCAGCAGGGCATTTTTCAACGCGTGGCGGTTGATGATGATCTTATTGACCAGGCCCTTGGCGCGCGCGGTGCGGATGTAATCCTCCCGCATGACTTCCAGCATCGCCGAACGGGTCATCCGCATCGACACGGCGGCGTAGCGGTAGCCAACCGTGATCGCGGGCAGGATCGCCATCGACAGGTTGCGGATGGGATCCTTCCAGAATGGCACGTAGTCGATCGGAGGCATCCAGGGCGTACCGAACACGGCGTTGGTGACGTCGAGCACCACCAGCACGGATACGATACCAAGCCAGAAGGACGGTGTGGCGATGCCGCCGATCGCGAACACGCGGACAACGTAATCGATCCAGGTATTTTGCTTGAGCGCGCTGATCGTGCCCAGCGGTATCGCGATCGCGATCGCCACCACGGTCCCGAGCACGGCGATTTCAAGCGAAACCGGCAGGCGCGCCCAGATTTCCGTCGCCACCGGCTTGCCGGACCACATCGACGTGCCGAAGTCCAACCGGAAGAATCCCCAGACGAAGTCCGCGAACTGGATCAGATACGACCGGTCCACGCCAAGTTCCGCGTGGCAGGCCGCGACCGCCTTGGGATCGAACGAGCCGCCGCCGGAGCCCAGCCGGATGACGCAGATATCCCCGGGAATGAGCCGCATGAGCAGGAACACGAGCGCCGCCGCTCCGATCAGCGTCGGTATGGTCAGTAACACACGCTTGATGATGTATTGGTACATGCCGTTATTGATCCAGCCAGATGTTCGCCAGATCCTGATTGAGGTAATGGCTTGGACTGATCTTCCACCCCTTCACATAGGATCGCATTGGGACGATGCGGTACCACCAGGTCACCATGAGCTGATGCGCGCCAATTTCCATCGTCTGCCGTTCATACTCTCGCATCAGGGCACGGGCTTTCGTGAAATCCATTTCCCGGACCATCCGATCGTATATCTCAATCTGTTTGTCGTCCTCATGAAAAGCGAAATTTTCCCGGTAGCGCTTGTTTGGCAGCCAGCGGCCGCTGTCGGCGATTGGATTAACCACGTTCTGGCAGTTCGCTTCCAGTGCCACGGTGAAATCGCCGGCCCGCATCGACTCGAGCCAAACCGCGGTGGGCACGATTTTCTGGGTTACCTTGATGCCGACTTTACGGAATTCGTCGATCAGCCAGGTTCCCACAATCACATAAGGCTGGTCGACATTGCGGTTCAGCAATTCAAACGTCAGGCCTTCCTGCCCGGCTTCCTTCAAAAGACGGCGTGCCTCCGCGCGGGACTTCTCGATGTCAGGCCAATAGCCCGGATAA
>Ga0302322_100004268_pt1 | contig 12388 bp, 10 predicted proteins | sample Fen_T0_2_FD_203757 | JGI IMG/M metagenome (GOLD analysis project Ga0302322, IMG submission 203757) | Peat permafrost microbial communities from Stordalen Mire near Abisko, Sweden - Fen_T0_2 | ecosystem: Environmental > Terrestrial > Soil > Wetlands > Permafrost | place: Sweden: Abisko...
GGCAAGCATACATTATTACCGTGTTGTTGATATTCTCTCATCATTCTTACTCTAAGGATCGTGGAATTCACGATACGACAGGGATTGCGAAAACCATCTGCATGACAACTGTGTATGCTGTGAGTATCGAGTACCCAAATTTCTTCGTTTCGCTTCTTGCACACATTGCAGGAGTCCATACGGACTCCTTGAAATTTGTTGAATGGGACATGAAAACACCGATTCTTTGTTCATTCCTCCTGCACCTGACTGACAACGATGAACATCGGTGGTTTGAGATCGCAAGTGACTCTGCATTTCCTTCCTTCGTGAAGCTGCCTCTTGAGAATCGCACCGCACTTGAACCCAGCGCGCTCAAATTCATCAGTAAGGCGCTTCAGTTTTTTAGGGATCCGGGAACAGATACACTTCATGCGGCATTTGATTACGGCCAAGATATTCTTGGCGCAAACGTGTTCCATCTATCCAATTCCGCAGACACCGGCTCCACGGTCAGGACCACCTCCCACATTGAGACATGGAATAAGAGAACAGGTGAAGAGTACATTCATGCGGAAGTGACGGCGCTTACTCAGGATGGAAACACGACTTTTCCAAACATCAAAGTATTCTTGAAAAAGAAAAAAATAATACTTCAACTCGCATCTGTCCGCACTGCAGTGGTCAGCAGTAAATATTGAATTCTGGCGGTTTGAACAACATTGAATTAGTTCAGCAACTCCGCGTTCTATCTAAGTGCTGAAAACAAGGAGTATAACACCGCAATGAATTCACGCCTGATAGGCGTCTACATACTAGGAATGGATATCCTCAAGGAATTTTCTTCAATCTCACGCAATTTCTCTTTTCATAAACGTATACTCTCTCCCTCGCTTCAAGAATAGAAATCTGCGCTCTTACCGCCTTTTTGATTAAAAAGGAACGGATGGAGCCTGCTCCACAATGAAATATGCGCTGTAAATAGAATTAACCCTTTTTTCATCCTTTCGGGCGATTCCGGTTTATGTAAATCATGATTATTCTTTTCTAAAGTAAAGTACAAGAAGAGTAAAAGCATTTTCCCGTTCTCGATGGGTGAGGGAATGATCGCATTCATGCCGGAACTTTGAATTATCTGAATAATAAAAAAGGATACTCGTTATGCCATACGTACTTTACGTGGTTGGATTTGTGATCGTCATCGGTGGATTGGTTGGCGGTGCCATCTTGTTGCATTTTCCCACACCGTGGATTATTGTGGGAGCAGTCGTGCTATTGGGTATCGCGATTATGACGGGTGTCAAGGCTGCTCGTCAAAAAGATCTGAGTAAATAACCGTTTTGTTCGAAAACAGTCCTCGCCATATATCAGTTGATATCGGCTTGCAGGATAAAAGTCGGACGCTCGTGGCATTATGAAAGTTCTTCATCTGAAAAATATCTGGTTGTTATTGAAAGATGCTGCAATCGCATGGGATGATGATAACATCGGACAGCAAGGTGCGGCATTATCGTTTTTTACGGTATTTTCGCTTTCTCCGCTGCTGATCCTGGTGGTAGTGCTTTCAAGTTTCGGATTTGGCCGAGAAGCGGCAAGCGGACATCTTGTCTCTCAAATTCATGAGCTGATCGGAATCGAAGGAGCGCAACTAGTCCAAGGTTTGATCACGAATGCATACCAATCTCATTCAAATGCACTGGCAGCATTTTTCAGCGCCGTCATGCTTCTTCTGGGTGCATCAGGCGTATTCATTCAACTGCGGGATTCGCTGAATACAATCTGGCACGTTGAGTTAAAGCCAACCGGAACGATCCATGCGTTCCTTCGGGTCCGACTTCTTTCATTTGCGATGATACTGGGGATTGGGTTTCTTCTTCTTGTGTCGCTTATTCTGAGTGCCGTTCTTATAGCAGCGAGTACGTACCTGAGTACCTATCTTGCTCTCTTTACAGACATGATGAAGTTTCTTGATTTCATTATATCATTTATCGGGATCACGGTGTTGTTCGCACTCTTGTTCAAATTCGTTCCAGCGGTCATGTTGAAATGGAAGGATGCCTGGGTAGGTGCCGCAGTTACCTCTCTTTTATTTTCAATCGGCAAACTTGTTATCGGATTGTATCTGGGCAACGGCGCTCTGGGCTCCACATTTGGTGCAGCGAGCTCGCTTGTGATCTTTATGATGTGGGTGTTTTATTCCTCTCAAATCGTTCTCTATGGCGCTGAATTCACTCGTTTGTATACTATAAGGTTCGGTTCCCAGGTTCTTCCAAGCGCAAATGCGGTTCAAGTCGTGAAAAGCAAGTTGAATCCAAAGAGTGACCCTTGAAGCAGGAAAAAGGTTATTGCATGAATATTGTAACATCGTCGGCATAATTTTAATGAAGCGTTACGTGCATCCAATAAAATCTGATAAAGCTGCAATAAACAATAGTCAACAATAAAGGAGTGAAACAATGAGGTCGAGTAAAGTAGTATTAGGTGTTTTCGCAGGTGCTGTTGCCGGCGCCGTGCTGGGAGTGTTATTCTCTCCTGCAAAAGGGTCTGTGACAAGAAAGAGAATAGCACGAAAATATACAGAGTATGCGGATGATGCAAAGGATAAACTCAACGAATATGTTGATGACATATCTGAAAAATACGACACCATCAAAGATAGTGCTATGGATTTGGTCCATAAAGGGAAATAGAACGCCTTCTCTGTGCACAGATTTACCGGAGAAGGAATATGTTTCCGATACCTTTTGAAAGAGCGTAAGATAAAAATATATGTACACCGCGCAATCAGGATTGTGTTGTGGGTATTCGCCGGCCTTTTGGGCTTGATAATCCTCGCTGTGGCGATGCTGCAGTTTCCCGGTGTGCAGCACTTCATTGCGGAGAAAGTATTGTCCTCGATATCAGGTAAGACGCATACGCGTATCGAGGTTGGTTCGGTTTCGATAGCATTCACGCACTCCGTTGTTCTGCAAAATATATTTATTGAAAGTCCCAGTCGGGACACGTTGTTGTCCGTTCAAACGCTCGCAGCAGATGTGAATTTGTTGGGACTATTCTCGCACAACATCGAATTGACGAACGTCCGGGTTGATTCATTGAATGCTCACATCATCCGCACATTACCTGACAGCAGCTTTAATTTCGATTTTATTTTAAACGCACTGCGATCCGATACCACTTCTATCCCAAATCCTCCTGATACCTCTGCGGGGACGATTTGGAAAATAGAACTGGGCAGATTGAGTCTTCATAATATTCAAGTTACGTACGATGATGAAGTGAGCGGATTAAATCTCCGCCTTTCTCTCGGCACTCTGAAGGCTTCGATTGATAAGTTTTATCTTGAGAAGATGCAGTTCCACGTCAACGAATTATCTCTTGCGAATACCAGTGCGAGTGTCGTACAAACAAAAGAATCCCCGCCCACTGAATCAAAATCTGCAGAAGTCGAGCTCGGGGTCGGAGTTCTGTCGCTGACCAAGGTTCAATTCAATTATGAAAATATCGTCTCGCAAGAACAGTATCGCGTTGATCTTGGAAGGTTCACCCTCCAGGCAGAGAAGATCGATCTCCCATCGCACCATCTCGCGCTGAAGAGAGTCATGCTCGAAAACTCGAACATTGCTGTTGTGCAGTCGAAAAAAATGCAGAACAAATCAAAAGAATCTCATTCAACTGGTCTGCCCTGGAGGATTGGTCTCGACCAACTGATTCTCAGCGGGAATAATGCACAATACGATGTTCAAGATGCGGCCAGGACGAAGGGTGTGGATCTGAATCATCTCCGAATTGATGGCATGACAATGCGGGCAGAAAACTTATTCTACAGTGAGAACCGTATGTCAGGAGATATTCATCACACATTCTTTCGGGAACAATCCGGGCTTGAGGTGCGTGAACTATCGGGCGGATTCATACTTGATTCTCTGCACGCGCAACTCACAAACTTCACGGTAGAAACTGCGGACAGCCGCATACGCCAGAATATTCTTCTCAGCTATTCTTCCTTCACCGAACTCAAAAACTTCCAGGGTACTGTGAAGGTCAAGGCTGCGATCGGAGATTCTTATCTCGCCGTTTCAGATTTGCTTTATTTTCAGCCTGCTCTTCCAATAAAAAACACGCCAGGTTCGTTGATACGATTCTCTTCCCAACTCTCGGGGTTTGTAGGGGATTTGCAAGTAGAGGAGTTGCTGGCGACGGTGGGCGATTCCACGACAATCGATCTTACAGGATCAATCCGCGGATTACCACAGGCAGAGACGTCGTACTATGATGTGAATCTGCATCGCTTCTCTTCCGGCCGGACTGATATTCAGGCGATTGTTGCGGATACTTTGCTTCCAAAGGATATTGTCATTCCTGCTGCTATACGTGTGAACGGAAACTTCAAAGGCACAGTGAAGAATTTTTCCGCTTCATCCGTTATCGAGACCAGCATCGGTAACGTTCATGGAAATGTTGCATTGAACACAGGCGAAGGAGTCGGTTCAAAAGACAGCCGTTGGAAGGCAGATGTCGTCGTTGAGGAGTTCAATATCGGTTCGCTTCTTAACGATTCGTTAACGTTCGGTCCAGTTACGTTGAAAGCATCCGCTGTTGGAACAGGATTAACCAAAGATGACATTCAAGCTCGATTGAATGTTTGGGTGGACAAAGCGGTTGTAAACGGGTATCCCTATAGTCGGCTCTCGATCAATGGAACTGCCAGTCCGAAAATGTTCGAGGGGAAAGCTGAGATCCAGGATTCTAACATTGCCTTCATATTCAATGGCATCGTGAAGATGACCGAAAATAATCCTACGTACAAATTCACATTTGACCTGAAAGGCGCGGACCTGCACCGGCTCTCTCTTACCTCCGATGACATTCGGGTATCAGGCATGGTCACTTCCGATCTTGTCGGACAGGGCGTAAACGATATTAATGGGAATGTCGATGTGCGCAATGTCGTGATTATCAAAAACAACAAACGGTACGTTATAGATTCCCTTGTCTATGTCTCGGTCAACTTAGAAGCGCAAACTCACATTAGTGTCGCCTCCACAATTATCGCGGGGCAATTCGACGGCACAATTACTCCGGGTCAGTTGCCGGAAGTTCTGAAAGAACATTTCGATCATTATTTTGCACTGCAGGGCATGCAGCGGAAAAAGAATCTTAACCCACAGGATTTTTCGTTTCACATATCCATCCGTGATCCGTCGACTATCACGGACGTATTCTTTCCGAAACTCCACCGGCTTTCGGCAGGAATCATTGAAGGGAATTTCGATAGCGGTAAAAGGATCCTGAATGCGAATATTGATATCCCCGGAATTGGCTATAGCGATATTGCAGTTGATAGTCTTGCTCTTCGTGTCACATCAGATCCCGATGTGCTGCAGGCAACATTGAAGGTAGGATCTATAACTGATTCGACATTTCGAGTGACGAATCTTCAACTTGTCGGAAAGGTCGCGCACGACAGCATTCAAATTGCATTGCAGAGTACCCGTGGAGACGGTTTCATGAAAATACTTCTTGCCGGAGTGTTCAATAGTATTCCGGATGGATACAAATTTCGATTCAATAAGGATGGAATCGTGTTTCAAAACCTTCCGTGGATCATTCCTTCTGACAATGAACTGCTTTTCGGCAAGAACAGGTTTATTGCACATAATATTGCAATGCAGGGTGCGGGACAATCCCTCTCTCTTAAGAGCACGGATGAGAAGAACAACCGCTCACCGTTAAAGATTGAATTCAACGATTATGATCTCGCCACAGTATCTCGAGTGGTTGAGCGAGAGACCGGCCTGCTCGGTGGAACTCTTATTGGAAATATCGTCTTGCAGAATCTGGAAAAGCAGATGGCATTCACGTCGGACTTAAAAATCAGAGACTTCAACTTCGATCAAAGGCACGTGGGTGATGTTGCAATACGTGCGAATAATAAAACGGAAAATGTCTACGAAGTGAATATGGATCTCTCCGGTAATGGGAACCAAATTGCGATGGAGGGAAAATACCGGAGTGAAGTGGGAGGGAGTGCGCTGGACCTGAAATTTGATTTCACAAAAATGAATCTTGCCAGCATTGAACCTTTCACATTCGGCAGTGTGCAGCGCCTTTCAGGAACAATGACAGGCGGATTACATATGACAGGTACAATGAAGAAGCCTTCAGTGAACGGGGAATTGAATTTCACCGATGCTGCATTCAACCCGACATTCCTGGATACATACCTGCATCTCAATAATGGCAAAATTGAAATTGACGCTCAAGGAATCGAATTCAAATTCTTTGAACTTGTCGATACTCTTGGCAACAGAGCGTCATTGAGCGGACGTTTGTTTACCGAAGATTTCCGCAGCTACAGTTACGATTTGCGAGTGCACACTGATAAATTTCTTCTTTTAAATAAACCCGCAAGTCGCGACGCTCTTTACTATGGTACGGTTATCCTGAATAGTGATATTTCCGCAAAAGGAGATATGAGAAAATTAATAGTGAATATGCAGGCAGAACTGGACAAGGGAACAAATCTTGCAATAGTACTTCCGGAATCAAATCTTGCCGTGGAGGAGCGCCGCGGAATTGTGAGATTCGTTGACTCTCACATTCCTGCAAACTCTATTATGTCTCGAGAAAATCCCGGAACAAACAGTGATACTGTTGAAGCGACGTTTTCATCTATGGACCTTACATCAAATATCACAGTGAACAAGGATTCTAAACTTCGAATATTAATTGATCCCGTTTCAGGCGACTCACTCGTAATTCAGGGTGAAGCGACATTGAGCTTCACCAGGGACCCAAGCGGAAAGCTTACTCTTACAGGACGGTACGAAATTCTCAATGGATCGTACCAACTCTCGTTTGGGGATTTTATCAAGAGAGAATTCGCCATTGCAAAAGGAAGCAGCCTCACATGGTTTGGATCGCCCTATGAAGCAGACGTCGATATCACTGCTATTTACACAGTGAAAGCCGCGGCTTTGGATTTGATTCAGGATCAGCTTGTCGGCATAAGCCAGGAAGAGCGTAACAAATACAAGCAGGAACTTCCTATACAAGTCAACCTCATAATGAAGGGAAAACTCCTGAAGCCGGATATTCACTTCAGCCTCGATCTTCCTCCGGATAAAAGGGGTGTGCTTAGTGGAACTGTGTACGCGAAACTGAATGAATTGAACAGCCAGGAATCCGAACTCAATAAACAAGTATTTGCACTTCTGGTCCTGGGCAGGTTCATGCCGCAAAATCCGCTGGACATTGCAGGTGGTAACGGAGGACTTTCCGATTTTGCCCGTTCCAGTGTCAGTCAAATTCTCTCCACACAGTTGAACCGTTTGTCTGAACATTACCTCGCAGGTGCGAACCTCAATGTAGGCTTGGATTCATATCAAGATTACTCAAGCGGTAATCCCGAAGGACGAACCCAATTGAAACTGGCTCTCTCGAAACAACTCTTCGATGAACGAGTGACTGTCCAGATAGGTGGCAATGTGGACCTTGAGGGACGGCGAAGTCAGGAGAATTCGCTTAACAATTTTGCAGGGGATATCAAAGTATTGTATAAACTCACCGAGGATGGCCGTTGGCAGTTACAGGGCTTCAGACAAAACTCATACGAGGGCGCTATCGACGGAGATATCATCAAAACGGGTGCTGGAGTTATGTTCATGATCGATTTTGACAGACTCTTTGGCATCGCACTTAAACCCGATCGCTGAGAAAGAAAATAAATGCGAAGTGGATTTTCCTTGACTGATTTTCTTATCCTTGTTGCAGTCGTCGGAGTGCTCGCGGTGTACGCCCCGGGCTGCAGCAATACAGTGTATCTCGCGAAAGGTGAGAAACTGTATACAGGAGCAGATGTGAATATTGAAGAGAAGAAGGATATCCCAAACAAAAGCGATCTCCAGAGTAAGTTGGACCAGCTTGCCAAACCTGAACCAAATGGAAAATTGCTCGGACTCTTCCGTTTAAAATTGTGGTTGTACAACATCGGATTTTTCAAAGAGAGTTTAGGTGAACCTCCGGTGTTGCTGCATTCTGTCGCACCTGATCGTGTTGTCGCGAGAATGCGAACGTTGTTGGATAACAAAGGGTACTTCTGGGCGGATGTACAATACAAGGTACGTGAAAATGAAAAAACCGCAGATATTCAGTACAATATTGCAGCTCAATCTCCTTACAGAATCAACGGTATTACTGTGAAGGGGACCAATGTTGCAATGGTTGAGGCAATTCGTTCCACGATGGGAGAAACAATTCTCGCAGCCGGAACCCAATATGATCTTGAGAAACTCAAACAGGAGCGGGAACGCATTGACGCCGCGTTGAAAGAAAAAGGGTATTTCTATTTCTCATCCGACTTCATTGTGTTTCAAGCGGATAGTACTGCCGGGAATAGAACGATCGACCTTTCTCTTCAAATCAAAAGTGATATTCCCGCTGAGGCAGCGCGCGTCGATATAATAGACAATATCTACATCTACTCCGGTTATTCTCTCAAGAGCGATAGTGTTCCAATACTTGCCAGCGACACGGTAAGAGTTTATGGCTGCTACTACATTGATCTCGATAAGAAGTTTGACCCTGACGTGATTGTCCGTTCGGTTTTCATGAAGAAAGGCACACTCTACAAAAGGGATAATCACGATCTCACTTTGAACAGGCTTATGAATCTCGGCGTATTCAAGTTCGTAAATATACGATTTGTAGAGGCTGATTCAGCAGGAATCCCGCGTTTAGATGCTCATATCTACCTGACGCCGCTGCCGACTAAAAACATTCGCTTTGAATTGCGAGGCGTTTCCAAATCCAATAATCTTGCAGGACCGGTGTTTAATTCCAGCTACCGGAACAGAAATATTTTCGGCGGGGCTGAACTCTTTACGTTGAGCGGTGAAGTTGGTTTCGAGATGCCTGTGGGTGGAGGACAATCGGGAGGAAATTCGTTTGAGATCGGTACACGCGGAGAGTTAGATTTACCGAAGTTCCTTGTTCCGTTCAGACTCGACAATGACTCGAGCCTCTTTGTACCTAAAACACACATTGTGCTTGGATTTAATTTGCTGGATCGATTGAAATACTATCAGCTCTTCTCGGTCGATGCTTCATTTGGATACAACTGGAGAGAATCAATCAGCATCGAGCACAATTTTAATCTGCTTTCGATTACGTTTGCGCATCTGGCAAATGCAACTCAGAAATTCAATGACTTGTTAAGTACCAATCCATTGTTGAGGAAGAGTTTTGAGCAACAGTTTATTATCGGACAGAATTATTCTTTCACATACACTGACCAGCTTGAGAAGGATTATAAGAACCATCTGTTCTTCAAAGGAAGCATAGATCTTTCGGGAAACCTGTTGCAGCTTGTACAATCACTGTTTTACAAACAAAAGGCGACACCCGATACTCCCTACGAAATCTTCGGAACGGCATATTCAGAATACTACAAATTTGATATCGACTTGAGGTACTACTACAATACGAATGATCAAAGAGCGTCCCTTGCCAGCAGGTTGATTGCAGGAATAGGCGTCGCGTATGGCAACTCCTCTACACTGCCTTATGTGAAGCAATTCTATATTGGGGGAAGCAACAGCGTACGCGCTTTTGGTGCGCGCACTCTCGGCCCCGGTTCGTACAAAATTCCTGATAGCCTTGCTGCAAAATCCTTCATTGATCAGGCCGGGGATATAAAGCTTGAAGCAAATACCGAGTACCGCTTTCCCATCATCAGCATTCTCAAAGGAGCACTTTTCGTTGATGCCGGTAATATCTGGCTGCTGCAAGAAGATCCTGGTCGACCCGGTAGTAAGTTCTCCGGCAAAACATTCCTCGATGAGATAGCGGTTGGAACAGGGTTCGGGCTGCGGCTTGATTTGTCTTTTTTTATTCTTCGATTTGATCTTGCGTTCCCATTGCGCATCCCATATCTGCTCCGGGGCGAGCGTTGGGTTATCAACAAATTCGATATCGGTGATCCATCGTGGAGAGCGAATAACCTTTCATTGAATCTTGCTATAGGATATCCATACTGAGAGAGGCAGGTGGAGCAATGCAATTCTTACCAGAGGATAACCGAAATGCACTCATCGGTATATTCTTTAATTTCCCGCGTTTTTTTATTATTCCACAGGATGATATCCTTGGAGAATCTGTCGGCATAGAAAATTTCCAGTGCGCGGGAATGCAACATGTCCGCGTTTACACACGCACTGGAGTGCTTTTTAATTCGGATGTTGTCTTCTTACCCATTTATCATGCTCAGGATGATCTTTATTCTCAAAGTATTTGGGATCGCGGCTGTCCCGAATGACCGGCTGATCTCTTTTTTCTCTGTAGGTTTTATACTTGTCCTGGTCACGCGCATGATTTTCATACGGATTCTTTTCATTGATGACAATTTTATATGAATGGTAGGGATCATATCCTCTGTATGTCGAAGGCGGTGTAAGGCTATGTCTCCAAGTCGGTCCGTCTCTATAGATATATTGATGTTCGGAGACAGAGTAGTAACAGTCTATTTCAGGAATGTAATAGTACTCCGCGTAATCATACCCTTCCGGCCCCCAAATAGGTTGTTCACTGATATTTATACCTACTCTTCCATGCATAATTCCCGGGAACATACAGTTCAGAGAGGTCACTGCAATGCCTGTCAGGACCAGAGCACAAATCAGGAACATGAGCTTTGCTTGTTTCATATGGATCGCCCTTTCATGACGATAAGTGAACGAATGCCATTCCGCGAATCTTTAAATTCCTGCTCGCATTAAAAGAGACGACTGGAAAGGCGGGATAAAATCGGATTCTTGTCCGATGTACAGCATACCTCATGAATAGTACCAAAGAAATTTATAAAGCGTAATAGAGCAAAGGGATGATAAAGGGATTAGTCCTTTTATGAGCGAGGAGTGTTCCACTTCTCACCATTGAATCGGTCGTCCAAGCCTGTCTATCGACGAACGAGAATTAATACCTTTTTCATCCTTCCGGGCTATTACTTCTCAATGCAGACGTCAGTATACTTCTTCATAATTCAATAAAAGTTCTCATCTCTAAAATTGTGAAAGATATGAAAAACAAAGACATACAAGTCAACCTGTCTATTCAGCAGGCAGAGAAAAAAGGGAAAATAGATCTTCCGGGATACCCATTGTATCCTGCCAGTGAAGACATTTTCATTAAATCCAAAGAAGAGGGAAATATAAATCCTGAGGATATTTCCAAATCAAAGGAATTAAATGATAATAATACAATTGGAAAAAATAACGAGAAAGATTTTATTGAGGACCAATCTGGCAGTGACTTAGATGTTCCAGGATCGGAATTGGACGATGAACAAGAAAAAATTGGGAGCGAAGATGAAGAGAATAACTATTACAGTTTAGGGGGAGATGGCCACAATGATCTGGATGAAGATAAGGGAGACTAGATATTTATCGATATTCATTAAGGTGCATGAAATGAACGCCGCCAAAAATCCGCAATAAATAAAAATATAGAAACTAAGCAAGGAACATCTATGCCACGAGGTGATAAATCCAGCTACACCGACAAACAAAAACGTCAGGCAAGACACATCGAAGCCGGTTACGAGAAAAATGGGTTAAGCACGAAAACCGCGGAAGCACGGGCTTGGGCCACTGTAAATAAAATTACTGGCGGAGGCAAAAAGGGCGGCTCCGGCCGGAAGAAAGGCTAATAACAATTATGAAAAAAACTGGCATCATAATTTTCCTCGTAGGTATGTTAATGACCATTTATACAGGTTTCACCTATTTCACGAGAGAGAAGGTTGTGGATCTGGGAGGACGCGAGATCACAAAGGATAATCAGAACACTGTAAACTGGCAACCGTACGTCGGAATCGGAATAATGATGATTGGCGGTGTTGTTCTCATGCTTGGGGTGAATCGAAAAGACGAAAAAGAAATCAATGACTCCCTAAAATAAATACACAAGAAGAAAGAACCGTCTAAAACACAAAAACAGTGTGTGAGAATAAATGGTGAGGATACATTTTTGAAAAAGCAATACGAACATTTGTGGGCGATTATCCTGGCAGGTGGTGATGGCGTTCGGATGCGTGAGTATCTTAAAACACGGCGAAATATTGATTGTCCGAAACAATTTGCGAATATCATCGGAACGCATTCTATGCTCCGGCATACTATGGAGCGAGCGAAACGCATTGTTCCACTTCAACGCATGCGCATCGTCGTGAATAGCCAGCATTTGAAATATGTCCATGCAGATATTCCGGAGCCGGAGAGAAAATCCCTTGTCGTATTACCGTGCAATCGCGGAACTGCAGTGAGTATTCTTCTTCCCGTTGTACAAATATTAGCAATGGATCCTTCTGCATGTATCACCGTGTTCCCATCGGATCACTTTATACTGGAAG
>Ga0302322_100004271_pt1 | contig 12385 bp, 5 predicted proteins | sample Fen_T0_2_FD_203757 | JGI IMG/M metagenome (GOLD analysis project Ga0302322, IMG submission 203757) | Peat permafrost microbial communities from Stordalen Mire near Abisko, Sweden - Fen_T0_2 | ecosystem: Environmental > Terrestrial > Soil > Wetlands > Permafrost | place: Sweden: Abisko...
CGTAAACGCCGATCCCACCCGCCTTGCGCAGGTGGTAGGCAACCTCCTCGGAAACGCGGCCAAGTTCGCGGGCCATGGCGGCCTTGCCCAGGTCAGCGTTTCCACGGAGCCGGGAACCAGACGCGCCACTATCCTCGTGGCTGATAGCGGGGCAGGCATGACCAAAGAGACGCTCGCCCGTTTGTTCGAGCCATTCATGCAAGGCGAAGCGACGCTCGATCGCAGCAAGGGTGGGCTCGGTCTGGGCCTCGCTCTCGCTCGGGAACTGGTCCGGCTCCATGGTGGCGAGATTCGGGCTCACAGCGACGGCGCAGGCCGGGGAGCCGAGTTCACAGTGAGCCTTCCGCAAGCCGAGAACGAGGACTCTCTTGGGGAGCCGGCCGCGGCCAATCGCATTGCCAGGGGCCGGCGCGTGCTGATCATTGAAGATAACGTCGATGCCGCCACCAGCCTGCGCGAGGTGCTCGAGCTGGACGCACACCAAGTCGCGGTGGCGCACGACGGCCCTGCCGGGCTGGCCATGGCGAGTGACTTCCATCCTGAGGTCGTGCTCTGTGACATCGGTCTTCCGGGGATGAATGGCTACGACGTTGCCCGCGCTTTTCGGGCTGACGAAGCGCTCAAGCGCACGTTCCTCGTGGCTCTGAGCGGCTACGCTCTCCCCGAGGACTTGCAGCACGCGGCGGAGGCGGGCTTCGAGCGGCACCTGGCCAAGCCGCTCGGAATGCAAGCGCTGCAAGACCTGCTCTCGTCGCTGCCAGACACGCCCTGAGTGGCCTCAAACGCGCTACTGACGTTCTCCACGCTGGAGTCGGCGTACAGTAAGCTTCCGGTCGGAAGGTGCTACAGCCCGGTGCGACGGAAGCTCGATCCAGCGCCTTCGTTGTCCGAGCCCAGTCCTGACGGCAATGTCAGGTACGCGTCGGCTGTACCGCAGTCTTGCAGGAAGACCTGGGTTGCTGCCCGAGGGAGGTGCCAGTCACATATTCAAGACTGCGCCCTGCCCTGTTTTCGCACCTGGAGGCTCGGCCGACTTGTCCTTCGTGGTCCTCCGGCAGCGTCGCGGTGTCGCTACGGACAGATCTGTCGCAGGTAGCCGGAATCGCCCGCGCCCACCAGGTCAAGGTCCTTCTTGAGTGCGTTGATGGAGAGGCTGCCGAACTGTGAGCAGTTGAGCGTGAGGCTCGTCTTGTACTCGACGTCGAAGATCGCTTTGCCAGCCTTGGTGAACTCGGTGAAGCTGCCGCACTCGCTGTATTCCTGACATTGCTCGTCGAGTTCGAAGTCGAACTTGTCGACCAGACGCTGGCCGGTCCGGTCCACCCTGGTCACGAGTTCCGGGCAGTTCTTGAGCGCAACCGAGATGCCCAGCGCGTGTACGGCGTCGGCGACCCAGCCGTTGAAATCGACCTGATCCTGCTCGGTCAGGATGCTGCGGTTCGCGTCCCAGTTGTCGAGGTTGTCCGGCTCGACGGCGTCGAAGCCCTTGTCCTTGCACATCTGGAAGCGCTTGTTGAGGATGCTGGCCAGCACGGAGCCTGACTTGAAGACGTCGCGGGTGTCGAGAAACCACTCACCCGGCCAGTCGGGATCTTCGGACAGCTTGAGCGCCGCCGGATAGTCAGCCGAGTCGGGACGTCCTGTCTCGTAGCTGCCCACGTCCAGATAGCATACGACCTTGAGCCCGGCGGCGTGCAGGGCCGCCACCTTCGCGGCGCTGACGTTGAACCCATCCACGTCGATCATCTGCGAGCCTGTGGGCGGGATGATGGCGGCGTCGGAGGATGCGCCGATCTGCCAGTCCCAACTGATGGTCGGGGTGCTGCTTGGCTTCCACGGACTGCCGCCGGTGGAACTGCCGGTGCTGGTCACACTGCCGGTTCTGCTGCTCCCGGTTCCACTGGCGGTGCCCGTTCCGGTTGCGCTGCCCGTGGTTGAGCCGGTCCTCGTGCCGGTGCTGGTTACTGTGGTCGATATCGTGCGCGTGGTGCTACCCGTCCCGGTGCCAGACTCGGATCCGGTACTGCTGGCCGAGCCGGTGCCGGTTCCCGATGCAGACGACGTCGCCGTACCCGCGCCGGTGCTAGACCCGGATCCGGTGCTGGTCCCCGTGCCCGATGTCGTGCGGGTCCCCGTTGTGGTTTGCGTGGTCGACGCGATGCCGCTGGCCTGGCCGTCGCTGGCAGGCGCCCGGTCCGCCTGGGCGGCGTCGGTGAGGGCCGCAGCGTCGGGGCTGGTGGTGCCCGGGCCTTGCGATGACGAGGTGGTCGATCTGCAGGCCGCGAGCAGGATGGCAAGGAGACAGAGGAAAGCAGTTCTCATCGGCGTTCCAGGCTTCATGATTCGGCGAAGGCAATCCGACGGTTCTGATAGCTGATGTCCAGTTTCAAGGCGCATCCATCATGGCCGATTCCATGGGCAGATTTCAACGTCGGATGTTGCTTTGGCGATCCCGAGAGACGTGGCGAACTTGCACCGTTGGCGGCGACCTTGGTCGCGGCGTGAAGATCCGCGGGATCGACTGCCAGCTGCTGCGAGAGCCTTGAGAAATCGCGGGGTTCTGCCAGGCATGGCAGTCGTTGGAACTGATCCTGTGGGACTGGCTTTGGTCGGCCGCAGCCACCCAACGCCTCGTCGCTCTTGTAGCTGTGCCCAACTCGGTGCGTGGCCGCACCCAATCGGATAGTATCGTTGCGCTGTCGCCAGCAATCGGCACTGGATGACGCCAGAGAGGGAAGGAAATGAGTGATAAGCTAGTTGTCGGAATAGATCTCGGCACAACGTTCTCGGCTGCCGCGTATGTCGATGGGCAGGGGCGGCCCCAGGTCATTCAGAACTCGGAAGGCCGCCTCAGGACACCTTCGGTCGTGCGTGTTGGTGCCGGTCCAACGGTGGTGGGCGAGGCCGCGCTCAACCAATGGGTGACCGACCAGGAGCACGTCGTGCGCTGGATCAAACGAGTGATTGGCGACCCTGAGTATCGCTTCCAGGGCTTGGATGCTGTGCAGATCTCGGCCGAGATCATCAAGGTCCTGAAGGAGGACGCAGAGCATTCTCTTGGCCAGCCTATCATCGAGGCGGTCATCACTTGCCCTGCCTACTTCGATTCGGTCGAGATCGAGAATACCAAGCGCGCGGGCGAGCTGGCCGGCCTCAAGGTGCGTGAGATCGTGAAGGAGCCCATTGCGGCTGCGGTCTGCTACGGCGTCGGGCCGATGCACGACGGCGAGAAGATCATGGTGTGTGACCTCGGTGGAGGAATGTTCGGTGCCACGGTCCTCACATTTGAAAAGGGAGTCTTCATTCCTCTCGCCGCGACCGGTAACCACCAACTAGGTGGAGACGACTGGTCGATGGAACTGGCCGACCTCGCGGCGGATCGGATCAAGGAACGCTTGGGAGAAGACCCACGCGACGATCTGGTCGCCAGCCGGATGTTCTACGAGGCATGCGAGCAGGCCAAACGCGACCTGTCACGCGTGACCGAAGTTGCCATCCCGTGTCGCTTGCAGGGACGCATAGAGCAGGTGGTCGTGACACGCGAGGAGTTCGAAGTGCGTACTGAATGGCGCATGCAGACCGTGGTGGCCTGTGCGGCCGAGGCGCTGGAGAAGGCCAACATGACCTGGGCGGATCTGGATCGCATTCTCTTGGTCGGAGGATCGAGCCGCCTGCGCCGCATGGCTCTTGCCTTCGAAGAGGCATCCGGCAAACAGGTGGTGCATACGCGGGAGCCGGAACTGATGGTGACGCTTGGGGCGGCCATTCTGGCGAGCGCCCAGGTTCGGCCGCGCCGGCCATCCGGAGGCCTTGTCGAATCGCCAACACCGCGCGCCTCAAACCACGGTGCTCCCTCTCGCGTTCCGGCAGGCAGCAGCGTGTCTCGAGTCTATCAAGTGGGCCGTTCCACCATCACCCTGGTCTTTGGCGACCTCACGAGGTCCGAGGCCGAAGTCCTGGTGAGCTCAGATGATTTTCTTCTCTCGATGGGAGGCGGCGTGTCTGCCTCCATCGGTGCGGCCGGTGGCAGTCGAATAGGGGCGGAGGCACGCAAGATGGTGCCGGCCAAGGTCGGCGATGTCATCGTCACGTCGGCTGGCGATTTGCGCGCCAAGTACGTTTTTCACGCCGTCACGCTCGGGCGGGATCACGCGCAGACGCTCCCCGGCGACGCTATCGTCCGTCAAACCACCCAACGCTCGCTCAATCTTCTTCGCGCGTTGGAGTGCCGATCCGTGGCCTTCCCGGCCATTGGCGCGGGGGTTGCTCAGATACCGTACGAGATCGTAGCTTCGCAGATGGCGGGCGCCGTGGTCGACTTCCTGCTCGATTCGCCGGAGGAGTACCAGGTCGAGCTGTACCTCATGGACCGTCGCGGCCAGATGGACAGGGTCGATTTCTTCATGTTCTTCGAGGCATTCGCCGGGCGTACCCTCGGTTTGACCGCGACAGCGTCGAGCTCTGGGTACTCTCTTGATGAGCCGCCTGCCAAAGCCGGAACGCTCGATCCCCGCCAAATCGAGGAAACCGAGCGAAGGCATCAGATCTTCACAATGCTGCGGCATCTGGACCGGCGCCGGAACCAGCTCGAGGCCGCCCTGGTTCATGCCCTAGCCGCTGACGACCCAGATTCCGCTCCCCCGGCCCTGGAACACCTGAGACGACAGCTGGAAGAGGTCCAGCAACTGCGCGCAGGCTACGAGTTGGAATTGACAGGCGCCGTGCCTTCGGACGCCACCTGTGTCCCGGCCTCCGTTTTCGTGAGCTCGACATCGACCGACCTCCGGCCGCATCGTGAAGTGGTGAGGTCGGTGATTGAGAAGCTACAGCTCAAGTTCGTCGGGATGGAGGAGTTCGGCGCGGCTGGGCAGGCTCCCGCTGACTTGATTCGCCGCAAGGTCGGTCAGACGGAGGTCTACGTCGGCGTTCTCGGCATGCGCTACGGATACATCGACTCCGGCAGCGGACTGTCGATGACCGAACTGGAATATCGGCAGGCAATTGCCAGCAGGAAACCGGTATGCATGTTTGTCATGGACAAGACCGCTCCGATCACGGCGGATATGGTGGAGGGCGACCCGGCGGCCTATGCCAAGTTGCTGGAATTCAAGAATCGAGTCATGAAGGCGCACACCTGTGCCATGTTCACCGACCCGGCGGATCTGGGGCGAAAGGCGGAGATAAGCCTCCGGGAGTCCAGAGGCCGATGAGTGGCGGCGCGCAGCCCGGCGGCGCCACAACGTGGCGCCCCGGAAAAGAACTAGCAAGAAGCGAAGGAGGACTCGCATGGGCGTGCGTTGCGGAATAGACCTGGGGACGACCTACTCGGCCATCTCTTGGTACGACAGCTACAACACGCGGGTCGACACCATTGATCTGGAGTCGGCGGACGGAGCCAAGATCATCCGGTCCATCGTCTACTATCCCGCTGGCGGGCCCCCGGTCGTGGGCGACGCGGCCTGGAACGCGGCTCGTCAGTTTCCGGAGCGGGTGGTGGTCGGTATCAAGCGCTCCATGGGCACCGGACACCAGACCCCCGCCATGGACGGCATAACCTACAGCCCGCAGGAGGTTTCCGCCGAGATTCTGCGAGTTCTCAGCCGAGACGCGCAGATCTTCCTGGGCGAAGAGGTCAAGGACGTCGTGATCACGGTGCCTGCCTACTTCGGTGACAACGAGCGAGCGGCCACCGAAGAGGCCGGAAGACTCGCCGGGTTGAACGTGTTGGCGCTGTTGCCCGAACCCCATGCGGCCGTGCTGGCCTTCGCGGTCGACAAGGCGGCCGACATCATGGACCGCCATCTGCTGGTCTACGACCTGGGCGGCGGAGCCTTCGATGTCACCCTGATCCACGCCACGGCCGGCCAGAACGCCGATGGCCCAGTCAACCTGAAGATCGAGACTCTGTGCAAAGACGGCAACGCCCAACTCGGCGGGCTCGATTGGGACCGCGCGCTGGCCGAGATCGTGGCCGAGAAGATCATCCAGCAGCACGGGATCGATGTCTGGCAGGACCCAAAGAACGAGGCCCTCTTGCTCGACAACTGTGAAAAGGCCAAGCGGCAGCTGGGCAGAATGGGCAACGTGTCCATCATCGGTGATTTGGCCAACCACCAGGTCGATGTCACGCTGGTCGAGTTCGAGGACCGGACGCGCGACAAGCTCCTACAGACCGAGATGTTGCTCACCCGTGTCCTCAAGGAAGCGGAGAAACAAGGCATTCGCTGCGATCAGATCGAGGTCATGTTGACCGGCGGACCGAGTCGCATGCCGATGGTCCGCAAGATGATCGAAGGAGTGACCGGCTGCCCGCCGCTGCAGCATCGCAATCCGGAGCTGCTGGTCACCATCGGAGCAGCCTACTGGGCGCACCTGCTCCAGTCTGGAAATACGGTCGTGGTGCCTGTCGCCAAAGCCGACGGCACGGTCCAGAAAACGCGGGTCGCTGTCGGTGGCTTGACCGACACCACCCTCTACTCAGTGGGCGTGGAAGTGCTGCGCGCTGACGCGGAGGGGACAATCAAGCGGTACAACGCTGTCATCATCCCGGCCAATGCGGAGTACGGAAGGGAATTCGAGAAAGAGTTCCGCACCGCGGAAGACGGGATGACGGAGATCCCTCTGACCGTGTACAAGGGGGACGCGAGCGAGGTCACCCAGTGTGAGCAGCTCATGGAATTCGCGATCACGGGCCTGCCGCCGGGACGACCCAAGGGCCAACTGGTCAAGGTCAAGCTGAGCTTCGACCAGAGCGGCATCATCCGCGGCTCTGCGATCGATCTCGCCACGGGTCGGAGGGCAGATATCGTGATCGACCGGAGCAAACCTGCAATCCAGCGAGACGAGGCGATGCCGCCCAATCCGCCGCCGAGCCAGCCTAGCCAGCCCACGGCCTCCAAGTGGACGCTGCAGGAAGTGATCCACATGTTCGAGAGTCTGGACCTGCTCGTCTGCGACGACCAGCAGGCCATCGAACACAAGTACGCCGAGAAGAAGCCGCGCTACCTCCGGGATCTGAAGAGCCCAGATCCGAGTATCCGGCACGCGGCCGACCGGTGGACGAGGAACTTCGAGATCTTGATGCGGCAACGTCCCGAGGTTCTGCGCGTGGTCTATGAAGCCTTCGCCAAGCAGGCCGACATGGTTGTGGCGATGGCCCATGTGACCGCCCTGAGTCCAGCCCACAAGGACCAGTTGAAGGATCTGGCGCGCCAGACCTGCCAGTGTGACGACCCGCTGACCCAGCGTTTGGTTGCTGATTTCCAACGCGAGCGCGGACTCCCTGATCGTTCCGACGGCGTCCCTCGCGTTATCTAGCCCATCGATCTCAACGGCCTTTCTGCGCTCCTCTCGGCCCGTCAGTATCACGCAAGGCCCTCTTTCCCAACAACGTGTCGGTGATTGACACCTACGTTGTCCGATTCAATCTGCAGGGATCTCGGGTGCTGTGGGACGGGCCCACGCGGCAAGAGTTCAAGCTTGCCGACCTGACCAGCCAGCCGTGGAATGGATTCGATGACAACTGGTCGACCGCAGTCTGTGCCAACGGAGGTGTTGTGCTGGCCTCGTCACCGTAGACCGCGACGTGCGGAAATCCGGTCTGTGTTCCGTCAGACGCATCAGGTAGACACGATAGCCGTACGACTACAACTTCACTCGTAAAGACTCCAAACACTCTAACGATAGACTGTGTTTTACCAAAGCGGCTTTCGCTTCCGTGTTACCTACCTTTGCCAACCTATCGCGAACCGCCATATACATGTCCCGAAGCTCCCTCGCCTTTGGCTTCAAAGCCTCGCCCTCTCCATATCTTGCCATGCTCATCACAAGCAGCATTCCGGATAATGTCACATCCGCATATTCCAGGTTTTCAATGTCTTCCTCCGCCCTCGTCTTCCCACACGTCGAGCACCTGGATGCGTCCCATTTGTGAGCATCCTTCCTTCGCGTTCCGCAACGCGAACACTTTTCGCAATCCTTGCTCCATTCATGCAGTTCATCTCGCATCTTCCCACAACCCGTGCATTTGCAGCCCCTCCACTGGTGAGCATCGGGCTTCACCATTCCGCAGCATGAACACTTTTCGCAGTCCTTGCCCCAGTCGTGCCCTTCATCACGAGTGCGTTGACACGATCCGCACTTGCAGCCGTTCCACTTGTGTTTGCCAAAGATGCAGCCTAGACCCATGGTGGTGCTCCTTCAACAACGCTGACAATTGTGCAGAGGTAAGGGGTACGAGTCCACTTTTCGTTCCAGCCCGTGAGCGTCCATTTGTCTGATGCCGCACCACGCCTGTCCACTACACCCCCAATGACGGGGAAAAGCAATCCTGATTTTCGAACGCTCCGAGTCTGCTCAAGGCTCGCGGCTCGGCAGGGGAGGATCTGACGACGAAGGTTGATGAAGGAGCCAGAACATGTTTATCTTGTCCTCGTCAAACGGAGTGACAATCTCGGCGAGCGCAAACTTCCTGCCACTTCAACGATTTTGTTCAATCAATCCCAGGCAGGATCGCCCGGTAGTGCTCGAAATTCAGGCCAGCATGAACAGAACGGAGAAATAGTATGATTACATGCAAGAGCTGTGGCAGCTTGGTGGATAAGTCGCCGATGCGTGGGACACAAATGCAACTGTACAATGCTGTTATATGTGAAGGCTGCAAGAAGGTCGAATGTATGTCCTGCAAGCAGAGCAAAGGTCCTTTGAATGCTCCTTGTTCAAGCTGTGGAGGCAAAGTCTCTCCCGCTTTTGAGCATTTGGTGAAGTAGCCAACTCCCGCCCGATACCCTTGGCGCCCATCACTGGTCTTCTTGAGCTCGCAGAGTGGCAGCGATCGCAGCCTGTGTTTTGGACAATTCCTGTTGCCAGTCGATCCGACATGAGTCCCGACTCACGAGGACACTCCAGATCGCCTGCGCTGCATTGAGGGATGAAAGGCCGGCATCCGCGTCATGTAGCAACGTCTGTGCGACTCCTAGCCGAAGGAGAGCGGCCCCCAGCGCCTCGCGCCATTGTGTGTGGCTCGGATCGATTGTTTCGAGGCGCCGTAGGTCCGTGACTGCCAGCTGGAGCACCGACAGGGCATCCATCCTGTCGTGGTCACGCAGCAGGATTTCTCCGATGCGTGTTAGAAGCGTCGCCCGCTGCCATCTCCCTCGTCTGTCTTCGCTGTCGTACGACAGGATCTTGTCGCAGATGGCGACCGCCTCGCGATAGTGCTCGAGTGCGGGGATATCGGCTGCCTGCAGATCTAGAGCATCGCCCAGGCTGGCGAGGGCGTCGACGAGATCGAGCTGCGCGACTCGAAGCTTGGGAGCGCTCTCTGCAAGGTGGCGCCGGATCTGAACCGCATTGCGTAGCTCATCGAGCGCCGCCGCTCCTGATGACAGCCTGCCGATCCGCTCATTCGCGAAGGAAATCGTTCGCTGCCAGTACGGGTTCGATGGATCGGCTCGGAATAGCCACTCAGCTGCGGCGCGCTGGGATTCGTACGCCGCCCTGGCACCGCCCCAATCACCGCGCGTCGCGAGCGTGTCGCCGATGTACTCGTAGGCACCTGCCTTGAAGAGGTAGATGAGCGGCGTAACCCTGGAGGACGGGTATCGCTCCAGCAAGTTGGTGATGATACCAAGGCACCCTTTGGCAAGCGCCAGACGGGTGTCGGTTCGCCATGAGGACGCGGCCGCTTTCCAGAGGTCGTCCAGCAGAATGTTAAGAAGCGTCGTCGTCGGTTTGGGATCATCGGTGCTCTCGGGCATCTCGGGAAAAAGTGCGAACAGCCAGGAGAGGGTGGGGTTCCGAGACGGGTCTTCGGCGCCGATGGTAGGCTCTCCTGCCACGATTGCCGCGTTGAGCACCCTGACCGCACCCTCTTTCTCTTGTTCCGTCCGCTCTCCGGCGAAAAAGCGCGCCGCGTGCAACTTGTCGTCCGCCTGCAGGTAGTGCCACACGATCTCGGTTTGACGAAGACGATCGTCGCTCGGCAGAGATCCCATGTATTCGGCGAGGCGACGGTGGACCACCTTCCGATAGCTCTCGTCCATCAGGCGATCGGCAAGAAGGCTTTGCCGACCCTGAGCATGGGCGAAGTCCCACACCGCCATGTCGCCGCGGCGGAACAGATGGGCGCGATAGTAGCGAGTCAGCACGGCAAAGTGCAGTGCAAACTGACGGTCAACGTCCCGGAAGCCTTGGCCGCCGGGCACCACGCTGTTCATCTCGTCCATCATGCTGCGGAGCACGGTTCGCACGTCCATTTCGCGTAATCCGTGCCGCGACGTGGCCAGCAGATCCATCGTGGCATCGACCCACCTGCTGCCAACCTCCAGACTGATGGTGCGCTCGCCCATCTTCGCTGCTCGGCTGTGCAAATAGCGATAGAGACCGTCGACCGAGGAGGGCATCTCAGCCACGGTATCGAGCATCAGCTTCTCCAGCTGACCCTCGGGAGTGCCTTCCATCCGCCACGCCCCCGCGAAGTCGTCCTCATCGAGCAACGCCAGGAGCTCCACCGCCATGGTGAGCCAAAGCGGGCTGCCGGCTGCCAGCTTCCGTCCTTGCGCTTCGCGATCGAGGAGAGCTCTCGCAACACGCGCGCTGACGACCTTGTGATACTTCCCGCAAATGGAGGCAAGGAGAGAGAGCGCCTCGCGCTCCGACAGTGCCCCTAGCTCGTGCCCGTTGACTCCTTCACGTGTGAGGAGCGCCTGACTCTCCACGCCAGGGATTGCTGTCACGATGAGCCGAGCGTTCTCCGGCCAGGGCGTGGGCAGCCATGTCAAGTACATTGCTGTGGGCAAGCGATCGAACCGATCCAGGGCATCAATGACACACACGACTCGCGTCTTCTTGGCGGCGCGAGCCAGGAGGTCGGTGAACGAGATCTGACGCTGTTCGAATGTGTGCAGGTCCCGACAGGGGTCGTCGCATCCCGGGGTGAGGTTTTCTGCCAACTCGCCGATCCACCGCGCCAATAGGTCATCCAAACTGGATGCCCTCGCGTCGCCGCCAGCAGCATGTGCCAAGACAAGAGCCCGTCCCGCTGCTTCCTCCGGTTGTAGGCGGCGAAGGAGCGCGGCGAAAAGCGCAGTCTTGCCGCTGCCTGGCTCGCCGGTGACCACGTCGCCCCAGGGATGTTGGGCCGTGGGTGACAGCGCGCTCGCCACGAGCCTGTCCAAGTCGCGCTCTCGGCCGACGAAGCGGGAAGCGTGCAATTCGACCAGCTCGTCCAGTGCAGAACGTTGCTCGTCCTGCCAGGAAAAACCGACCGTCCTCTTCCGCTCACGTGTTTCCTCGTCGATGTCGCTCCAAAGATCCGCCAATACCTGACGGCCCCAGCCCGCGAGGCCCGTCACGTGGCCATGGCTCCACTCTGGTCGGTAGTGCCGCACGCGAGAGTGCAGGATGGGGTCGGACTGGATGCGGGCCTTAAGCTCTTGAAGCCGCCTGTGGTGAAGGATCACGGCGGGGGCGCGACAGCAAAGCATCTCGTAGGCGTCGCACTCGGTGCGCCCGAAAACGGCAGCAGGGTCGTTCGCGGCGAGATGAAGTGCGGCGAACTGGGTCTTCTCCTCGGCAGAGAGGGAGCAGTCTTCGGCCAATGCGGCGAAGAAGTCACTGTAGATAGCGCGATGCTCCGGATCCATTTCGGCGTACGGAAGCCCCGTCCGAAAGTAGAAGAAGCTGCGTCGCTCTCGTTCACTCCCCGACAATGCACCGATTTCGATCTCGAGCGCCGTCACGCTTTTGCCCTCGACGTTGATGTGGAGGCCCTTCTCCGCGACAGCGGCTCGTTTTCGGCGCTCGGGGGGTACCCAGCCGTATCGATCGCCGAGCAATACGATGATAAACGGCCGACTGCGCTCGATCTCTCCAAGGCATACCTTGAGAACGAGAAGCTCTTTGGATTCTTGCTCCGACGTGGAGACGGTCTCGACCCCCCATCGCAAGTCGATCGGCTCGAGGTGTCCTCGCCGCTCCCGCAGCCTCGATTCCAGCTCGGGAAAGACCACGTCACGCAGATAGTCTCGTTCTGCCTGCATGTCCTTGAACGTCGACGAGATAAAGATGGGACGGTGGTACCAGGAGCCGTGGGTCCGCGGCCGCGCCCGAGATCGAGAGTAAGGGCTCAAGCCTGTCTTTGCTGGTGTCGGGATCTCCGCCCTGCGCTCGATGGCTGAATCGGATTCTCGTAGCCCTGGCGGGTCGTCTTGCTCTTCCTTGGCGGCGCTGCCGACTTGCATGTCTTTCCAGGCTTGCTTGAGGAAGCCTGTGTGACATCGGGTGAGCTCTCCCGATCGATCGACGTACGCCGCCTCGACCAACGTGTCTCTGACCCTCTCGGCCTGACTGCCATCGAGGATATGCCATCTTGGCCGCGACGACC
>Ga0302322_100004272_pt1 | contig 12384 bp, 13 predicted proteins | sample Fen_T0_2_FD_203757 | JGI IMG/M metagenome (GOLD analysis project Ga0302322, IMG submission 203757) | Peat permafrost microbial communities from Stordalen Mire near Abisko, Sweden - Fen_T0_2 | ecosystem: Environmental > Terrestrial > Soil > Wetlands > Permafrost | place: Sweden: Abisko...
CGCCTGCGGTACTTGCCGCCCACCAGGTGGGGGCTTGGACAAATCGAGTGCGCATGGGCCGGCCCTCACCGCGCCGCAAAGCGCTGCGTAATCAGCGCTGCCACGGTGGCCGCATGCTCTTCGAGTGCAAAGTGGCCGCCGTCGAGCAGGTGCAGTTCCACGTCGGCCAGGTCCTGCTGGAAGGCCTGGGCGCCGGCCACGGTGAAGAACGGGTCGCCCTGGCCCCAGACGACCAGGCTGCGCGGCTGGTGGCTGCGGAAGTAGGCGTGCCAGGCGTCGTAGCTGGCGACGTTGGACTGGTAGTCGCGGAACAGCGCCAGTTGCCGTGCGTCACTGCCCGGACGGTCCAGCAAGGCCTGGTCGTGCACCCAGGCGTCAGGCGACAGGGCGGCCGCGTTGGACGCACCGGCCGTGTACTGGAACTGCGTGGTTTCCGCCAGCAGCATGCGGCGCGCACCGGTCTCGTCACCGTGCTGCCACAGGGGCATGAAGACGTCGATGGCGGCCTGGCTGACACCGGCCATGTAGGCATTGGCGTTCTGGAAGATCAGCCCGCTGACCTGCGCTGGCCGGCCGCTGGCCAGGCGCAGGCCGATCGGGCCGCCGTAGTCCTGCATGTAGAACAGCGCCTGCTGGACGCCCAGGTCGTCCAGCAGCGTCTGCACCACCGCCGCCAGCCGGTCGAAGCTGTAGTCGAAGTCGGTGGCGGCGGGCGCGTCCGAGTGGCCGAAGCCGATGTAGTCGGGGGCTATGACGTGGAAGCGGTCGGCCAGCAGCGGGATCAGGCCGCGGAACATGTGGGACGACGACGGGAAGCCGTGCAGCAGCACCAGTGTGGGCAGGGCCGGATCGCCGGCTTCGCGGTAGAAGACGCGCAGGCCTTGCACGGTGGCAAAGCGGTTGTGGACCGTGGTTGGGGTGGGGTGCAGGGTGGACATGGGCAAGGGTTCCTGGGCAGTGGTGGTGGGGCGATGGCCCCTGGGGTGGCACCGTGGGGTGCCGAGCTTGCTGACGGCAGCCAGCCTCTGGGGTTGGCCTTCTTGGTAACCTAAAAAATAACGTAAATAAGGTTACACCAGCGCTGGTAACCTTGCAAGTGGCCCGGCCTTGTGGGGCCACTGCCTGCTGCGTCACACCCGCGCTGCCGTCCACATGCCACGCCAAGCCTCCGCACCCGACACCGCTGCCAACCCGCTGCCCATGCTCATCGGGGGCCACGGGGCGCTGGACTTCTTGAACAGCGTGTTCACACCGGCCGATGTGCCGATCGACCTGTTGGCCACGGGCGCGGGCTTGGCCACGTGGTTGCAGGCCTCGGGCGTGGTGCCCACGGCGCTGGCGGAGGCCGTGCGTGGCCTGGACACGCCACAGGCCGATGCGCTGGCCGCTGAATCGCGCGCCTTGCGGGACTGGTTTCGCGCCACCTTGCAGCGCTGGACTAAGGGCGGCGCCGCGGCCCTGCTGCCGGCCGATCTGGAGCACCTGAACGCGCTGATGGCGCGGGGCAGCCAGCGTCGCCGGCTGGCCCGCTCGGCGTTGGGGCTCAGCCTGACCAGCCAGGATGTGGGGGCCGACGCTGCGGCCGTGCTGGCCGCGCTGGCCGGGCTGTGTGCCGACCTGCTGGTGGGCCATGGCCAGGACCAGGTTCGCCGCTGCGAGAACCCGGCCTGCACGCTGTGGTTTGCCGACACCAAGCGCGGGCCGCGTCGCCGGTGGTGCTCAATGGCCGCCTGTGGCAACCGCCACAAGGTGGCGGCGCACCGGGCCCGAGCCCGCACGGACGGCGCCGGACCCGGTGCGGCCTGAACCCGGGCGGGCGCACGGCGCCGCCGCTCAGCGCAGGATCGGGTTCAGAAACTGCAGCATGGCGCTGGCCACCGGCGCGGCATAGGTCTCGAGGGCAAAGTGCCCGGCGTCCAGCAGTTGCACCGTGGCCCTGGGGTTGTCGCGCACAAAGGCCTGGGCACCGGCGGGCACGAACAAGGCATCGTGCTGGCCCCAGATGGCCAGCAGCGGCGGCTGGTGGGCGCGAAAGTATTCGTGGAACCGGGGGTATGCCGCCACGTTGCTGGCGTAGTCCAGGAACAGGTCGAGCTGGATGTCCTGCTGGCCCGGGCGGGCCATCAGCGCGGCGTCCAGGTGGTAGGCCTCGGGGGCCACCTGCGAGGCGTCGGCCAGGCCGTGGGTGTAGGCCCAACGGGTGGTCTCCAGCGTCAGCGCCTCGCGCAGGGCCAGCCGGTTCTCCAGCGTGGGCTGCTGCCAATAGCGTTGGAATGGCGCCCAGGCCTCGCCCAGACCTTCCTCATACGCATTGCCGTTCTGCGACACGATGGCGCTGACCCGCTGCGGCTGCGCCATCGCCAGCCGAAAGCCCACCGGCGCGCCGTAGTCGAACACATACAGCGCAAAGCGTGGCAATGCCAGCGCGTCGACAAAGGCCGCCACGGTGTGGCTCAGGTCCTCAAAGCGGTAGCGGTACTGCCGCGAGGCCGGCACCTCGGTGAAGCCGAAACCCGGCATGTCGGGCGCGATGACCCGGTAGTGCGGGGCCAGCAGTGGCATCAGGTTGCGGAACATGTGCGACGACGCCGGAAAGCCGTGCAGCAGCAACAGCACCGGGGCGTCGGCGGGGCCGGCCTCGCGGTAGAAGATCGAGACGCCATCGGCGTCCACGGATTTGAACTGGGTGGGTGACTGGGTGGTAGACATGGCGGGAGATGGGGTTGGGGTGCTTGGCCTGCGCCAGCAGGGGCCGCAGCGCGGGCATGTGACGGCACAGGGGTGTAAGGGGATGGGGAGTGCGGTGGTGCCGGTGCCTGACCTCCTCGGGCAGTTGGCGGGTGCGCGTGCGGCCGTGCCGCCAGGGTGGTATCAGGGGCAAGACCTGATCGGCGCGGCCGATGCCTTGCGGCGCAGCCACAGGGCCTGTGCCAGGCTGGCCAGGCCCAGCGCCACGCCCAGCTGGCAGACCGCCTGCCAGCCGCCGTGGGCGAGCAGCCAGGTGGCGGCGGTGGCGCCCGCGGCCGTGCCCGCGGCGTAGAACAGCATGTAGGCGGCCACCAGCCGGCTGCGGGCGTGGGCGCCAGTGCGCAACAGGCGGCGCTGGTGCGTCACATGCGCGGCTTGCACGGCCGCGTCCAGCAGCGCGGTGCCCGCGATCAAGCCCCAGAGGCCGCTGTGCAGCGACGCCAGCAAGCACCAGGCGCCGCAGGCGGTCAGTGCCGCCCCGGTGATCACGGCCTGGTCGTGGCCGCTGTCGGCCGCGCGGCCGGCCCAGGGTGCGGCCAACGCGCCCGCCAGGCCAACCAGGCCGATCAGCGGGATGGCCTGCAGCGCCTGCGGGTCGGACGCTGCGCCCGCGGCCAGCGGCAGCGCCGTCCACAGCAGGCCCAGCATGGCGAAGTTCACGGTTGCGGCCGGGCCGCGCTGGCGCAGCACCGGGTGGTTGAACACCAGCGCTGCTACGCCGGGCATCGGCGTGCCGGGGCGCGGGCGCGTGCCCTCGCCAGGCAGACGCCACCACAGCAGGCCAGCCAGCGCGGCGGCGATCCCGGCGCTGGCGGCGTACACGCTGCGCCAGCCCAGGCTGGCCGCGATGGGGCCGGGCAAGAGCCGCGCCGCCACCACGCCCAGGGCCACGCCGGCGGTCACGGCACCGATGGCGCGGCCGGTGCTGTGTGAGGGCGCCAGATCGGCCGCGAACGCCACGCTGAGCTGGATGGCCACGGCCAACACACCCACCACCGCCAAGGCCCAGCCCAGGGCCAGCGCGGTGGTGGTCCAGGGCACGGCGGCCAGTGCCGCTGCGGTGCCGGCGGCAGCCAGGGCCAGCAGTTGGCGGCGGGGCAGCCGGTCGCCCAAAGGCACCAGCACGACCAGGCCCAGCGCATAGCCCAGCTGCGTGGCCGCCACCACCGCGCCGCTCCAGGCCGGTGGCATGGCCAGGTCCTGCGCCATGGCCTTCAGCAGCGGTTGCGCGCTGTACAGGTTGGCCACACTGAAGCCGGCCAGCACCGCCAGCAGCGCGATGGGGCGCTGGCCGTTGACAGCGGTTGGCACCGTTGGCGCAGGAGGTGGTGCCGGCGGTGGTGCCGGCGGTGGTGCTGTGCCGGGCTGGCCAGGAGATCGTCCGTTGGGCATGGTGTCATGTGGTTGCATAAAACAACCCTATGGTGGCACCCAATCAAGTTGCATGACAAAACCTGACCGCACAAGGCCATGCCACCAGCAGGCTCTTGTCGATGTGCAACGGAGCGCCGAGCGGCAAGTGCCAAGTGCCAAGTGCCATGCACTGGCCGCAGGGCGCGGGCGCCTGCGCCCGTGGGTGGTCTCAGGCCGCCAGCGGCAGCGCAAACTCCACGCAGGTGCCTTGCGCCAGCGCGCTGGTCACGCGCACGGCGCTGCCATGCAGCTCGAGGATGCGCTTGACGATGGCCAGACCCAGGCCCGAGCTGGTGCCCGCACGCATCTCTTCGTCGGGGCCGGCGCGCCAGTAGCGGTCGAAGATGTGCGGCAGGTGCTCGGCCGGAATGCCGCGGCCGGTGTCGGTGACGCTGATCGCGTACTGCGCCCCAGCGGCCGTCACCGCCAAGGTCACCTGGCCGCCGGCCGCGGTGAAGCGCAAGGCGTTGTCGATCAGGTTCTGCAGCACGCGCTCAATCATCGCGATGTCCGCGGTCACCCGGGCCTGGCGCAGGCTGTTGGGCGCCATGGCGATGGCCACGCCCTGGTGCCGTGCGGGCAGCTGGTAGTTCTGCACCACGTCCTGCAGCAGCTCGGCCAGGCAAAACCGGTCCTGGCGCGGCGTCTGCCGGCCGGCGTCCAGCTTGGACAACTCGAACAGGTCGCGCACCCGCCGGTTCAGCAGGTCGGTGTGGCGCAGGGCGGTGCGCAGGTGCTGGGCCCGGGCCTCGACCGCCAGCCCGTCGCCGCGCAGCAACACCGTCTCCACGTAGCCGCGGATGTTCGACAAGGGCGTGCGCAGGTCGTGGGAGATGCTGCTGATCAGCTCGCGCCGCTGGCTGTCGGCCTGTTCCAGCCGCGCAAACTGCTCACCGACGCGCTGCTGGAGCGCCGCGATGGCCAGGCGCAGCACGCCCAGTTCGTCCTGCGCGCGGGGCGAGCCGGGGGTGCCGGGCTCGGTCCTGAAGGCATCCAGTTCGGCCGCAAGCTGGCGCAGCGGCCGCGTGAGCTGCCGCAGTGCGAGTGCCAGCACGCCGGCGGCCATCACGGTCACCAGCACCAGGCCCAGCAGCAGGTCGCGCAGCGCCTGCGAATCGGCCAGGTTGCCGGCCACCGTGCGCAGGGCCTGGCCGTGCAGCACGATGTACAGGTAGCCGGTGGTGCTGCCCGCATCACTGACCGGCGCCACCGACACGATCGTGCGTTGGCCCGGGCGCCGCGGGTCGTCACCCAGCACCGGCAGGCGCAGCGGGGTGGGCGCCGGGGCGCTGAGCCGGTGCACGGGGGTCATGTCCACGCGGCGGCCAATCGGGTCGACGGGCAGCGCGCCATCCAGCGCATGGGCCAGCACCTGCCCGTCGGGGCTCAGCAGGTAGACCTCGACGGCGGGGTTGATCATCATCACCTGCTGGGCCAAGGCCGTCATGCGCCGCCCATCGGGGTGTCCGCTGCGATCGACCATGCCCCCTTCCAGATGCGCCACCACATAGCGCGCCAGGCCCAGGTTCAGGCGCTGGGTGGCTTCCAGCGCGGTCTGGGTGCCGTGGTGGTGCACAAGCGCAAACATCACCAGGCCCAGCACGGCCAGCAGCCCGCTGGCGACGGCGGCCGCCTGCAGGTGCAGCGGCCACCTGGCATGGCGTGCGCTCATCGCAAGACCTCGAAGCGGTAGCCCACGCCCCAGATGGTGTGGATGAACGCGGTCTCGGCGCGCTCATCGCCCAGCTTGTTGCGCAAGCGGTTGATGTGGGTGTTGACCGTGTGGTCGTAGCCGTCATGGCCATAGCCCCAGACGTCGTCCAGCAGCTCGTGGCGGGTGAAGACCCGCCCGGGGTGCTGCATGAAGTGCCACAGCAGATCGAACTCGCGCGGCGTCAGCCCCAGCTCCTGGCCGGCCAGCCAGACCCGGCGCTGGCTGCGGTCGGCGCGCAAGGGGCCCGATTGCACGGTGGCTGGCTTGTCCACCGCCAACTCCTGCTGGCGGCTGGCCGTGAGCGCCGAGCGCCGCAGCAAGGCCTTGATCCGGGCCTGCAGCTCCATCACGCTGAAGGGCTTGGTCAGGTAGTCGTCGGCGCCCAGTTCCAGGCCCAGCACGCGGTCCAGTTCGCTGCCGCGTGCGGTCAGCATCAGCACGGGCACGGCAGCGCCCTGGGCGCGCAACTCGCGGCACAGGTCCAGGCCCGAGAGGCCGGGCAGGCGCACATCCAGCACGATCGCGTCCCAGGTCTGGGCCTGCGCCAAGGCCAGGCCGTGGCTGCCGTCGTGCGCCAAGGTCACCTGGGCCGGCAGGTCCGACAGGTGCAGGGCCACCAGTTCGGCGATGTCACGTTCGTCTTCGACCACGAGGATCTTCTTGGTCACGGGCGATGCTCCTTGTAGGGGGGGCGTGCGGGCGGTCGGCTGCTGGCCGCCAACGCAGGCTGTCGTAAGCAATTCGCTGTGCCGGCGACTACGGTTACAGCCAGGGCCACCTTTCTGTGGCCCGGCACGCCCGGGCAGCGGCTGTCGCCGCCTGTCCGCCCTGCCACCACTGACGTGCCTTGCGCGACATGCTTCCCGGGTTTCCGCCAGATGCCATCGAAGGCCAGATCCGCGCGCTGTGGCTGTGTGCCCAGGCGGGCGATGACCAGGCCTACCACGCCGCCTTGGGGCTGGTGGCCGCGCGGCTGCGCAGCTTTTTCGCCAGCCGCTGGCCAGCGATGCCGGACAACGTTGAGGACCTGGTGCAGGAGACCTTGCTGGCACTGCATCTGCAGCGCGCCCGCTACGACCCACGGCTGCCGCTGGGCGGGTGGGTGTTTGCCATCGCGCGCCACAAACTGGTGGATGCCTGGCGCCGGCATGGCCGCCGCGAGGCGCTGCACGAGCCGCTGGACAGTCTGGCCGAGGCCGCGCAGCCCGCGCTGGCCGCCGAGGCCTGCGCCGGCCGGGATGTGCTGCGCCTGCTGGCCACGCTGCCAGCCGCCCAGCACCGGGCCATCGTGCTGACCAAGCTGTCGGGACTGACCATGGCCGAAGCGTCGGCCCGCACCGGCGTGTCGGTCAGCGCCCTCAAGGTGCAGGTGCACCGCGGCCTGAAGACGCTGGCCGCGGCGATCAGACCGGCGTAGCGGGCGCACCGGCGCATGCCAGGCGGGGTTCCGGCCGAAGCCACGGCGGTGCGGCCGTCACAGCTTGTTGACAGTCTGGTGAGGATTGGCCGGCCGCTCACGCTGGAGACTGGGCGTGCGGTGGCCCCGGCGGGCCACCTTGCCGGCCGGACCGGCCCTTCTTCCCCTTCACCAGGATCCACCATGCACACCCTCAACCGCCGCCAACTGATGGCGTTGGCCAGTTCTTCCCTGACCGCTGCGGGCTTGGCCGCCGCCGCCGGGCCAGCCTCTGCCAGGTCGTACGACGACGACGGCCTGCGCTCGGGCATGGTCTTCACCAGCAGCAATGCCGCGTCCGGCAACGAGCTGCTGGTCTACGCGCGTGGCCGCGACGGTGCACTGGCCCTGCAGGCCCAGCTGGCCACCGGCGGCGTGGGCAGTGGCGCTGGCCTGGGCTCACAAGGCGCGGTGACACTCAGCCGGGACGGCCAGTTCCTGTTCGTGGTCAATGCCGGCAGCAACACGGTCTCCACCTTTGAGCTGCGTGAGCGCGGCTTGCGCTTGAGCTCGGTGGTGGCCTCGGGCGGCCTGCATCCGATCAGCGTGACCGAGGCCGACGGCCTGGTGGTCGTGCTCAACGATGGGGGCGCGGGCGGTGTGGTGGGCTTTCGCAATGTCCGCGGCGACCTGCGTCCGATTGCCGGCGCCGTCCGCGGTCTGTCGGTGGCCACCGGTGCGGCGCCGGCGCAGGTGGGCTTCAGTGACGACGGCGACACGCTGGTGGTGACCGAGAAGGGCACCAACCGGCTGACCAGCTACCGGGTCGGCGAGGCCGGCCGCCTGGGCGCCGCCGTGGTCACGGCCTCGTCGGGCCAGACGCCGTTTGGCTTTGCCTTCAACCGCCGCAACCGCCTGGTGGTGACCGAGGCCGTGGGCGGCGCTGCGGGCGCCAGCACGGTGTCGGCCTACCGCTTCTCGGAGAGTGCCGGTGCCCAGCCCTTGCTGGTCAGTGCCTCGGTGGCCAACACCCAGAGTGCGAGCTGCTGGGTGTCGGTGACACCCAACGGCCGCTTTGCCTACGTGGCCAACACCGGCAGCAGTTCGATCAGCAGCTACCGCATCGCGGGTGATGGCCGCCTCAGCCTGATCGCTGCCGTGGCCGGGCAGACCGGTGCGGGCTCGGCGCCGGCCGACACGGCGGTGTCGCCCGATGGCCGGCACCTGGTCGTGCGCAACGGACGCAGCTTCACCCTCAGCAGCTTCGCGATCGACCACGAGGGCGCGCTGACGGCCGGCGTGTTGCTGACCGGCTTGCCCTCCACGGCGGTGGGTCTGGCGGCCAACTGAACCCGCTGCCGCCGGGTGGCCCGTCGCGCGTTGGGCCCGGCGGCAGGCCACCGGGCTTGCGGCGGCGACAGGGGCGTGGGTTACGGCGCCGGTGACGGCGCCGCTGCCGCTGCCGGTGTCGCCGCGGTGGACGCCGCGGTCTGGCCAAACAGCAGGCGCTTGCCAGCCTCGGTGACGGCGGGGCGGCTGGCGTACGGCTCGCCGCGCGCATAGGCGCGCTGGGTGGCCGGCCGCGCCGCCACCGCGTGGAACCACCGGCTCAGGTGCGGAAAGTCAGACAGCTGCTGCTGCTGCCGTTGCCAGGGCACCACCCAGGGGTAGCTGGCCATGTCGGCGATGGTGTAGTGCACGCCGGCCAGGTAGGGGTGTTGGGCCAGTTGGCGGTCCATCACACCGTACAGGCGGTTGGTCTCCTTCACATAGCGCTCAATGGCATAGGCGATGCGCTCGGGGGCATACAGGCCAAAGTGGTGGTTCTGCCCGGCCATGGGCCCCAAGCCGCCCACCTGCCAGTACAGCCAGGCCAGCGCGGCGGTCCGTCCGCGCACGTCGGCCGGCAGAAACAGACCGGTCTTGTCCGCCAGGTACTGCAGGATCGCACCCGACTCGAAGACGCTGATGGGCGGGCCGCCATCGGCCGGTCCGGTGTCGACGATGGCCGGCATCCGGTTGTTCGGCGACATGGCTAAGAACGCGGGTTGAAACTGGTCACCGGCGCTGATGTCCACGGGTCGGATCACGTAGTCCAGGCCGGCTTCCTCCAGGAAGAGGGTGATCTTGTGGCCATTGGGCGTGGGCCAGTAGTGCAGATCGATCATCTGGGTTTCCTGTGGGGTTGGGCTGGCCGCCTGGTGCGGCGCGCCGGAGTGGTCGGTGGGCACAGCAGGGCCAGCAAGGGGCGGGCGGTGGCTTCCAACTGTTCGGGTTCGGCCCGGCTGCGGGCCAGCACGCGCAGTCCCAGCACACCGGCCAGCAGCAGCCGGGCCAGATCAGGGGCGGGCAGGGTGGTGGCCAGCGTGCCGTTGCGCTGCGCAGCGCCCGCGCAGCGTTCGAAGAAGCCTGCGATGCTGGCGAACTCGGCCTGCAGCAGCTGGCGCAGGGCGTCGTCGTGGGCAGACAGTTCCAGCGCGGTGTTGACGAGCATGCAGCCCCGGCCTTCGGGGTCGTGCGTGGCGCGCTGCGCCAGGTCTTCGATGAAGGCCACCATGGCCGCTTGCGGTGCCAACTGGGCTTCCCACTGCGCCAGCCGGCGTCGCACGCCCGTGTCCAGGTAGTGGCTCAGGGCCTGTTGGTAGAGCTGTTGCTTGTCGCCAAAGGCGTTGTACAGGCTGGGCCCGGTCAAGCCCATGCAGGTGCCCAATTCGCGCACCGAAGTGGCTTGGTAACCGCGGCGCCAGAAGCAGTGCATGGCGGCTTCCAGGGCCTGCGCGTCATCAAAGCTGCGGGGTCTGGGCATGGTGGCGGTGGGGTGAAGGGGGCTGTTAAGACTTTATTTATAGCAAACGCTATAAAACGACGCCGGTGCAAGGTCTTGCATCCGGCCTGGGTACTGTCTTTGGAGCCTGACTTGATCCGTTTCTACTTCCATCCCACACCCAACTCGCTGAAGATCGCACTCTTCCTTGAGGAGACGGCCCTGCCGTACGAGCTGGTGCCTGTGGACACCCGCAAGGGCGAGCAACACTTGCCGGACTTTCTGGCGGTCAACCCCAACGCCAAGCTGCCGGCCATCGTGGACAGCGACGGCCCGGATGGGGTGTCGGTGCGTGTGTTCGACTCCACGGCCATCCTGATCTACCTGGCCGAGAAGTGCGGCGGGTTGTTGGGCGCGCCGGCCGACCGGGCCGAGCTGCTGTCCTGGCTGCTGTTCGTGGCCAGCGGCGTGGGGCCCTATTCCGGGCAGGCCGTGCACTTCCAGCGTGCCGCACCAGAGCCCCTGCTCTATGCCGTGAACCGCTACCGACGCGAAGTCGAGCGGCACTACGAGGTGCTGGATCGCCATCTGCAGGGCCGCAGCTTCATGGTGGGCAGCAGCTTCACCATCGCGGACATTTCCGCCTGGGGCTGGATCGACCGTGCGCCGGTGGTGCTGGCGGGCGGCGCGGACCCGCTGGACGCCTACCCCCGGTTGCAGCAGTGGTTCCGCGCCATCGATGCCCGACCGGCCGTGGCCCGGGCCCGCCGCGTGGGTGCCAACCACGTCTTCAAGACAGAGGTCGACGACGTGGCCCGGCGCGCGCTCTATCCGTCCAACTATCCCAAGGCGCTGCGGTGAGTGACCAGCCACGTGTGGCAGGCCAGGCCGTGCACCTGCGCGTCCTGGTGGGGGCTGCCGTGGCGATGCTGGCCTTTGCCGGCAATTCGCTGCTGTGTCGGCTGGCGCTGCAGCAGCAGGCCATCGATCCCTGGAGTTTCACCGCACTGCGCCTGACGGCTGGTGCGCTGGTGCTGGGCCTGGTCTGCCGCGCGCGGCCTGGCCGAGCCGCGCCGGTGTCGCCGGCCCGAGCCTGGTGGGCCGCTGTGGCCCTGCTGGCCTATGCCGCTGGCTTCTCGTTGGCCTATGTGCAACTGCCGGCGGCCACCGGCGCCCTGCTGTTGTTTGCCACGGTGCAGCTGGCGATGTTGGCGGTGCTGCGCCGGCGTGGGCAAGGGCTGTCGTCGGGCCAGTGGCTGGGCGCCGCCTTGGCCGCGGCGGGCTTGTTGGTGTTTCTGCTGCCGTCGGCGGCAGCGCCCAGGGTGTCGGCCGCCTTGCTGATGGTGGGGGCCGGCGTGGGCTGGGCGGCCTACACAGTGGCCGGCCAGACGGTGGGAGATCCGCTGCGCGCCAACGCCGCGTACTTCTGGCGGGCGGCGGTGCTGGCGATGGCCGCCCTGGCGTTGTCGTGGCCATCGGTTCAGGTCAGCCCCCGTGGGCTGTGGCTGGCGGTGGCTTCCGGTGGCCTGAGCTCCGGCCTGGGCTACGCGCTGTGGTACGCCGTTTTGCCTGCACTGGGCACGGCCCGCGCTGCCACGGTGCAACTCAGTGTGCCGGTGCTGGCGGCGATTCTGGGCGCGCTGCTGCTGAGTGAGCCCTTGACCTGGCACCTGGCGTTGTGCGCCGCCCTGGTGCTGGGGGGTGTGGCGCTGTCGCTGCGCGCCCGGGTCTGATCCGGCGTGCCGGGCCTGCACCATGCGCGGCCTGGGCCACGGAATACCGCGTGGTGCCGGCCGGTATCGAGGGTGTGGGGCGCATGGCCCCCCCGCCGGTGATCAGGTGACCGCCGGCGCCCTTCACCCACGTATGGAGTTGTGATGACCGCGATTGTTCGAATGGCTGCGCTGGGCTTGCTGGCGCTGTCCACGTCCCTGGCCCACGCGCACAGTGCACTCACCCGAGACCAGGTCCGCCAGGAACTGGTGGACGCGCTGCGCACAGGCAGCCTGCTGGCGCCTGGCGAGGCTGGCTTCACCCTGCGGGAGCAGAGCCCGCAGCGCTTTGCCGCCCGAGCCACCGGGCCGGCCGTGCCCGTGCCGAAGACCCGCGGCGAGGTGGTGCAGGAACTGCAGGCCGCGCAACAGGCGGGTGAGCTGCCGCTGTTGGGCGAGCGGGGCACCGGACCGGACGGTCGCGCCATCGGTGCGCCACCGCTTCGGCGCATGGGCCAGGCCCTGACCCGCGCCCAGGTGATGGCGGACTACCGCGAGGCCGCGCGCCACGGTGGCTTGCTGGGTCTGGGTGAGACCGGGCAACAGGCGGCCCCTGCGGCGACCCAGCACCATTGAG
>Ga0302322_100004273_pt1 | contig 12382 bp, 12 predicted proteins | sample Fen_T0_2_FD_203757 | JGI IMG/M metagenome (GOLD analysis project Ga0302322, IMG submission 203757) | Peat permafrost microbial communities from Stordalen Mire near Abisko, Sweden - Fen_T0_2 | ecosystem: Environmental > Terrestrial > Soil > Wetlands > Permafrost | place: Sweden: Abisko...
CGGTATCGACGGCCTGCTGCACATCACCGACCTGGCCTGGCGCCGCGTCAAGCATCCGTCCGAAGTGCTGACGGTGGGCGATGAAGTCGAAGCCAAGATCCTCAAGTTCGACCAGGAAAAGAACCGTGTTTCGCTGGGTCTCAAGCAGCTGGGCGAAGATCCGTGGGTAGGCCTCGGCCGTCGTTACCCGCAGGGTACGCGTTTGTTCGGCAAGGTCACCAACCTCACCGACTACGGCGCGTTCATCGAGATCGAAGCCGGCATCGAAGGCCTGGTGCACGTTTCCGAAATGGACTGGACCAACAATAATGTGCACCCCGCCAAGGTGGTGTCGCTGGGCGACGAAGTCGAAGTCATGATCCTCGAGATCGACGAAGACCGCCGCCGTATTTCGCTCGGCATGAAGCAGTGCATGCCGAATCCGTGGGAAGAGTTTTCGATGTCCCACAAGAAGAACGAAAAGGTCAAGGGCACCATCAAGTCGATCACCGACTTCGGCGTGTTCATCGGCCTGCCGGGCAACATCGACGGCCTCGTTCACCTGTCCGACCTGTCCTGGAATGTGGCCGGCGAAGAAGCAGTCAAGAACTTCAAGAAGGGCGATGAAGTCGAAGCCGTGGTGCTGGCGATCGACGTCGAGCGCGAGCGCATTTCGCTCGGCATCAAGCAACTCGATTCCGATCCCTTCACCAACTTCACCGCCGTTCACGACAAGGGTGCGCTGGTCAAGGGCATCGTCAGGGCAATCGACGCCAAGGGTGCAACCGTGATGCTGGAAGGCGAAGTCGAAGCCTACCTGCGCGCTTCCGAAGTCTCGCGCGAACGCGTCGAGGACATCCGCAGCCACCTGAAGGAAGGCGACGAAATCGAAGCCGTTATCGTCAACGTCGATCGCAAGACGCGCAACATCAACTTGTCGATCAAGGCCAAGGATGCAGCGGAAGAAAAGGACGCCATGAAGAAGATGGCCGACGAAGCGCCTTCCAACGCCGGCACCACCAACCTGGGTGCGTTGTTGAAAGCGAAGCTCAAGCAAGGCAGCGATAACTAAGTCCGTGGATGCGCCGGTGCCCGGCAACGGGCAGCGGCGCAGATTCGAATAAAAGCAATAGTTCGCTGGGGATATTGTTCGTGAAATCTATGACGAAATCCGAGCTGATCGAAATCTTGTCGGCGCGCCACAGTCAGCTTGCGCCCAAAGATGCCGAATTGGCCGTGAAAACCATGCTGGACGCGATGGCGCATACGCTCGCCAAGGGCGACCGTATCGAGATTCGCGGCTTCGGCAGCTTTGGCCTCAATTACCGTCCTCCGCGCACCGGCCGCAATCCCAAGACCGGCGAAAAGGTGCAGGTGCCGAAGAAATTCGTGCCGCACTTCAAGGCCGGCAAGGAATTGCGCGAGCGTGTCGACGTCATGGATGGCGGTGGCGAGAATCCCGCCCCGAATCCGGGCGAGTGATGTGAGCAGCACAGTCGGCGGCCGGATGTGGCAACGCATCTGGCCGTTTTCTTTTCATGGCACCGCTTTGCAGGCTTGACGATGCAAATCCTGGTCTGGCTGGTCCGCATTATCGTCGTGATACTGGTCGTCTGGTTCGCCGCCAAGAACGCCGACCCGGTGACCGTGCGCGGCTACCTCGATGCGGAAATCAAGGCGCCGTTGGTGCTGATCCTGCTGGCGTTTTTTGCCTGCGGACTGTTGCTGGGTTTGGCTGCGTCGCTGCTGCAACTATTTCGCCTGAAACGGGAGATTCGCAATTTGAACCGGATATTGAACAGGCACCAGGCGGAATCGCCGGCCGTGCCCGGAGAGCATTGATGCTGGAGTGGTGGCCGTGGCTTCTGTTGCTGGCGCTGGGATTTTTCGGCGCTGGCTGGCTGTTCGCGCGGATCGACATCAAGCACTTGCTGAGCGAGTCGCGGGCGTTGCCGCAGTCGTATTTTCGGGGGCTGAATTTTCTGCTGAACGAGCAGCCCGACCAGGCGATCGAGTCGTTTCTCGAAGTCACCCGGCAAAATCCGGAAGCGGTGGAATTGCAATTCGGACTGGCCAGCCTGTTTCGCCGGCGTGGCGAAGTCGATCGGGCGATTCGCGTGCACCAGGCCTTGTCGGAGCGCGCCGACCTGCCCGCCGAACAACGCACCATGGCATTGCTGGAATTGGCGCTCGATTACCAAAAGGCGGGACTGCTCGATCATGCCGAACGCATTTTGAACGACGTCGTCTCGCGCGGAGCCGGTACCGACGCACAGCGCGCGCAGGCGCTGGCGCTGTTGCTGGAAATTTACGTGGCGGAAAACGATTGGGGCAAGGCCATTTCCGCGGCAGAGCGCATGCAGGATGCCGGCGGACGCGGGCTTGCCAGGGAAATCGCGCACTTCCATTGCGAGCACGCGGTCGCCGCGCACGCTCGCGGTGAAAGCGCCGCCGCCGATGCGGCACTGGACGCCGCGCTGGCGGCAAACCCAGCGTGTGTGCGCGCGAATCTGTTGCGCGGCCAGTGGCTGGCCGAGGCCGGTCGTCACGACGAGGCAATCGATGCGCTGCTGGCGATCGCGACGCAGGACCCCGCCTATTTGGGGCTGGCTGCCGCGCCCTTGCTGGCAAGTTTTCAAGCGCGCGGTCGCCAGCAGGAGGGCATGGAGCGCCTGCGCGAGATGCAAAGGCAGGCGCCTTCGCTCGATGTGCTGCAAGTGCTGTGTAACGCAACGCTCCAGTCGGAGGGTGCCGCTGCGGCGTATCGATTGGTCAAGGATGACCTGCGCATCAATCCGACGCTGGTCGGACTCGACCGGCTGCTCGAAGCCGAGGTGGCCGCCGCGCCGGCCGGGACTCGCGCCGACCTGCAAATGCAGCGCGACATCGTGCACAGTCACTCCAGCCGGCTGGCGGTGTACCTGTGCGCGCATTGCGGGTTCAAGGCCAAGCAGTTTCACTGGCACTGTCCGGCGTGCGGCGGCTGGGAAACGTTCCCGCCGCGCCAGACCGCCGAAGGCGACGACGCCGAGCGGCACCTCGCGCGCCTGCAAGCGGAAGGAGCGAAAGCGGCATGACACCCATTATCGTGGTCCTCGATTATCCGGCCGCCGCCCCTGCGCGCGAATTGGTCGCGAAGCTCGATCCCGCCGTCTGCCGGCTAAAGATCGGCAAGGAATTGCACACCGCGGCCGGCCCCGCGCTGATCGACGAATTCCAGCGCAAGGGCTTCCAGATTTTTCTGGACCTCAAATTTCACGACATTCCCAACACCGTTGCCGCCGCCTGCCGGGTGGCCGCCGCGCAGGGTGTATGGATGTTGAACGTGCACGCCTGCGGTGGCGGCAAGATGATGGCGGCGGCGCGCGAGGCGATCGACCAATCGGCGGGCGCAAAGCCGCTGCTGATCGCGGTCACCGTCCTGACCAGCCTGTCCGATGCCGAGATGGCGGAAATAGGCTTTGCCGGCAGCGCCGCCGACAATGTGCTGCGGCTGGCAGATGCTGCCCAGTCGCATGGCATGGACGGCGTGGTCTGCTCGGCGATGGAAGCTTCGCTGCTGAAATCGCGCCTCGGCCGCGAATTCCTGCTGGTGACGCCGGGTATCCGGCTCGCCGGCGATGCGGCGGGCGACCAGTCGCGCGTGGTGACGCCGGTGGATGCGATTACAATGGGCGCCGATTACCTGGTGATCGGGCGCAGCATCACGCACGCCGCAGATCCGGCGGCGGTGTTGCAAAAAATTGTCGCGCAATTGACTGCGCTGCACGCGACGGACTGATGCGGGCGGCTCTGGCGAAATGAAGTCAACGAGAAGAAGATAATTTTATGAAACTTACGGTCATTGGAACGGGTTATGTGGGACTGGTGTCGGGCGCGTGCCTGGCCGACGTAGGCAACGACGTGCTATGCGTCGACGTCGACCCGAAAAAGATCGCCACCTTGCAGGCGGGCGGTATCCCGATCTACGAGCCGGGCCTCAAGGAAATCGTCGCCAGCAACGTCGCCGCCGGCCGGCTGCGCTTTACCACCAATATCGAGGAATCGGTCGCCTTCGGCGATGTGCAGATGATCGCGGTTGGCACGCCGCCCGGCGAAGACGGCTCCGCGGACCTGCAATACGTGGTCGCGGCGGCCACCCAGGTGGGCCGGTTCATGACGTCGCCGAAAATCGTCATCGACAAGTCCACCGTGCCGGTCGGCACCGCCGACAAGGTTCGCGAGGCGATTGGCGCCGCGTTGAAGATGCGCGGACAAAAAATCGCCTACTCGGTGGTTTCGAATCCGGAATTCCTGAAGGAAGGCGCTGCGGTGGAGGATTTCATGCGTCCCGACCGCATCGTCATCGGCGCAGACGATGCCGAGACCATCGAAGCCATGCGCAAGTTGTATGCGCCTTTCCAGCGCAACCACGACCGCCTGATGGTCATGGATATCCGCTCGGCCGAGCTCACCAAGTATGCCGCCAACGCGATGCTGGCCACGCGCATCTCCTTCATGAACGAGCTCGCGCTGCTGGCCGAGCGCCTCGGCGCGGACATCGAGTCGGTGCGCAAGGGCATCGGCTCCGACCCTCGCATCGGTTATCACTTCCTGTATCCGGGCATCGGCTACGGCGGATCTTGTTTTCCGAAAGACGTGCAGGCCTTGCAGCGCACTGCGCAGCAGGCCGGCATGGAACTGAAGCTGCTCGATGCGGTGGAACGCGTCAACTATGCGCAAAAACACGTCCTCACCCATAAGATCGTCGCCAGGCTGGGCGAGGATCTCAGCGGCAAGACCATTGCCATGTGGGGGCTTGCCTTCAAACCCAATACCGACGACATGCGCGAGGCGCCGTCGCTGGTGCTGATCGAAGACCTCACTCGCCGCGGCGCCAACGTAATCGCCTTCGACCCGGTGGCGATGCCGGAGGCCGCGCACCTGCTTGCCGCCAACCGGAGAGTGCGATTTGTCGAACGCGCCAACGACGCGCTGGCGGGCGCCGATGCGCTTGCCATCGTCACCGAATGGAAGACCTTTCGCGCGCCGGACTTCGCCGCCATGAAAGTTGCGATGAAGTCACCGGTCATTTTCGACGGCCGCAATCTCTACGAGCCGGATGCGATGCGGGATCTGGGCTTCCACTATTTCCCCATCGGCCGCCGGCAGGGCTGATCATGGCCAAACTCACGCTCCCCGATTGCAGCCAGGCGCGTGTGCTGGTGGTGGGTGACGTCATGCTCGACCGTTATTGGTTTGGCGACGTGTCGCGCATTTCGCCGGAGGCGCCGGTGCCGGTGGTGCACGTCAGCAAGACCGACGAGCGGCCGGGTGGTGCAGCCAATGTGGCGCGCAACGTCGCGGCACTCGGCGGACAGGCAACCCTGCTGTCGGTGGTCGGCGACGACGAGCCGGGCAGGATGCTGGCCACCTTGCTTGCCAAGGAAAATGTTCGAACCCTGTTTCACAAGGACGCGCAATTGCCGACCACCGTGAAGCTCAGGGTGATCGGCCGCCAGCAGCAATTGCTACGCATCGATTTCGAGACCTTGCCGTCGCGCGAGGTGCTGGAGGACAAATTGGGTGAATTCGAATCGCTGGTCGATTCGATCGACGTCGTCATCCTGTCCGATTACGGCAAGGGCGGACTTACCCACGTGGCCAAGATGATCGATGCGGCGCGCCGGCACGGCAAACGCATCCTGGTCGATCCCAAGGGTGACGATTTTTCCAAGTACCGTGGCGCCACGCTGCTGACACCCAATCGCGGCGAATTTCGCGAAGTGGCGGGCCGCTGGCGCGACGAGGCAGACCTTGCCGCGCGCGCCGCGAAGACGCGCGCCGACCTGGACCTTACGGCCTTGCTGGTCACGCGTTCGGAAGAGGGCATGACGTTGTTCCTCGATGGACGCACCGTTCACGAACCCACCCAGGCGCGCGAGGTGTACGACGTATCCGGTGCGGGCGACACCGTCATCGCCACGTTGGGCCTGATGCTGGCGGCCGGCGCCGACATGAGCGATGCGATGCGCATCGCCAATCGCGCCGCAGGTGTGGTGGTCGGCAAGCTCGGCACCGCCACGGTTTCCCGCCAGGAACTGCAAGCCGCACTATGATGCAGCTCAATCCTGAATCCTCAATCCTGAATCCTCAAGCCTAAAAAATGACCACCATCGTCACCGGCGCCGCCGGCTTCATCGGCTCCAATATCGTCAAGGCCCTTAACGAGCGCGGCGTGCGCGACATCGTCGCGGTCGACGACCTGACGCAAGCCGACAAAATCAAGAATCTGGTCGATTGCGATATCGCCGAGTACGTCGATTTTCGCGATTTCCTGGAAGTCGTCGAGAGCGGCGACTTGGGCGGCGACGTCGATGCGTTGTTTCACCAGGGTGCCTGCTCGGACACCATGGAGACCGATGGCCGCTACATGATGGAGAACAACTACCGCTATTCCTTGTCGCTGCTCGATTGGGCGCTTGAGGAGGGGGTGCCGTACCTGTACGCCTCATCGGCGTCGGTATACGGTGCCGGCACCGTCTTCAAGGAAACGCGCGAGCTGGAAGCGCCTCTCAACGTCTACGGCTATTCGAAGTTCCTGTTCGATCAGGCGGTGCGCGCGCGCATCGACGACGTCGGTTCGCAGGTAGTGGGTTTGCGTTACTTCAACGTGTACGGCCCGCGCGAAAACCACAAAGGACGCATGGCCTCAGTCGCTTTTCATTTCTTCCATCAATACCGCAACGAAGGCAAGATCAAACTGTTCGAGGGGTACGGCGGCTACGATTCCGGAGAGCAGCGGCGCGACTTTGTGTCCATCGAGGACGTGGTGAAGGTCAACCTGTTTTTCCTCGATCATCCCGAGGTATCCGGCATCTTCAACCTGGGCACCGGCCGCAGCCAGCCCTTCAACGACATGGCCGTCGCCAGCATCAACGCCTGCCGGGCGCTCGACGGCAAGCCGCCGGCGACGCTGGAGGAAATGAAAAGTGCGGGAGTGATCGAGTACGTCGCCTTTCCGGAAGCATTGAAGGGCAAGTACCAGAGCTTCACCCAGGCCGACCTGACGCTTCTGCGCGACGCGGGCTACTTGGCGGATTTTCTGACCGTCGAACAGGGTGTGGCGCGCTACATTCCCTGGCTGGCGGCGCGCACCTGACTTGCCCGCGCAGCCATAAATCCCTTACAATCCAAGGGTTTTGCAGCGAATCAAGACGCCAGACGAGCGTCGGTATTTCCGCAAAATACGGCATCGGGACCTTTTCATCGTGCATAGCCTGCCCGCCCATCACGGCAGACTAGTTCTTCTCTTGCGCGAAACCTGCGGCTCCGCTGCAAATAACTCATTACTCACAAGGGAATCCACATGAAGAAAATCATTGCCATCGTTGCGGCGTTTTTCGCCGCAATCTCGATCGCGTTCGCGCAAGTGAACGTCAATACCGCCAGCAAGGAGCAACTCGACTCGCTGCCCGGCATCGGCCCGGTCAAGGCCCAAGCCATCATCGATTACCGCACCAAGAACGGCCCGTTCAAGTCGGTGGATGACCTGAAAAAAGTCAATGGTATCGGCGACAAGACCCTGGCTGAATTGAAGGACAAGGTCACACTGGCCGGCGCCACCAAGGTCGAAGAGAAAGCCGCCGCCAAGAAAGATGCAGCCCCCGCTGCCGCGCCGGCCGCCAAGGCTGCCGACGCGAAACCGGCTGCACCCGCCGCTGCCCCTGCCGCCCCCGCCAAAGCTGCCGACACCAAGCCCGCCGCTGCACCGGCCGCTGCCGCCCCGGCTGCACCGGCTGCTGCCAAGAAAGAAGACAAGGCCGCTGCTCCCGTAGCGCCCGCTGCCAAGAAAGACGACAAGGCTGCCGCTCCCGCCGCACCTGCTGCCGCGAAGAAAGAAGAGAAAGCCGCTGCACCTGCCGCCCCCGCCGCCGCCAAGAAGGACGAAAAGGCCGCTGCTCCGGCTGCACCCGCCGCCGCAAAGAAAGATGAAAAGCCGGCCGCCAAAGCTACCGACAAGCCGGTAAAGGAAGAAAAGAAAACCGACAAGCCGGCCAAGGAAGACAAGAAGGCCGAAAAAGCTGAAAAGCCCGCCAAGGACGCCAAGAAGGCAGATGAAAAGAAAGCGGAAAGCAAGTAACCAGCCGCCTGTTCAAAAGCTCAAAGCCCCGCCACTTGCGCGGGGCTTTTTGTTTGGGGCTCGAACTGTGCGAGACTTTCGGTCTTGCAGTCCCATCGACACGCGGTATTCATGATCTACCCCACCATCGAACAATTCATCGGCAACACGCCGCTGGTGCGCCTGCAGCGTATTCCCGCTCGCGACGGAGTTGCGGCCACCAACGTGATTCTCTCCAAGCTGGAAGGCAACAATCCGGCGGGCTCGGTGAAGGACCGGCCGGCCATGTCGATGATTTCCCGCGCCGAGGCGCGCGGCGACATCAGGCCGGGCGACACGCTGATCGAGGCCACTTCCGGCAACACCGGCATTGCGCTCGCCATGGCGGCCGCCATCAAGGGCTACAAGATGGTGCTGGTGATGCCGGATCATCTTTCGGTGGAGCGCCGCCAGACCATGCGTGCCTTCGGCGCCGAGCTGGTGTTAACGCCGCAAAAAATCGGCATGGAAGGCGCACGCGACACCGCCGAACGTCTGAAGATCGAACGCAAAGGCACCATCCTCGACCAGTTCGCCAATCCCGACAATCCGCTGGCGCACTACCTCGGCACCGGGCCGGAGATCTGGCGGGACACTGCCGGCAAGATCACGCACTTTGTCGCCACCATGGGCACCACCGGCACCATCATGGGCACGGGAAAATTCCTGAAGGAAAAAAATCCGAACATCCGGATCATCGGCGTGCACCCGGCCGACGGCGCGAACGTACCGGGCATCCGCAAATGGCCGGAAGCCTACCTGCCGAAAATCTTCGACCGCTCGCGCGTCGATCGCGTGCTGGAAGTGACCCAGCCCGAAAGCGAGGAAATGACCAGGCGGCTGGCGAGCGAGGAGGGCATCTTTGCCGGCATCTCGTCCGGCGGCGGGCTTGCGGCAGCCGTCAAGATCGCCAAGGAAGTCGAGAACGCCGTGATCGTGCACATCGTATGCGACCGCGGCGACCGGTATCTATCCACCGGAGTGTTCCCGGCATGATCCCCGTTCTGGTCTTCGATATCGAAACCATCCCGGACATCGCCGGGCTGCGCACGCTACAGGGGCTCGACGCAAGCATGAGCGACGAAGCGGTCGCCGAACTAGTCTTCCAGCGCCGCCGCCAGCAGACCGGTGGCAGCGATTTCCTGCCGTTGCACCAGCATCGGGTGGTGGCGATTTCCTGCGTGCTGCGCACCGACGATGGGCTGAAGGCCTGGTCGCTCGGGAAATCGGACGACCCGGAGAAGCTCATCATCCAGCGCTTCTACGACGGTCTGGATCGCTACACGCCGCAACTGGTTTCCTGGAACGGCGGTGGCTTCGACTTGCCGGTGCTGCATTACCGCTCGCTGATTCACGGCGTGACGGCGGCCAAGTACTGGGACATGGGCGAGGACAATCGCGACTTCAAGTGGAACAACTACATCGGCCGCTACCACATGCGCCATCTCGATCTGATGGACCTGCTGGCGATGTACCAGCCGCGCGCCAATGCACCGCTCGACGACCTGGCGCAGCTATGCGGCTTCCCCGGCAAGCTCGGCATGGATGGTTCGCAAGTGTGGGGTGCATATCAGCGCGGTGAGATCGAAGCGATCCGCAACTATTGCGAGACCGATGTGATGAATACCTACCTCGTGTTCATGCGCTTTCAACTGATGCGCGGCGCCGTGTCGCCGGCGGGCTACGCGGAAGAAGAGCAGGTGGTGCGGGCGTTCCTCACAGAGAACGCGGGTGTCGAGCATTGGAAGAAGTTCGGGGAAGCCTGGAAGGTCGGTCAATAAATCCCTGTTGTCATCCTTCGCTGCGCTCCGGAAGACATGCATGGAATGGAGCGGTAACTACCACCCCGCAGTGCGACCGACGTCAAAGGTAAGCCAACAACACTCTAGCTCTTGGCGTTCTTCATCGCGCCCTTGACCAACTCCTTCAACACTTTCACATCGACATCGGCAAGCTTGTTGATATAAAGGCAGCCCTTGCCGGTCTTGAATTTGCCGAGTTTCGCCAATAATTCGGCCTGCTTCTCGACACCGATTCCATACAACACGGTATTGGCCTTGCGCGGCGAGAAACCGACCACCATCCAGTCGAGCTCGCGGCCGCTTTCATAGACCAACCTTTGCGAGCCAAAGCCGACGATGGCGCTGCCCCACATCGCCGGCTTTTCCCTGGTGGCTTCCTGCATCAGCTTGCAGACGGCAATGGCATCTTCGCGCCGACCCTTGTCTTCGACGCTGGCCAGGAAGGAATCGACGCTTGCTGCATTCTTCTTGGTTTTGAGTTCCGCCATGGGCGTCCCCTGTCTAACAAAACCTTGAACCACAGAGACACAGAGAGCAGAGGGAAAATCCGATTTTCTCAGCGCTTTTCTCTGTGTCCTCTGTGTCTCTGTGGTAAAGCCTTTAGCGATTTTCTATTTCGCGCAATTGGCCCGGAAACGGGATCAATTGCCGGGTGCGGTTTTGCCCCCCAGCGCATGATACAAGTCGGCCACCGACAGGCGCAAGTCGCGCTCGGCGGCGATGCGATCGAACTCGCCTTGCAGCAGCCCGCGCTCGGTATCGATCACGTCGAGCTGGCTGGCGACACCATTGTCGTAGCGCAGGATCGCGAGCTTCCAGGCCTTGGTCAGAGACGCCACGCGATGCGCCTCGGCTTCGGCGACATTGCGCGCCTTGGCGTGCTCGGCCAGCGCGTCCGCGACTTCGCGAAATGCGTTGGCGACCGCCGCGCGGTAGGCTTGCACCGCCTGCTCGTTGCGGGCATTGGCGATATCGGCCTGTGCATTGAGGCGGCCGGCGCCCCATATGGGTTCGGTCAGGTCTCCGGCAAAGCGCCAGGTGCGCGCCGGGCCGCTGAACAGGTTATGCAGGGCGGTGCTTTCACTGCCGAGAAAACCGGTCAGGGAAATCGACGGAAAATACGCGGCACGCGCCACACCGATGCGGGCGTTGGCCGCAATCAGTTCCTGCTCGGCCTTGCGAACGTCGGGCCGGTTCAGCAATAGCTCGGAAGGCATACCGGCCGGCAGCTGCGGGGCCGTCAGCGTGCTGGTACGCTCGATTTTGTCGCCGATCACGGCTCTGGGCGAGCGGCCGAGCAGGATCGCGAGCGCACGTTCCTGTTTGGCGCGGGCCGCTTCCACCGGCGGCAGTTGGGCGAGGGCGGCGTCGTACTCGGCTTCGCGCTGGCGGAATTCGAATTCCGACGATACGCCGGCGTTGAAGCGCACCTTCTGCATCTCGAACTGTTCCTTGGCGCGCAGCAATGCCAGTTGCGCCGTGGACAGTTGCGCGTCCAGCGCCAGCAGGGCGATGTAGCCTTGCGCGACTCCGCTCTCCAGCGCAAGCCGCACGGCATCGCGGTTGGCTTCCACCGCCATCAGTTCGGCTCGTGCCGCCTCGCTGGCGCGCCGGTACTTGCCCCAGAAATCGAGGTCGAAGGAAAGATTGAGAGCTGCCTTGTTGCTGGTCGATTCCAGCGGGATGCCGGGCTGAAAATTCGGCGCATCTTGCGAAGAGCGCGAGCGCACCCGCCCGGCAGTGGCATATAGCGAGGGAAACTGGTCGGCGCGGGTGATGCCGAACTGCGCCTCGGCCTCGGTGACGCGCGCGGCGGCAATCGAGAGATCGGTATTGTGCGCCAACGCTTCTGCGATCAGCTTGTCCAGCGCCGGGTCCTGATACACCGACCACCAGGGCAACGCTGCCGACGGTGCGGCAACCAGTCCGGCAGCAGGCAGGGAGGGCGGCAGATCCAGCGCGGGGCGCTGATAGTCGGGGCCCATGGCGCATCCTGCCAGCACCATTGCCGACAGGGCAAAAAGTTTCTTATTCATCGGTCGTGCCTTTCTGCACCGGCGAATGCGCCGGCAATGCATGGGTGACGGCGGCGTGCTCGCGGGAATGCTGGCCCTCGGCGCGTATCGCTTCCTCGCTCATGGTCTCGCCCAGTTTGCGGTCGGTGATGATTTTGTAGAACATCGGCACGAAGAAGATGGCGAGGAAAGTCGCGGCCAACATACCTCCCATCACCCCGGTACCTACCGAGCTACGCGCGCCGGCGCCGGCGCCGTGCGAGAACGCCAACGGCACAACGCCGAGGATGAAGGCCATCGAGGTCATCAGGATCGGGCGGAAGCGCAGGCGTGCCGCCTCCAGCGCCGCGCCGGCGGCACTCATGCCTTCCTGCGATTTGTAGACGGCGAACTCAACGATCAGGATGGCGTTTTTCGAGGCGAGCCCCAGCAACGTGACCAGGCCT
>Ga0302322_100004274_pt1 | contig 12381 bp, 11 predicted proteins | sample Fen_T0_2_FD_203757 | JGI IMG/M metagenome (GOLD analysis project Ga0302322, IMG submission 203757) | Peat permafrost microbial communities from Stordalen Mire near Abisko, Sweden - Fen_T0_2 | ecosystem: Environmental > Terrestrial > Soil > Wetlands > Permafrost | place: Sweden: Abisko...
CGTCATCGCCGTCAACCGTATCGTCGACGTCCCGCTCGCCGAGCGCCTGGCCGAGCTGTTCGTCGAGGTGCTGTTCGCCCCCGGCTACGAGCCCGCGGCCCTCGAGATCCTGCAGCGCAAGGCCGACATCCGCATCCTCCGCAACGAGGAGCGGCGGCAGATGAACCCCGGCGAGTTCGACTACAAGCGGGTCACCGGCGGCATCCTCGTCCAGGACAAGGACGGGGACATCGAGGAGCGCGACGAGATGACGGTGGCCACCAAGCGCCACCCGAGCGAGCAGGAGTGGGGCGACCTCATCTTCGCCTTCCGGGTCGCCAAGCACGTGAAGAGCAACGCGATCGTCATGGCCAGAAACCTCGCGACGATCGGGGTGGGCGCCGGCCAGATGAGCCGCGTGGACAGCACCAAGGTCGCCATCGAGAAGGCGCGCTCCAGCCTCGCGGGCGCCGTGGTCGGCTCGGACGCCTTCTATCCGTTCCCGGACGCCGTCGACCTGGCCATCGACAACGGCGTCACCGCGTTCATGCAGCCCGGCGGCTCCAAGGGCGACGAGGCCGCCGTCGCCGCGTGCGACGCCAAGGGCGCCACCATGGTGTTCACCGGCCGGCGCCACTTCCTGCACTGAGACGGCGAATGTCGGCGAAGGGCGGGGAGGCCGGCAGGGCCGCCCCGCCCTTCGCCTTTTCTGGACACGGCCGGCCCGCGTCGGGCACCGGCCCTAAGGAGCAGACGATGAAGGACCTGAACGAGATCGAGGAGCCGCCGGAACTGACCGCCGGGCGGCTCAGGCTGCGCGCCCTGCGGGCGTCCGACAAGCCGGCCGTCGTCGCCGCGCTCAACGACCCCGAGTGCGGCAGGTTCCTCTGGCGCCCGCCGTTCCCGTACACCGACGCCGACTTCGAGGAGTTCTACGCTACGCGTGCGACGGCGTGGACCGAGCGCAGCGACGCCTTTTGGGTCGTCGCCGGCGTGGAGGACGACGCGCTGCTCGCCTCGGTCTCGCTCGAGATCGACACGGAGCTCGAGAGCGGCGAGTTCGGCTACTACTGCGCCCCGTGGGCCCGGCGGCGCGGCGTCATGGTGACGGCGGTGCGCCTGGTACGCGACTGGGCGTTCGACGAGCTCGCCCTCGAACGCTTGAGCGTCATGGCCGACGCGGACAACGTCGCCTCGCAGCGAGTCGCCCAATCGGCGGGCTTCAAGCGAGAAGGCCTCCGCCGCGCCTTTCTGCCGGTCCGCGGACGACGCAGCGACGACGTGATCTTCGGCATGCTGCCCGGTGACCCACGGCCGGCAGACGGGGAGCGACGGCCGGGAGACCTCGGCTGGCCGCGCCTGACGGACGGCCGGCTGGTCGTCCGCCCCTACGAGCCGGACGACGCCGCGGCCGAGCAGGCGCTCTGCGACCAGCCCGAGATGGCGCAGTGGCTCCATCTCGTCCCGGCCCCCTATGCGCTCGCCGACGCCGTGGAGTTCATCGCCGACTCGCGCCGCCGCCTGGTGGCCGGCGACCGCGCCCGCATGGCGATCACCGACGCCGCGAGCGGCGAGCTGCTCGGGAGCGTCAGCCTCGACCTGTTCCCAGACCGCCAGGCGGCGGAGATCGGATATCTCGTCAGGCGCGAGTCGCGCCGACGCGGTGTCGCGCTGGCCGCCGTGCGGCTCGTCGCCGAGTGGGCCTTTGACACGCTGGGAGTAGAGCGGCTGGAGATCCTCACGTACCCGGGCAACGAGGCGTCGCAGGCGCTCGCCGTCCGGCTCGGCTTCACGCGCGAGTGCCTGCTGCGCGGCTTCCTCCCGCCGGAGGCGGGCAAGAGCCGCGAGGGGCGGGTCGTGCCGTCTGCCGACGGCAGCCTCCCGCACCGCGACGACCAGGTGCAGTACGTGCGCCTGCACTCCGACCCGGCGCCGCCGGACTGACGTGGACTCACGGCGGGCCGGCCCGGCCTCGCTCGCCGCGAGGGCGCCGCAGGCTGCCAGAACAGAAGAGAGCCGCCGGACCTTGCGGAGCCGGCGGCTCTTTCGGGCCTCTCACCCGAACGCCCCTTCTTCGATCCGGCGAACCGTCTCGCTGATGAGGTGAGGGCATCTTACGCCTCCCCCGCCGGAGCGCAATCGTCAAGTTGCCTCGACCTTTTTCGGTCTTCGCGAGAGGGTCAGGCTTTCGCGCTCGAGAGCGCATCCCGAAGCGACAGTCATCCGTCAAACTCTCACCCTCGAGTCTAGGCTGAGAGTTCGCGCTCCCTGCCCGCCGCACCCGCGCCGGGGCCACGAGGCGCAAGGCACGGCGCAAGCCGGTGGTACAATCCCTCCCCGCGGGCCGCTAGCTCAGTTGGTAGAGCAGGGGACTTTTAATCCCAAGGTCGTTGGTTCGATCCCAACGCGGCCCACCACGCGCTGTCCCGCGCAGAGGGCGCGTCTCCTGCGCCAGATGTCCCGACCAAGCGCTCACCTGCGGGCAGAGCCCCTCCGTCTTGCCAGCCACTCCAGCGCCGAACCGATCCCCAGCAAGGCCAGGTCGACCAGAGCAGCGCCCTCGGAAACCCGGCCGCGTTCGTCGGCGTGGTCGTGGCCGGCCTGCACGTGATCATGTCCGCCCGCCTTCTGGCGGGGTCGCGGGCGGCAGTGCGCACGCTGCCCGAGTTGCAGGTGTGACGGTACACCCGGCGGCCAGGGCGGACGGGGCGGCTACCCTTCGGGCGGCCACCCCGTCTCGTTGCAGGTATACTTCCTCGGCGGCACCAGCGTGCCCCCATCGTCTAGTGGCCTAGGACACCGGCCTTTCAAGCCGGCGGCACGGATTCGAATTCCGTTGGGGGCACCACTCTTTCCCCTGCTCGACAGTACGACTCTTGCGTCCCGCCCAGACGTTGGTACCTTCGGCATATGGTCTTCGCCGTAGCCAACTTCATCGTCTATACGGCCGTGTTCGTGGCCGTGGCGGTCGGTGTATGGCTGGTCTTCACCTTTGTCTGGTACGTGGGTGGGCGCATTACTCGCGCGACCCACACCGACGCCAAGGTCGAGCAGTTCCTCGACACTGACGGCGTCGAGCTGCCCGATGAGGAGCGCATCAAGGACGACGGCGGGTTCCGCGAAGGCATCGGCGGACTCTGAGCGTCGCCGCGCCCGGCGCATCTGCACTGAAGACCGGGCAGCACAGGCGGTCCGAGGAATATCGCAGGATTCAACCTGACGGGCCCTCCTGTCGAAACGTGTTTCGGAGGCATGTTTCAGGCGCAGGTCACAGGCGTGCTGCGGGCGAGCCGCATGCACTTCCGCCGGAGGGGAACCATGAGGGCATTCGAGAGCGCTGGCGTGACTCGGACCGGACGGAGTCACGCGTCATCTCGTGCACACAAGCTACCCTCGGCGGCGGGGCTTCTCCTGCTGGCCCTGGCCCTGTGCCTGGTCGGCGCCGCCGCCCAGGCGGGCACCGCCAGAGCGCTTTCTCCGGGTCAGGCCGATCTGGCCCAGCTTGCCGTGCGGCACATGCCGCTGGCGGCAGTCGGCGACACCAGCGCGTACGCTGCGCCACTGGCCGGCAGGAGCCTCAGCCTGGGCAGGCCGTCCGCCAAGTCCCCCAGCGGAACCACCACGCCGCTCAAGCCCAGGTTGACCTGGAGCAAGGTGAGCGGCGCCTCCTCCTACGACCTGCAGATCTTCCAGGGGAACACGCTCAAGCGCTTCTTCAACGGCCACCGCAGCGCATCCCGCCACCTGAGGAACGCGCTACCCGCGAACGTCGCTCTCACGTGGAGGGTGCGCGCCAGGACCGCCGGCTCGACCGGAGCCTGGAGCAAGAGCATGAGGTTCGTCATCTCTCCCCCCGGGGCCGTCTCTCCCCGCGACACCATCACGAGTGACACCCCGACCTTTCAGTGGGGCGATCTGAGGGGCGCCACGACCTATGAGTGCACGGTCTCCGGCGCCGGCGTCCAGCTCACCAAGTCCGGGCTCACCGCCCTGTCGTACACGTTCGGCCAGGCTCTGCCCACGAACGTGCCCCTCACCTGGAAGGTCCGCGGCCACAATGCGGACGGCAAGGGCGTCTGGAGCAGCGACGTCGCCTTCATCGTGGTGCCGGACGCCCCCTCGCTCACGATCACCGCGAACGACCGCAGCAAGACCTACGGGCACCCCCTCGCGCTCGGCGACAGCGCCTTCACGACCGTCGGCCTGCGGCCCGGGGACTCTGTGACGTCGGTGATGCTCGCCAGCACCGGCGCCGCCGCTCCCGCCACCGTCGGCGGCTCCCCGTATGCGATCGTGCCCAGCGCCGCGAGCGGCACGGGGCTCGACAAGTACGCGATCACCTACGTGGAAGGCAGCCTGACAGTGGCCAAGCGAGCGCTCACGATCAGCGGCGCGGTCGCCAACGACAAGTTCTACGACGGCACCGCGAGCGCGACGGTCGACTACTCCGGCGCGAGCCTCAGCGGCGTGATCGGCGGCGATGCAGTCACGATCCACAGCTCCGGGTCCTCGGCGAGCTTCGACAGCGCGAGCATCGGCGCCGGCAAGCCAGTGGCCGTGACCGGGGTCACCCTGGGCGGCGCCGACGCCGGCAACTACACGGTGAGCCAGCCGGCGGGCCTGAGCGCCGATATCGCCCCCGCGAGCACTGCGGTGAGCAGCTCAACGGCGCCGCTCGCGGGGCGCAACTACGCGGCGGGCTGCTTCATCCCTAGCGGCACGGCGACGGGCGATCTCGTGTTCGCGGTCGTCCAGGCGCAAAACAGGTGGAGCGCCGTCCCGCCGCTGGATCCCACGGTGGGTGACTGGACGAAGATCGGCGACCACTCCTCCACCGCGTCGATCTCCGGCCGCACGCACTACTTCTACTACGCGCTCTACTACCTGCAGGTGGGCGCGACGGTGCCGTGGCACGACGACTGGGACTTCTCCACGCTCATCGACAACATCTCCGTCACGAACACGACGTACCGCGGGGCCTCCTACGACACGGCCTCCAACGTGCCGCACACCACGGACGACACCTCGCTGAGGGCCGGGTCGGTGACGCCGGCGGCAGCCGGCGAGTGCCTGCTCTTCGTCGGTGGCGCTTACGACCCCTCGGGCATCGGCACCGTCTCGGTGAGCGCCGCGCCGGCCGGGTTCACCACCAACGTGAACGTGTCCTCCAACGAGTTCCTGGGGTACTTCGCGCTCGCGAACGATCCCCAGACGAGCGCGGCGGCCTCAGGGGCGAAGCACGCGACGCTGACCACGAGCACCGACCTCAAGCATGCCTGGCTCATCGCGCTCAAGCCGTAGTGTGGGGGGCTTGAGCGTGCAGGAGAGTCCCCCGGGCTGATCGTGCGCGGGCGCCGCGAGCGGTGACCCTCAGAACGATCGCGCGGTTACTGTCGATTCCCGCGTACCCGTTCGTCACTGGGTCGTAGGCTCCCGCACCCAAGCGAGAGGCACCCGAGCAGCTGCGAGCCACGCGCTCGCCACAAGGAGAGAACGATGGGCAATCCAGTGGTGCACTTCGAGATCCGCGCCGAAGACCCCGACGCCGCACGCGAGTTCTACGGCAAGCTCTTCGGCTGGACTTTCCCGGCCGGGGGAATACCGGGCTACACGTATGTCGAGACCGGCGTTCCCGACGCGATCCCCGGCGGCATCGGTCCCACTCAAGGCGGCAGCGCCCTCGTGACCGTGTTCATGGGCGTCGAGGATGTCGAGGCGTCGCTCAAGGAGGCGGAACGGCTCGGCGGGACGATCGTGCAGCCGGCCACCAAGGTCCCCGGCGTCACGTTCGGGCTGTTCGCGGACCCCGCCGGGCATGTGATCGGCGTCGCGGCGCAGGGCTGAGACGAGGGTGGCGCGAGGCGAGGTTCAAGGCGAGGCTCAAGGCGACGGCGCGGCGGAGCGGATGGCACTCTGTGCCGCTCCGCCGCGCCCTTCGCAGACGACCGAAGGAGATCCGGATGCAGTACCTGCTCATGATCTACCAGCGTGAGGACGAGGCGCCGTCCGAGGCAGAGGTCGCGGCGCCCACGCGCGAGGACTACGAGCGCTTCAACCAGAGGTACGGCGCCACGGGCGCGCTGCGCGGCGGCGCCGAGCTGCAGCCGACGAGCACGGCGACCACCGTCCGCGTACGCAGCGGAGAGGTGCTCCTGACGGACGGCCCCTTCGCCGAGACCAAGGAGCAGCTGGCCGGCTACTACGTCGTCGACTGCGACTCGCTCGACGACGCGATCGAGCTGGCGGCCGCCATCCCCGGCGCCTCTCACGGCACGATCGAGATCCGCCCGCAGGTCGAGGGGGTCGGACCATCCCCGAGCTAGACGTCCGCGAGGCGGCGGCCCGGGCGTTCCGCGAGGAGTCCGGGCGCGCCGTCGCGATCCTCATCCGCATCCTCGGTGACGTCGACCTCGCAGAGGACGCGGTCCAGGACGCCTACGCGGCGGCGCTCGACCGCTGGCCGCGCGGCGGCGTGCCCGGCGACCCCGCCGCGTGGATCTTCCAGACGGCCCGCAACCGGGCGCTCGATGTGCTGCGCAGGCGCGGCGTCTACGCCGACAAGCTGCGCCGGCTGGAGCGGGAAGAGGTGCCCCTGAGCTGCGACCCAGACGAGCCGGGAGAGGCGGACGAGGAGGCTCAGGAAGTGGAGAGCTCCGTGGAGGACGACCGCCTCCGCCTCATCTTCCTGGTCTGTCACCCGGCGCTCCGGCCCGAAGCCCAGGTCGCGCTCACGCTGCGGCTCCTCGGCGGTCTGACGACCGGGGAGGTCGCCCGCGCCTTTCTGCTGCCGGAGCCGACCATCGCGCAGCGGCTGGTGCGCGCCAAGCGCAAGATCCGCGACGCCGCCATCCCCTTCAGGGTGCCGCCCGACCACGCGCTGCCGGAGCGGCTCACGGCCGTCCTCGCGACCTTGTACCTGATCTTCAACGAAGGGTACGCGGCGACAGGCGGAGATGAACTGGTGCGCCGCGACCTCTGCGCGGAGGCCATCAGGCTCGCACGCCTGACCCGCCGGCTCATGCCGGACGAGACTGAGGCGGCCGGACTCCTCGCGCTCCTGCTGCTGCAGGACTCGCGGCGCGAGGCAAGGACCGACGAGCGCGGGCAGATCGTGCTGCTCGACGACCAGGACCGGGCGCGGTGGGATCGCGCCGAGATTGCCGAGGGACTCAGCCTGGTCGACCGCGCGCTGCGCGCCGGGCCGCCCGGCCCCTACGTGCTCCAGGCGGCCATCGCGGCCGTCCACGCCGAGGCGGCCACTGCCGCGGACACCGACTGGCCGCAGATCGCCGGGCTCTACGACGAGCTCTACCGGCGCCTGCCGACGCCGGTCGTGGCGCTCAACCGGGCGGTCGCGGCGGCGATGGCGGACGGCCCGGCTCGAGGCCTCGAGCTCGTCGACGACCTCGCCGGGAGAGGCACGCTCGACGGCTACCACCTGTTGCACGCGACCAGGGCGGACCTGCTGCGGCGCCTGGGACGCGCCGGACAGGCGCAGGCGGCGTACGAGCGCGCGCTGGCGCTCGCGACCAATCCGGTCGAGCAGGCGTTTCTCCGGCGGCGGCTCGAGGAGGGCCGCCGGTCGCCGGCCCGTTAGCCGGGGCGACCCTTCTTCTTCCAGTAGTCGAACTCCGCCTCGTAGCGGGCCCCGCTGAGGTCCGCGACGCTGGTGGTGAAGTACCCCTGCGCGTCCGCGATCGCCTGGTTGTACACGCTCGGCGCGATCTCGCGCACGAAGAAGTCGAGCACGCGCGTCGCCTTGAGGTCGCCTACAGGCTCGTCCATCTCCTCGTCGAAGAAGCGCTTGATGGACTCGAGCAGGCGCTTCTCGGTGTCGTCGGCCAGCTTGAGCGTCATGCAGCACCTCCTCATCGCGACGTCACGGCCGGAGCCAGTCTATCGGGACCTCCGGACGTTGTCGGACGCGAGTGCTACCATCTGGCGCGGCAGCCGAACGGAAGGAGTGCAGTCATGTCCGCAGCGCCGGTCAACTGGGACGATGTGCCGGTCAGAGAGGTTTCCGTGGGACCGATCGCCGGCGCCTGGCGAGACCTGGGCACGGCGGCGGGAACGCGGCTGCTCGGGCTGCGGCGCCTGCAACTCGAGCCCGGCAAACGCTCCACGCCGGCGCACACGCACAGCGGCGAGGAGGAGCTGTTCTACGTGCTCGCCGGCTCGGGCCTGAGCTGGCAGGGCGGCGCCACCTACGAGGTCGCCGCCGGCGACTGCCTCGCGCACCCCATCGACGGGCCGGCCCACACCCTCATCGCCGGCCCGGACGGCCTCGACGCCCTCGCCTTCGGCGAGCGCACCGCCTCCGAGGCCTGCTACCTCCCCCGCGCCAAGGTGGCGTGGCTGGGGAGCAGCTGGGTCAAGGCCGGCGAGTCGGACCACCCGTTCAAGCAGGAGGCGGCGGTCGGAGAGCTCGAGCTGCCGGCCGGGCCGTCGCCGCGGCCGGCCGAGATCGTCAACCTCGACGACGTGCCCGCCGCCTCGGTGGACCGCGGCGACTGCGCCGCGACGCGCCGCAAGCTCTCCGCTGCCGCCGGCGCGGAGCGCACAGCGCTGCAGCACTTCGTCCTCGCCGCCGGCAAGCTGGGCGCGCCGCCGCACTGCCACAGCGGCGCCGAGGAGCTCTTCACGGTGCTCGCCGGCGACGGCGCGTACCTCGAGCAGGCTGCGGGCGCTTCCGGCTGGGAGCCGGAGGAGCGCCCCGTCAGGACCGGCGACATCGTGAGCTGCCTCGCCGGCGCCGGCGCCGCGCACGCCTTCCGCGCCGGCCCCGCCGGTCTCACTTATCTCGCCTACGGCAACCGGGACACCAACGACCACATCTGGTACCCGCGCTCGCGCAAGATCTGGTTCACCGGCGTCGGGGTCATCGGCCGGCTCGAGACCGCGGACTATTGGGACGGCGAGGGGTAGTCTGCTACGCTCGCGCCGTTCGATCTGGGAGGAAGCATGCTCGTCGCGACATTCGGTCCGGCCACGGCATGGCACGGACGCGAGATCATCTGGGACGTGGATCACTTCATCCTCGTCGGCCACGGCGCCATCCCCGCGGCCGGCGTCCTCGACTACGACCGGCTCGGGCAGCTCGTCTGGGCCCGGCCCGAGCTCCGCGACTGGGTCGCCGAGGTCGGCCGGTGGGAGACCGGCGGCAGCCCGTCGCCGGCGTACGCCGGCGCGGCCTCTGGCGCCGCAGGCAGCTCAGCGGCCGGCGGCACACGCTCTTCGGGCCGCCTCCCCACGTGGGCCATCGTCCTCATCATCCTGGGCGTCGCCTTCGTCGTGGGCGGCGCCATCGTCGGCGCCCTCATCCCCTCGTTCGTCATGCACACCACCGAGACGCTGGCCAACGACGCCATGGTTCGCGCGGGCGTGCGCGACATCCAGGTCGGCATCGAGTCCTACGCCGCCGACCACGGCGGGCAGTACCCCGCGCCGGGCGACGTGAACAGCGTGGGCCTCAGCCGCTACATCTCGGTCTGGCCGCAGAACCCGTACACGGACCTGCCCATGAGCGACGGCGGCGGCATGGGCAACTTCCGCTACGACCTGAGCCCGGACGGCGGCGCCTACAAGCTCATCGGCTACGGACGCGACGGCCACGCGGTGATCGACCTCGCGGGAGGGTCCGGCACGTCGGTCTAGGCGACGCGGACCTCGCCCGCGGCTCGCCCGCCGGCGCCCGCGGTCAGGCGCGCTTGCGCAGGAGCGCGAAGGCCGCCAGCACGACGCCCGCGGCGCCGACGACGATCCCGATGTAGCCGACCGTCTTCGCACCGGAGACGTCACTGCTCGTGGCCGCGCGCCCGGACTGGGCCTCGAGGCGCTGGGCGAGCTGCGCGTTGCTCGGCGCCTTCACGGGGAACTGGGCGCTGGCCGGATCCTCCACGGTCGCGAACGTCGTCGGCCCGCTCGTGAAGCTCTCGTCGACCTTCTGCGAGCCGATCGTCCCGGTGAACTGGAAGGTGTAGTTGCCCGGAGCCGTCGGGAAGAAGAACGCCCTGTAGTCGCCGGGCGTCCCGAACCCCGTGTCGGCGTCGAAGGTCGGCGTGAGCCCATACTCGACCTTCTGCTGCCCGTAGACGACGGTCACCTTGAGCGTGTCGGTCAGCTTGGTGTACGGCTTTCCCGTGGCGGCGTCGGCGAGCACGAGCTGCACGCTGTTGAGCTGCCCGGCGTACGCCGGCTCGGTACCCCAGCCCACCGTGAACTGGTACGCCCCGACGGTCTTCTGCGTGTGCGCCGCCGCGGGCGCAGCCGCGATGGCCAGCGCGACGACGACCGCCGCCGCGACCAGCGCGAGATGCTTCGTGATGCCGCTCATGTCCGCTCCTCCTTGTCGGCCGACTGCCCCGCCCGCCTGTGGGACCGTGATTCCCACGCTGCAACCGTGACAAACGGCATCCGCGCCAACCCGCAAAACGATCAGCGCGTCGCCGTCACATCCACTTGCAGCGGCACGGTGACACCACCGGAGGCCTCCTGGACCAGCACGTCGACCCGCCAGCGGCCGACCACGGACAGCTGCAATCCGGAACCACGCCACGTCCCGCCGGAGACCTCACCAAGCGCGAGCTGCGACTGGCTGAGCGACGGCTGGGTCGGCAGCGAGAACTGCAAGGTGACGTCGCTCACGGAGGTCAGCGGCTGCCCGCTGTCGTAGCCGTCGACCATCACGCTGTAGGAGTTGCGGCCAACGACGCCGGGCGACACGGTCAGGTGGACGCGGATCGTCGTGCCGAAGTCCGCGCCGGTGACCGTGACGCCGGATGCCGACGCAGACGTCCCTCCAGCGGTGGCGGTGGCCGCGGGCGCGAGCCCGCTGAGGATGGCCGTCGCGGCAAGCACGGCCGCGGCCACGGCAAGCTCGCCGCCCGAGTTCAGCCTGAAGGCGCGGGCGGCGCCGTCCTTGGTGCGCAGCAACGGCGTCCACCGATAGTGGTTCAGCGCCCCGAGCAGGACGAGCCCAAGCACCATCGCGACCTTGACCACCAGCGTGACACCGTACGAGGTGTGGACGAGATTGCTGAGCGTCCGCACCTCGACGAAGCCTCGCGCGAGCCCCGTGGCCAGCACGACAATCAGGGTGACAGTCGCAACGCGGGAGAAGGCCGCCACGGCATCGGCGCGCTCGGCCTTGCCGGTGCCGCGGATGCCCAGCAGAAGCCACGCCAGCCCGCCGATCCAGACGCCGACGCAGGTCATGTGGATCCACTGCACGGCGACGTTGAGCAGGCGCCACGACGACGGGGCGTCCGCATGCCCGGCGAGGACATGGACAAGCACCGCGCCAGCGGCCAGAGCTCCAAGAAGCCCCAAGCTCCACCGCGCCGGCCACAGGTCCACGAACACCACCGCCACGATGCAGAGCAGGAGCGCGACCCCGAGCGCGACGAGGTACAGGCCTTCAGTGGTCTGGAACAGCGGGAGCAGCGACTGCGCACCCACAAGCATGCGCTCCGCCCACACCATGGCGCAGAGCCCCACGACCGCCACCACGGCGGCGACGCGAAGCCACAGGTTCCCGCCGGATGGGACCCGGCCGCGAAGCGCCAGCAAGCTGGTCGACGCGGCGCCGACGAAGATCGCCAAACCGACGTACAGCAGCCAGCGGCCGACCGAGGAGAGAGCCGTCGTCCAGCGTGAGGTGTGCAGCAGGTCGACGGTCCTCACGCTGCCCGCCGACGGCGCCGTCCCGACGCCGAAGGCGAAGGCGCCGTTGGCGACGTGGCCGTCGACCGCCGAGACGCTGCGCCAGTTGACGGTGTACACGCCCTTCCCCAGCGGCGAAGCCAGCGCCACCTGTAGGTCGAGGGGCTTACCGGGCACCGGCTGCACCCCGGATACGCCCGGCACCACGTGACCACTCGAATCGAGGATCCGCACGAGCGACAGCTTGGGGTCCGGGGTCTCGCCGAAGGCAAGGAGGATCGTCTGGGGCGACTGCGCCACCGTGGCGCCGGAGGCAGGGGAGGAGTTGGTCAGCTCGGCGTGCGCCAGCGCGGCGGTGACCGGCCCGGCCAGGCATGCGAGCACGACCACGGCGATGATGCCGGCTGTCCGGCGTGCCGTTTGCAGAGTCGCTGAACCCACGCCGGCCCTAGAACAGGTAGACGACGACGAAGACGACCACCCACACGGCATCGACGAAGTGCCAGTAGTACGTGGCCGCGTCCACCATCCCCGACGTGCCCGGCGACGGTTCCGGCAGCTGCCGCTCACCGGGCGCCCGGCGCAGCTCGCGGCGCGCGCGGAAGAACAGGTAGATCAGCGCCAGCAGGCCGCAGGCGACGTGGAAGCCGTGGAACCCGGTGAGCACGAAGAACGACGACGAGACGATGCTCGTCGTGAGCCCGAAGTCGGCATGGGTGTACTCCCACGCCTGGCCGCCGA
>Ga0302322_100004275_pt1 | contig 12378 bp, 5 predicted proteins | sample Fen_T0_2_FD_203757 | JGI IMG/M metagenome (GOLD analysis project Ga0302322, IMG submission 203757) | Peat permafrost microbial communities from Stordalen Mire near Abisko, Sweden - Fen_T0_2 | ecosystem: Environmental > Terrestrial > Soil > Wetlands > Permafrost | place: Sweden: Abisko...
CGGCTCGGCGTCGAAACGGTCGCCGCGGAAGCCCATGAGCCCGAAAGGCCAATGCCATGCTCAACCCTCCGATCCCATCCGGCTATCAATTGATGCGGCAGCTCGCGGTCACGCAGCCCATGACCGCGTGGGCCGTGGCGATTCTCCGCGATCCGCAGAAGTACCCGATGTTTTGCCTTACCGTGCAAAGCTTCGGTGGTTTGCCCGTGCTCGCGCGCGTCGAGTGGCACGCGCCGGATTTCCAGAACCGCGCCGTCCACCGAGGCGTCACTTTGTACGCGCCGACCCAAGTGGCGCCTCCAGCCAGCCCTGCCTCGGGCGTTGACGTTTCCGGTTACCAGCCGACCGTCGATTGGCAAAAGGTCGCCGCTTCGGGCATCGCGTTCGCGTTCATCAAGGCGACCGAAGCGACGACACTCGTCGACCACGCGTTTGCGCGCCACTGGGCCCAGGCCAAGCAAGCAAAGCTGCTCCGAGGTGCCTACCACTTCTTTCGGCCCAAGCTGGACGCAGCGGCGCAAGCCCGGTTCTTCCTCGCGCAGCTCGAAGACCCAGGGGAGCTCCCGCCGGTGTTGGATGTCGAGGTCACCGATGACGTCGCTCCCGCGCAGGTCGTCGCGGGCGTGCGCGCTTGGCTCGATGTCGTCGCGGGCAGCTTGGGGCGCCCGATCATTTACACTTCGCCGAGCTTCTGGAACGCGTTGCCCGGGGCCGCTGACGTTGCCCACAAGGCAGACCTTTGGGTGGCTCACTGGGGGGCGCATGTCCCAGCGAGCGTCAATGGATGGCAGCGGTGGACGTTCTGGCAGTTCACGAACAAGGCCAGCATCTCGGGGATTCCGGGGACGGCTGACATGGATGAGGACCGGTTCAATGGGTCGGCGGCTGAGCTGCATGCGTACAGCGCTGAGTTTGTGCGGCACCGCTGTGAATTCGGTTCGATGGCTCAGACCGAGCTAGCTCCAGCGTGAAGACGTCACTACAGTTCCTCCGCCGAGCAATACGGCGTCGTTGGCTTCCTTCAGGTTTCGCGATAGTCGCGGAAGATCAGTCTCGATTCACTCGGGCAGTAGCGCCGGATTTCATGCCGGCGAGCAATCACTCCACGTGACGACGCGGTGGCATAGATAAATGACCATTGGACCGGCCGCCATACACCCGGTAGCCTACTTTTCATGCCGCGCCGGCTGTGGGTCGAGACCAGCGTGTCCGCAAGCGACGAGCGCTTTTCTCGTTAGTGGGATCACGGAGCACGAGCGATGCCGGACGGTCAGCAGCCAGCGACAGTGGGTGACGATGGCAGCGAACGGCGCGCGGACGGTCCTGCGGGAGGCGCGCCGGCGATCTCGCTGCCGAAAGGGGGCGGTGCGGTTCACGGCATTGGTGAGAAGTTCAGCGCGAATCCGGTCACGGGCACCGGTAGCCTCACCGTCCCGATCGCGACCAGCCCGGGGCGTTCCGGGTTCGGTCCTGCACTTGCGTTGAGTTACGATTCGGGGGCGGGGAACGGGCCATTTGGCCTGGGTTGGAGCCTGTCTTTGCCCTCGATCACGCGGCGAACTGACCGGGGATTGCCGCAGTACCAGGACGCAATCGAGTCCGACATCTTCGTTTTATCTGGGGCTGAGGATCTCGTTCGAACTCTGTCTCAGGATTCGAAGCGCGAGGCCGCGGCAATTCGCGACGGTTATGCGGTCACCCAATATCGCCCTCGGATCGAGGGCTTGTTCGCGCGCATCGAGCGCTGGACGCGCCTTACGGATGGCGACACTTACTGGCGCTCCATATCGAAGGCGAACGTCACCACCTTCTACGGCAAAACATCTGAAAGCCGTATTACAGATCCAAACGACCCGCTCAAAGTCTTCTCTTGGCTGATCTGCGAGAGCCGGGACGACAAGGGCAACGCGATCGTCTACTCGTACGTCGCGGAGGACTCAGCCAAAGTTGACCTGTCGCAAGCGAATGAGCAGAACCGAACCCAGGAGAGTCGCTCTGCCAATCGTTACCTCAAACGTGTTCGGTATGGGAACACCATCTCAGCGCTCAAACAGCCCGACCTGACACAACAGCAATGGCTGTTCGAGGTCGTCTTTGACTACGGGGAGGGCCACTACACGGAGCTGACAACAGACACCGAAGGCCGCCAGTTCGTCACCGCCGCAATCGCCGGAACCAATCCGTGGCCGAGGCGCCAAGATCCGTTTTCAAAATATCGCTCCGCGTTCGAAGTGCGCACGTACCGGCTGTGCCAGCGCGTGCTCATGTTTCATCATTTTCAAGAAGAGCTTGGCGTCGCCGACTATCTCGTGCGCGCGACGGAGCTCGATTACCAATCCAGCCCCATCGCGTCGTTCGTCGCCTCGGTGACTCAGTCGGGGTTCGTTCGCCAGTCGAACGGTTCGTTCCTCCGGCGTTCGCTGCCTGCTCTCGAGCTCGAGTACAGCACAGCAACCGTTCAGCAGACCGTGCAAGACGTCGATTCGCAGAGCCTCGAAAACCTGCCAGCCGGCGTGGATGGCCTCCGCTATCGGTGGCTCGACCTCGATGGTGAAGGCACCCAAGGCGTGCTCGCCGAGTACAACGACGCTTGGTACTACAAGCGCAACCTCAGCCCCCTGACCTTTCACTTCGAAGACGAACAACCGAAGTCGATCGCGCAATTCGAACCGATGGCTGAGGTGGCGAAGCTGCCCGGCTACGCCAAAGCCAAGACCGCGCGTCGACAATTCCTCGACCTGGCAGGGGACGGCCAGCTTGACTGCGTTGTGCTCGAGCGGCCGCTCACCGGCTTCTACAAGCGAACTGAAGACGAAGATTGGGAGAGTTTCAGCCCCCTGCGTTCGACGCCGAACGTCAACTGGAGCGACCCGAATCTGCGCTTTATAGACGTGAACGGCGACGGCCACGCGGACGTGCTGATCACCGAAGACGACGCGTTCACCTGGTATCCGTCGCTAGCAGAGGACGGCTTCGGCGGCGGCATCCGCGTGCCAAAATCGAGGAACGAAGAGCAAGGCCCCGCCATCATCTTTTCGGACTCTACCGAATCGATCTTTCTCGGCGACATGTCCGGCGACGGATTGACGGACATCGTGCGGATTCGAAACGGCGAGATCTGTTATTGGCCAAACCTCGGCTACGGCCACTTCGGGCCAAAAGTGAGCATGGACGGTGCGCCCTGGTTCGACGCCCCCGACCTGTTCGATCCACGCCGCATTCGGTTGGCAGATGTCGACGGTTCGGGAACCATCGACATCATCTATCTCGGCTCAGATGGCGTGCGCTTGTTCTTCAATCAGGCAGGCAACGCTTGGAGCCCGGAGCAAGCGGTGATCCCATTTCCGAAGGTGGATCGCCTCTCGGCAGTGCAGGCAGTGGATCTCCTCGGTAACGGCACGGCGTGCCTGGTCTGGACCTCCCCGCTGCCCGCCGATGCGCGCCAAGTGATGCGCTACGTCGACCTGATGGGCGGCCAAAAGCCGTATCTACTCACCAAGAGTCTCAACAACCTGGGCGCGGAGACGCGCATTCAATACGCACCGTCGACCAAGTTTTACCTAAAAGCGAAACGTGAGGGCCGTCCTTGGTTAACGCGGTTAGCGTTTCCCGTGCAAGTGGTCGAGCGCGTCGAGACGTACGACGCGATCAGTCGCAATCGATTCGTATCGCGCTATGCCTATCACCACGGCTACTTCGACGGCATTGAGCGTGAGTTTCGCGGTTTTGGTTATGTCGAGCAAATCGACACAGAGGAGCTCGGCGTGCTCACCGCGAGCGGCGCCCTCGGTTCTGCGGACAACATCGACGCGCAATCCTACGTACCACCCGTTCAGACGAAGACTTGGTTTCACACTGGCGCGTATCCGCGCGGTGAGCAGATCTCGCGCGCCTTCGAGGCAGAGTACTATCAGGAGAAAGATCCAACCCCGAACGCGACGCAGCTTCCGGCAGACGCGTTGCGCGCGATGCAACTGCCAGACACCTTGTTGCCCCCAGACATCGGCGTGTATGAGGTTCGAGAAGCGATCCGCGCCCTCAAGGGCTCGATGCTGCGCCAAGAAGTTTACGCGCTCGACGGCACCGAAGCCCAAACGCGACCGTATAGTGTGTCGGAGCAGAACTACACGATCGAGCTCGTTCAGTCGTTCGGGGAAAACCGGCACGCGGTCTTCTTTACGCACGCCCGCGAATCAATCAATTTTCACTACGAACGCAAACTATACAATATCGGCCTGAAAAAGCCAACGCAAAGGCGGGCCGATCCGCGGGTCACGCACAGCATGATCCTGAAGGTTGACCCCTACGGCAACGTCGAGCGGTCGGCTTCCATTGCTTATGGTCGGCGCTACGCCGACCCTGACCCTTTTTTAAGCGACTGGGATCACGCCGTACAAATGTCGCCGCAGGTTACCTATACCGAAAGCGCATTCACGAGCACGAACACCAACACGAAGCCGATCCTCCTGACGCCGGACGCCTATCGCCTGCCACTGCCCTGCGAAGCGCGCACGTACGAACTCGGCGCTGGACTGCCGAAGAGCAACATCGCGCAGATCACGAATCTCTTCGGCTTCGGCGAGGTGACCGACTTAATCGAAAGCTCGACGGAGGTCGCTTACGAAGAAGCCGTCACAACTGGTAAGCGCCGGCTGATCGAGCACGTCCGAACACTCTACCGGAAAGACGATCTTTCGGCGGGGTTGCTGCTCGGCGGTATTGACCCGTTGGCCCTGCCCTTTCAAAGCTACAAGCTTGCCTTCACACCGGGCAGGCTCAAGCTATTCCAACGTGCAGGCCAAGATCTAATACCCAATCTAGCCGAAGTGCTTGGCTCGGAGGGTGGATACGTCTCCGGAAAAGACGCCAAAACAGCCAACCTTTTCCCGAGCACCGACGCGGACGACGTCTGGTGGATCCCTTCGGGTCAAACCTTCCTCGCGCCCGCAACCAGCGCTTCCGAAATTAGCGAAGCGCGGGCCCACTTTTTCTTGCCACGGCGCTTCCGCGACCCCTTCGGAAACGAAGCCAACGTTGCCTACGACGATCATGACCTGCTCGTCCGTGAGACCGTAGACGCGATCGGAAACACGGTGACGGTTGGCGAACGAGCCAGTGACGGCACGAGCAGCAACGGCAATGACTACCGCGTGCTCCAGCCCGCAGCAGTCACTGACCCGAACGGCAATCGCTCCAAAGTCGCTTTCGACGCACTCGGGCTCGTGGTCGGCACCGCAGTGATGGGCAAGCTCAGCGACAGCCCGCAAGTTGGCGACGTGCTTGACTCGAACTTCGTTGCTGATCTTCCGCAGACCGCGATCGCTCGATTCTTGCAAGACCCGAAAGGCCAAGCCGCGGCGCTGCTCGGCACAGCGACCTCTCGCATTGTTTATGATGTGAATCGATTTCAACCTCTCGCGGCCACCCCCGCACCGAGCTTTGCAGCTACGATCGTGCGTGAAACGCACGTCAGTGACACACCGATCACGGGCCCTGCATCCAAGCTGCAGGTGAGCTTCAGTTACGGGGATGGTTTCGGTCGCGAGATCCAGCGCAAGATCCAAGCGGAGCCCGGACCCGTGAACGGGGTCGACGTGAATCCACGTTGGGTCGGCAGCGGCTGGACCATCTTCAACAACAAGGGCAAGCCGGTTCGGAAGTACGAGCCCTTCTTTAGCACTACTTTCGATTTCGAGTTCGGCGTCATGGTCGGCGTCAGCCCCATCTTGTTCTACGACCCAGTCGGGCGCGTCGTCGCCACGATGAACCCCGACAAAACCTGGCAGAAAGTCATCTTTGATCCGTGGCGTCAAGAGACCTGGGACGCGAATGACACGGTAAAGCTCGACCCGGCCGCGGACGAGGACATCCGCGCCTACGTGACACGCTTGCCCGCGAATGACTATGCGCCCACATGGTACATCACTAACTCGACGGGCAGCGCGGAACAGCAAGATGCGGCAGCCAAAGCCCTCGCCCATCATGCAACCCCCACCGTCGTCTACGCGGACTCGCTCGGTCGTGCGTTCCTCACGGTCGCATTCAACCTCGATGGCACTGGAGCTGCCGAAAAGTACCCGACGCGCGTGCTCTTCGACATCGAAGGCAAAAAACTCGAAGTGCGCGATGCAAACTTCGCCCAAGATGCCCAAGGTAAACTCGTTCTAGATTCGAATGGAGCCAAGGTATCAGTTGAACGCGCCGTCATGCGCTACGATTACAACCTGCTCGGCACGCGCATCCACCAAGCCAGCATGGAAGCCGGCGAGCGCTGGACGCTGAACGACGTCATCGGCAAACCGATCCGCGCCTGGTCTAGCCGTTTGTATGATTTTCGGACGCAGTACGACCCGCTGCGCCGGGCCGTTCGCTCGTTCGTCGTGGGCGGCGACGCTTTTGCCGCCACCTCCGTCAAGGATGAAGTGTTCGCAGCGGAGGCTCTGTTCGCTCGCACGCTGTACGGCGAGCAGCACCCCGATGCGGTCGCGTTGAACCTGCGCGGCCGCGTCTTCATGCAGTTCGACTCGGCCGGCGTCGTGACCAGCGGCGGTAAGAACCCGAACACGACCAAGGACGAAGCCTTCGACTTCAAAGGCAACTTGCTTCGGGCATCACGCGCCTTGGTAGCGCGGGATCCGGTGACGGCAGTGGTTGCCTATAAGGCCACGCTGAATTGGCAAACCCTGGACGCCTTGCTGCCGGCCGACTTCAGCCAGCCGTTAACCGCGACGACTCTTTCGAATCTTGAGACGCAGATCGCCGCGCTGCTGGATGATCCGCCCTTCGTGAGCAGCGGCACGTTCGACGCGCTCAATCGCTCGCTCACGACGACCAGTCCGGACGGCAGCGTCTCTCAGCCGAGGTACAACGAAGCGAACCTGCTGGAATCTCTCAGCGTGAGCGTGCGCGGCGCGAGCCCGACCACATTCGTTCAAAACATCGACTACAACGCGCGCGGCCAACGCACGCACATTGAATGCGGTCAAAAGAGCGACGGATCGCCGGTCGCCGTCACCGACTACGCTTATGACCTGCTTACGTTTCGACTTCAGAGTCTCACCACTACACGTGGAGGCGCCCCGCCGCAAGACTTCGCAACGCAGCTCTTCAAGGACCCTGAAACGCTGCAGGCACTCAGCTACACGTACGACTCGATTGGCAATATCACCCGAATCGCCGACGCCGCGTTGATCAAGACCGAAAGCCAGATCGACGCGAGCTCCAGCTACACCTACGACGCGATGTATCGGCTGATCGAAGCAGAGGGTCGGGAGCACATCGGGCAATGCCAGCTCGATCAACTTGGCTCCGCTCCCACGCTACGGGACTACCCATTTCTCGGCCCGTCCGCACCCAATGCGAACGACCTGCAGGCGCTGCAGACCTACATCGAACGCTACAACTACGACATCGCGGGCAACATCCTGCAGATGAAGCACCAAGCGGGTAACAGTGTCAGCTGGACACGCGCTTATCAATACGCTCAAGCCAGTTACGTCGACACGAACGTCAACAGCAATCAGCTGTCGAACACCACGCTCCAGCCCGGCGGCTCGCAGGCGGTGAAGGAGCCCTATACGTACGACGCGCACGGCAACATGGCCAGCATGGCGCACTTACCGGTGATGGGCTGGGACTTCAAAGACCAGTTGCGCGTTTCCGGACGGCAAGTGGTGAACGACGGCGTCGGCGAGCGCACTTACTACGTATATGACGGCTCGGGACGGCGCATTCGCAAGGTGACGGGGCGCGCGGGCGGCGCGCGGAAGAACGAGCGCGTGTATCTCGGCGGCTGGGAAATCTACCGCGAATACGACACGAACGGCACAACGGTGACGCTCAAGCGGGAGACGTTGCACGTCGCAGACGGCGCGCGGAACGTCGCGTTCGTGGAGACGAAGACCGTCGATGGTACGGGGAGTGGCGGGGGAGCGGCGTTGAATTCTCCGGTAATGCGATATCAGTTCGACAATCACCTGGGGTCGGCGTCATTGGAGTTGGGGAACGATGGGGCGCTGATATCGTATGAGGAGTATTTGCCGTATGGGGCTACGTCGTTCCAGGCGGCGGGGGGAGCGGCGGAGGGGAGTGCGAAGCGGTATCGGTATACGGGGATGGAGCGGGATGAAGAGACGGGGTTGGGGTACCATACGGCGCGGTATTATGCGGGGTGGTTGGGGAGGTGGACGGCGTGTGATCCGCTTGCGGGAGCCAACTCATACGATTACTGCAAGTCGCGTCCGATTTCTCGGGTTGATCTCGATGGCTGCGAGCCGTGGTCAATTGTGGACGAGGACGAGAAACTACATCTGGTCTCGGGTTCCGAACTTCTCGATTCACTTAAAGGCATTTGGAACGCGGTAGTTGGCGCCGCCTCTTCTACAGCTGAGCTGGCAGGCGCCATGTCGCCGATGTATGGACTTCCGGACGTTCCCGACGAAGCTCAAGTATCTGATACTCTCATTGCACCCGTGGTGACTAAGACTACGTTCAAGAATGTTTCCGACGAAGGGAAAATAAAGGGACAGGCCGTTGTCCTCGTGGCGGGGCCGCTCATCGGGCGTATGTGGCCAGAGCTTGGCTTTTCGGCAGATCTTGGGGCGTTGGATCCACTTGCCGCTTCCCCTCGCGCTGGGAGCGCCCCGGCGCTGCTCCCGCTGGTCGAGACGTCAGCCGTGGAAGCGCCGGTTGCCGAGACTTCAAGCAACATCCCGTCGGTTGTGCAGACGACCAACGAAGCAGGGTTACAGCAGACTGCTCAACTACAATCGACGCTCAAGGCCGCGGGACTGGAAGTCGATCTGGCGGCGCCTTCGGCATCCACTCCGAGTGCGGGTCCTCTTGCGGGGGCGACGGATGCCGCAAAGGATCTCGAAAAGGGGGGAAGCCTGATCTATCGTTCGGCCTCCGGTACGCCGTCGAGCATGACCCCCAGACCAGTTGATACTAAGGGATTGTCGGCAGCGAACAGTTTGGCGAACGCCCTGCCCGGGAAAAATCAGATCATCGACACATCTAAGTTCACAAGCCTCTGCGCCATATGCGACAACCCCGCGACCGGCCACGTCTCAATCAAACCGAAAGACATGCGCGTCATGCAGAGTTGGATCGAGAGTCGAGTCAGCACTGCGATCCACCCGCTGACACAAGAACTGATGGACTCGGTAGTTGGTACAGTAAAGAAGTGAGGCCTGTCATGATGAACACAGTTGAAACGCTTTGGCCACGCCTTCAGGTTGTCCTCGCGGCTTTCGCAACGAAGCTCGTCGCCTCCGATCCCGCGTTGCGTCACACCCTCGGACGTACAGCAAATGAGTCGTTTTTGCTCAGGGCCTATTTAGCGTTCAGCAAGCGCGCAGGCGGCGACGAGGTGGCGATCACGGTCGATATCCAAAGCGATGGCGAGCGGCTCGCCGTCGCGTCCGATGCCTGTACCGAGGACGGGAGAGTCATAGCTGAGGGACCATCCGCTGCGATTTCCCTGTCCGGGGGGCAGATGGACGTGGAGGCCGCGCTCTCCAACTGGCTAGGAACGTTTGAGCGCTTCTTGCTCAGCGGTGAGCAGGTGATCGGAATCGCGACGGCTCGGCTGTCGTGAAAGGTAGCGCCGAGGGCCCCAGGCCGGATGCGCCCTCCGGCGAGGAGGTTCCACCGCGGGCGTTTAAGGGTCTACACCCAGGATGTGCCCCGACAATGCAGGTTCGACCGCCGACATTCGAGTCGTGATCGACTCGTGAACGAGAGTTAATATGAGAAATCGGTCGTCAGATTGGACAACGAGGGGGCAAACGGCACCATGGGCGTGTCGATATACACCACGGCCCGAGCGGCAGACGTTGTCACCTCGCCCTGGGTCGTTGCGACTTCTATGTCGGCACCGTCTGCATGCACGCAACGCGCGCGGGCGTGGATTTCGCTGCAATGCGGGGCTTGGATTTCTTCGGGGAGCGGGCGTTTTCGGCACTGCGCTGAAGCTCTGACGGAGCACGGCGTTTCGCCCAACGAAGGGCAATCTGCGGAGAGCCATGTCCTCCCGTGCGCGTTTCACGCGCGTTGCAACCGTGTCGCGAAGCCGTGCGTAGAGCTCCGAGTCGCGCAGCGCCAGATAGATGTTCGGCCGCATGAAGATGAGCGTGACGCAGTCTGGCAGCTCGCCTTCGTCATCGAAGAAGATGTCCGGCATCTCGACCTCGCGCTGTTTGCCAAAGCGGAGCGAGATGACGCCTGGCCACTCATCAGGAGACTTGACGGGCCCCGCGGCCCCGCGACAGTGGGGGTTGGCAAGCGTGTAGGCCATCTTCTCGAGCACTTCGGCCTCGGAGACAAGCAAGACCACGCTCGTCTTGTCCGACGACCAAAGGTTCTCCCAACGTCCGAGGGACGCGTTCTGGACCTTCGCCAGCAGCTTGTGAAAAATCTCCAAGAACTCCGGCAGGCGCGCTTCGGGGTCGCTCACAACCCCGTGCCAATTGTTGGACATCACGCACGCCGCGTGCAGCAGCACGCCCGTCCGCTCGGCGGCGAGCGCCAAACAGTACTCGACGTTCTGATTGGTCATCCGCGACGGTCGCAGCAGGAATTGCCGCTGGGTGCAGCGACGCGTGATGAGGTACGTCCGTCCAGGCAAGATCTGTCGCGGCAGGGTCACCGAAGTCGATCGGTCCAGCTCGGCGGCGAGTTGCCACCGGATCCTTCCAAACCTCAGCGCAACTGCAGACAAAGGCGTGCTCTGACGCTTGCCCGGCTACGCGGGCGACCAGCCAATCGCCATCCAACAGAACCCAACCGTGCCGCCGACGAGATCCGTATTGCGCGCCGCAATTGTGAAGCCGTAAGGGGTGACGTCTTCTGCCATTGGCGCGACCGCGACCACGTTGTTCGACCGTAGGATCGGCGTGGCTCTCGGGATAGCTGAGATTACGTCTGAGTCGAGCGAGAGAAAATCGTTCGTGCCGACGAACACGAGCGGGGGCGTAAGAAACGGTTCACCGAAATCGACCGGCGGAAATTGCCCAGGCGCCAGATGAACCGGCCGGAGCAAAGCTCACATTGGTTACGACACCAGTTTGAACGCTAGGATCCGCGCTCGGTGCAAACAGCGTGCGCTCGTCGCTGGGCAGTCCCTGGAGCACGTCGTCCGAGAACGCTGCGATGGCCGCGCCGCACTCGCCCGAAACGATATCGACGTTGCGTAGGTAAGCTTGTGCTCGCGATGGCGTTGCGAGTACGCGCGCGGTCACGGCGATCATGGCGGCGCGCGTTGCCTGATTGAAAACGAGCGCAGTCGCTACGGCTTGCCCGCTAGCGGGCAGCGCAAAGGAAAGACCCGATCGCGAAGCCGCTAGTGGCTTCGCCGAAACTGATCGCGAGCGCGCCAAGCCGTAAGCGAACTTCGGGTTGGCGACCCCGCTGCTGCCCCGCGCGCCCTCGCGGATGGCGACATACGAAAACCCCGACACCCCAGGAACTGGCGCCGCGTTCCGGGCTGCGAGAGTGAACCCTGTAGCCGTCACGTTTCGCACCACGCACACGGGCATCACCTCTCCTGCGTCATCGTCCTGCGTGTCCGGCAGGACGAAGATCCTTGGGAGTGGAGTGATAAATTCATTCCGTGGTGGCCAGGGATGCGGATAGCTCACTTCACGGGTGTACCAGTCGCCCGAATGCCCGGCTGGCGCCAAGTCTACCTCTTCCAGATGTTGGGTCTGAATGCCGCACCCGCTGTACTTTGCAACCACGCGCGTCTCCATTCCACGATCTGAAATGCCGAGCGCCGATTGTACACGAGGCGGCACTCACGCACGAACCAATCTCGTCGGTCGTCCGAGCGCGATTGGTCACGATTCCTTCACATGTCGATATCGTTTCTCGCTTGGCGGTGGCCACACCATCGCCGCTTGCTCCTTCAAAAACGCGCAAGCGGATCATGGCCAGCGCGAGCTCACGACACGGTGGCCCCCGGCCGCTTGGTAGGGCCGATGAAAGGCTAAATGACCATGCGATGCTCGCCGAAAACGCAGTAGCGTTGCGCGCGCGGGGCCTCTGAGCCCGTGATCGCAAGACCGCACACGCCGGCGGCAGACGACAAGGCGCGCAGGATAGACGACGATGAACATGATCACCTTCCCGTTGAAGGCGGGCAACGTTGGCCCCGCGGTTGCTGACTTGCAAGACGCCCTACAGCTCTTTATCGCGCGAGTTTCGATTCTCGCCAACGATGCGGGCACTCGCCTGGAGTTGTCGAGGATGCTTGCGAGTGAGCGAGCCGCTCAAAGCTATGGCGGCGGCACGGTTCGGCTAGTGAGCGTCTTTAAGCAGGAACACCATCTGCCCACGGCGCCGGGTGCTCCGAATGGCGAAGTCGATCAAGCCACCGCC
>Ga0302322_100004278_pt1 | contig 12377 bp, 9 predicted proteins | sample Fen_T0_2_FD_203757 | JGI IMG/M metagenome (GOLD analysis project Ga0302322, IMG submission 203757) | Peat permafrost microbial communities from Stordalen Mire near Abisko, Sweden - Fen_T0_2 | ecosystem: Environmental > Terrestrial > Soil > Wetlands > Permafrost | place: Sweden: Abisko...
GGCGGCGAGGTACGGGTTGCAGGCGGAATCGGCGTTGCGACTCTCGCAGCGACCACCGCCCATCGGCACGCGAATGGAGTTGGTGCGGTTGTTGGTGCCGAAGGAATTGAAGACGGGGGCCCAGGAGTAATAGCTCATGGCACCGCGGCGGACGAGGCGCTTGTAACTGTTAACGGTGGGAGCAAGCGCGGCGCAGATCGAGCGACCGTGGCGGAGGATGCCAGCGATAAATGAGTACGCGAGCGGAGTGAGGCCGAGGCCGCGCGGGTCATCCTTCGGGTCGCACTTGAAGGCGTTGTTGCCTGTGGCGAGATCGAAGAGCGACATGTTGAAGTGCGCGCCATTGCCGGTTTTGTCGGCGAACGGTTTCGGCATGAACGTCGCGAGCAGGCCTTCCTCGGAGGCGTACTGCTTTGCCATCATGCGAAAGAAAACGTAGCGGTCGCACATGGTTAGGGCGTCGGCGTATTTGAAATCGAATTCGAATTGCGACGGTGCGTCTTCGTGGTCGAGCGAGTAGAGATCCCAGCCGAGCTGGTTGATCGCGGTCGAGACTTTGTCGAGCCACGCATAGCGATCCATGAAGCGTTTGATGTCGTAGCAACTCTTCACGAGGTTGTCGTCGGAGTTGGGGATAGAGAGCTTGCCGTCGTCGCCGTGTTTCACGACGAAAACTTCGCACTCGATGCCGAGGTTGAAGCCGAAGCCGAGCTTGGCGGCGTCGGCGAGAACCTTCTTCAACGACACGCGAGTATTGATGTCGTATGGTTCGTCATGAAACGTGTTGTCGGCGGGAAACCACGCGACCTGCGTGTTCCAAGGCAGGATCGTGCAGCGGTCGAGGTCTGGCAAAGAGGCGATCTCGTCGTCGTTCGGACGCTGGCCGAGCCCGTCGAGCGCATAGCCAGTGTAGAGTTCGGAGCCGTGGGCGAAGTGGAGGAAGTGATCGATCGGCACGAATTTACCCTTGGGCACGCCGTGGAGGTCGACGTAGGCGCCGACGCAGTATTTGACGCCCTTGGCTTTGAGTTCGGACTGGAGCTTGAGAATTTCGGAATCGGATTTCATGAAGAGAAGTGAGTAATTTTATAGTAGATTAGGTTGGTCAGTTGGTTTTAGAAACGGCCGTTGGTTTTGACGGCGACTGACCACTCACTCCGGGGAAATACGGGACATCGAGCGGGGAGCATTCGTGCATCCCGCGGCGAACGATTTTGGAAAGATCGGCGACGAGCCAGCGGAGCAGGCGCTGGCCCTGGGCTTTGGTTGCCCGACTGGGGTAACCGGTGACGCCGTTGGCGCTGGTGCGGTTGACTGGGTGGGCAAAGACGAGGCCGTCGGTGCGATCTGGGTCGTTGGCCTTTTTCACGAGATGGTGGCGAACGATTTCTGGCGCGGCCGCGAGCATGAGGGCGGTTTCGGCGGCGTTGGCGTGCCAGTCGGCGGCATCGGCAAAGAACTCGCGGCGCACGCGCGGGCTGGCTTCGGCGGCGTTGATCACAGCGACCATGAATCCATCGTGACGGCTGCGCAGGATTTCGAGCGCGCAGCGGAGTGGCGCGTGGTTCGTCACGTGAGTGTTGAGGAGAAAGAGACGTTTGAAACCGGCTTGAAACAGCCAGTCGCCGATATCGGTTATCAGCGCGATGAGCGTCTGCGGCTGGAGTGCGAGCGTGCCGGGCCAGCGATGCGAGTGACCGAGCGAGCAGCCATAGTGTAGCGTGGGCAGTACCGGTACACTGGTGGCGGCGGAGACGGCGTCGCCGAGGATCGTCGCGAGCGAGGCGTCCATGCCGGTGCCGAGGTGTGGACCGTGCTGTTCGGTGGCACCGCAAGGTAAAATCACACCATCGACGCCGCTGGCGGGAAGCGCGGCGATTTCAGGCCAGGAGAGATTGGCCCAGGCGAGCGGTTTTGGCGGAGATTTTTTACGGCGTGTCATGGCTATTCGACGTCGTCGCCGACCTGGGTGAGGCGGATGATGGGAAGTTTTTCGACTTCGCTGGAGTGAGCATCCGCTTTCGGATGGATCAACTCGTCGAGGCGACGGCGCATCGCGAGGAATTCAGGTGAGTTGATCTGACCGAGGCTGCGCGGTCGTGGAACCGGGACCTCGATGATTTCCTGAACTTCGCCGGGATTGGCTTTCAGGACGAGGATGCGGTCCGCGAGCAGGATGGCTTCGTCGAGATCGTGCGTGATGAAGAGGATGGTGACATCGACGTTGCGCCAGATTTCGAGAAGGTGCGTCTGCATCTGCGCGCGTGTTTGGGCATCTAGCGCACCGAAAGGCTCGTCCATCAGCAAGATTCGCGGATTTGCAGCAAGGGCCCGGGCGATGGCGGTGCGCTGTTTCATGCCACCGGAAAGCTGGGCGGGGTAGGTTTTTTCGAAACGGGAAAGGCCGACGAGTTCGATCCACTGACGTGCTTCGCTCTGGGCCTGGTTGCGGTCCATGCCTTGCATCTGCAAGCCGAACATCACATTATCGGTAACGGTGAGCCAGGGGAAAAGCGTGTAGCCCTGAAAGACCATGCCGCGATCTGGACCGGGTCCGTGAACTTCTTTGCCGTCGAGGAGCATTCGGCCGGAGGTTGGATAATCGAGACCGGCGACCATGCGGATGAGGGTGGATTTGCCGCAACCGGAGGGCCCGATCACGCAGAGAAATTCGCGGCGATGAACCTGAAAAGAGACATCGCGCAATGCGGTGACTGGGCCGCTTTCTCCCATGAATTCGCGGCCGAGCTTTTGTACTTCTAGGACGACGGGGCGTTCCTTGAGTTTGCGAAAACGTTCCGTGACGGCAGGCGACTGTGTGCGGTAGTCGGGCAAAGCGAAAGTGTCGTTCAGAGTGCTCACTTGGCGACGGTGGGTTTGTACTGCGGGATTTTGATCAACGGCGTGGCGTACTGATCGGTGATTAGGCGGATCAAGTAGTTGCGCATACGACTGGGTCGCGGATTCTTCCAGGCGAAGACGCGTACGCCGACAAACGCCAACACCTGATCGGTGAGAAGGCCGATGATGCCGATGATCACAATTGCGGCGTACACATTGTCAAAATTACGGTACTTGGCCTGCTGGTTGATGAAAAAGGTGATACCCGAACTAACGCCTACCACCTCAGCGACGATGAGGTAGGTCCAGGCCCAGCCGAGGAGTATGCGCAGATCGTTGAAGAGATCGGGCATGCTGGCGGGGACGATCACGCGCCAGACGAGTTGACGGCGTTTGGCTCCGAGCGTCTGCGCGGCCTCGATGAGGCCGAGATCGGTTTTGCGAACGGTGTTTGAAACGACGAGGACCTGCTGGAAAAAAGTCCCGATGACGATGATAGCGATCTTGGGTTCGAGATGAATGCCGAAGACTGCAACCATGAGCGCGCCAAAGGCGGGAGCTGGCATGTAACGGATGAAGTCCACGAAAGGTTCGGTGAGCCGCGCGACGGCAGGGTGTGCGCCGCAGAGAATTCCAAGCGGCACGCCAATGACGGAGGAAAGGAAGAAGCCCCAGAAAATGGTGGTGATACTCATCCACAGGCTTTCGTGGAGCCAGAGATCGCCGCGCAGGACAGGTTTGGTGGTGAAAGCGGTGTAAAGGGCGCGGCCGACGGCGTGAGGAGCGGGCAGAAATATTGGGTTGGCGCGCGTGCCGGTAGGGAGATTGCCACCCGCGGTCTGCACGCGGGTGACTTCTTTGGCGAAATCCTCACGTGGGATCAGGAGACCGGACTTAAACCACGTGACATCGCCAGGTACATCAACCTTGATCATCGGATGCCAGATGAACGGCACGTAGCTAATCAGGCACCAGACGGCCAGCGGTAGCAGAAAAGCGATCAACCCCAGCACGGAATGCCGACGGGGAGTGAGGTCTTTGCGTACGGCCAACCAGCTCTGTTTGTGCATGGTGGTTATTTTTGGATATGGCACAGCCCTGCGCCGGGCATGAGCCGCCCGGCAGGGCGCGTGAGGTGAGTTGGAGGTGCCGGGCGGTTTTGGCCCGCACGGATTATTTCTTTTTCTTGAGGACTTCGAGGGTGAGCGAGGAGTCGATGTAGGAAGAAACGTTCTGCGCTTCCTTGTACACGGCGTTGGTCACATTGAATTCATCGGCAATCTTTGAAGAGCCAGCGACAGAGTCGAAACCGGGGGTCTGTACGGAAAGGACCTTGCCACCTTCGGCGAGCGAGAGGAACTGGGTGCCGGGCATGAAAGAGGCGTATTCCTTCGGGTCCACCCCGGCGCGGGCGGCCATGATCTTGATGCCGTCGTCGCGGGTTTTTGGATCTTTCAGGTAGGCAATTACCTTGTCCCAGACGGAAACGAACTTGACCCAATCAGCGCGTCGCTGGGCGAGGCTCTGCGGGGAGACAACCACGGCGTCGTAGATCAGGCCGGGTTCGTTGGCACTGGTGTAGATGGCTTTCGTGCCTGGGACGGCTTTGAGCGCTGCGCCGGAGTTGGGCTGCCAAGCGCCGATGGCATCGACCTGGCCCGAGGCGAGGACCTGCGGCGTCTGATTGGTCGGCGTGGGGATGAGCTCAACGTCCTTGTCGGTCAAGCCGACTTTTTTCAGGCCATTAAGTAGGAGTAGGTGTTCGACGAGGCCGATCTCGATGCCGATTTTTTTGCCCTTGAGATCTTTGATGGAAGCGATGCCGGGCTTGGCGACGATCATGTCGTTACCATTGGAAAAATCCGTCATGAGAATCATGATGTTCTTCGCACCGTTGGCGCCGGTGACTAGGGCATCTCCATTGGTTACGGTCACAGCGTCGCATTTGCCGGCGGTGAAGGCTTCCATGGATGGGCCGTATTCGAACCAAAGGAGCTCGACCTCGACACCGGCTTCTTTGAACCAGCCTTTTTGGGCGGCGATTTCGAGGGCGGTCCAGCCCGGCCAGTCGCTGTAGGCGACCTTGAGCGGAGCGGCGGCTAGCAAACTAGTGAGGAGAAGGAAGAGTGCGGTGAAGACGGATAGGCGGCGGCGAAGTGAGGAGTTGATCATGATGTGGCGGTGTTACTTTTTGAGCAAAACGTGTTACGAGGTCTTCATAGCAGGCGTTGTGCCACGGTTGATCGGATGAAAAATTGACATGGTTCAATCGATCGCTCGCCGCCGCCGAGTCGTACTGAAAAGTTATCAACTCACGCCTCTAAACGCGCTGGACCAAAGCGATGATGGAAGGCCGAAGCGCTCAGCCAAATCGCTTTGACCAGATTCCGAGGCTATGCTCGATGTTGCGTTTCACGCCGTGGAGGGCGGCAGCCGGTGGGGTGTGGCGGAGACCGGAGAGGAAGAGGAGGATGGCGGGCAGTGAAAGCAGTTCGCGGTAGGGCGTGTGCCGAACATGGTGCTTGCACCAAGCGCGGGCACCGAGTTCGATCAACTCCTTTTCCCAGCGCAGGGTGAAAAGGTAGGAGTTGTGCTCGTCGTTTTCTTTGCGGCCGGGCGACGCGCTCACGTGATGACGGATAACGCTGTGGAGGGCGACGGCATTGGTGTAGCCGGCGCGGCGGGCGCGAAAGCAGAGGTCGATGTCTTCAGCACCGTTATGGAATTGTTCGTCGAAGCCACCGAGTTGCTGCCAGAGGTCTCGTGCGATGAGCAGGCAGGCGCCGGTGACGGCGGGGGAGGTTTTGAAATCGCTGGAGCGGGGTAAAGTCACGTCGTGCTCGGGTTTGCCTTTGACGGTGATGGTGATGCCAGCGTGGTCGATGGCGTCGTTGGCGATGTTGAGCTGAACGTTACCGATGGCACAAGGTTTTGGCAGTGCGGCGTGGAGCGCGAGCATGGGCTCCAGCCAGCCGGGCGTGAGGACGAGGTCGTTGTTGAGGAGGACGAGGAGCTCGCCGTTGGCACTGGCGGCGGCGCGGTTGTTGGTGGCGGCGTAGCCGAGGTTGCGGTCGTTGAGGAGAACGCGAAGGGCGGGATGGTTAAGCGTGGCTAACCATTCGCGTGTACTGTCCGTGCTTCCGTCGTCGATTAAAATGATCTCGTGGTTGAGGTCGGCAGGCAGGGTCGCTTGCAGGCTGGTGAGCATCGCCTGCGAGAGCGGCAGGCAGTTGTAGAGCGGGATGATGAAGGAGACGCGCAAGGGACTTTACCTAAAGCAGCGCGCCTGACGTCAGACGAGTTTTTTCAGGTATTCGCCGTAGGTGGATTTACCGAGGAACTTGATTTGGATGTCGAGTTTGGCGCGGTCGATCCATCCTTGGCGGTAGGCGATTTCTTCGAGGCAGGCGATCTTCAGGCCTTGGCGGTTTTGAATGACTTCGACGAACTGAGCGGCATCGAGTAACGAGTCGTGTGTGCCGGTGTCGAGCCAGGCGGTGCCGCGACCGAGGAGTTCGACCTTGAGGTTGCCGGCTTCGAGATAAAGGCGGTTGAGATCGGTGATCTCGAGTTCGCCGCGCTTGGAGGGCTTGAGTGCGCGGGCGATGGCGACGACGTTTTTATCGTAGTAATACAGACCGGGAACGGCATAGTTGGATTTTGGATTCGCGGGCTTTTCTTCAAGGGAAAGCACGCGGCCGTCGGGGGCGAACTCGACGACGCCGTAGGCTTTGGCGTCGGCGACGTGGTAGCCAAAAATTGTGGCGCCTTCGTTGCGATCAGTGGCGTTCTTCAGGGCATCGACGAAGTCGTGACCGTAGAAGAGGTTGTCGCCGAGGACGAGGGCGGAGGGTTCGGCGCCGGTAAGGAAGCCGACGTCGCCGGCGATGGTGAAAGCTTGGGCCAGGCCGTCGGGGCTGGGTTGTTCGGCGTAGGCGAGCTTGAGGCCGAACTGGGAACCATCACCAAGGAGTCGTTTGAAGAGCGGCAGGTCAGTGGGTGTGGAGATGATCAGCACTTCGCGGATGCCCGAAAGCATGAGCACGGAGAGCGGGTAGTAGATCATCGGTTTGTCGTACACCGGCATGATCTGCTTGGAGACGGCGATGGTGAGGGGAAAGAGGCGGGTGCCGGAGCCGCCGGCGAGGATGATGCCTTTGCGTTGCATGGGGAGGATGGGTTTTGGGAACTACGAAGAAGCGAAGAACGGAAGTGATGATGCTTTGATTCTTTGCTTCTTAGTGTGAGGTAGGTTTTAGCCTTTGGTGCCGAGGCGTTCCCGGGCGTATTTTTGCGAGGTGATGTCGGAGGCCCAGGCTTTGTTTTTGAGGTACCACTCGACGGTTTTGTCGATGCCGGTGGCGAAGTTTTCTTTGGGTGCCCAGCCGAGTTCGGCTTGGAGTTTGGCGCAGTCGATCGCGTAGCGGCGGTCGTGGCCGGGGCGGTCGGCGACGTAGGTGATCTGGGTGTCGTAGGGTTTGCCGTCAGCGCGGGGTGACTTTTTGTCGAGGAGGGCGCAGATGGTTTTAACGATTTCGATGTTCGGTTTTTCGTTCAGGCCACCGATGTTATAGGTCTCGCCGACGCGGCCTTTTTGGAGGACGAGCCAGATGGCGGCGGCGTGATCTTCAACGAAGAGCCAGTCGCGGATTTGCATGCCGTCGCCGTAAACGGGGAGCGGTTTACCTTCGAGGGCGTTGAGGATGACGAGTGGAATTAGCTTTTCCGGGAAGTGGAATGGGCCGTAGTTGTTTGAACAGTTGGTCGTCAGCGTGGGGAATTTATAGGTGTGCTGATAGGCGCGGACGAGGTGGTCGCTGGCGGCTTTCGAGGCGGCGTAGGGGCTGTTGGGCGCGAAGGGTGTTTCCTCGGTGAAGGCGGGATCGGTGAGTGAGAGTGTGCCGTAAACTTCGTCGGTCGAAACGTGGAGGAAACGGAAGGCGGCTTTCTTTGGCTCTGGCAGCTTGACCCAGTGGAGGCGGGCGGCGTTGAGCAGGCGGAGCGTGCCGACGACGTTGGTTTGAATGAACGGTTCTGGTGAGTCGATCGAGCGGTCGACATGGGACTCGGCAGCGAAGTTGACGACGGCGTCGATCTGATGCTCGGCGAGCAGGCGGGAAACGAGAGCGGTGTCTCCGATGTCGCCGTGCGCGAAAACGTAGCGCGGGTCCTTGGCAAGGTCGGTCAGGTTAGCGGGATTGCCGGCGTAGGTGAGGGCGTCGAGGTTGACGAGCTTTTGGAGGGGCGAGCCGGTTTCGGTGAGGCGTTGACGTATGAAATTGGAGCCGATGAAGCCGCAGCCGCCGGTGACGAGGATGTTCATTTTAGGGGAAAAGAGAAAAAGGGAAACAGGCGGAGCGGAGATGAATCTTTAGGCTTTCTTCCAGTTGCGGAGGGCTTGTTCGACGGATTCGTGGACCTCGGTCATGCGGATGCCTGCCTTGGCGAGTTTGTCGGAGTTCATGGTGCAGTTGGAACGCGGGGTTTTGGCGGCGATCTTCATGAACTCGTCTTCGTTGGGGAAGAATTCGTATTTCTTCGGGTGCACGCCGCTTTTCTCGATCATGGCGACGACTTCGCGGGTGGTGACGTGGCCGGGGTTGGTGATGTTGTATTTGCCGTACGGGATGTGTTTTTCCCAGCAGGCGAAGGTGGCGGCGACGAACTCGGGGAGTTGCGAAATGGAATTAGCGGCTTCGAGTAGTTTGGCATAGCGCATCAACTTCGTGAGGTAGTTGCGCGGATTGTCGATGTTGTCGAAGGGAATGCGGAGGCGCCAGAGGTAGCAGTTGGCGGCGTCGGCGAGGACTTCTTCACCGAGGGCTTTAGTGCCGCTGTAGAACGAACAGTTGTTTTGGCGGAACGTGAAGTTGGGCGCGTCTTCCTCGGTGAAGCCGGTGCCGTCAGCGCGGCAGCCGGTGTAAATGCAGCCGGAGGAAACGTGGCCCCAGGGAACGCCCGCTTCGGCGCAGGCTTTGGCGACGATGCCGGGGAAAACGGCGTTGCCGAAAAGGCACTCGGTCTTGTGGATTTCGCAGGCGTCAACGTTGGGCTTGCCAGTGTAACCAGCGGAGTTGATCAGGAACTCGGGCTTATCGCGTTTCAACGCGGCGGTGAGGACGTCGACGTTGGTGTAATCCACCTCCGCGCGACGCAAATTGCGAAAGGGAATGCCTTTTTGAGTGAGGAGCGCTTGATAGGCTTGGCCGACGTAACCGGAACCACCGAGGAGATAGATCATAAGAGTATTACGGCGATCAAAGGTGAGCCTTGGTTGGCGAACAAGGCTTTTTAAGGCCGCCATCTTGGTTGGGGTGGGCACGCACGACAATATTCTGCGGAAGCTCCTAGCTGGTAGGCACTAAAAGCTGTTGTAGTGGTTTCCCTGCTTATTGCGGTCGGCGCTGACTACCGTCGTCAAGATCGGGATCGAGGGGGCGCGACGAGGGCACTGTGGCGGGGGCTGCGTTCGGGCACGTCCAGAGTTTTTCGATTTGGGCAATTGAGAGGGCGACGGCGGGTTGGAATTTGTCGGACGCCATGTAGTCCAACAGTGATCGGCGAAGTTGTTGCGAGCCCGCGCCGGCGTAGGCGCTCGTGAGATCGATTGCGGAGACGAGCAAACGGCCGGGGCCGACGCGGCATTCGAAAATCACGCCGAGTCGCCAGTTGCGATTCCAGTCGTCGATCGCGGAGACGATGGGCTTTAGTTCGCGCGGGGCGGTGGAGAGATTGATCGATTTTACATCGTTGATCAGAGGCGTCCATTGCCAGTCACAGTTGATGTCCGTGGGAAAACCGTTCAGTGCGGGGTGGACTGGATCGCAGGCGAGGCCGAGCATGGCATCAAAGCGTGGGTTCGGGTTTTGCGGCGGGCGGACCGTCATCTGAATATTCCAGAAGATCGGGACTCTTTGCATGGGCGGGCATCTGGTGGGATCGAGGCTGTCGTCCGCGGGGATAAACAAGACGGTGCCGCCTTCACCGAGGCGCGTTTCGGCAGCTGCCCAATTTTTGGTGACGAGCACCTTTGCCGGTGTTGCTGGGTTTATTTGCGCGGGATAGAGCCAGAATTTCCAGTCGTTCTCGATCGCGGTATTTGTCAGGCCAACGACGAGGCGATAGCTTTCGGGTGCGGTGAGTTTTGAGAGGTCGACTGAGATTTTACCGAGGGAAATGTTTTTGCCGATCGGTATGTCGCGCTGGGGCAGGCGGCCTTCGAGAACCACGTTGCCGGCGCGGTTGGTGATTTTCCAAAAGGGTGTGGCACTGGCAATCGGTTGGTCGGCGAAGTGGTAGATTTCCACGTCGGTGTGGAGCATTTCTTTGGTGGTGAAAATGCGCCGCTCCAGCCGTGCGAGCGGCACCGTGGCATTGTTGAACCGGCGGAATTCCGCGGCCGTGACGTAGCTTTTGGGTTTCCAAAATGCGTCGACGACACCGATGAGCGCGGTGCCCTGGCCGAGATAATCACGCAGGTCGAGCATCTGGAAACCGGCGAGACCCGGGGTGCGCAGGTTGGCCTCGATTTCCTCCTTGTAGCAGGCGAGTTGGAAGAGCCCGGAGGCTTTGGCGAACAAGGCATTATACTCCAAAACGCCTTGCTGCTCGGCGATGTGCTTGAAGATGTTGTAATTGCCCGGGCGGAGATAGCCTGTGAATTCTTTGATGACGTTGAAATCTGGATACGCGCACCACTGGCCGATCTCGTGGGCTAGAACGGGGATATGAACATCTTCGAGTGCGAGGCGGTTGTCGCGGCCGAACCAACCTGATGTGTTGCGCAATTCTCCGCGACCGAAACGCACAAGGGCCGCGAACTGCGCGCCACCGGTTACCTGTCGCGGACGGTTCCAGCCCGTGCCGGCTGAGTAGAGGCGTCGGCTGTCTTTCGCGTACCAGGCGACGGCCCACTGCGGCGTAACATTGACGTAATCGCCGCCGGGTTCGTTGGCTGGTGAGAGGAGAATGAACGAAGGGTGATTGCCAAAGGCCTTCAACAGACGCGCCGTTTCGAGTTCGAGTAGTTGGGTGAAGTTGCTGCCTGCCTTAAATGGTGTCCAGAGTCCGCATTCGGGCTGGAGATAAAAGCCCATCTCATCGGCAGCGACAAAGGCCGCGTCGGGCGGGCACCACGAATGAAAACGAATGCCGTTCAGGCCGTAATCTTTGCAGACCTGGATAATCTTCTTCCACGAATCGACGTCCATCGCCGGATAGCCGGTGAGTGGAAAATCGCCGCCGAAATGGGTCGTGCGCAGGTTGACTACACGGCTGTTGATGAGGAGATCTTTGTCGTTGGCCGTCACTTGTCTCAGGCCGAAGGTTACTGTGCGCGCATCGTCGGCGCAGGTTCCGGCGAGTGCGACGGTGAGCGTATGGAGCGCGGGGTGAAATTCGTCCCAGGTCTTCGCGTCGGCGCCGAGGGGGACTTCAAGTTTGGCTTGCCCGCCTTCGGCGGTCCAAGAAACGGGAGCGGAGATATTTCCGATGGATAACGTGCCGTTGCCGGGTTGACCGGTGATGTTGCCAATCTTGATCGCGAGGCTGGCCGTCTTTTTGGCAACGTCAGGGAAAACCTGCGCGTCATCGATCCAGACCGGGCTGGTGGCGCTGAGTTCGATGCGGCCTGCGACGCCGTTCCACGAGGCGCCAAGCGCGTCGGAGACGCTATGGCCGTCGTCGGCGTGGCCGTTGTTGCCTGGTTCGGCCACGATGCGGCGGTTGTCGACGCGGAGCGTCAATCGGTGTTTGCCCGGTGCGAGTATCCCAAGATCGAATACATGGGGGGCAACGAGGCTGTTGTTGGGCGGACAGGTTTTTTCGTCGAGCCAGGCGGTGGTTTCCCAGTGCGCACGTTCGAGGAAAAGGACAACGCGGTGGTCGCGCCACGATGTAGGGATTTCGATGTCGCGCTGGTACCAGGCTGCACCGAGGTAGTGTTTTGGTGGTTGTGAAAGGAACGGTACTTCGACCTTGCCGGGTTTGGAAAAGTGCTCGCGCAGGGCGGCGGGCTGTAGTTTCCACCAGGCGTCGCCGAGTCCGAGCACCCAGGGCGTGGTCGGACTGATGTCGTTGCCATAACCTTGAGCTTGGAGGATGCCGGGAAGCTGGATTCGGTCGTGTTCGGGCAGGTCGCGTTTGAACCATTCCTGGGTGAGACCGTCGCCGGGCGGCAGGGTCGGGCCGAAGCGCAGGTCGCTGGACTCCTTTTGTTCGGCGCTGCGATCGAGGGCGAAGCGCCATTCGCCCACGAGTGAGACAGGTTGGAGCGAGGCCGCGCGAAGGCACGCAGCGAAAACAAGGGGAACGAGAACGATCAGGTATCTTAAGGGCATTGAACTAAAATGGATTAACACAGAGTCGATTTGAGCAGACAAGCCGGCTCCGTTTTTTGGCGGGAAAAGTATCCGTTCGGTTTCCCCACCGTCGCAAGCTGGCGTGCATCACTAATAATAGGGATGAGGGGCTCAGGTGCGGCGGGAGAGTTTTCTCAAATGCGCGGCTTGTCATAGGTCGGCGTTCGGGTGAAACCA
>Ga0302322_100004279_pt1 | contig 12375 bp, 11 predicted proteins | sample Fen_T0_2_FD_203757 | JGI IMG/M metagenome (GOLD analysis project Ga0302322, IMG submission 203757) | Peat permafrost microbial communities from Stordalen Mire near Abisko, Sweden - Fen_T0_2 | ecosystem: Environmental > Terrestrial > Soil > Wetlands > Permafrost | place: Sweden: Abisko...
GACGGCGTCTACACCATCACCGGCGAGGCCAACATCGACTACCGCAACTGGAACCTGAAGAAGATCCGGCGGGCATTGATGCTCACGGTCGACCCCGACGTGAAGGTGCGGTTCAAGCTGGTGGCGACACAGGCGGAGGAGCCCGGCAAGTAGGCCGGCCGGTGTCATCCCTTCCCGCGGAGGGCGCGGGCCGCCTGCTGCTTTTCCGGGACCCGCCCCATGCGTTATCTCGCGCTCGTCTTGGTCAACCTGCACCGGCACAAGCTCCGGGCGCTCATCGGAGTGGCGGGAATCGGTTTTGGGGTGGCCGCGATGCTGACCATCCTGGCCATCGTCAACGGCGCCATCGGCATGTTTGAACGCATCCTCGCCGTCGACAGCCATCACCTCGTCTTTGAGCGCAACGTGTCGGACCTGTTCTTCAGCAGCGTCACCGGGGAACAGGTGGCCGCGCTCCGCCGGATGCCGGCGGTGGCGTCCGCCCGGCCCCTGTTGTTCGGCCTGGTTTCTTCGCCCGGACACCCGATCATCACCTGCTTCGGCCTCGAGGCGGACAATCCCCGCCTGACCCGGGCGCGCTGGCTGGCGGGCAAACCCGAGGAGTTTGGCCTCAGCCCGGACGGCATCTGGCTGGGCGCCCGCGCCGCGGAATTCCTGTCCGCCCGGGTAGGCGGGCGGGTCACAATCGGGCGGGAGGAATTCACCGTGGCCGGGGTGCTCGCGACGGAAAACGGCTTCGAGGACGGGGGCGTGTTCCTGCCGCTGGCCGCCGCCCAGAAGTTTTTCCACCGCGAGGGCCTGGCGTCCGTCGTGGCCATCAAGCTGGTGGATGAGTCGCGGGGCGCCGAGTTCAAGCAGGCGGTGGCGCAGGCGTTTCCCGGGCTGCTGGCCCTGGAGAACCGCGAGTTCAGCCGGAGCTACACGCAGTTTCAGATCCTCCACTACACGGCCTGGGCGGTCGGGCTGTGCGCTTTCCTGCTGGGCGGGCTGGGGGTCGCCAACACCATGCTGCTGTCCGTCTTCAGCCGCATCCGGGAAATCGCGGTGCTGCGGGTCTGCGGTTTCTCGCGCGGCCAGGTGACGGGCCTCATCTTCGGCGAGGCGACGCTGATTGCGTCGGCCGGCCTGCTGGTAGGTTTCGCCCTGGGGCAGGCCGCGCTCCTCGCCCTCGGACACGCCGCCCAGTTCCAAGGCTATGTCCAGGCGGTCATCCGGCCCGGCATGGTCGGCGGCATCGTGCTGACCTCGCTGGTGACCGCCGTGGCCGGCGCCATCTACCCGGCGTGGTACGCCGCCAAGATCCAGCCGGCGGAGGCGCTGCGCTATGAATAAGCACTCCGCCTGCCGGCTCATGCATCCGGTTCGTTGACCATCATGGTTTGCCCCCACCCCGCCGCCCCCTGCCTGGTTTCCGCCGTGGCCCTGCACAAGACCTACGATGCCGGTCGCGTGCGGGTGCTCGACGGCATCAACCTGGAGGTGCAGGCTGGCGAAATGGTGGCCCTGTGGGGCGCTTCCGGCTCCGGCAAGAGCACGCTGCTGCACCTGTGCGGCGGCCTCGACCTTCCGGATTCGGGTGAACTCTCCGTGTGCGGCCTTGATCCGCGCGACGAGGCCCACCGGCTGGAACTGCGGCGCCGGCACCTCGGTTTTGTCTTCCAGCTGCATAATCTGATCCCCGACCTGACGGTGGAGGAAAACCTGCGGGTGCCGGCCCTGGCGATCGGCACCCCCCGCGCGGCGACCCGCGAGCGGGTGCGGGCGCTGGCGGAATCGGTCGGACTCGCCCACCGGTTGCAGCACCGCATCCAGGACATCTCCGGTGGTGAGCGCCAGCGCACGGCCATTTGCCGCGCGCTGATGAATGCCCCCCGGCTGCTGCTGGCCGACGAACCCACCGGTTCGCTCGACGAGGAAACCGGTGACACCGTGTTCGGTCTGCTGCAGCAGCTGGTGAAGGAACAGGGCATAACCGTCCTGCTGGCCACGCACGAACGCCGCTTTGCCGAGCGGTGCGACCGGCTGCTGCACCTCCGGCAGGGTCGGATGGCACCGTAGGTCCGGAACGAGGCGCCGGCGGACTCCGGCCGTTGAGGCGGGTGGAGCCGTTGCGCCGGACCGGTTTTCCCGGCGCCCGTCCAACAACGCGTCCGGAGACGCCTTCCACCAGGGCCTACTTCTTTGGCGCGTGGCGCTTTTCGAGCACCGCGATCGCTGCGCCGAGCGACAGCTTCTTCACGCGCAACAGCACGATCAGGTGAAAGAGCAGATCGGCGGCTTCGCCGGCGAATTCGGCCGGGCTGGCGCTCAGGGCAGCCAGCGCCGTCTCCACCCCTTCCTCCCCGACCTTCTGCGCCACGCGGGTCAATCCCTCGTTGGCGAGCCGCGCGGTGTAGCTCTTGGGATCGCCACTTTTCAGCCGGGCGGCGACGACCTGGTCAAGGTGCGCCAGAAAGCCCACGCCCACGGCGCCGTCCGGGCCGAAACAACTGGGGGTGCCCCGGTGGCAGGTCGGACCGTCGGGCCGGGCCGCGATCAGCAGCGTGTCGTTGTCGCAATCCACCTCCAGGCGGACGAGGTGCAGAAAATTCTTCGATGATTCACCCTTGGTCCAGAGGCGGTTCTTGGACCGGCTGAAGAACGTCACGCGCCTGGTCCGCAGGGTTTGCCGGAGCGCGGCGGGATTCATGTAGCCCAGCATCAGCACCTGCAGGGTGGCGGCGTCCTGCACGATGGCCGGCACCAGTCCGGCGTTTTTTTTCCAGTCAATTTTGGGCGTTTTCATGAGGGGAGCGGGAGGAACTTTTCCTGGCGGGTCAGGAGCGAATGGAAATGCCGTCGGCGAGCAGTTGCGCCTTGAGCCCGGGAATTTTGATCGTGCCTTTGTGGAAGACCGAGGCGGCCAGGGCGCCATCAACCCCGGCCAGCAGGAAGGCATCGCGGAAATGCCCCGCGGTGCCGGCGCCCCCGGAAGCAACCAGCGGAATGTGGAGCACCGCCCGGACCTGCTGGAGCTGCGGCAGGTCGTAGCCCTGCCGCATGCCGTCCTGGTTCATGCAATTCAGGACCACCTCGCCGGCACCGAGCCGCTGGACCTCGCGCGCCCAGTCGATCGTGCGCCACGGGGTCGCGCGGGTCTTGTCCGGGTCGCCGGTGTATTGCTTCACGAAATAGTCGCTGTTCTCCCGCCGGCTGTCGATGCCGACCACGACACACTGCGAACCAAATGCCGCGGCGAGTTCGCCGATCAGCCCGGGATTCTCCAGCGCCGGCGAATTGATGGAGACCTTGTCGGCGCCCGAGTGGAGGATCTGTCGTGCGCCGTCGAGTGTCCGGATGCCGCCGGCCACGCAGAACGGGATGTCGAGCACGCGGGCGACCCGCGTCACCCAGTCCGTGGCCACGGTCCGGCCATCACTGCTGGCGGTGATGTCGTAGAAGACGAGTTCGTCGGCCCCGGCGTCGCGGTACCGCTGGGCGAGTTCGATGATGTCCCCGACGATCTCGTGATCGCGGAACTGGGTGCCCTTGACGACCTGGCCGTCGCGCACATCGAGGCAGGGAATGATGCGGCGGGCTAGCATGGGGAAGAATTCCAAACGACCAGGGCCAAGGGCGAAAGGGTGGGCTGCACCAGCCGGGACGGCCCGGCGTCACGCCGCTTGGGGTCTTGGCATCTTGAGAATTGAGATCCGCTCAACATGCGAGGGCCTCTTTCAGGGTGAATTTCTTCTCGTAGAGCGCGCGGCCGACGATGGCGCCGGCGGCCCCCGTGGTTTGCAGGGCGCGGAGGTCGTCAAGGGACGACACGCCGCCGGAAGCCTGGATCTGCAGCGCGGGAAAACGGGTGGCCAGCTGGCGGTAGAGGGCGGTGTTCGGCCCCGTCAGCCGGCCGTCGCGGCTGATGTCGGTGCACAGGATGTGGACCAGTCCGGCCGCGAGGAAACCGTGGAGGAAATCGTCCAAAGCCAGGCTGGTGCTTTCCTGCCAGCCGGCGGCGGCGACGCGCGGCGTGCCCTGCCCATCCAGCCGCACATCCGGGGCCAGGATGATCCGTTCGGCGCCGAATTCTTTCAGCCAGCCCCGCACCAGCTCCGGCTGTTTTGCCGCCAGGCTGCCGACGATCACGCGCCGGGCCCCGGCCTCGAGCAGGGCGGAGATCTGGTCTCCGTCGCGGATGCCACCCCCGGTTTGGACCCGGAGGCCGCTGGCGCGCGCCAGAGTCTGGACCAGCGCGGTCTGGCGGCGGGCCGGATCCTTCGCGCCGTCGAGGTCGACCACGTGCAGCCACGTCGCGCCCGCGGCGGCGAAATCATGCGCCACGGCGAGCGGATCGGTGCCATAGCTGGTCTCCTGGTCGAAGCGACCCTCGGTCAGTCGCACCACGTGGCCGCCGCGCAGGTCGATGGCTGGATAGATGATCATGGGTGGAGGCCGGGGGCGGTTGGTAGGACAATGCGTGCCAAAGGCACGGGGTGGGTCAGCCGGCGGCCAGGAAGTTCTTGAGCAGTTGGGCCCCGGCGGCCCCGGAGCGCTCGGGGTGGAATTGCACGCCGGAGAAATTCCCGCGCTGCACGATGGCGGCGAACGGCGTGCCGTGGTCGCAGCTGGCGACCGTGAAGGCGTTCACCGGTCCGGCGTAGCTGTGGACAAAGTAGAACCGGGCGTCGGGCGCGATGCCGGCGAGCAGCGGATGATTCTGCCCGGACAGGACCGTGTTCCAACCCATGTGCGGCACCTGGACGCCGGGCGAGGCCGGGAGCAGCTCCACCCGGCCGGGAATCAGGTCCAGGGTTTCCGTCGGGCCCTCCGCGGAACCCTCGAACAGCAGCTGCATGCCGAGACAGACGCCCAGCACCGGCTGGCGCAGCCCGCGCACGCAGTCAACCAGTCCGCGTTCCCGCAGCTTGCGCATGCCCTCATTGGCGGAGCCGACGCCCGGCAGGATCACCCGCGCGGCCGAGCGGATGACGGCGGGATCGGCCGTCAGCTCGCTCCGCACGCCGAGGCGCTCGAGCGCGAAACGCACCGAGGCGATGTTGGCGCCGCCGCTGTCGACCAAAGCCAGCATCAGAGGACTCCCTTGGTGCTGGGCACCTCGCTGCCGGCGCCGCGGGCGATCGCCGGGCGCAAAGCCCGCCCGAAACCCTTGAAGAGCGTTTCAACCATGTGGTGGGTGTTGTCGCCCGTGACGCTCATCTGGAGCGTGGCCGCCATGGCATCGCCCAGCGAACGGAAGAAATGGGGCACCAGTTCCGTCGGCAGCTCGCCGACCTGCTCCCGGGGGAATTTGCCCTCGAAGACAAAGTAGGCGCGGCCGCTGAGATCGAGGGCCACCTGGGCCTGCGCTTCGTCCATCGGCAGCACAAAACCGTAGCGACCGATGCCGCGTTTGTCGCCGATGGCCTGCTTCAGGGCCTGGCCGAGAGCGATGCCCACGTCCTCGACGGTGTGGTGTTCGTCGATCTCCAGGTCGCCGTCACATTTGATCGCCAGGCTGATGCCGGCGTTCTTTGCGATCTGGTCCAGCATATGGTCGAAGAAACCGAGCCCGGTGGCGAGTTGCGCCGGCGCCGCCTGGTCGAGATCAACGGTGACGGTGATCCGGGTTTCCTTGGTGTGGCGTACGACGGTCGCCCGCCGCGGGGCGTCGACCAGCTGGCGGGCGATTTCCGGCCAGGCGAGCGCCTGGCGGTCATAGCGCAGGCCGCGCACGCCGAGGTTTTGCGCGAGTTGCACATCCGTTTCCCGGTCGCCGATGACCGCGGACATTTCCCGCGACCAGCCGGGGTCGCGCAGGTAGTCCTGCACCAGCCCGGGCTTGGGCTTGCGGCAATCACAGCGGTCGGCGGCGGTGTGCGGACACACCCGCACCGCGGCAAACTCGATGCCCTGGGAACGGAGGATGTCCATGAGGAGCTTTTGCAGCGGGCGGAACTCCTCCTCGCGAAAGCTGGGCGTGCCGAGGCCGTCCTGGTTGGTGACCATCACGAAGGTCCAGCCGGCGTCGCGCAGCCGGAGCAGCGCCGGCACGACACCGGGCTCGAGCGCGAACTTGTCAAGGCGGTCGATTTGCTGGTCGAACGGCTCGGCAATGAGCGTGCCGTCTCGGTCGATGAACAGGATTTTATTGGACACGGGCGATGATCTCCAGGGCGGCGTTGTTTTCCTCGGGCGTGCCCATGGTCATGCGCACGCACTGAGCCAAACCGTGGTCGCGGCTGCGGTCGCGCAGCACAACCCCGGCGGCGCGGGTTGCCGTCATGACCCGCGCCGAATCAGTGACGGTCAAAAGCAGAAAATTGCTGTCGCTGGGCCAGACCCGGCGGACCGCGGGCAGAACGGCCAGGGCGGCGGCGAGGCGTTGCCTTTCCGCGACGAGCGCAGCCACGGAAGTCCGGGCGGCGGCCAGGCCGGCGGGGGTCAGGACCGCGAGCGCCGCCTGCAGGACCGGCGTGGGCACGGGATAGGGCGCGATGATTTTTTGCAGCACCGCGATCAGTTCGGGCCGGGCCAGGGTGACGCCACAGCGGGCTCCGGCCAGGCCGAACGCCTTCGAGAGCGTGCGCAGGACGACCAGGTTGGGCTGATCGGCCAGTTCGCGGGCCAGGCTCGGGGTCCCGGCGAATTCCACGTAGGCCTCGTCCACCACGACCACCGCGCGGCCCAGCAAATCGCGGGCGATCCGCAGAATCGTGGCACGGTCGAGCAGGGCGCCGGTGGGGTTGTTCGGCGAGCACAGGAAGACCAATTTGACGTCGGGCGTGGCCGCGGCCAGCACCGCGTCGGCGTCCAGCGCGAAGTTCTTCGCGGCCGTGAGAGGTACGCCGACCACCCGGGCGTGTTGGATCGCGGCGGACACGGCATACATGCCATAGGTCGGCGGTGTGACCAGGATCGCATCCTGCCCGGCGCGGCAGAACGCGCGCAACAGCAGATCAATGCCCTCGTCGGAACCGCGGGTGACCAGGATTTGGTCGGCGGGCACCTCATAATAGTCGGCGAGCCGGGCGAGCAGGTCCGGCGGCTGGGGCTCCGGGTAGCGGTTGAGCAGGGGGCGGCCGGCGGCCGGGGTCTGCGGATTCTCGTTGGCGTCGAGCCAGACCCGTCCGGCCTGGGCCTCCTTGCGCGCCGAGCTGTAGGGTGTGAGGGCCAGGATCTCCGGCCGGATCAGCGAAAGCACGGGATCGGATGAGCTCATGGGGAAAAAGCCGCAAGGCGCACGCGCACGGCGCGCTGGTGGGCGGCGAGGCCCTCGGCCAGCGCCAGCCGCTCCACCACCGGGCCGAGTTTCTGCAAACCGGCGCGGGTGGCCGTCTGCACGGTCATCGAGCGTTGGAAATCGGCGAGGCCAAGGCCGCTGTATCCCCGGGCCCAGCCGTACGTCGGCAGCACGTGATTGGTGCCGCTGGCGTAGTCGCCGAGCGACTCGGGCGTGAGGTCGCCGAGAAAAACCGAACCGGCGGTGCTGATCCCGGTGAGCAGTTCGCGGGGCCGGGCCACCTGGAGGATGAGATGTTCCGGGGCATACTGGTTGGCGAGGGCGACCGCCTCGGCGCGGCTGGCGGCGAGGAAGATCCGGCTGCGGGCCAGGGCGCGGCGCGCGGTGGCGGCGCGCGGCAGTCCGGCCAGCTGGCGTTCCAGCTGCCCGACGACCCGCCGGACAAAGTTGCGGGAGAAGGCGACCAGCATGACCTGCGAATCCGGGCCGTGCTCGGCCTGCGACAGCAGGTCCGCGGCGACAAACCCGGGGTTGGCGCGGTGATCGGCGATGACCAGGACCTCGGAGGGTCCCGCCGGAAGATCGAGGGCGGCGCCGGCGGCATCGCGGGCGACCTGTTGCTTGGCTTCCGTCACGAAGGCGTTGCCCGGGCCGAAAATCTTGTCGCATTTTGGAATGCTCGCGGTGCCGTAGGCGAGTGCGGCGATGGCCTGCGCGCCGCCGACCTTGTAGATCTCGGTGATCCCGCAGAGCCGGGCGGCGTACAGGATCCAAGGATTGACGCCCCCGGTCCGGTCGGGCGGCGTGCAGAGCACGCGCGTGGCGCAACCGGCCAGCTGCGAAGGAACTCCCAGCATCAGGGCTGTGGAGGGAAGGGGCGCGCTCCCGCCGGGGACATAGAGTCCGACCCGGCCGATCGGCCGGGTGGTCTTCTCGCAAACGATGCCCGGCTGCGTTTCGACGCAAAGATCAGCCGGCCGCTGGGCGGCATGAAAGGTGCGGAGGTTGCGGTAGGCGGTCCGCAGCGCGGCCCGGTCGGCCCGGCCCAGGGAAGCTTCGGCGGCGGTGAACTCGGCCGGGCTGACTTGCAGGTTGCGCAGGACAACGCCGTCGAATTTCTGCGTAAGGCGGCGCAACGCCGCATCGCCCTCGCGGCGGACAGCCGTCACGATCGAGCGCACGACGGCCGCCACGCGGGGCTGCGCCTGCTGGGCGGGCCGGCGAAGGGCGGCGGACCTTTGGGCGGCGGAGAGTTTTTTCCAGACGAGAGGTTGCATCGGCGGTGGCGGGCTTCACGAGCCTGCGCGACGGCTGGTCAGAGCATCATTTTCTCAATGGGGAGCACCAGGATGCTGCTGGCTCCGGCTTTTTTGAGCGCCTCCATGGTTTCCCAGAAGACGGCTTCCTGGCAAACGGCATGCAGGGCGACCTTTGAGTCGTCGCCGGCCAGGGGCAGGATGGTGGGATTCTCGGAACCGGGCAGCAGGCGCCTGATCTCGACCAAGGTGGCCTTCGGGGCGTGGAGCATGATGTATTTGGCCTCGGCGGCGCGCTGCACGCCATCGATGCGGCGCAGCAGGATCTCCAGCGCGTGGGTCTTGCCGGCGGAAAGACTTCCCGTGTTGCGGATCAGGACGGCGGTGCTCTTGAACACCGTGTCGACCGCGCGGAGCTTGTTGGCCTCCAGCGTCGAGCCGGTGGCGACCAGGTCGCAGATGGCGTCGGCCAGACCGAGGCGCGGCGCGATCTCCACCGAGCCGCTCAGGTACACGACGTCGGCGGTGATCTTTTGTTCGGTCAGGAACCGGCGGGTCAGCTGCGGATAGGACGTGGCGATGCGCAGACCCTGCAGATCGGCGACGCCGCTGTACGGCCGTTCCTCCGGCAGGGCCAGGGCGAGCCGGCAGCCGCCGAAATCAAGCGGGCGCTCGATCAGGTAGCCGCCGGTGGAGCCGTTCAGCCGGCGCTCGAGCGCGGCCTCCTCCAGGACATTGGTGCCGACGATGCCCAGGTCGCACACGCCGTCCATGACCAGCTGGGGGATGTCGTCATCGCGGACGAAGAGCACATCGACCGGGAAATTGTCCGAGTGGAGCAGCAGGCGTTCCTTGGGCGCCTTGACGCGGATGCCGCAGTTCTTGAGCAGGTCAAGCGAGTCGGTGGAAAGGCGGCCGCTCTTCTGGATGGCAAGGCGGAGGCGTTCTTTGGGTGGTGAGGTCGGCATGGGAGGCGGGAAGCGGGGAGGTGAATCGAAGGGTGGCGGTGCGGTCAAGACGAGGCGGGTCGGGCCGGAACCGGGGCAAAAAGAAACCCCGGCGGATTGTACCTGCCGAGGTTTTGGAAATTGGATCCATCAGCCACGGGCAAGGCACTTCCGGCCTTCCCGCGCAGGGAAGGCTAGCTCACGTGGTGATGATGATGGGAACTGGCCATGGGATCGAGCGAGGATTGATGGCGGCGCCGTTGCGGCTGTGCAATATTTTTCTCTAGCGGTTCGCCGGCCGGCCCGCAAGGTGATGTGTCATAAGCAAAACCATGGGACCGCCCAACCTTCGGCCGTCAGGAAAAGTCTTCGGGGCCGCCGTCCTCGCGGTCGCGGCGACCTATGGGTATTTCCTGATTTTTGCACAGTTCGGCTTCCTCAAGGCGGTGGTCGCGGCGGAGGCGGGCGGTAGGTTTCTCCGGCCGGTCATGGTCGTGATGGGCCTGGCCGGGATCGCCGGCAGCGTCCTGGCGGCCTGGGTCTACGAAGTGCGGCGGAGCCGGCGGTTGCTGGCGGCGGGTTTCGCGACCTGTGCGGTCGCGGTGGTTTCGTCGTTCGCGGCCGGCACTCCGGCCGGATTCTACATCGTGGCCTTCCTCGTGGGGTTGGGCGCGGGCTTCACGACGGTAACCCTGGCGAGCATCCTGCGCCGGGTGCTCGGCGGTGAGCGGTTGGGTCTGGCCATCGGGTTGGGCACCGGGGCGGCGTACGGACTCTGCAATTTGCCCGGAGTCTTCACCGCCGGGGCGGCGGTGCAGGCTGGGTGGGCGCTGCTGGCGGCCGGCGCCGGCTTGACGGGAACCCTGGGACTGGCGCCGGGAGCGTCGCCCCCGGTGCCACCGGGCGCCGGCTACGCCAGGATTGGCGTCACCGCCTGGGTCGCGGTGCTGCTGGCCCTGGTCTTTCTCGACTCGGCGGCGTTCTATATCATCCAGCACACGCCGGCGCTCTTGGCGGACTCCTGGCAGGGCGCCGGCCGACTGCTGGCCAACGCGGCGATGCATTTCGTGGCCGCGATCGCGGCGGGCTGGCTCCTGGACCGGGGTTGGGTCGGCGGGCTGACGGCGCTGGGGGCCCTGCTGCTGTTGCTCGCGTGCGGGCTGGTTGCGAGTGGCCACCCCATCGTGGCCGGAACGGTCCTGCTCTACACCGCCGGAGTCTCGATCTATTCGACCGTCCTTGTCTATTATCCGGCGTACGGCTCGCGGCCGTGGCTCGCGGCGCTGGTCTATGCCGTGGCCGGTTGGGGCGGTTCGGCCCTCGGGATCGGCCTGGCCCAGTCGCGGTCGGCGCTGCCGCCTGCAATTGTCGTCGGCGCAGCGGCGGTGATCGGGGCGGGCTTGCTGGTTCCGCGCTGGTGCAGGCGACACCTGGGCTGAGCGAAGACGCGGTCTTGTCTTTGGCCGTTTTATCGCCAGACCGAACGCGAAAATATCCCCGACCCGCCGTATTTCCCGCATTGAACATCCCACCCGGTTTCCTTCGCCTCGTGCTTCGCCGTCTCCTCGCCCGCCGTCACGGGGGCATCCTGCTGTTTTTCGGCGTTTTTGTGGCGATTTCCATGCTGACGCGCCTCGCCTTGCTGGCGCAGGCCGCGGCCGATGTCACGCGCACGCTCAGTCTGCTGGCTGTTTTCCTCTGGGGCCTCGTCTACGACCTGGGCGCGGCGGCGTTTGCATCACTCGCCCTGACGCTGGTCGTCACCCTGCTGCCGGCGGGCTGGTTTCAGCGCCGTTGGCAGCAGGGGCTGGCGCTGGGCTTCGGGTTCGTCGTCATCTTCCTGCTGCTGTTCGATCTGGTTGCCGAGTGGACGTTCTGGGATGAGTTCGGCGTTCGTTTCAACTTCATCGCGGTCGACTACCTCGTGTACACCACCGAGGTCATCGGAAACATTCGCGAGTCGTACAATATTCCGCTGATCTTGGCCGGGGTCGCGGGCCTCGCGGCGGTCCTGTTTTGGGCCGTAGTGCGCAGCGGCCTGCCGGCGCTCTGGTTTGCGGCGGCGCCGGAGCCGTTTGGGCGGCGGCTGCGCGCCGGCGCCGGGTGGCTGCTGGTGCCACTGGGGTTTGGCCTGGCGTTGCACTCCGAGTGGCTGCCCAATTTCTACAACAACTACAACCGCGAGCTGGCCAAGAACGGCCTGTGGTCGCTCTTCGCGGCGTTCCAGAACAACGAGCTGGCCTACGAGCAGTTCTACCTCACGCGCCCGCTTGACGAGGCGTTCCAGGTGGTGCGCCGGGAGCTCGCCCGCGACCAGTCGGTCACGCTGGCGGCGGGACCGCAGGACACGCTGCGGCTGGTGCGCAACCCCGGCCCCGAGCTGCGCCCGAACGTCATCCAGATCACGGTCGAAAGCCTGAGCGCGGATTTCCTCAGCATCTTCAACCGCGCCTCCCACCTGACGCCGAACCTGGAAGAGATCGCCAGCCGCAGCCTGGTGTTCGACAACTTCTACGCCACCGGCACCCGCACCGACCGCGGCATGGAGGCACTCACGCTGGCGGTGCCGCCGACGCCGGGCCGCTCGATCGTCAAGCGGCCGCACAACGAGAACATGTTCACCCTCGGCTCCGTCTTCCGGACCAAAGGCTACGACACCGCGTTCATCTACGGCGGTTTCGGCTATTTCGACAACATGAACTATTTTTTCGGGCACAACGGCTACCGGGTGATCGACCGCAACAGCGTGGCGAAGGAGGACATCACCTTCGCCAATGTCTGGGGCGCCTGCGACGAGGACCTGTTCCGCTGGACGATGCGCGAGGCGGACACCAGCCAGGCGGCCGGCCGGCCGTTTCACTACTTCGTGATGACGACTTCCAATCACCGGCCCTTCACCTATCCCGAGGGCCGCATCGATTTGCCGCCAAAAGTTTCCGGGCGGCCGGGA
>Ga0302322_100004280_pt1 | contig 12371 bp, 10 predicted proteins | sample Fen_T0_2_FD_203757 | JGI IMG/M metagenome (GOLD analysis project Ga0302322, IMG submission 203757) | Peat permafrost microbial communities from Stordalen Mire near Abisko, Sweden - Fen_T0_2 | ecosystem: Environmental > Terrestrial > Soil > Wetlands > Permafrost | place: Sweden: Abisko...
CCTCGGGGCGCGCGCTGGTCGCCACGTCAAAATCGCCTGTGGTTCGTCCCAGTAGCAGATCGCGCACGGAACCGCCCACCAGATACGCCTCGAACCCGCCCTCGAGCAACCGGCGACACACGGAAAGAACGTCGTCGGGGATCTGCTTCGGATCCAACACGCTAGGAATCCCCGCGTTCAGCTTGCAACGCCGCCAGTGCCATTTCAGCCGCGTTCTGCTGGGCTTCCTTCTTCGACTTTCCGCGGGCGCGGCCGTACTCCCTGTCGCCGAGCGAGATCGCCACCTCGAAGGTCTTGTCGTGATCGGGTCCGTGCTCGGCGACGACGGTGTAGCTGGGCGCCGTTTGCAGGCAGGCCTGCGAAACTTCCTGCAGGCGCGACTTGAAATCGCGCGCGGTGCTGGCCGGTGTGTCGGCCAAGGCGGGTTGAAACAGTCTCTCCACGACTTGCATGGCCGCAGCAAAGCCTCCGTCGAGATAGACCGCGCCCAGGAGCGCTTCCAGTGCATTGGACAGCAGCGACCGTTTCTGCCGCCCACCAGCCTGCTCCTCACCACGGCCAAGGAAAATCCACTGGCCGAGCAAGAGGTCGTCCGAGACGCGCGCCAGGCCCGCCTCGTTGACCAGGGCAGACCGCGCTTTCGACAACTCGCCCTCGGGATGTTCGGGATAGCGTCTCATCAGCATGTCGCTGATGGCCAGGGACAGCACCGAGTCACCCAGGAACTCAAGCCGTTCGTTGTCCGAACGATCGGTCTGCAGCGTCTCATTCATCCACGACCTGTGAGTGAGCGCAGTCTCGCACAGGGTGGGATCACGAAAGGAATAGCCGAGCTTGTCCTCGAGCGCGGCATAGGGCGAGAGCCTGTCGGTGGACGTCATACGTTGAGAGTGGGACAATCATAGCCTTCCGAGATGGTGCGAGCCACTTTCACCAATACGCGGCTCTTTCTGCGCGCTCTGACCATCCTTGTCCTGTTCATTCAGCAAGGATTGCACTGGCTGTTGGGTTGGTTGTGGCTGGTCGTCACTCTTTCGGGACGCAAGCGCCGTCAGGCCTGGTTTGGCCGTTGCGTGCTCAATCTGTTTCGCAGGCTGGGCGCCACCTTCATCAAGGTCGGCCAGATCATGAGCACGCGCCCGGATCTACTTCCCGAACACATCACCCACGCGCTTGAGCACCTGCAGGATGACGTGGGACCTTTCCCCTTTGCCCACGTGGTGCGCACCATCGAGGAGGATCTGCACCGCCCCTTGCGCGAGATTTTCGCCGAATTCTCCCCGGTTCCCCTGGCCTCGGCGTCGGTCGCGCAGGTGCACAAGGCGCGCCTGCCCGACGGCCGCGTGGTGGCGGTCAAGGTGCGACGTCCCAACCTGGTCGAGCTTTGCACCTTCGACCTCGCGGTCATGCGTACGGTCGCGCATTGGCTGGGCAAGCTGCCTCCCCTGGTCCCGGTGCAACCCGAGTCTGCGGTCGAGGAATTCGGACGCGCGGTGTTCGCCCAACTCGACTTCTGCATCGAGGCGCGCAACAACCAGCGCTTTCGCGAGAACTTCCGCGACGAGAAGGAGGTGGTCTTTCCCGAGGTACTGACCGAGCTGTCCAGCGAGCGCATCCTGTGCATGTCATTCATCGAAGGGACCAAGATCTTGGGCGTAGGCCACACGCGATCGGATCCGAAGCGCATCGCCCGTCTGGGCATGCACGCGCTCATGAAGATGATCTTCGAGGACGGTTTCGTGCATGCAGACCTGCACCCGGGGAACATCTTCATCACCACGGACGATCGGGTGGCGCTGCTCGATTTGGGTCTGGTCGGGGAGCTCGACCCGCCTCACCGCGCGGCGCTGGCGCGTTTCTTTGCCGCCTGGGCCCAGCGGGACGGCGGCACGATGGCCAAGCAGATGTACTCGCTGTCCACCAGCCACGCAGACGACCAGACCACCTACGAGGCGTTTCGCGTTTCAGTCATCGAGTTTGTGGCCCGCTACTGGGGCCACCGTCTCGCCGATGTCCAGGTGGGCAAGGTGCTGATCGACATGCTGGGCATCCTGCGGCGCCACCGCATCCGCATGACCCCGGCGTTCACCATCGTGAACATCGCCATCGCGGTCACCGAGGGCATCGGCAAGCAACTCGATCCCGATCTCGATCTGATGGCCGAGGCCATCCCATTCTTCATGTCACACCCCTCCCTGTCCGCCCCCGCGTCGGATGGCTAGCGACTCCGTCCACCGGGACGCCCGTGCGGCAGCGGGGCAGTGGCGCTGGCGCCGTCCTCGGGCCATGGGTGGCGTGGGTAGCGGCGGCACAGCTCGCGCCGAATTGCGGGGTAGTGCTGGCGCCAGAAGTTGGCCAGGTCGCTGGTAACCTGCACCGCACGGTGGTTGGGCGCCAGCAGGTGCAAGGTCAGCGGCACCCGCCCCCTGCAGATGCTCGGCCCGGCAGGCATGCCGAAGAAATCTTGCAGACGCGACTCGATCCAAGGCGGCTTGCCCGACTCGTAGTGTACGGGAACCATGCGGCCGCCGGCTAGGCGTGTCCGCTCGGGAACCTCCTCGCGCAGCAGCCGGGCCACCGGCGCCGGCAAGCTGGCCAGCCAGCGATCCTCGATCGGGCTGACCTGCAGTTCGGCCCAGCTGGTTATGCCATCGCAAGCCGCCACCACCATGACTTGCCACTGCTTGGCGTCCAGCGCGGGAACGCCCGCCTCAGGAAAGGCCAGGCGCAAGACCTCCAGCTTGGCTTGCAAGGCCGCCGGTGCTTCCCCGCGCTCTGGTCCGCGCTGCCCGAGGGTGGCCTCGGCAAGCAGACGACTCGCCTCGGCCGAGGGTAGCGCAGGCTGGCGCGATTCTTCCAGCACGATCGCGCCGCACAGCAGTCGACTCCACCGCTCCACGCGCTGGCGGTCCGCGTTCCACTCGATCTCATCACGCTCCGCCAGTTCCCCCGGCGCGATGTCGAGCAGCCACTCGGGACGGATGCCCACCGCCAGACGCACGCGCACGGCCCGGCCGCCCCGACGGGCCACTGCGCCGGTGCGCTCCTCGACGTCCACCGCGCAGAGCAGGTCATCGGGTGGCTGCGCCCCGACGTCAGCCACGCCGCCGGAAGCCAGCAGCGCCTGGTTGCTGCCCGGGCTGCGTCGGCGCATCACCCGGTCAGGGAAGGCCGCCAAGGTGGCCATGGCCAACGCCTCGTCGATGGCATCAGCCTGGGCGGGCTCCCCACGCGACTGCGTCGGCCGCCCGGCCGACCCATCCCGCCGCAAGGCCGCAGCGAGCTGCCGCCGCGCCATCTCAGCTGTGTCAACCGCGCGCGCATCCACACCCAGGCCACGCAACCGCTCCCGAGCAAAGCGCACGGCTCGCGCTTGCTGGAAGCGATCCAGCCTTTCGAGAAGGTCGGCCCCTTCCGGCGCGCCCGCGCGTTCGCCCTGCCCCGCGAACCGCGTTCGCGCCGTGTCGCTGATGTCTCCCTCCGCAACCAGGGCGGCCAGCGCCGCTGCGTCCTGGCCCACGCCTCGCCGCTCGCCCTCGACGATCAGCCGGGCCAGCCGGGGATGAACCGGGAAACGAAGCATCTGCTGGCCGGTATCGGTCAGCCTGCCCCGACCATCCAGGGCGCCTAGCCGCCGGAGCAGATCGTGCGCGGCTTGCAGCGCCGGTGCTGCAGGCGGTTCGAACCACGCGAAGCTCTCGCCTTCGCCCACGCCCAGCGCCGCCAGGGTCAAGAGCGCCTCGCCCAGATCGAGCCGCGCGATCTCGGGGACCTCGTGTGGCCGGCGCGAATCGAAATCGTGCTGCGTGTACAGGCGCAACGTCCGCCCGGGTTGCGTGCGGCCCGCTCGGCCGGCACGCTGAATAGCCGAGGCCTGGCTGATCTTGCCCACCGCCAGCACCGGCAGACCGCTCCACGGCGAATGCGATGCGATGCGGGCCAGCCCCGAATCGATCACCGCGACCACGCCGTCGATGGTGACCGAGGTCTCGGCGACGTTGGTGGAAAGAATCACCTTGCGGCGAGGGGCAGGCTCCACCGCCCGTCGCTGTTCGGCAGCCGGCAGATCACCGTGCAACGGCAAGAGCAAGAGATCGCGGGCCTCGGCCAGCGCCGCCAGCTTCTCGGCGGCGCGCCGGATCTCGGCGGCGCCGGGCAGGAAGACCAACACGTCGCCCTCGAGTCCCTCCTGGCACAGCCGACGCACGGCGCTCGCGACTTGATCGGCCAGCGGTCGCGCGTCGGGCTGGAGCAGATGCTCTAGCGAAATGTCGAACAGTCGGCCCTCGCTGCGCACCAGCGGGCAATCGCCCAAGAACTCGCACACCGGCGTTGCGTCCAGGGTCGCCGACATGGCCAGCAGGCCCAGGTCAGGCCGCTCCGTGAGTTGCAGGCGCCGCAACAAAGCCAACGCCAAATCACTGGCCAGATGGCGCTCGTGGAACTCGTCGAGGATCACCACCTCCACCCCAGGCAGCGTCGGCTCGTTCAACAGTCGCCGCAGCAGGATCCCCTCGGTGACGAAGCGGATGCGTGTGTGTGGGCCGGCCTCCTCCGCAAAGCGCACGGTGTAGCCCACCGTATCGCCGATGCGCTCGCCACGTTCGCCGGCCACGCGCTCGGCCGCCAGGCGCGCCGGCAGACGGCGGGGTTGCAGCACGACGATCTCTCCCCGCTGGCCAAAACCCGCGTCGAGCAGGGCGGGGGGAACTCGGGTGGTCTTTCCCGCGCCCGGCGGCGCCTCAATCACGACAGCGCCGCGCGCGCGCAGCGACGCCACGATCCCCGGCAAGAGCGGGTCGATGGGCAGGGCGGCAGGCGCGGGCCGACCCATCAGGGAAAGATCTGCGCTCCCTGCCCTCGCTTCAGGTCGAAATCAAACTGCCCGCTCAGCCAGCCCCCGATGTCGGGGTTGGGCGGCGGCTGGAGCTGCTCTTGCGCCACCACCACCTTTTCATCCTGCAGGGTCAGGTAGAACGCCGTGGCGTTCAACCGTTGGTCGAGTTCGATCTTGAACGCAGGGTCGACCGCTGTGCGCAAGGTAGGATCCACCTGCTCATTTTGCGCGGCAGAGCCGAAGTCCGTGAATTCGACCCACGACTGCCAAGCCCCATTGTCCACCATCTGCACGACACCATCGACCGGAAACGCATCATCGGCGGTCGCTGCCACGGGGCGGGTACAGGTCATGAGCGGATTCAGCGTCGAATGGATGATGCCGCCCACCACGGAAATGCGGACACGGCCAGGCCCGGTGGGAGAGGCGCGGAAACAGTAGCGATCGTCGTAGTCGTGCTGGTTGGGCTGGCCTGCAATCTCGCGACCTCGCACGCAGCGAGCCACTTCATACGAATTCACTACATCGAAAAACAGGGCGTCGTTGTTCTCGATCTGCTTGCCCGAGCGCTGCAGGCGAATGGTGATCCGATTCATGCGGGGCTCCGACCCGCTCAGTGGCGCCGGCGACCCGCTCGGGAACTGGCTGAGCTGGTCGATGGGCTCGCCGGCGAAGAAGCCGGGGTTCAAGCTGTAGTCAGCCGGCGCCGATGGGGTTCCGCAAACACCTGTGCTGTCGCAGTAGTCGCCGGCGGCTGAGCAGTTGAGCACGAATAGCTTGCCGGTGGCTGCTCCCGTGCCCTGACCGACGCTGCACGCCGATACGGTCAGTACCACCAGCACCAGCACAAGGCGTGTGGAAAGGTTGGCCGTCATCCTGTCCTCCTCAGGCGAAAGCGTGTTCCCCGTCGAGCCCCTGTCTCCTCGACTGCCGAGCCATCGCGTACCGCCAATTCGATCTGCCCGCTGCTGCCCGGGTACAGCACCAATCCGCCGGGCGCCACGTCCGAGTAGGTCCGCCCCGCGACCACAGCCAACCGGCGGTCATTCCATTCCATCTCCATCTCCCATGTGCCGGTGGGGGGCTGGCTGCCCTCGAACGAGGTGATGAGATTGCCAAACCGGTCCACGTGGATGACCTCGCCCTGCCCTTCTCCGGCAAGCGGCCCGCTGGTGGGAATGGGCAGCTCGGTCATGCTGGCGAGCGGCGGTCCCGCTCCACTGGCCGGCAACCCACGCGCCAAGCACCCAGCGGCCGGTGCCAGAACGTCGCGGCCATGAAAGGTGGGGCTGACCGGCTCGCGGCGAAACGCCGGATCCTCGATGCGAAAGGCGCGTTTTCGGTTGCGCGCCGCCAAGGTCAGCAATCCATTGTCCGGGCCGATGAAGGTGGATTCCTCGGTTTCCACTATCACGTCTGCGCGAGGGCCGCCCACCCCCGGGTCAACCACCGCCACGTGGATCGAGCCGGCTGGGAAGAAAGGCGCCGCCTGGGCCAGTATCAGAGCCCCCTCCACCACATCGCGGGCAGCGATCTCGTGCGTGATATCGACGAGGACGGTGCCGGGAGCCATGGACAGGATCACGCCCTTCATGGCGGCCGCGTAGACGTCGGCCGACCCAAAGTCGGTGGTGAGGGTGACGATGGCCATGGCCCGCACTCAGTATCCTACCACTCGAAGTTCCTGTAGGCGCGCCCAGCAGGTCGCCCCACCAGTAGGTCACTCCAACCGACGGTCTGCGCCTCTGGTAAAGTCCTGCGACCATCTTGCCGATACTTTGAAGCTACGGACCGATTCGGGTCGAGGATCAAAATCATCTATACTATCGAGGCCGATTCGTAGTGGGGCTTGTGACATGACCAAATCGGAGCTTGCCGAGCGCCTGTCGCAGGCACAGAAGCTGCCCAAGGGCCGTGCCGGGCTGCTGCTCGACACGATATTCGATTGTCTGCTCCAGGCGCTGAGCCGGGACGAGCGCATCGAAATCCGAGGGTTCGGCAGTTTCGAAACCCGGCACTACCGGGCCCGCAAGGGACGTAATCCGCGGACCGGCGCGTCCGTGCAGGTAAAGCCGAAGCGCCTGCCCTTCTTTAAGGTTGGCAAGGAACTGCGTGATCGGATCGGCGACGGCCTGCGCGCCACCCGCGAGTTGCCAGCCGCGGCCCCTGCAGCGCCCACCGCCCCGCTGGTCGCGACTTCTGCAAATAAATCCTAGTAACTCGCCTGCACCCGTCCCTTGAGTTTGATCGTCAGTTCGCCTGTGGGCACAGGTCCGCTCTCCTCGACCACCTGACCTGACAGGATGAGGTCAAACGGCGTGTTGAAGTCCGTGAGATAGGTTGAAAGCGCAACCTGCGCCTCGGCGGCGAGAGTGACCTGACTGTCGTCCGACTGCCACGGGATGCTGGCCAAGAACATCGCGCCGGCGGCGTGAGCTGAGACGACGCCTCGGGGGGCGACGTAGAGACCGACTGCGCGCAAGGGCAAGGGGTCAATCCCAGCGTCAGCCTTGGAAACCCTGATCTCGAGTGGGTCGATGGTCGCCTGCGCGAGAACCCAATGACGCTCGTCCTGCAGCGCCGGGACGTTCCTCAGATCGATCTCATTGGTGTCGTCGTAGTCAAAGGCCAAGGCGCACCTGTCGTGGTCGTCGCAGCTTAGCGGGTACTCTTGGCAGTCCACCACGGGATCGATTATGGGAGACAGCTGGCAACAGTCAGCTACCAGCGCGGCCGGGCCGCGACAGACCACCTGCGGCACGCCGGTTGGAGGAGGCTGCCACCAGCGCGAATCGGTCGTGCTGATCCCGAAGGGTGCGGGAGTCAAATCGAAACTCAGCGCTCCGCCGCCCACCTGGTCGAACAGACTGCATCCGCCTGCCGCTGGGACGGCGGCGGCAAGCCACGCAACCCAGAGAGGCCCGACAGTGCCGCGCATGGGGCACAGCCTATCCTATGATGAGGTCCTTGAGAACCTCTCGGGGATCACATTTTCCGTACCCTAGACCTTCTGTTCGTCGCGCAGCTCGAGGTTCATGGAGCCGAACCGGTCGACCCGGGACGCGTCCTCGCCGCTGGTTTGGCGGGCGCGGCAGGCGACGCGCTGGGGCTGGGCACAGCTCCTGTCGGCCGGGCCGAGGCGAGGAACTGCACAGCCACCACCTTCTCGGGTGGTTTTTCGGCCTTGTCGCTCTTTTCGGTGATGAATTTGATGGCGTGAGGCTGTCCCGCCGGCAGCACCAGCACGCTGTCGTTGCCAAACGGGTAGTCCTCGCGGCCAACGCTCAGTTTGCCTTCCCCCGCCACCATGTAGAGGATCTCCGTCGATCGTCCATGATCGTGTCGCGGCACTTCGGCGCCCAGGGGAAACTCCAGCAGGTTGACGGTCACAGCGACGCTGCCGGTTGCCTTGGTATCAAGCAGAACCTTGACCGTGCCCTTTCCGCCGGCAGCGGGTGCGGCCGCTACTTCGGTTGCTGTCACTGCCACCACGTGACCGTTCCCCTCGGCTGGGACCTTGGCCGAGGACGAGTCGCGAATCACCTCGAAATCGGCCCGTCCTCGCACATCGGTCGGGTCGCGGTACACGCGCTCGGGCCCCGGTGGCGCGAATGCCTGCAAGAAGATCGCCGTGCTCTGGCGGCCCATGTTCTCGATCACATGCGGATATCCAGCGGGCACGAACACCGCCGCGCCTTCGTCCAGCTTGATGGGTGCCACTCCGGTAGGTCCCAGCAGGCGCGCGTGGCCCTTGAGCAAGTAGAGGACCTTGGCGCTGCGGGGGTGACGGTGCATGGCCACGCGGCTGGCCGGGCCGACGTTCAACTGAGTCAACGAGATGCCTTGCACGCGCATGTTGGTCTCGTCGGCCAGCACCTTGACGGTAAAGGGGGCGTCGCGTTTCGGGCCCGCGGTGGCCTTGCCGGACGGAGCAGAGCCGAGCACGCGCTCGGGCACGTCCTCGGCCTTGACCACGAACTGGCTCATCTGCGACTGGAATGAGAACGGCAGCACGACCCTGGCACCTGGTTCGATCCCCTCCACAGTCCAGCCCATGGCTGCCTTTTGCACGCATGCCGATAGCGCGCCAGCCGTAGCCTGTCCGCGCGACAGGAGTTTCGCCGCAGTCACCCGCCCTGCCGGCCCCACCTCCACCTCGATCTCAACCCTGCCGGCGGTATCCAGCCGGTCAGCCAGGGCTCGCTCGAAGCATCGATGCACATCGGCCCCGTGCTTCTGTAGCGCCCGTTCGATGATCTGCGCGGCCCGTTGCGCCTCGTTCGCAGGTGGCGGCGCCGGGCCGGCGACTGCAACACCCGCGAGCATCACTGACGCTGCCACCGCACATCCGACAGTCGTAGCGGCCGTGCGACCCACAACCGTTGATTTCTTGCCTTGCATGAAGGTTCCCCTCGTTTTCGGGCTCTTAGTAGCACGAATGCCCGTGCCTTTCCTTTCCGATGGAAAGGCACAACGCATTATCAACGATCTCGGCCAAGCAGCCGATGATCAGAAGCGGCCATGCGGCCGGCGCACACTATCATTCTAGCAACGCTTTCCTTGAGCGTAGCGCCGGGAGTGTCGGCGAGAACTGAGCTTCTCCGCACCAGCACCGGCGCAGCAGTGCACTGGGTCAACACCGACATCACGATCGGACTCGATGCAAGTGCGCCCAGTCGGATGGTCACGCCCGAGGGTGTGAAGGAGGCCTTGCGGGCCGCGGTCGAGGCGTGGAATGGAGTCGCGGAACTACCAGTGCACTTCCGCGCAGTCAGCACGCCTGGGCCCGCAGTGCGCGTCCGGTTCTGCCGAGGAAAGTGGACGGGGGACTTGGACGACCTGGGCAAGGCGGTGTTCACTGCGGATATCCGCACGGGCGTGGTGACGTCAGCCACGGTGGAGATCAACGAATGCGATCGCCGTTTCCTGGCTCCCGATGAGGCGGAGGACGGTCGTTTCGACCTTCAAGCTGTGCTCACCCACGAACTGGGGCACGTGCTCGGGCTGGCTCATAGCGACGATCCCAGTGCGCTCATGTTTCCTCGAGGAGGAACCGCGGGCGTCCGTACCCCGAAGGCCGATGATCGCGCCGGGATGGCGCTCGTCTACGGCCCGGCCCCGGCAAGCAGCCGGAAGCCGCCACCCGCTGGCCCGGTCCCGACATTGTCGTCGGAGCGCGCGCCGATCGCGCAAGCCGTGCGTACCTCGGACAAGACGCCGCCCGCCGACCCAGCGCCAGCCCTGTCGTCGGAGCGCGCCCCGATCGAGCGAGCCGCGCGCGTCTCGGAAAAGATGCCGCCCACCGAGGTCGTGACCGCCATGCGAGTCGCCGGCAGCGACGGTACGGCCATGGTCGTCTACACCTGCGAGCCCACGCTGCTTCCCCCTGTCTCGCCTGTCGAAGACCCTGAACGGAAACAGCCGATCCAGCCAACCCACGGCAGACGTAGATACACGCACCCGGCAAGCCACGAGCCGAAGTGACTGGGCCTCGTGCCACCAGCCAGAATTTCGGGCACGTTCTGACACGCCCGCTCTTCTGACCGGAAGCACCCGCCGGCCGCGAGAAACTATTCCTTCTTGCCCTCGGCCGACTCGTTGGCGGGCGCGATCTCGGGCGCCGCCGGTGCGGGTTCAGGCTGTGGCGGCACGGCCGCGATATCAGGGGCTGGGCTCGGTTCAACAACCATCGGCTCGTCCCATCCTCCACGCCGGCGCACCGGCCCGGACCAGCCCTGGCCACGCCGCTGGTCCTCGCCGCCGTTCCGGCGCGGACGTTGTTCGCCGCCTGACCCGGGCCCCGGCGCGCGAACCCCGTCGCCGCCAGCCGGATCGCGCGGGCGATCCCCGAATCGCGGGCGTTCTCCGCTTGCTGGGCGATCCCCGAATCGCGGGCGTTCTCCGCTCGGTGGGCGATCTCCGCGCGGCGGCCGATCTCCGAATGGCGGACGATCTCCACGCGGCGGACGGCCACCCATGGACCGGTCACCGGCCGGCCGCTCGCCCGGCGGGCGGGGGCCGCGGCCATCAAATCGCGACTCCCGCGCTGGCCGGCTTGGTTGCTCCCTTCGCGTCGGATCGACTTGCCCCCGATTGCCTCCTCGTCGTTCGTCAGGGGCGCGGGTCAGCATCCACCCGTCGCCTCCCTTGGCCAGATCACCCCTGGGCAAATCGGCGTCACGGCCGAGAGCATTGAACCCACCGCCGCGGCCGCCGAAGCCGCCGGGGCCACGGCCACCGCCAGGGCCACCGCCCGGACCGCCACCCGGGCCACGGCCGCCGCCGGGACCGCCCGGACCCCGCCCACGACCGCCGCCACGGCCATCCCGATCGCGGCCACGCCGATCGTCGCCACGCGGATCCCCATCGCGCCGAGCCTCAGACCGCGGCATCATGTCCACTACGTAGTAGAAGTCGCCTTTCTTTTGGGCGTTGGCAGGTGGGTTGTCGCCCGACAGGACGCGCACCAGCCGCACCCCGCCCGCGCGCTTGCCGACCACTGCGAGCGCCTCCATCAGGCGCGACAGACGATCCCCCTGTATCTGCATCGCGGCTGCCACAGCCTCAGCTTCGGGCCCGGTGCCAAGGTCAGGCGCAGTCGTCTCCGCGGCAGGCTCGGGTGCTGAGTCGCTGGCAGGTTCGCCCCCTGCCTCGGCCTCGGCCGATGCACCGTCCTGCGCCACCGGGGCCTCTTCGGCTTGCGGCTCGGCCGCGGCTTGTTCCGGCGTCTCCACGACGGGTTCCGCCTCAGTCGCTGGCTCGACGGCCGCCGCCGGCTCTGCCGGCCCCTCCTCGGTCTGCGGGTGGGCAGCCCGATAGGCCTGCTGTGCCGCTGTCGCCTGTTGCAAGAGAACCCCGGAGAACTCGGTGATTGTCTTCATGAACGCGTCCTTGGCGTGATGGGGGGCCCCGTCAAGGAAGCCCAAATGAACTGTCTGGCCCTTGGTAGTGGACTTGCTGTCCTAGGTCAATGGGGTCGCATCATGCCTCGACAGCACGCTCGATGCGAGTGCCATCTCTAGACCCAAAGCTGCGCCGCGCTTGATGCGAGCTCTCGTGGCGGGACAAGTGTAGAATTCCGCCATGGGCCAAGGTGGAGCTTGCGGGCTCACGAAGGCGAGCAGGGACCGGAGGTCGAGCGGCTCCGTTTGGTTTGGTGGGCTCGGCGGCTTGGGCGGCCCGGCAGTGCGACTCGCCGGGGTTGCGATCCTGGCGTTCCTGGTGACGTCCGGGTGCGGCCGCTCTGGGCTGGGCCACGCCCGCGCCCGCAAATCAGCCGGAACGACCACAGAAACTGCCACCGAAACCACGTCAGCCACGGACGCCGGCTCTGACACCGTCCCCAGGACAAACGGTGAGGCCGGGGTGAGCCCAGACAGCGCCATGCCCGATGCCGGGATCGCAGGCCAAAGGGGCAGCATTTCCTGGACGCCCATCTTTACGCAGATCTCGGCCGGCGCTGGGCATACCTGTGGCTTGCGGGTCGACGGCACCGCCACCTGTTGGGGATTCAACGACTCCGGAGAGTCCGCTC
>Ga0302322_100004283_pt1 | contig 12369 bp, 12 predicted proteins | sample Fen_T0_2_FD_203757 | JGI IMG/M metagenome (GOLD analysis project Ga0302322, IMG submission 203757) | Peat permafrost microbial communities from Stordalen Mire near Abisko, Sweden - Fen_T0_2 | ecosystem: Environmental > Terrestrial > Soil > Wetlands > Permafrost | place: Sweden: Abisko...
AAATCCAGGTAGTAATCGACGGAAAACGGCCTACGTACTTTCCGTCATACGGCCGATTCGCTCGATCGGAACCCCAATTTCCGTGACGCCGCCGGCTTGCCGGCGCGTTTGTAACGGGCCCTGCCCGAAGGCCTGGCCGAAAATCAGCTCCACGGTGACGCCAAACCGCTCGCCCCGCCGTGGTGCGAGCGCGCCCTCGAAACGTGACCAGCGGCCCCGTCCCGTCAAAGCCCGGCGCCTTGCACCGGCCACATTACCCGCCGCGACGGCCTTGAGATCACGCCACAGAGCGGCCGGCTCGGCATACGTGACCGTCAGGCGATCCACGTCGAGCACGGGCTCGGCGAGCCCGGCTTTCATTGCGAGGTCACCGAGATCGTGCATGTCGAACGCCGCGTGCACGTGAATTCGGTCATCTGCGGCCCCGAACGCGCGGCGAATCTCGGCCAAGGAGTCGGGGCCGAGCGTTGCGAACTGCAGCACACCGCCCGGCGCCAGGACGCGCGCCGCTTCGGCGAACACGGTGTCCGGCCGGCACCACGGCAGCACGAGGTTCGCAAACAGCAAGTCGATGACGTGTGATCGCACCGGCAACCGCTCTGCATCGCCGCCAATCGCAGCGACGCTGCCCGCGTGCGCGCGCGCCTTACGCAACATGGCGGTGCTGGCATCGATCGCGAGCACGCGCGCGCCCGCATAGCGCGCAGCCAACGCGGCTGCGCCGCGGCCCGTGGCGCAGCCCAAGTCCACGAGGACGCGCGGCGCGAAGTTCACGAGGTCGAGCCGCTCGAGCAGGCGTTCGCGGGCGGCATCGTGAATGAAGCAGGCGCTGTCGAAATCGGCGGCGCGATCGAAGGCGCGGCGCGCGGCACGCTTGTCCGGCAATGCCTGTTCGAGGCTGATGCTCACGGCGAACGGCGCGCTGGCAACACGTTAGGCAACGGCCGGCGGCGCTCCGCGCTCGGGATATAGACCGAGCCGCGCGAACAGCCGTTGGTCGGCCGCGGTATCGGGGTTGCCCGTGGTCAGAAGCTTCTCGCCGTAAAAGATGGAGTTCGCGCCGGCGAAGAAGCACAACGCCTGCAGCTCGTCCGTGAAATCGCTGCGACCGGCCGACAGGCGCACGTGCGAACGCGGCATCGTCACGCGCGCGACGGCGATGCTGCGCACGAACTCGAATGGATCGAGCGGCCCCGCCGCGGCGAGCGGCGTGCCGGGCACGGGCACGAGCTCGTTGATCGGCACGCTCTCGGGATGCGGGTTCATGGTCGCGAGCGTATGCAGCAGGCCGGCGCGGTCGGCGCGCGTCTCGCCCATACCCACGATGCCGCCGCAGCACACTTTCACGCCGGCCCCCCGTACTCGCTCGAGCGTCTCCAACCGGTCGGCGTAAGTGCGCGTCGTGATGATCTTGCCGTAGAACTCCGGCGACGAATCGAGGTTGTGGTTGTAGTAGTCGAGGCCTGCGGCGGCGAGGCGCTCGGCCTGGCCTGGCCGCAACAACCCCAGCGTCGCGCAAGTTTCCAGCCCCAAGGCTTTGACCTCTTCAATCATGGTGAGGATCGGCTCGAGCTGCGAATCCTTCGGGCCGCGATACGACGCGCCCATGCAGAAGCGCGTGGCGCCGGCCTCCTTCGCGCGTCGGGCTGCCGCGCGAACCTCGTCGAGCGGCATCAGCTCGTGACGCTCGACGCCTGTGTCGAAGCGGACGCTCTGCGGGCAGTAGGCGCAGTCCTCGGGGCAGGCGCCGGTCTTGATCGACAGCAACGTCGACGTCTGCACCGCGTTCGGATCGAATGTCTGTCGGTGCACCGAGTGCGCGCGGAACAGGAGATCGTTGAACGGCAACTCGTACAGCGCCTCGACCTCCGCGCGCGTCCAGTCGTAGCGTGGCTCGGCCGTGGCGTTCAGGTTCAGCGTTGTTTCTTTCTCGAGTGCGGACATTCGTGTCTGGCTCCCCGCCCGTTGCGGCGTGACGCTGCAGTATCGGAATCGCCCGCTGCGCCTGTCAACCCGGTACGGCGCTTGGAGTTTACGGTGGTGCTCGGCGTACTGTTTCGCGAGAGTTGTCCGTCGTGCGGCGGCATGAGCAACGCCGGTTTTTGCTCCGTGTGCGCCGCGGACCTGCCGCGCACGCGGGATCCTTGTTCGGGTTGCGGCCTTGCGCGCCCCGTCGCGCATTGCCCGCGCAAGATGGCGCCCTGGCAGGTCGACAACGTGGTGGCGCCATTCGCGTACGCGCCGCCACTCGACCTGCACATCCAGCAGATGAAGTACGCAAACGCGCGTTCGCTCGGCAGGGCCTTCGGTCTGTTGCTCGCACCTGCCGTTCGAGACGCTTGCAACAGCGTGGACGCGCTCGTCGCGGTGCCCCTGCATCCCGCGCGGCTGCGCGAGCGCGGTTACAACCAGGCCATCGAAATCGCGCGGCCGCTGTGCCGGGCGCTCGGCGCGCCGATGTTGTTGTGGGGCATCGAGCGGCGCCACGCGAGCCCCTCGCAGACCCGCGGGAACACCGCGCAACGGCGCGCCAGCGTCGCCTCCGCGTTTCGAATCGCACGGAATGTCGCAGGTCTTCGCATCGCGATCATCGACGACGTGATCACGACGGGCGCTACCGTCAACGCGGTGGCCGGCGCGTTGCGCGCCGCGGGTGCTGCGAGCTGCCTCGCCGTTGCTGCAGCGCGGACGCCGGAAGCCGCGCGTCAGCCGCGGAACAGGTAGTCGAGCGCGATGCCGCAGAACACGGCGCCGCCGAGCCACGCGTTGTTCAGGAACGCGCGGAAGCACTGGCCGCCGTCGCGGTCCTTGATCAGATACGTCTGGTACAGGGAGAACGCGGCTGCCGCACCGAGCCCGCCATAGAACCAGACACCGAGCTGCGCGCTGTGGCCCACGAGCACGAGACTCGCCAGCAGCAGCAACTGCAGCCCCGCGATGAACAAGCGATCCAGATCGCCGAACAGGATCGCGGTCGAGCGGATCCCCACCTTCAAGTCGTCGACGCGATCCGTCATCGCGTACTGCGTGTCGTACACGATCACCCAGATCACGGCCGAGAGGAACAATAACCAACCAAGCCGCGGCACGTCGCCGAGCGTGGCGGCGAACGCCATCGGCACGCCCCACGCGAAGGCAACGCCAAGCACGAACTGCGGCGTCGACATGAACCGCTTCGTAAACGGATAGAGCACGGTGACAGCCGCACCGCCTAGCGCCAGCAGCAGGGTGAGCCGGTTCAGCGACAGCACGAGCCCAAGTGCGATCAGCATCAGCGCGAAGAAAAGCAGCAACGCTTCGGCGGGCGTGACTGCGCCCGTCGCGAGTGGCCGATGCGCGGTGCGCGCGACGTGCGGATCGATCTTGCGGTCGGCGAGATCGTTGATGACGCAGCCCGCCGAGCGCACGACGATGGTGCCGACGACGAAGATCAGGAACATTTTTTGATCCGGGTGGCCGGCCGACACAATCCAGAGCGCCCAGAGCGTCGGCCACAGCAGCAGCCAGATGCCGATCGGCTTATCGAGCCGCATCAGGCGAACGTAGCGGTAGTAGTGCTGGAGCAGCAGCGACGCCTGACGGCCCGCACTCACGCGACCGCGAAGGTCGCCTTTGGGCGTGCTGTTCAATTCACGATTACCGGACGAAGGCGCATCGACCGAGGATTCTAGCGGAGAAGCCGGAGTCACACGCGATTCGCGGGCTAGACTTGCGCGTATTCGGCGGCGCCGCGGATCCAGCGGCGTATCAAGGGCGCTACCGCCTGCGGCTGCGTGGCGAGCAGCTGCTCCGAGACCTCGATTACCGTCGGCAACAGATCGGCGTCGCGCAGCAAGTCCGCCACGCGCAACTGCTCGATGCCGGTCTGGCGCGTGCCGAGCACCTCACCGGGACCGCGCAGCTCGAGATCTTTCTGCGCGACTTCGAAGCCGTCGTTCGTCGCCCGCAGCACGTTCAACCGCTCGCGCGCCAGCGGGGACAGCGGCGGCTTGTATAACAGCACGCACGTCGACGCCTGGTGGCCACGCCCCACGCGGCCGCGCAGCTGGTGCAACTGCGCGAGCCCCATGCGCTCGGCGTTCTCCACGACCATCAGCGTAGCGTTCGGCACGTCCACGCCGACCTCGATGACCGTGGTCGCCACGAGCAGATCGAGCGCGCGCGACTTGAACGCGCGCATGACGACGTCCTTCTCTGCCGACTTCATGCGCCCGTGCACGAGACCGATGCGCACCTGAGGCAGCGCGGCGGCCAGCTCGGCCTCGAGCTCCGTCGCAGCCTGTGAGTCGATAAGCTCCGATTCCTCGATCAGCGGGCACACCCAATACGCTTGTTGGCCGGTCGCGCAGTGCACGGCCACTCGCTCGACGAGCTCTGCGCGCCTCTGTTCTGCGAGCACGACGGTTTTGACGGGTTGCCGGCCTGGCGGCAGCTCGCCGATCACGGAGTAATCGAGGTCGGCGTAGGCCGTCATTGCGAGCGTGCGCGGGATCGGCGTCGCGGTCATGATCAGCTGATGCGGCACGCGCTCGCGCTGCGCGCCTTTCTGCTTCAGCTTCAGGCGCTGTTCGACGCCAAACCGATGCTGCTCGTCGACGATCACGAGCGCGAGCTTCGCGAACTCCACGCTCTCCTGGAACAACGCGTGTGTGCCGACCACGACGGCCGCGGTGCCGTCGGCGATCGCGGCCAGCGCGCTGGCGCGGGTGCGCGCCGGTTGCGAACCCAGCAGCGGAATCACGACGACGCCGAGCGGTGTGAGCCAACGGTCGAAACTCGCGAAGTGTTGCTCGGCGAGTAACTCGGTCGGCGCCATGACGGCGGTCTGGAAGCCAGCGGCGGCCGCGATCACGGCCGCCATGGCCGCGACGACGGTCTTGCCGGAGCCGACGTCGCCTTGCAACAGCCGATTCATCGGCACGCTTGCCGCGAGATCGGCAACGACTTCGGCGAACGCGCTTTGCTGCGCGCCCGTCAACGTGAACGGCAATCCAGCGCGAAACTTTGCGAGCTCTGCAACTGCCGCAGGAAACGGATGCGCGCGCTCCGTGCGCGCGACGGCCGCGGACTGGCGAAGCGACAGGCGCTGCGCGATCAACTCCTCGATCGCGATGCGCCGCGAGCACGGATGCCCGCCGGCCAGCAGCAAGTCCGTGGCCGCGTCGCGCGGCGGCGTGTGCAGGTACACGAGCGCGTCGGCCAGCGTTGGCCACGCCTTCCCGGCATGCGGTCGCGTCGCGAGCAGCGGTTCGAGAAAGTCGATCAGGGGCTCCCGCTCGAGCAACGCGAGCGCATGCTCGACGAGCCGACGCAACGTTTGCTGGTGCAATCCTTCGGTCGTCGGATACACCGGCGTCAGGCTTTCGGCGGGCTCCGGTTCCTCCGCGCGCACGATGCGGTGCTCGGGATGCACGAGCTCGAGGCCTGCGGGGCCCGAGCGGACCTCGCCGTAGCAACGTAGGCGCGTACCGCGCGCGAAACCTTGCTGCTGGGAGCGCGTGAAGTGAAAAAACCGCAGCGTGATGGCGCCGGTGCCATCGGCGAGGCGGCACAGCAACGAGCGGCGCCGCCGGATGACGAGCTCGCTCAACTCGATCACGCCTTCGATCAGGGCCGTCTCGCCGACCACGAGGCTGCCGATCGGTTTTAACGTCGTGCGATCCTCATAGCGCTGCGGTAGCAGGCACAAGAGATCGCCGATTCGCCGAACACCCAGCTTCGTCAGGCGCTCGGCCACCTTGGGCCCGACGCCCGCGAGGCTATCGACCGGCCGATCGAACGCGGATTCGGGCTTGACTGCGATTCCGGCGGCCTACAGCACGAGGATGCCGTCGACCTCGACGGCGGCGCCACGCGGCAGGCTCGCCACTCCGATCGCGGCGCGCGCGGGATACGGCTCCTTGCAGTATTCGGCCATGATCTCGTTCACGAGCGGGAAGTGGGCCAGGTCGGTCAGATACACGGTCAGCCGCACCGCGTTCGCGAGCGAGCCACCCGACGCCTCCGCGACGGCCGCAAGGTTGTCGAACACTTGACGAATCTGCGCGCGGATATCGCCTTTCACGAGCTCCATCGTGGCCGGCACCAACGGAATCTGCCCCGAGAGGTAGACGGTGCTGCCGGCGCGAATGGCCTGGCTGTAGGGGCCGATGGCGGCGGGCGCACGTGGAGTGTGTATCGGTTGTTTGGACATGAAGGTCTCGGTTGGATCAGCCGGCGCTGCGGGACACGCGCACGACACCCGGAATCGTGCGAATGCTTCGGACCACCTGCGCCAGCTGCCGGCGGTCGCGCACTTTGACACGGAACGCGAGCGACGAAGAGTCGGCCTCGGTATCGACGCGCACGTGCTCGATATTCGTATGCGTGGCGGAGATACGGCCTGCGACCTCGGCGAGCAGCCCGACGCGATCGAGCGTGCGCACCTGGATCTCGGAGTCGAACTCGCCCTTCACGCCCTTCGTCCAGTTGACCGCAATCCACTTCGAAGGTTGCTTGCGGTACTCGGCCAGGTTTCGGCAGTTGTCCCGATGGATCACGATACCGCGGCCGCTCGACATGAAACCGATGATCTCGTCACCCGGAATCGGGTAGCAGCAGTGCGCGTAGCTGATGACGGCGCCTTCCGTGCCGGCGATCTCCAGAGGCTTGCGCTTCTGGTCATCCGTGGACTGCGACTCATCGCGCTGCTGCGCGAGCAAGCCCGCGACCACGGGCGCCAGACGTTCGCCCAAGCCGAGCTGCTCGAACAGCGCTTCCTCGTTCGGAATGCCCAGCTCCTTGCGTAGCGCCTCGAGCCGTTCGCGCGGCACCTTGCGCAGGCTCATCGAGTACGACATGAGCTCCTGATTCAAAAGCCGGCGGCCGAGGTCCTGCGCCTCGTCTCGCTTCAAGTTCTTGAGGTAGCCGCGGATCGCGTTGCGGGCTTTCGCCGTCGTGACGAAGTTAACCCAGCTCGGATTGGGGCGCGCGCCACGCGCCGTGACGATCTCGACCGTTTCGCCGTTGCGCAGCAGGGTCTTGAGCGGCACGAGACGGCGGTCGATCTTTGCCGCGACGCAGCGGTTACCGATGTCGGTATGCACGGCGTACGCGAAGTCGACGGCTGTCGCGCCGCGCGGCAGCCGCATGATCGCGCCCTTCGGCGTGAATACATAGACCTTGTCCGGGAAGAGATCGGCCTTGACCGTCTCGAGGAACTCTTCTGAGTTGGCCGCGCGCTCCATCTCCATGAGGCCAGCGAGCCATTCGCGCGCACGGTCCTCGGTGCTGTAGGTGAGCCGGTCCGCGGCCTTGTACTGCCAGTGCGCCGCGACGCCGCGCTCGGCGACCTTGTCCATTTCCTCGGTACGGATCTGCACCTCGAGCGGCAAGCCGTTCGGCCCAAACAACGTCGTGTGCAGCGACTGGTAGCCATTCACGCGCGGGATCGAGATGTAGTCCTTGAATCGCCCGGGCATCGGCTTGAAGACCTGGTGCGTGATGCCGAGCGCGCGGTAACAGCTGTCGACATCCGGCACCACCACGCGGACGCCGTATACGTCGACGATGTCCGACAGGTGCGCCTGCTTGCGATGCATCTTCAAATAGATGCTGTACAGGTGCTTCTCTCGAGCCACCACGCGTGCGACCAGCTTGGCCTCGCCGAGCGCTGCCGTGAGCTTGCTCTCGATCTTGCGCAGCAACTGCCGCTGGTTGCCCTTCGCGCGACGCAGCGTGCGTTGCAGCACCTTGTAGCGAAACGGATAGAACGTGCGAAAGCCCAGTTCCTCGAGCTCCGTCTTGAGCGAATACACGCCGAGGCGATTCGCGATCGGCGCGTAGATGTCGAGGGTTTCGCGCGCGATGCGCCGCTGCTTGTCCGGCGCCAGCGCCTGAATCGTGCGCATGTTGTGCGTGCGATCGGCGAGCTTCACGAGGATCACGCGCAGATCCTTTGCCATCGCGAGCAGCATCTTGCGAAAGCTTTCGGCCTGCGCCTCGGCCACGCTGTCGAAATGCAGGTGATCGATCTTGCTGACGCCGTCGACGAGCCGAGCGACATCGTCACCGAACAGCGTTTCGATTTCGGTCAGCGTGCTCGGCGTGTCTTCGATGACGTCGTGCAACAACGCGGCTTTGATCGAGCCGGCGTCGAGATGCAGCCCCGCAAGAATTTCCGCGACGGCTACCGGATGCGTGATGTAGGGATCGCCGTTGCGGCGCTCTTGGCCTTGATGAGCTTTGGAGGCGTATTCGTACGCCTGAGTGATGCTGGGGATGTCCGTGCTCGGCAGGTACGCCTCGAGCTGCGCGACGAGCCGACCAAAGTCATCGGTCCGCCATACCGACGACAATCTGCGTTCGCGGATGGCGGCACCATAGTCCATGGCGTCTGGTCGCTACCGGCGTTGCGGCCGGCCCTCTGTCAATGACCGGTCAATCACCGATCGAAATCGGCCTCGAGCCCAGCAAATCCTCCGGCACCACCGGCGGCACGGCGGCAAGATCGGCCGCCAGCAAGTCCTCTACAGGCTTATCACGTTGCGTGAGGATCTCTTCGTTGACGTGGCCTTCTGCGATCTCTCGCAGCGCCACCACCGTCACTTTGTCGTTCTCCCACTCGACCTGCGCGTGCGAGCCGTTCGCCAGCTGACGCGCGCGTTTGGCGGCCACCAGCACGAGCTGGAACAAATTTGGAATCTTTTCCAAGCAATCTTCGACGGTAATTCTGGCCATGCGAACCGAGGCTCCTCGAGCGTGGACCTGAAAGTCTACTGCATCCCCCCCTGGCAGGGGCAAGCGGCGTGCATCCGTTTCGGGCTTAGCGGCTTGCGACGATGGCCGTGGCAGCCGCCTGCACGGCGGGTGTGTCGGTCCGCGCGTCCTCGCCTGCCCCGGCGATGACGGCGTTCAGGCGGGCCAGCGCTGCGGCGAAGTCGTCATTGACAACGACATAGTCGAATTCCGACCAGTGCGCCATGTCCCCGAGCGCGTCCTTTAGCCTGCGCAAGATCACAGCTTCGGCGTCGGTCTGGCGACCGCGCAGGCGCCGTTCGAGCTCGGCGACGCTTGGCGGCAGGATGAAGATGCTGCGCGACTCCGGTGCTCGCTTGCGCACCTGCCGGGCGCCTTGCCAGTCGATCTCGAGCACCACCGAGTGACCGCCGGCGAGCAGCCCTTCGACGTGCTCGCGCCCGGTGCCATACCAGTTGTCGAATACGCGCGCGTGCTCGAGGAACGCTTCGCGACTCACCATCGCGAGGAATTCGGCTTCGTCCACGAAGAAGTAGTCCCGGCCGTCCACCTCGGAGCTGCGCTTCGGTCGCGTGGTGTACGAGATCGAAAACCGCAGGGTCGGGTCGCGTTCGAGCAGTGCGCGGACGAGCGACGTCTTGCCCGCGCCGGACGGCGCCGCAATGACCCAAAGCTGCCCACGGCGCGCGGCCGCGCCTTCGTCAGCGGGGTTGGCGCGCGACGCCGTCACTCGAGATTCTGCACCTGCTCGCGCATCTGCTCGATCAGCACTTTGAGCTCGACGCCGACACGCGTAAGGGGCTCTTCCTGGACCTTCGACGCGAACGTGTTCGCTTCGCGGTTCAGCTCCTGAATGAGGAAATCGAGGCGCCGACCCATCGGCTCGGGACGCCGCAGGATGTCCGAAACTTCCGTGACGTGGCTCCCGAGGCGATCGATTTCCTCGGCGACGTCGGCGCGTTGCGCGAGCAGCGCGAGCTCCTGCTCGAGCCGTTCCGGATCGGCTTTCACATCGAGCCGCTGCACGCGCTCGCGAAGGCGGTCGCGGTACCGTGCCTGCACGCCGTCGAGCAAAGGCTGAATGCCGTCGATCAGCGCGGTGATGCCCCTGTTGCGCTTGTCGAGCAACTCCGCGATGCGCCGACCCTCGCGGCCGCGCGCATCCTGTAGGGCGGTGACGCTAGCGGACAGGCACTCCTTGATCGGCGTAGCCAGCTCGTCCAAGTTTTGCACCGGCTCCTCGAGCACACCCGGCCAGCGGAGCACGTCCGCGGTGCTCAGGGGCGCTGCATGTGGAAAAGCAGCCTTAACGCGAGCTTCGAGGGTCCGCAACCCCTGCAGCGCGTCGTCTACGAGCGCAGCCGGAGCCACGGCGCGATCGGCCGTCGTCACCTTCAAAGTGCAATCGAGTTTGCCGCGCTTGACGACGTCTCCGACGAGGTCGCGGCATTCCGGCTCGAGCGCTCGCAGATCCTCCGGCATCCGGAAGGAGAGATCGAGGAACCGATGATTCACGCTGCGGATCTCCCACGAAAGGCGCAACGCACCGCGCCGCGCTTCAGCGCTCGCAAATCCCGTCATGCTGTGAGGCATTTGGTTGAGTCCGTGCGTGGTTTAAGCCAATCTGGGCGCCGTTTCGCGCTGCGGGCGAGTGTACAGCAGCTACCTTGCGACCGGCTCCCTGCCGACCGGTTCGAGGCCGGGGCGATGGTTCGGCGCTAGCGATTTCGGTTGAGCGGGGCGAGTAAGTGCTTGTTGATTATGCAAGGTTGAGCCTGGCCGGCAATCGGTCGGAGAACCAGGATCGTGTCGATGTCTTCGCTAACGACAACGCCCTGCTCATGGCGGTGGTCGACGGCATGGGGGGCCACGCGCATGGGGCGCGCGCCGCCGAAGTCACCCTCATCACGCTGAAGGAATGCTTCGCGGAGATGAGCCTACCGGTGTTCGATCCGCAGGGGTTCCTCACACTGGCGCTTGCACGGGCGCACGATCGGGTGGTGAAGCTCGGCGACGGCGTAGCGCTCGATCACAAACCGCGCGCGACGTGCGCGGTCTGCCTCGTTCAGGACGGTGGCGCATTCTGGGCGCACGTGGGCGACAGCCGAATCTATCAATTACGTGGCGGCGCGATGGCCGCGCGCACGCGCGATCATAGTCACGTCGAATTGCTGCTGCGCGAGGGCCTGATTGCGGAAAACGAGATGCGCGGACACCCGATGCGCAACTTCGTCGAGTGCTGTCTCGGCGGCGACGCGCCGTTACCCGACATGAGCGTGACCGCGCGTCGCAAGTTGTCACCTGGCGACGTGCTGCTCGCGTGCACCGATGGGCTGTGGTCCGGTGTCGAGGACGACGAGATAGCGAAACTCTCGGCCGACGGCCGCGAGCCCCTCGAGCGCGTGGTTCGGACACTGGCTGAACGCGCCGTTGCGCGTAATTCCCCTTACAGCGACAACACGAGCTTGACCGCTGTGCGCTGGCTCGGCGCCTGACACCGAACCGCGACGCGCCGCCGAACTGCTAAGCTCGCGGCATCGAACCAACCCCGGAGATTTCTATGCGTCCGAGCGGACGCCGCCCCGACGAATTACGCCGCGTGCAATTCACGCCGCACTTCACCCGCCATGCCGAAGGTTCGGTCCTCGTGGAATTCGGCGACACGCGCGTGCTGTGCACCGCGTCGTTCGAACCGAAAGTGCCGCAGTTCTTGAAGGGCAAAGGGCAAGGCTGGGTTACCGCAGAATACGGCATGCTGCCGCGCGCAACTCATTCGCGATCACCTCGCGAGGCAGCCAAGGGCCAACAGAGCGGCAGGACCCTTGAGATCCAACGCTTGATCGGCCGCAGTCTGCGCGCAGTTGTCGATCGCAGCGCGCTCGGCGAAGGCACGATTACGATCGATTGCGACGTGCTGCAGGCCGACGGCGGCACGCGCACGGCCGCTGTTACGGGCGGCTATGTCGCTCTCGCACTCGCGGTGTCGAATCTCGTGCGTGCAGGCAAGCTCGCTCGCAATCCGATTCACGGCCAGATCGCCGCGCTATCCGTCGGCATCGTCGACGGCGTGGCCGTCGTAGATCTCGACTACGCCGAAGACTCAGAGGCTGAGACCGACATGAACGTCGTCATGAACGACGCGAAGTGCTTTGTCGAAGTTCAGGGCACGGCCGAGGGCCATGCGCTGCAACGCAGCGAGTTAGACGCACTTCTCGATCTCGCGGGCCGGGGCATCGAGCGCCTGCTAGCCGCGCAGGCCGCCGTGCTCGGCAAGTGAGCCTGCCCGCGCGCTGGGTGTTGGCAACTGCCAATCGCGGCAAGACGGCGGAGCTCGCAGCACTGTTTCGCGAATCAGGACTCGCCATCGAACTCGTCGCGCAGACGGAGCTCGGGGTGCAGCCCGCTGCGGAGACCGCATCGACGTTCGTGGAGAACGCGCTGCTAAAGGCGAGACACGCTACGCGTGTGACGGGGCTTCCTGCGATCGCGGACGATTCTGGCTTGGCTGTCGATGCGCTTGGCGGTGCGCCGGGCGTTCTGTCGGCCCGCTACGCGGGACCGGCGGCCGACGATCGCGCGAACGTCGCGAAGCTGCTCACCTCACTCTCGGCGGAAACAGAGAGACGCACCGCG
>Ga0302322_100004284_pt1 | contig 12368 bp, 10 predicted proteins | sample Fen_T0_2_FD_203757 | JGI IMG/M metagenome (GOLD analysis project Ga0302322, IMG submission 203757) | Peat permafrost microbial communities from Stordalen Mire near Abisko, Sweden - Fen_T0_2 | ecosystem: Environmental > Terrestrial > Soil > Wetlands > Permafrost | place: Sweden: Abisko...
CGGACGACGCTGACGGAGCGCTGTGTCGTGTTGAGCATCTGAGGCTCCCCGGTGCTCGTCCTCCTCGACGGTCGCCGGCTCAGGGCTTCGCCAGGACCGTGGCGACCTTGGCGTCGGCGTCGGTCAGGAGCTGGTCGAGGTTCGCGTCCTTCTGGGTGAGCACGGCCTGGACCACCGAGTCCAGGACGGCGTACACGTCCTGGGTGTGGACCGCGGGCTCGGAGACCAGCGGCTGGGTGTAGACGCCGGAGGTGTACGAGGTCATCTGCTTCAGCGGCACGTTGATCTGGGCCGAGATCCAGCCGTTGTAGGTGTCGAGCTGCTCCTTGGTGAACAGCGGCAGGCTCGGGACGCCGACGGGCTGCTTGGCGGCGGCCTGGGTCTGCGCGTCACGCAGCGCGGCCTGCTGGTCGGTGTACTTGGCCTCGTAGTAGAAGTCCATCCACTTGACGGCGGCGGCCTTCTGCGCCGCGGTGGCCTTGGGGCTCACCACGGCGATGGTCCCGCCGCCGAGGACGCCGGCGTCCGGGCCGGAGGCCAGCGGGATCTTGGCGAGGCCGTAGGCCGCGGGGTCGATGTGGTTCTGCTGGACGAGGCTCGTGTAGACGTCCGACCCACCGAGGTACATACCGATCTTGCCGGCGGCGAACGCCTGGTTGATGCCGCTCCAGTCGTAGAGGAAGTTCGCGCCCATCGAGTTGTCGCTCCACCGCATGTCGTGCAGCAGCTGGAGCGCCTGCTTGGTCTGCGGGTTGTTCACGGTGGAGCTCGCGGCGGTGCCGGAACCGGACTGCATCCGGCCGCCGAGCGCGTACGTCAGGGTGGTGAGCATCCAGCCGCCGGTGTTGCTGCGGGTCATCTGCGAGAACCCGGCCTGCCCGGTCTTGTCGGCGATGGTCTTCGCGTCGGCGCGCAGCTCGTCCCAGGTCGTCGGCGGCTTGTCGGGATCGAGGCCCGCCTGGGTGAACAGCGCGCGGTTGATCTGCAGGCCGATCCCGTAGGCGCCCTTGGGCAGGCCGAAGATGTTGCCCTTCGCGTCCTGCATCTGGGAAAGGATCGTGGGGTTGATCGCGTTGCCGTACGGCAGGGCCTTCACCAGGGGCGTGAGATTCGCGAGCTGCCCCTTCTCGATGAGGGCCTTGCCGTCGGTGAACGGCACCTCGAAGACGGTGGGCAGGGTGCCGCCGGCGAGCTGGGCCGCGAACGTGGGCCCGGTCCACTGGTACTCGATCGGCTTGACGGTGATGGTCGGGTTGTTCTGTTGGAAGAGCGCGATCTGCTTGTCGAACGCCTCGAAGGCGGCCTTCTCGCTGCCGGGGATGAGCGAGACGACGCTGATCGTCACCTTGCCGTCACCGGATCCGGACGCCGATCCCGCAGCGCCGCTGGAACCTCCGGAACAGGCCGCCAGTCCGATGGCGGCGAGGCCAGCAACGACGGCCACCCTGGTTCGCTTGATGGTCATGACACTCCTTCGGGTCGCAGACGCGAGCACGGGCGCTGGGCTGCCGTCACCGTAGCTACGCTCGACGAAGGAGTGCAATAAGTCGACGAATGAATGAAAATTGCTTACTGCGGCGCAAGACTTGCGCGCCCTTGCGAGGACAGGACCGAGGTGGACGGCGCCGGGCCGGTGGAGGCCCGCACCACGAGCTCGGGCTCGAACAGCAGCTCCCCGACCTCCACCGAACCACCCTCGATCTGCCGGACCAGCAGGTCGACCGCCGCCCGGCCCATCGCCTCGATGGGCTGGCGCACCGTGGTCAGGGGCGGCTCGGTGCAGTTCATCAGGGCCGAGTCGTCGTAACCGATCACCGACACGTCGGCCGGCACGACGAGCCCCCGCCTGCGCGCGGCGCGGACGGCCCCGAGCGCGAGCGGATCGCTGGCGCAGATCAGCCCCGTCACACCCCGGTCGAGCAGCCGGGCCGCCGCAGCCTGACCACCCTCGAGCGAGAAGATCGCGTGCTCCACGTGATCAGGGTCGAGCCCGACGCCGGAACGCGCGGCAGCGGCCCGCAGACCGGCAAGCTTGCGCCGCGAGGGCACGTGGTCGGCGACCCCCAGCACCGCCCCGATCCGGCGATGCCCCAACGAGACCAGGTGTTTCAACGCCTGCTCGGCGGCCACCGCGTCGTCGCACGACACCCTCGGGAACGCCAGGTCGTCGATGGCCGCGTTGACCAGCACGACGGGCAGACCGAGGTCGGCCAGCCGCCCGTAGTGCGCGTGGGAGGCGTCGGCGAGGGCGTACAGCCCACCGGCGAAGAGCACCCCCGACACCTGCTGGCCCAGTAGCAGGTCGACGTACTGGGCCTCGGTCACCCCGCCCGCGGTGCGGGTGCACAGCACCGGGGTGAAGCCCTGCTGGGCGAGCGCGCCGCCGACCGCGTCGGCGAACGCCGGGAAGATCGGGTTCTGCAGCTCCGGCAGCACCAGGCCGACCAGCCGGGCCCGCTCACCGCGCAGCTGGGTGGGCCGCTCGTAGCCCAGGACGTCGAGCGCGATCAGGACGGCGTCGCGGGTCGCGGCCGATACCCCCGGCTTGCCGTTCAGCACCCGGCTGACGGTCGCCTGGCTGACCCCGACCTTCTGTGCCACCTCGGCGAGTCTGCGACTCATCCGCAAACCGTAACGCAAGCACCGCAAGGGACTTGCGGTGATCTGTCGGCACTGGTTCGAGGGGCACCGATTCACGACGACCGGACCCACCTCCGCCGCGGAACGACATGGTCGGCCGGGTGACCCCGCGGGAACGGGTCGACGAGTCCGTCACTCGTCGTCGCGAGCGAGCCAGACCACCGCCAGCGGCGGCAGGGTGACCGCCGCGGAGATCTCCCGGCCGTGCCACGGGACCGGGTCCGTCGCCACGGGCGCCACAGCGACCCCGCTCCCGCCATACCGCTCGTCGTCGGTGCTGAGGATCTGGGTCCACCGTCCCGGGGCGGGCATGCCGATCCGGTAGCCATGGCGCACGACCGGGGTCAGATTGGCCAGGCACATCACGTCCCGCGCGCCGTCGGCGTGCCGGATGAACGACAGCACGCTGTTCTCGGAGTCGTCCGGATCGATCCAGCTGAATCCAGTCCACTCGAAGTCCTGCCGCCACAGGGCCGGCTCACGCCGGTAGACGGCGTTCAAGTCGTGGACCAGGGACTGCACGCCCTGGTGCTCCGGGAACCCGGCCAGATGCCAGTCGAGGCCGGCCAGGGCGTCCCACTCGTCGTTCTGGGCGAACTCTGCGCCCATGAACAGCAGCGGCCTGCCGGGGTGGGACCACATCAGCCCGTACAGCGCCCGCAGGTTCGCGAACTGCTGCCACCTGTCCCCGGGCATCTTCGCCAGGAGCGAGCCCTTGCCGTGGGAGACCTCGTCGTGGCTGAGCGGGAGGAAGAAGTTCTCGGTGAACGCGTACAGCAGGGCGAAGGTCAGGTCGTGGTGGTGGAAGCGGCGGTGGATCGGGTCCTTGGAGAAGTACTCCAGGGTGTCGTTCATCCACCCCATGTTCCACTTAAACCCGAAACCGAGGCCACCCAGATACGTCGGGCGTGACACCGCGGGCCAGGACGTCGACTCCTCCGCGACGATCATCGCCGACGGATGGAGTCGGTAGACGGTCGCGTTGACCTCCTGGATGAAGGAGATGGCCTCCAGGTTCTCCCGGCCGCCGTGGATGTTGGGGATCCACTCCCCTGCCTTGCGCGAGTAGTCCAGGTAGAGCATCGAGGCGACGGCGTCGACCCGCAGGCCGTCGAGGTGGAACTCTTCGACCCAGAACAAGGCGTTGGCCATCAGGAAGTTGCGCACCTCGTGCCGACCGTAGTTGAACACGAGCGTGCCCCAGTCGGGGTGCGCGCCCAGGCGCGGGTCGTCGTGCTCGTACAGCGCGGTGCCGTCGAACCCGGCCAGCGCCCACTCGTCCCGCGGGAAGTGCCCCGAGACCCAGTCGACCAGGACGCCGATGCCCGCGGCGTGCAGCCGGTCGACGAGGTGGCGGAAGTCGTCCGGGGTGCCGAACCGTGCGGTGGGCGCGTAGTACCCGGTGACCTGGTACCCCCAGGACGGCGTGTACGGGTGCTCCGCGATCGGCAGGAACTCCACGTGGGTGAAGCCCAGCTCGGCGACGTACTGCGGCAGGACGTCGGCGGCCTCGCGGTAGGTCAGCGGCCGCCAGCCGCCTGCACCGTCCCCGACCATGCGCCACGACCCGAGGTGGCACTCGTAGAGGGAGATCGGCTCGCGGTGCAGGTCACCGCCCTCACGCCGGGCCATCCACTCGGCGTCCTGCCACTCGTGCTCGGTGCGCGTGACGATGCTCGCCGTCGCGGGAGGCAGCTCGCAGGCGAACGCGAACGGGTCCGCCCTGAGTGAGAAGCTGCCGTCCTGCCGGGCGACTTCGAACTTGTAGCGCGTGCCCGCCCCGACGCCGGGCACGAACAGCTCCCACACGCCCGAGGTGCCGAGCGAGCGCATCGGGTGCACACGTCCGTCCCAGCCGTTGAAGTCCCCGACGACCCGCACCGACGGCGAGCTCGGCGCCCAGACGGCGAAGGACGTCCCGGTGACGCCCTGGTGGGTGCGCACGTGGGCGCCCAGATGCCGCCACAACTCCTCGTGCCGCCCCTCGGCGAACAGGTGCAGGTCCAGCTCACCCATGGTGGGGACGAACCGGTAGGGATCCTCCACCCCGACGGTGGCACCGTCGGGGTAGGTGGCCTCGAACGCATAGGTAGGGGCGACCGCGGCGGCGGGGCCGGGCAGCACGGCGGCGGGGCCGGGCAGCACGGCGGCGGGGCCGGGCAGCACGGCGGCGAACAGCCCGCCGTGGTGCAACTGGTGCATCGGATGCCGTTCCCCGCCGGTCAGCAGGTCGACCGACACCGCGTCGGGCCGCCAGGCCCTGACCACGAGCCGGTCCTGCCCGGTGGCGTCCGTCGCCCGGTGGACGCCGAGGAGGCTGTGCGGGTCGTGGTGGAATCCGGAGGCCAGGCGCTCGACCTGGTCGGGGTCCGGGGCTGATGTGATCTCGACGGGTGCCTTCATGGTGGCAACCACCCCCTGCGACGATCACCTCAAACTACTCCGCTCCGCGACCGTCGCCACCGCCTGGGATGTGACGTGGACAGCGCTCGACGGCCGGACGCTCGTCGACGCACGTCACCGACGGCTCGACGAGCTCAGGATCCCCCTCATCGTCGCCGCACCTGCCTGATCCTCGCGCAGCAGGACCACCAGGGCTTGGCCGCGGCGAAGGCCGACCCCGACCTGCTGCGGCTCATCGCCGCCCAGGTGAGCGACGCCGACCCCGCCGGTCAGGCGCCTGGTCATCCCGGTGAAGGACACCCCGTGGCTCCCCGAGCAGGGCAGGCTTGATCCCGCGGCCTGGCAGGTCGAGGGGCACGTCCTGCAGCCGGGAGCGCACCGCTTCACTCTCGAACTCAGCGCGTTTGTCGCTACCGGCGGTCCGCTACGTCATCGACGTCCGGCTGAAGGAGTTCGTCGACGAACCCGACCTGCACCGTGCCCTGGAGGTCCTTCGTGTCACAGGCACCGACTGATGGCCGATGCAGGGCGCCTGGTCGTCGCCGCCGACGGATGCCGCGGCCACCTGCGCCGGGTACCCGCGGGCCGTCCGTCGCCTTCACCGCGACCACCCGTGCTCGGGGCGCCCCCTGGCAAGGCGGCCTTCAGCCGACAGCAGGTATCTCAACGTCCAAGGCACCTCTAAGGAACGCTGACGGCAGGTCTTGGCCTGCCGCGGTGAAGTAGGCCGGGTCGAGGTCCCGATCAGCTGAGGAGCTGTCATGAGATCACTGGGTGCACGTCCTGTCCGAGCCGGGCTGGTGTCGGTGGCGTTGATGTCGGTGCTGACCGTCGCTGCGCCCGCCCAGGCGGATTCCGCCGCCCCCACCCCACGGCCGCCCCAGGCCTGCAAGGCTTCGCCGCCCGCGGACGACGACGTCCGACAGCGCGCCGACGAGACCAAGCTGGCGGCGTCGGTGGGACTGACCGTGACACAGCTCGACCGCGGTCTGCGCGCGGCGAAGTCTGCCGTCCTCAGGGGGGACATCGAGGCCGGCATCGAGTCCTTCGCCACCGCGGCCGGAACCAGTCGTGCGGTGGCGCGGCAGGTGCTGACCCCGATCGAACGGTCGGTGCGCGAGGACGGCAAGGCCGCGCCGAAGGCGGCACGGCCGCAGGGGAAGGAGTCAGCACCGCAGGGGAAGGAGTCAGCGCCGCAGGGGAAGCGGTCCGGGACGGAGAAGACGTCGCAGCGGGGTGCACCAGTGTTCGACCGGGCAGCGATCGAGCACTTCGCGGCGCTGCTGGGGGTGTCGTCGCAGGCCGCGCGGCAAGCCATCGGCCGCCTGACCGGGGCGTCCGACGGCCGGGTGGACGCGGCGTCCGCTCTGTTCGCCCAGGTCGCCGCCGATCTGGGGGTGTCGGTGCAGCAGCTCGACACCGCCACCCGCGGGCTGAAGACCTGGCTCGCCGAACGCGACGGGAGCACCGACCCCGGCGGCAAACGGGGTTCCCGATGCGACAAACCGTTGCCGGCGACCGCCGACAGCTGACAATGACGGCATGAAGGTGCTCGTCGCGGACGACGACGCCGCCGTCCGGCGCTCGCTCAACGTCGCACTGTCGCGGGACGGTCACCAGGTGGCCGAGGCCGCCGACGGTGTCGAGACGCTGACCCACGCGCTGGGCGGTGGCTTCGACGTCATCGTTCTGGACGTCGCGATGCCCGAGCCGAACGGCCTGGCGGTGTGCCGGCGGCTGCGCGATGCCGGGGACACCACCGCGATCCTCATGCTCACCGCCCGTGACCTGGTCGAGGACCGGGTCGCGGGTCTGGACGCGGGCGCGGATGACTACCTGGTCAAGCCCTTCGCGCTGGCGGAGTTGCGGGCCCGGATCAGGGCGCTGCTGCGGCGGACCAGTGCCGAGGGGCCGGCCGGTGTGCTGCGGTTCGCCGACGTGAGCCTGGACGCGGTGACCGCACGGGTCGAACGCGGCGGCAGGGACCTGCAGCTGACCCGGACCGAGTACCTGCTGTTGGAGCTGTTCCTGCGCAACCCGGGGCGGGTGCTCAGCGCCTCGACGATCCAGATGGCGGTCTGGGGGTACGACTTCGGCCCGCGGTCGACGAACCTGTGGGTCTACCTGAGCTACCTGCGCCGCAAACTCGAGGCAGGAGGGGAGCCGAGGGTGGTGCAGACCGTCCGAGGTCTCGGCTACGTGCTGCGAGACACGCCGTGACGGGACGCCGGTGAGGAGCCTGCGCGCCCGGCTGGCGCTGGCGTCGGGCGTCACGGTGTTCGTCGTGGTCTGCGCGATCAGCAGCCTGTTGTTCGCGGTGTACAGCCAGAGTGTTCGGACCCAGACCGACGGCGCCCTGGTGCACGCCGCCCAACAGGCGACGTCCGTTGTACTGGCCCTGAAGAAGGCCGCCGCGTTCGCCGACCCGGACAATCCCAAGCGTGCCGTCGCACTCACCTCGTCCGTCGAGGTGGCGGGGGCCCAGTTGCAGATCATCCCGCAACCCGTCGCCAGCGGGACGTCGGGGACGCTGCAGGACATCACCTTGCGGGACGTGGCCGTCGCGGAGGGCGAGGCCGATCCGTACTTCCGAACCACCACCGACCCGACCCCCGTGCGGGTCTACACCACCCACCTGTCCCGCACCTCGGACAACGTCCTGCTGCGGGCCTGGCGCCCGTCGTCCGCCGACGACGCCGACCTGCTGCGGGCGGCGCTGCTGCTGATCACGCTCACCCTGGCCGGGACCGCCCTGGCCGCCGCCGCCGGCCGGCTGGGCGCGGGCAGGGTGCTGGCGCCCATCGCCGCACTCACCGCCGCGGCGGAGCGGGTGACCCGCTCCAAGGACCCCGCCGCCCGGCTGACCGCCGGGCTCGAAGGCCGGCCCGCCCCTGTCCAACGGTCACCGGACGACGAGGTGGGTCGCCTGGCCGCAGCGTTCGACACCATGCTGGGCGAACTGGAGCAGTCGATCGGTGCCCAGCGCCAACTGGTCGCGGATGCCTCGCACGAACTGCGCACCCCGTTGACCAGCATCACCACGAACCTGGACCTCTTGGCCGACGGCGCGGGCGTCGCCGACCCGCAGGCTCCACGGCTGGTGCAGGAGGCCAGGGAGCAGGTGCGCGAACTCGCCGCCCTGGTCGACGACCTCGTCGACCTCGCCCGCATCGGGCGGGTGGAACCGCACCTGGAGGAGGTGCGCCTGGACCTCCTGGTGCAGGCCGTCGTCCGGCGGACCCAAGCGCGGGCGCCCCGCGGCATCACGGTCGAGACTCGCCTTCGAGCATGCCTGGTCACAGCAGACGCCACCGACGCCGAGCGCGCCGTCAGCAACCTGGTGGACAACGCCGTCAAGTGGAGCCCCGACGACGGGCGGGTGCGCGTCACGGTCTCCGACGGCGTCTGCACCGTCGCCGACCAAGGCCCAGGCATCGCCGCCGAGGACCTGCCGCACGTCTTCGAACGCTTCTACCGCTCCCCCGCCGCCCGCAGCCTGCCCGGCTCCGGGCTCGGACTGGCCATCGTCGCGCAGATCGCCGAGAGCCACGGCGGATCGGCCACCGCGCAGTCAGGCGCAGACGGCAGCACCTTCACCCTCAGCTTCCCGGTCCTCCCCGACCCATGAGGAGTCCCAGCTGACGTGGGAGCCGGCCGACGCCTGCTGTCTTCGGTCGACTGCGACGGCAGACGGACGGTGGTGCGGTTGCGCTGCTTCTTCGTTGGCGTGACGCGGAGGATCTGCGGGACTGGGACCCTCCAGACGGACGACCTTCGATCATGCTTCGAGGCCACCGGCGTCGTTCGCGTCCCCGCGCGTTCACCGTCGGCGAAGCGGATGCCATGCGCACCGCCCTGTCGCAGCACGCCGAACGTCAGACCGGGCTACGACCCGCCGATCCCGCCGGCTGGACCGCCCCACCCGTCGTCAACTGGCAGGCCTCGCCCGTCCTGCCGCTGGACTACCCGGCCGAGGGCGAGGTGGTTTCACCCCTGCCCCGACTGCCTCCCCTGGCACCTGGAGGTGGTCACCGATCCTGAGACGGGCCAGACCATGATCCGCGAATGGCACGCCGTCGGCTGCCCGGTCTTCCACGACCCGGACCAGAAGGCGGAGCCGGGCCATGACAAAGTCGGAGCGTCCGTAGACCATGTCCCTGCACCCTGGTCGTGCGCACGCGGGCCTGACGTCGTCCCTACGGTGTGAGGGGTGACCGCCTCCGCGTCCTGCGGGCTGCCCGCCCCGGGGCACCCCTGAAGTCGCGTAGGGCCGCCCAGGCGGCCCTGACCGCGCTTCGGGTCAAGGCCGCACCCAGGCCGTTCGCGGAAGACTCAGACGACCGTGCAGGACCGTCCGGCCAGAGCGAAGCCACCGACAAGGTTCGAGCCGTCGACCGTCGGGTCCGGGATGATTCCCCGGAAGCCGAACGACGCATTAGCCCCGGTGGGGAGGTCGGCGTTGTAGTTCGCGGCTGTCACCACCCAGGCGGTGTTGGGCCCGACCCAGACGCGTCGGCTGATCGTCGCCCCATAGATGCCGGGGACCGCGCGCGAGTGACGCGGGTTCAGGAACGACGCCGTCCACGGATGGAGAGCAGCACCGGTGTTGGTCACGGCGAAGATGGCCAGGTATCCGATCCCGACAGCCCGCGGCCCGTAGGCGATCGGCTGATCATTGGCATCGACGTACCACGCAGCGACATTGATACTCACGGTGCAGCCGGCGGCGGCCTGGGCCGGGCCGGCAGCGGCGACCCCGCCGCCGATCATCCCGGCCAGCAGCATGGCCGTGACCACGAACGGGCGGACCTTCCCGGCAACTCGTATTTTCATGGCGCTCCCCTTCCAACGTGACGATTTCCACCTTGAGACTAGGCAGCGAACCGTCCCTGGAAGGGGCCATCGCCCGATGCCGCCGGCGCCGGGCATCCGACCGCACGCGCCCCGGCGGTTCCGACGAAAAAGATTCAAGACCCCGGCGATCGGCCCTGGGTGCCCATCTGAACGACCCCAGAATCGACGTCCTGCACGAGACGATCAAGGGGCGCATCCACGTCTGGAAGCTCGATGAGGCGTCGCCGGCCCAGGCATCGGCCCGCCACCACACCTACGGGCCTCGGCCCGGGTCGAGGCAGAAGTCGGCCAGCTCGGTCAGCTCCGCGTCCCGGCCCTCCAGCTGCGGTGGGGCGATCTGCTCGACCTGCCGCAGGTACCGCGGCCGCCGACCGTTGGGCACGAACACTCGACGATCAGACCCCACCAGCTCCCAGATCTCCCCGAGGGTGATCCCGTGCTCCGCGCAGTTAGTGCTAGCTCGGTCGGCAGGAAACCCCAACCGCTGCTCGTAGTCCTCCACCGACTGGGGCCGAGGTCCTCGGGCTGCGAACGATGGGTCATGCGAGCCGAGGGCCGTTCTCCGAGCATTCACTGCACGGACTGCCTACCGATCGGTATCGCGGCCGCCCCCCTAAACGGACTCGCGCCAGGTGACGGTCGTCGGCAGCACGAGCTGGCGTGGCTCGGCGGTCCCGTCCTTCATGGCCGTCAACGCCAGGTCGGCGGCGCGCGCGCCCAGTTCCCGCAGGGGCTGGTTGATCGACGTCAGCGGAGGGGCTGAGGTGGCCGCCACGACCGTGTCGTCGAAGCCGACGACGGCGACGTCCTCCGGGACGCTGCGACCGGACGCATTCAGGACCCGCAGGGCGCCGGCGGCCATCAGGTCCGATCCCGAGAACAACCCGTCGATGTCGGGCGTGCGATGGATCAGGTTCGCCATGGCCATCGCCCCGGACTGCATGTGGAAGTCGCCGTGGGCAACGTCGAGTGGCTCCAGGCCCCACTCCACCAACTCGTCGCGGAAGCCGTTGAGGCGCTGCTGGGCCGGCAGGTAGGTCATCGGGCCGGTGATGGTCACCAGCCGTCGCCTCCCGGCCTCCAGCAGGGTGCGGGCGGCGAGCCGTCCCCCGCCGTAGTGATCGGCGTCCACCCAGAACCGGCTCTCGTCCAGTTCCAGGGTGGGCCGCCCGACGTACACCACCGGGCCGGGAACGTCGCCGAGCGCCTTGAAGAGCATCTCGGACTCGTGCAGGAGGATCACCACGGCCGCGTCGACATGGCCGCCGCACAGGTAGTGCAGGAGCGGTCCGGGGTCGCGGCCGTCGTCCATCAGCAGGACCGGTTGCAGGTGCGCCGCGGACACCACGGACAGCGCTCCCTGCAAGGGGGCCCCGACGAAGGGGCCCCGGAAGCTCTCCAGCTCGCTGGACGGCACGATGAGGGCGACCGAGGTTGCCTCGCCGCGCCCCGCCGGCTTCCCGCTGTTCATCCTCGGCATGGTCTCAGGCGGGCTGTCCGGTCGCTGCGGACGTGCTCCGTCCGGGCCGGAACCGTCCGTCACAGCCGTGCGGCGAGCCGGGCGGGCTGCCTCACCCACCGGTGGGTCTGCCCGCCCTCGTGGCCGTTGTCGGGGTGCACCTCGAGGCTGCGGTCCGGCAACGGCACCTGAGGCCGGTAGGCGTCCAACTCGTCCCGACGGAGGTCGGTCAGTGGCATGTCGTCACTCTTTCCCGCTTTCGTGAGGGGCCAGGAGTCGGTCGTCGGCACCACCGAGCAGGCGCCGGTCGTCCAGCCCGTCGTGCATCGTCTCGCGCACGGGGGTGAGCTCCACGAAGGTGACCTCGTGACGCGCCAGAGACAAGTGCAACACCACCCGGCCGCCCTCGACCGGCAGCCGTCCGTGCTCGACGGCCGGTTGCGCGCAACGGCGCAGCTGGTCCAGCTCTCGCGCGTGCGGGGACATCGGCCGCCCCAGCTCGCGCCACGCGGTGAACGCGTTCCCGTCCGTCTCGCCGACGCGCTCGCGCAGCACGAAGACCGCGGCGGGCGCCTGGGCGCCGGCGACGGGCAGGGACAGCGTGAGCTCGTGCCGATCGCTGCCCCCTGAACTGTGGACAGGCTGCCAGGCGAGCACCGTCAGCCGACCCGAGGTGTCCCGGCAGACGAGGTGGTCGTCGCCGCGGGCCAGGACGGCTGCGCCCATCCTGGCCATGAAGGCGTACAGGTGGTAGGTCGGCTTGGGCACCTGCCGGTGGGTCAGGAGCCCGAACCCGCCGTGGAAGAACGACGTCGGGATGTTCAGCTCCTCGAAGACGTCGCAGAACGTCCAGTACGAGAAGGAGTCGACCAGGTCACCCCCGGCGGCCAGCACCGGCGCGAGGTAGGCGGCGTTGTAGGCCGTGTCGTGAATGGGGTTGTCCGGCCGGTAGGAGGTGTTGAACTCGGTGATGTGCACCGGCAGGTCCGCCAGCGGCGTCCCGGCGAGGTGC
>Ga0302322_100004285_pt1 | contig 12364 bp, 7 predicted proteins | sample Fen_T0_2_FD_203757 | JGI IMG/M metagenome (GOLD analysis project Ga0302322, IMG submission 203757) | Peat permafrost microbial communities from Stordalen Mire near Abisko, Sweden - Fen_T0_2 | ecosystem: Environmental > Terrestrial > Soil > Wetlands > Permafrost | place: Sweden: Abisko...
GCGCCCTGACCGGCGTCGCTCCCGCGGTGCCCGGGCTGCTCGGCCTGCCGCGCGATTACCTGAACGCGCAAATCGGTGCCTGGCAAAACCGCGCGCGCAGTACGCTGGCGCCGGATTGCATGGCACTCATCGCCGCGCGCTTGAGCCCCGCGGACCTGGGCGCGGTCACCGCCTATCTGGCGGCGCAGGCGGTGCCCGAGCACGCGGGTGCCGCGCCAGCTTCGGCCACCCCGGCCAAGCCGCCGCTTGAATGCGGCAGCCTGGCCAGCAGTGGGGTCACGCCATGAGGCGCGTCACCCGGCGCGTGCTGCTAGGGCTGGCCTTGCTCCTCGGGCTGGGCGCTGCCTATCTGTTCAGCCTGAGCTGGCAGGCCGAGCGCGAGGATACCGTGCCCAGTGTCGCGGTCGCCGACCCGGGCGCGCAGGTGGCGCGCGGCCGCTACCTGGCGCTGGCCGGCAACTGCGCGGCCTGCCACATGGCGCGCGGCGGCGCCGCCTACGCCGGCGGGCGGGCGGTCGAGACGCCGTTTGGCAGTGTCTACGCCAGCAATCTGACTCCCGATGCCAAAACCGGCCTGGGCGCCTGGAGCGCGGATGATTTCTGGCGCGCCTTGCATCATGGCAAATCGCGCGACGGCCGCAAGCTCTATCCGGCGTTTCCATATACCAATTACACGCTGGTCAGTCGTGCCGATGCCGATGCGCTGTACGCCTATCTGAAAACCCTTGCCCCGGTGGAACAGGCCAATCGTCCGCACGAACTGCGCTTTCCCTACGACAATGCGCTGCTGCTCGCCGGCTGGCGCGCGCTGTACTTCCGGCCCGGCGAGTTCAAGACCCAGGCGCAGCAAAGCGCGCAGTGGAACCGCGGCGCCTACCTGGTACAGGGGCTGGGGCACTGTAATGCCTGCCACACCAGCCGCGACCCCCTGGGGGGCAGCGACCTGAAGGCCGACCTGGCGGGCGGCCTGATCCCGGTGCTCAACTGGTATGCGCCGGCCCTGACTTCGGACAGCGCCACCGGCCTGGGCGCCTGGAGCAGTGGCGAACTGGCGACGCTGCTCAAGACCGGGGTCTCGCAACGCGGCGCGGTCTACGGGCCGATGGCCGAAGTGGTCTACAAGAGCCTGCAGCATCTGACCGACGACGACGTGCAGGCGATGGCGGTTTATCTGAAGGCGCTGGGGCAGACCGCGTCGGCAGTCGCCGGAGTGCCCGGTCCGCCGCCGGCGCCGCGCGAGGAGGCCCAGCCGGTGCTGGAACTGGGCGAGCGCATCTACAAAAAACAATGTGCCGACTGCCACGGCTCGGACGGCGCGGGCAAGCCACCCGCCTATCCGCCCCTGGCCGGCAATCACACCCTGGTGATGGGGGTGGCGGTCAACCCGATCCGCATGGTGCTCAACGGCGGCTACCCGCCCGGCACCGCCGGCAACCCACGGCCCTATGGCATGCCGCCGTTCCGTCTGACCCTGAGCAACGAGGAAGTGGCGGCCGTGGTCTCGTACATCCGCAACGCCTGGGGCAATCGCGCCGGGCTGGTGTCCTCGGTTGAAGTGGTGCGCTACGCGGCGGTGCCGCTGGAGTAGCCCGCCGCCGGTGCCGGGCGCCGCAAGGCGGCTGGGTGCCGTGGACCAGGAGCCGCCCGGTTTAGCGTCGGGCGAGGCATTGCGCCAGGCGCTCAGGGTCTGTTTGCCGCCTTCGATGGCGCCATGCGCCCGCGCGACGGTGTCGCGGTCGGCCGCGCTGGCGAATACCAAAAAACCATTGAGTTAATTAACCAATTGGTAAAATAAAGAATCCTGCCCGGGTTGTCAAGCAGGGCAGGAGATGCGCTACACAGGCGCCATCGCAAGGCCCGCGCACTGCTCGCGGCTTGACAAATGACCGTTGGTCATTTACGATGCAACGCAACTGACCAATAGTCATTTGCGCGCATCAATCCGTTTCCACTGCTTCCCGCACCCTAAAGCCACTACCCCATGGTAATCCTGCATCGCGCTGTCCAGGCCGAAGACAAAGCCGCCCGCCGCGCCGCCATTCTTGACGCGGCCGAGGCGTTGATCGCCCAGGATTCGGAGAACCTTGCCTCGGTGGCACAGGTGGCCGAGGCAGCGGGGCTGGCCAAGGGCACGGTGTATCTCTACTTCGGCACCAAGGAAGAGATCATCATGGCGGTGCACGAGCGGCACTCCCTGGCCTTGTTCGACCAGGTCGATGCGATGCTGGAGGATGAGAGCATCGAGTTGAGTGTCGAGGAAATCATCGACCACTTTTGCGCCTTCGTGCGCGCCACGCCGATGTTCCTGCAACTGGGCTGCTTCTGCCACCTGACCCTGGAGCGCAATATCGACCAGGAAGTGGTCTACCAGTTCCGCCTGCAGATCTCCACCCGCCTGCAAAAGGCCGGCGCCTTGCTGCAGCAGCGCTTTCCGCAACTGCCCGCGATGGGCGGCCTGCAGTTGCTGCACGACACTTATGCATTCGCGCTCGGATCCTGGCAACTGGCCGAGCCTTCCCACCAGGCGCACGAGATCAACCAGCGCCCTGGCATGGAGTATTTCCGCCGCGAGTTCTACCAGGACTTGCACCGCGGCCTGGTCGCGCTCTGGCGCGGCCATATCCACGCGCCCGCCACCGCGGTGCGCGCGCCCTCTCCCGAACCTACCGATCAGCCGGGGAACACCAAATGAAGCTCGCACCTGCCTGCACCTTGCTCGCCGTCACCCTGATCGCTGCCGCCTGCAGCAAGCCGGCGCCGCCGGTGGAAGACATCCGCCCGGTGCGGGTCACCAAGGTCGCGCCCGTCGACGGCCAGGCGGTCACCGCGTTCGCCGGCGAGATCAAGCCGCGCTATGAAGCGGACATGTCGTTCCGGGTCGGCGGCAAGATACTCACGCGCAATGTCGACCTCGGCTCGCAGGTCAAGAAGGGCCAGGTGCTGGCCCGCCTGGATGCCGAGGATGCCAACCTGAACGCCACGGCGGCGCGCGCGACGCTGACCGCCGCCGAAAGCGACCTGGAATTCGCCAAGGCCGAACTGGCGCGCTATGCAGACCTGCTGGCGAAAAAATTTGTCTCCCAGGGTGTGTACGACGGCAAGCTCAACAGCTACAAGGCAGCCGCCGCAAAGCGCGACTCGGCGCGCGCCCAGGCCAGCGTGTCGGGCAACCAGGCCAATTACACCCAGCTGGTGGCCGACGCCGATGGCGTGGTGACCTCCCTCAATGCCGAGCCCGGCCAGGTGGTGGCGGCCGGCCAGGTGGTGGTGCGGGTGGCGCGCCTGGGCGAGAAGGACGCCGTGATCAGCGTCGCCGAAAACCAGCTCGCCGGGGTCAAGGCCAACCCGGAAGCGAAGATCAACCTGTGGGCCAACCCCGACAAGCTCTACTCCGGCAAGGTGCGCGAGATCGCCGCATCGGCCGACGCGACCACCCGCACCTATACCGTCAAGGTCGCGCTTGAAGATGCCGACGAGGCGCTGCGCTGGGGCATGTCGGCCAATGTCGGCTTCCCGTCCGCCGCCGGCGCCGCCGGCAAGCCGGTGATTCTGGTGCCGCTGACGGCACTGACGCAAATCGACGACAAGGCCGGGGCCCGGCCCGCGGTGTGGGTGGTGGGCGGCGACAGCAAGGTGCAATTGCAGGGCGTGGCGGTGGGCCGGTATGGCGAGAACGGCGTGGTGATCACCGACGGCTTGAAGGGCGGCGAAGTGGTGGTGACCGCCGGGGTGCACATGCTCAAGGCAGGCCAGGCCGTCAAGCCGCAGCTCGAGACGCCGGCCGCCCCGCCCGCCACCGCGACCGCCTTCAAGGGCGCGGCAATGACCGTGCCGGAGAGCGCCGCTCCAGTCACGGCGTCCGACACGCGCGCAACGGCACTGGCCCAGGCTCAATCGCACAGCAAACAAGTCGCCGACTGAGCGGCCCCAATCCATGCCCGCGCGCTGCGCGGGCTTTTTTCGCAATTTGAACTGACCTTGGGTCATCGTCTGCGCCGAGGAAGTGGCCGGGCGGGGGTCAATGCAGGCGCGGCGCAGCCAAACGCGCCGCCAGGATGTCGGAGGGGCAGGAATGCCAGCCGGCGCCGCAACCGATACGAGAGAGCCATCCATGAACATCCCGGAAAAGTCCGCCGCATCGTCCGGCTTCAACCTGTCGGAATGGGCGCTGCGCCACCAGTCCTTCGTGCTCTACCTGATCGTGGTGCTCGGTTTCATCGGCGTCTTCTCCTACACAAAGCTGGGGCAGTCCGAGGATCCGCCGTTTACTTTCAAGGTGATGACGGTGCGTACCGGCTGGCCGGGCGCGACCGCGCGCGAGGTCGAGCAGCAGGTCACCGAGCGGGTCGAGAAAAAGCTCCAGGAACTGCCTGACCTGAACTACGTGCGCAGCTTCTCGCGCCCCGGCGAATCGCTGGTGTTCGTGGCGATCAAGGACTCGATTCCCGCAAGCCGGGTGCCCGAGGTCTACTACCAGGTGCGCAAGAAGATCGGCGACATCCGCGGCTCCCTGCCGCAGGGCATCGTCGGGCCGACCTTCAACGACGAATTCGGCGATACCTACGGCAACATCTACGCGGTGACCGGCGACGGCTTTACCTACGCCGAGATCCGCGAGTATTCGGACAAGATCAAGAAGGAACTGCTGCGCATCCCCGACGTCGCCAAGGTCGAACTGATCGGCGAGCAAGACGAGAAGGTGTTCGTCGAGGTAGCCAACACCAAGGTGGCCAACCTGGGCCTGGACGTAGCCAGCATCGTCAGTGTGCTGCAGCAGCAGAACCTGCTGTCGGCTTCCGGATTTTTCGAGACCGCCAGCGACCGCGTTTACCTGCGCGTTTCGGGTGACTTCGACTCGCTCGACAGCATCCGCAACATCCCGATTCGCGCCAACAACCGCACCTTCCGCTTGGGCGACATCGCCAGCGTGACCCGCGGCTACAGCGACCCGCCGACCTCGCGGCTGCGCTACATGGGCCATGACGCGCTTGGCATCGGCGTGTCGATGCAAAAGGGCGGCGACATCCTCACCCTGGGCGGCAACCTGGACCGCGAACTGGCACGGATAGAAAAGACCCTGCCGGTGGGCCTGGAAATCTCCCGCATCAACGACCAGCCGCGCGCGGTGCGCACCTCGGTGGGCGAGTTCGTGCGCTCGGTGGCCGAGGCGGTGATCATCGTCCTGGCGGTAAGCTTTCTGAGCCTGGGCCTGCGCACCGGGGTGGTGGTGGCGCTGTCGATCCCCCTGGTGCTGGCGATGACCTTCATGTTCATGTACATCTTCGATGTCGGCCTGCACAAGATCTCGCTGGGCGCGCTGATCCTCGCCCTCGGCCTGCTGGTGGACGACGCGATCATCGCGGTGGAGATGATGGCGGTGAAAATGGATCATGGCATGGACCGCTTCAAGGCGGCCAGCTTCGCCTATACCTCCACCGCCTTCCCGATGCTCACCGGCACCCTGGTGACCGCGGCCGGCTTTCTGCCGATCGCCACTGCCAAGTCGGGCACCGGCGAATACACCCTGTCGATCTTCCAGGTGGTGGTGATGTCGCTGCTCATTTCGTGGGTGGCGGCGGTGATCGTGATCCCCTACCTGGGCTACCACCTGTTGCCGGCGGTGCATCACTCGCCCGACGGCACCCGCAAGCAGGGCTGGTTCGTGAGCCTGCCGGTGATCCGCGACATCGCCGCCGCCGGCAAGAGCTTCTCCACGCATTTCCGCGACGTGGTCGAATGGTGTGTCACCTGGCGCAAGACGGTGATCGCGATCACCGTCGGCGCCTTCGCACTGTCGGTGGTCGGCTTCGGCTTCGTGCAGCAGCAGTTCTTTCCCTCCTCGACGCGCCTGGAACTTCTGGTCGATCTCAAGCTCACCGAAGGTGCGTCCTACTGGGCCACCGAAAAGGAAGTGAAAAAGCTCGAGGCCTTCCTGAACCAGGAAAAGCCGCTCTACGACAACTATGTCAGCTATGTGGGCACCGGCAGCTCGCGTTTTTACCTGCCGCTGGACCAACAGCTGCCGGCGGCCAGCTTCGCCCAGTTCGTCATCACCACCAATGACCTGAAGGCGCGCGAGGCCTTGCGCGACAAGCTCGTCAAGGTACTGGCCGGTGACCAGTTCAGCACCCTGCGCGGCCGCGTGCTGCGCCTGGAAAACGGCCCGCCGGTAGGCTACCCGGTGCAGTACCGGGTCAGCGGCGAGGACCTGGTCGGCGTGCGCAAGGCCGCCGAACAGGTGGCGGCGGTGCTCGGCGCCGACAGCGCGCTCTCCAACATCAACTTCGACTGGAACGAGCGCTCCAAGGTGGTCAAGCTCGACATCGACCAGGACAAGGCGCGTGCCCTGAACCTGAGCTCGGCCGACGTTGCCGCCTTCCTTTCTACCTCGGTGAACGGCGCCTCGGTCACCTATCTGCGCGAACGCGACAAGCTGGTCGAGGTGCTGTTTCGCGGCGACGCCAGCGAGCGCGCCCAGCTCTCGCAATTGCAGAACCTGTCGGTGCCCACCCGCGCCGGCAAGAACGTGCCGCTGACCCAGATCGCGCGCATCAGTTACGATTTCGAGGAAGGCATCATCTGGCGCCGCGACCGCCTGCCCACCATCACGGTGCGCGCCGACGTGGCCGCCGCGGGCGTGCAGCCGGCCACCGTGGTCAAGCGGGTCGCCGCGCAAATGGACCAGATCCGCAAGGCCTTGCCGGCCGGCTACCGCATCGAGGTGGGCGGCGCGGTGGAGGAAAGCGCCAAGGGCGGGGCCTCGATAGGCGCCGGCCTGCCGCTGATGGTGCTGGTCATGCTCACCGTGCTGATGATGCAGCTGCAGAGCATCCAGCGCATGATCCTGGTGGTGCTGACCGCGCCGCTCGGCCTGATCGGCGTGACCGCCGCGCTGCTGCTGTTCAACCAGCCGTTCGGCTTTGTCGCCATGCTCGGCTTCATCGCCCTGTCGGGCATGATCATGCGCAACAGCGTGATCCTGATCGACCAGATCGAGCAGGACATCGCCGCCGGCCACCCGCCCTGGGAGGCGATCATCGATTCCACCGTGCGGCGCTTTCGCCCCATCGTACTCACCGCTTTGGCCGCGATCCTGGCGATGATCCCGCTGACCCGCTCGGTGTTCTTCGGCCCGATGGCGGTGGCCATCATGGGTGGGCTCACCGTCGCCACCATGCTGACCTTGCTGTTTTTGCCGGCGGCCTACGCGGCGTGGTTTCGGGTTAAGAAACCAATGGCCGCGGCGTAAATCGTCGGCCTGGTTTCTGGTCAGGAAACCAGTGGCCGCGGCCTGGGTCATCCGCGTGGTTCCGGGCCGGGGCACCAGGGCGCCCGATTGCCGGCTCAGCGGGTGACCGCGAAAGCGGTGGGCGTCTGGCCGCGCCGGCTGCGCTCCACCATGCACAGGTACGCGTTTTCCAGCGCGCGGCACAGGCCCGGAGTGTCGAACACGGCCGCGCTGCCGCGTGCGTCCGCGAGGCGCGCGCGTAGCGCGGCCAGTTCGGCCGGGTGATGGGCCAGACGCAGTGCGGCCGCCTCATATTGCGCCAGGCTGGTGGTGATCAGTTCAGGCAGCCCGGCGGCACTCAGCAGGCTGGCGGCGACCCGGCTGGCGAAGGCAGCGCCGGCGCAGGTGAGCAGCGGCACGCCGGCCCACAGCGCGTCGCTGGCGGTGGTGTGGGCGTTGTAGGGCAAGGTATCGAGGAACAGGTCGGCCAGGGCCAGGCGCCCCAGGTGCTCGGCCAGTTCCGCGGTGCGCGCGGCGAACACCAGGCGGGCCGGATCTACGCCGCGCGCGCGCGCCTCGCGGCGCAGGTTGTCCGCCGCCTGCGCGCCGGGATCGGTGAGCCAGAGCACGCTGCCCGGGGTGGCAAGCAGCAGGCGCATCCAGATCTCGAATACCGGCGGGTTCAGCTTGTAGGCATTATTGAAGCAGCAGAACACCAGCCCTTCGAGCGGCAACCCGACTTCAAGCCGGCCGGGCGCCGCTGCCGGCAGGGTCTTGCGGTCGCGTGGCATCAGGGTGTGGGGCAGGCGCACCACCTGCTCCGCATAAAACCGCTGCGCCTGCGGCGGTATCACCACCGCATCGGCGATCAGGTAGTCCATGTATCCGGTGCCCAAGGTACCGGCATAGCCCAGGTAGGCCGCCTGCACCGGGGCCGGGCGATGGGCGAATATGCCGTGGCGCGGCGGCTCGGTGTAGCCCATCAGGTCGATCGCCAGGTCGATCTGGCGGGAGCCGATCAGGCGCGCGACCTCCAGGTCGTCGAGCGCCGAGGCGTCGATGAAATGCTCGAAGGCGCCCTGGATGCGCGCGCCGAACGCGCCGGCCTCGGGCGGGTTCAGGGCGATCGCGGTCAGCTCAAAACGGCTGTGGTCGTGCAGTTCGAGCAGCTCGGCAAGCAGGTAGGACACGGCGTGCGAGCGCAGGTCGCCCGACACATAGGCCACGCGGATGCGCTGGTGCGCGTAAACCTGGCCGCGCCAGAGCGGCGCCGCCGCCACGTGATGGGCCGCCGCGTGGGTGCGCGCGCACTGCAACTGCGCAGCCGGGCTGTCGGAGACCGCCAGAAACGAGAACGGCATGTCCGCCTGCCGGCCTTGCGCCACGGCCTGGCCGACGGCGGCGCCACTGGCGGCGTAGTCGCTCCAGTCGCATACCTGCAATTGCGCATGCAGGCGATTGCCCATCGCGTAGGGATAGTCGGGCGCGACGCGCAGCAGCTGCGCGTAGTTGTCCGCCGCCTGGACGTGGCGGCGCATTTTCAGCAGCAGGCCGCCGCGGTTGAACAGGCTGAGGCGGTGATCGGGAGCCATCGCCAGGGCCCGGTCATAGCTGGCCAGCGCATCCTCGCTGCGGCCCAGCAGATGCAGCACCGCGGCGTGATCATAGAGATACTCTGCTTGCCGCGGCTCCAGCGCCAGCGCATGTTCGTAGGCGGCCAGCGCGGCGTCGAACTGGCGCTGCTGCAGCAGCAGGTGGCCGCGGTTGGCGTGGGCTTCGGCGTAGTCGGGGCGCAGCGCCAGGGCGCGGTCATAACTGTCCAGGGCTTGCGCCAGATGCCCGGGCAAGGTGCTCAATGCCAGCCCAAGGTTGGCATGGGCCTCGGCAATCTTCGGATTGATGGCGATGGCACGCTCGCAGGCGGCCACCGCCTCGGCCGGCCGATGCAGGGCCAGCAGCACCAGGGCGCGGTTGATGCAGGCCTCGGCCAGATCGGGCCGCGCGACCAGCGCGCGGTCGTAGCTTTGCAGGGCGTCGGCGTGGCGGCCCACGGCCTGCTGGATGCTGCCGGCCTCGAACAGTGCCCCGGCGTGGGCAGGCGCGATGCCGAGCAGGGCTTCGTATTCGGCCAGCGCCTGTTCCTGCCGCCCCAGGCCGCGCAGCAGCCGGCCGCGGCGCAAGCGCGCATCGGCGAGATCGGGTTGCAAGGCGAGGGCGCGGGCGTAGGCCGCCAGGGCCGCTTCGGCGTGGTCCAGTTGTTCCAGCGCCTTGCCGCGGCCATGGTGCGCCGCTGCGCTTGCGGGCGAGCCACGCAGCAGCCGGTCGTAAGCCTGCAGCGCCTCTGCGGGCATTTGCAAGGACTGCAGAGCCAGGGCGCGGCCCTGCAGGGCGCCGGCGCTATCCGCATCGACCGCGAGCACCCGCTCATAGTCGGCCAGGGCTTCGGCGGGGCGTTGCAGGCTCTGCTGCAGCGTGGCGCGGGCCAGCAGCGACTGCAGGTCCGCGGGCGCCAGGACGAGCGCCCGGCTGTAGCTCTCCAGCGCGTCATCCGGGCGTTGCAGGTCGAGCAGGGTTTCGGCCTGGCTGATCCAGGCTTCGGTGTAATCGGGGGCCAGGGCCAGCGCTGCCGCGAGGCCCGCGAGCGCCTCGGAGAGGCGCCCGAGGTCGCGCAAGGCCAGGGCCCGGTTGTAGTGGACCACCGCGTGGGTGCCGTCGACCGCCAGGGCGCGATCGATCAGGGCCAGCGCGCCGGCGGCGTCGCCGGTCTGCGCGGCGATCACCCCGCGCAGGTGCAGGGCGTCGAAATGGGCCGGGTCCTGGTCCAGGATGGCCTGGTAGAGCGCGCCGGCTGCCTGCAGTTGCCCCTGCTGGTGCAGGCTCAGGGCCTGGTCGAACTGGCTGGGCAGGGGCGATGGAGCGGCGGATGCCATGGCGGGCTTGTGATGCGGACAGGGAACGTATTGTGCAACAGGCGCGCGGCCGGCGAACGCCACGGGCCGGCGCGCCCGGCGAACCCCTGCCGGTCTAGGCCGCGCTACGCGGCACCCGCCCGGTGACCGGGTAGATCGGGTCGGTATAGAACTTGGTCGACGGGTGGCCGGGTGCCACCAGGGTGTCGACCAGTGCCTCGTCGGCGGCCGTGAAGGCGTGCTGGAACGAACCCAGGTAGCCACTCCACTGCTCCAGGGTGCGCGGCCCGGCCACCACCGAGGTAACGTTGCGGTTGTTCAGCACCCAGTTGAAGGCAAATTCCCCCGCGCTCATGCCGCGCTGCTGCGCGTGGGCGGCGATGGTCTGCGCCAGGCGCAGCGAATCGTCGCGGAACTCGGTCTGCATCAGTCGCTTGTCCTTGCGGCCGGCGCGGCTGTCGGGGGCCGGCGCCTCGCCCGGCTTGTACTTGGCCGAGAGCACGCCTCGCGCCAGCGGGCTGTAAGGCACCACCGCCAGGCCGTGGTGCAGGCAGCTCGGGATCAGCTCAAGCTCGGGCGTGCGATCCATCGCGTTGTAGCAGGGCTGGCATACCACCGGCGCCGGCACCTCCATCGCCTTGCAGGTGGCGACAAAGGCGGCGATCCGCCAGGCGCGGAAATTGGACAGGCCGATGTAGCGGATCTTGCCGGCGCGGATCAGCTCGCCCAGGGTGCCGACGGTCTCTTCCAGCGGCGTCTCGGCATCGTCGCGATGCATGTAATAGATGTCGAGGTAATCGGTGTTCAGGCGCTGCAGGGACAGGTCGATCGCGCGCATCAGCCAGCGCCGCGAGGTGCCACGGTCGTTCGGGTTGTCGCCGGCCGGGTTGGCCACCTTGCTGGCGAGGATCCAGCGCGTGCGGTCCCCGGCGATCAGCTTGCCGGTGATGCGCTCTGAGGCGCCGCCGGCGTAAGAGTCGGCGGTGTCGATGAAGTTGACCCCCGCTTCGCGGGCCGCCCCAACGATCCGGCCGGCCTCCAGGTCGTCGGTGCGGTCGCCGAACATCATGGTGCCCAGGCAGATAGGGGACACGCGGATGCCGGAGTGGCCGAGTTTTCTGTATTCCATGGGGTATCGCTATCAGGTTGTTGAATTGCCGGCCGTCAGACGCGGGCGGCCGGCGGTATCACATGGCCTTTACTTTACCGGCGTGGCTACCGGCTTGCCTTTTTCCACCACGTAGGTGGCGAGCACCTTGGCCGGCACGCTGCCGATGTTCCTGCCGTCATGCGGCACGCCGGCCGGCACGAAAAACACATCGCCGGCCTTCAGGGTCAGCGGCGGCTTGCCGTCGATTTCCAGCTGCAGGGTGCCTTCGAGTATATAACCCAGTTCCTCACCCGGATGGGTGTGTTTGCCGGCCGCCCCGCCGGGAATGAATTCGGCGCGCGCCACCACCGCGACCCGGTCCGGCGCGGACAGGTCCTGGGTCTGCAGCGCGGTGCGGGTAAAGCCGGGCGCCTGGGCGCCGAGCTGGCCGGTGGCGCACATCAAGCCCAGGCCGGCGACGGCGGCGATGACCGCGGAACAGGCGACAGTTCGGGCGACGATACGTTTTTGCATGTTGTGCTCCTCTTTGTAATGATGCTTTTCATGAACGATTGACGATCACGCCGTTTGGAGGCGGACGTGGGAGCATATTACTGCGGTCGACGAGCTATTTCGATAGCCGTCCTTGCTGCCCTTGCCTCTTTTGCCGCTACTCCGGCTCGACCCCCGCTGCCTTGAGGATTTTCGCCATCTGCGGGGTTTCCGTGCGAATCGTCTCGAGCACCGCCTGCGGGGTGCTGTGCACGGCGGCAATCCCCAGGATGGCGTAGTTCTCCTGCACCTCGGGCATGTTGCTGATCTTGTCCAGGTCGGCGTTGAGGCGGGCGATGATCTCGGGTGGCGTGCCGCGCGGCGCGACCACCGCCCACCAGACCGCGGCGTTGTAGCCCGGCAGGCCTGCCTCCATCATGGTCGGCACCTCCGGCAGTACGGCGGCGCGCTTGGCGCTGGTGACGGCCAGCGGGCGCAGCTTGCCGGCGCGGATCTGCGGCATTGCCGGCACCATGTCGGCGAACACCATGTCAACCTGGCCGGCCACCAGGTCGGTAACCGCCTGGACCGTGCCCTTGTACGGCACGTGGACGATGTTCACCCCGGTCATGGACTTGAACACCT
>Ga0302322_100004286_pt1 | contig 12361 bp, 11 predicted proteins | sample Fen_T0_2_FD_203757 | JGI IMG/M metagenome (GOLD analysis project Ga0302322, IMG submission 203757) | Peat permafrost microbial communities from Stordalen Mire near Abisko, Sweden - Fen_T0_2 | ecosystem: Environmental > Terrestrial > Soil > Wetlands > Permafrost | place: Sweden: Abisko...
CCATCCCAACAGCCGTTTCACCGCACCCTTCACCAATTGCCCAACCCACTCGTTCCGCTACGAGCATCACCACGGCGTGCCCATCTCGGCCATCATCTTCGGTGGTCGCCGGGCCACCCTGGCCCCGCTGGTGTACGAAGCCCTCAACTGGGAACACGGCGTGTACATGGGGGCCAGCATGGCCAGCGAACGAACCGCTGCCCAGGTCGGCGCTGTCGGCGAGGTTCGCCGCGACCCCATGGCCATGCTGCCCTTCTGTGGCTACAACATGGCCGATTACTTCGGGCACTGGCTGGACATGGGCACACGCATCCGCCGTCCGCCCAAGATCTTCCACGTCAACTGGTTCCGCACCGACGAGAAGGGCAAATTCCTGTGGCCAGGTTTCGGTGAGAACCTGCGCATCCTCGAGTGGATCCTGGCCCGCCAGCGCGACGAAGTCGGCGGTCTCGAAACGCCCATCGGCATCGTGCCCAATCCCAAGGACATCGACATGAGTGGCCTCGATCTGCCGGCCGAGACCATGAACCAGCTCCTGGCCATCCATCCCAAGGACTGGCTGGCGGAAATCGACGCCGTGGGACAGTTCTTCGAGACCTTTGGCACCCGCATGCCGGAGGAGCTGTGGCAGCAGAACGAGGCCCTGCGCCGGCGCGTGCTAGCCGCCGCCAAGTAGCACGACGACGACGCCAACAAAAAAGGGGCTCTCACCGTCGGGTGAGGCCCCTTTTCCTTGGGTGCTCCGCGAAGGAGCGCCTTGCCTTGCTACTTCTTCTTGCCCTTCTTGGCCGGGGCGGCCGGGGCGGGCTCTTCGGCCTTCGGGGCTGCGGCCTTGGCGGCTTCCGCGTCGGCCTTCACCTTGGCCAGTTCGGCGGTCGTGGCCGCGAGCTTCGCCTTGGTGGCGTTCAGGTCAGCAACCATGGCAGCTTGAGCCTTGGCCGAGGCCTCGGCCGCGGTCGTCGACTTGGCAAGAGCCTCTTTGCACTCTTTGTCCTCGCAGGCTGTGCTGACGAGGAGCATTCCACCGAGAACCAGAGCCGATAGCGCCTTGAGTGTACGGGTCATTGAGATCTCCTTGCTTGGATGAGTCGGGCGTGCGCCTACGCACACGCCCAAGAGAATTTCGCTGCCTATCTACGTACACAAGTGCCTCGCTGTCAAATGCGCATACGGGTCAGTCACCGCGACGCACGAGAAGGGCCGGCATCCCAGAATTTTCCCAAGCTGCCAGGGCTAGCAAGGCAAGGCCTCTTCGTCTATCCTCCGCCTATGAAAAAGCGCGTCTTCAACTTCGCCGCTGGTCCCGCCACCCTTCCCTACGAGGTGCTTGAAGCCTCGGCTGCCGCCCTCCTGGATTTCCAGGGCAAGGGCTATGGAATTGCAGAATGCAGTCACCGAGGCAAAGAATTCGATGGGGTGCTCGACGAAACCATCGCACGCTGCCGGACCCTCCTTGGGATTCCGGATACCCACGACGTCCTCTTCCTGCAGGGTGGTGCCACCCAGCAGTTCGCGGTCATTCCCATGAATTTCCTGACTGGCCCCGCCGACTACGTGGTCAGCGGTGAGTGGTCGAAGAAAGCCGCGGATGTGGCCAAAGGCATCGGTGGCGACAAGATTCGCGTGATCGCGAGCAGCGAGGCGACGCATTTCGATCGTCTGCCCTCGCCCATCACGTCCGACCCGGCGGCGTCGTACATGCACGTGTGCTCGAACGAAACCGTGCACGGCAACCGCTTCGCCGAATGGCCGACCCACACCACCTTGGTGGTGGACGCCAGCTCGGAGATCATGTCGCGGCCCCACCCCGTCGCCCGCACCGGCATCATCTACGCTGGCGCCCAAAAGAACCTCGGCCCCTCGGGCGTCACCTTGATCATTGTCCGCAAGGATCTCTACGACCGCATCCCCAAGAGCGTGCCCAAGATTCTGAGCTACAAGGCGCACGCCGACGCCAAGAGCTGCCTCAACACGCCGCCGACCTTCGGCATCTATGTTCTGCTCGAGACCTTCCGCTGGATGGAGCGCCAGGGCGGACTTGCCGCCATCGAGAAGCGCAACGGCGAGAAGGCCAAGGCTATCTACGATGCCATCGACGAGTCGGGCGGCTACTACAAGGGCACCGTGTCCGACAAGGCCGCGCGCAGCCACATGAACGTCACCTTCAAGCTGCCCAGCGACGAGCTGACCGACAAGTTCATCAAGGAAGCATCGGCCAAGGACATGGTGGCGCTCAAGGGCTACCGCACCGTGGGTGGCATTCGCGCCTCGATCTACAACGGCATGCCCGTCGAGGGTTGCCAGTTGCTCGCGACGCACATGAAGGAGTTTGCGGCGAAGAACGGCTAGGTACCTAGCGGAAAGAATAACCACAGAGGACACAGAGGACACAGAGATCGGAAAAGGAAGGGTTTCCCGGATCTTGGATCCGAACCTCTTCTCTTTCCTACCTCTGTGTCCTCTGTGGTGAACATCCGGAAGCATTTCCCTCATGTCCCTCGCCCAATTCGCTGACGCGCATTTTGCCTTTCCTGGCAAAGACATCCTGACCGGCGCGTCGCTGCTCATCCGCCCCGGCGATCGCGTGGCCCTGCTCGGCCCGAACGGAACCGGCAAGTCCACCGTCCTCAAATTGCTCGCGGGTGAGCTGAAGGCGGATGCCGGCGACGTGCGCATGCTCGGCCGCGCCAGCGTGGCCTACTTGCAGCAGTCGCAGCAGCTGAGCGGCGACGGGACGGTGCTCGACGCCCTGCTAGAGCCTTTCGCGCATCTCCGCGCGATGCACGACGAGATGGTGCAATTGGAGGCGCGGCTGGGAGCAGGCGATCCGGCGGAGCTCAAGCGTTACGGCGAACTGCAAGAGCGCTACCGCATCGAGGGTGGCTACGACATCGAGAGCCGCGTGCGCGCACTCACCGAGGAGGTTGGCCTGGCCGCCACCGATCTTGGCCGTTCGGTGACCACGCTCTCGGGCGGCGAGCGCGGCCGGCTGGAGCTGGCCAAGGTGTTGGCGCGCCAGCCGGATCTGCTTTTGCTCGACGAGCCGACCAACCACCTTGATCTGGCCGCCATCGAACGGCTCGAAGCCCACCTCAACGATTACCCCGGCGCGTTCTTCGTGGTTTCCCACGACCGCGCCTTCATCCAGCGCACCTGCCGCGAAATCGTCGAGCTGGAAGACGGCGAATTCGTCCGCTACGCCTACCCCTACGACCAGTATGTGGTCGAGCGCGACGCCCGCCTCGAACGTGCCCGCGTCGAGTACGAACGCCAAAAAGAGCATGTGGAGAAGACCGAGAACTTCATCCGCAAGAACCTGGCCGGGCAGAACACCAAACAGGCGCAAAGCCGGCGGCGCATGCTGGAAAAGCTCGAACGCCTGGAGCGGCCCGAGGACAACTGGCAGCTGGCGGGCAAGATCGCTCTGCGCTTCTCCGCGGGCGGCGATCTGGGCGGCAAGGAAATCCTGCGCGCGCCGGGCATCACCGTCGGCTACCCCGGCAACCCTATTTTGAAAGGGGTCACGGTCAACATCTACCGCGGCGATCGCGTGGGCATCGTCGGTCCCAACGGCTGCGGCAAGAGCACGCTGATCAAAACCTTGGTGGGCGAACTGCCACCGCTGGCGGGCACCATCGAACGAGGATCCTCGGTGCGCCTTGGCTACTTCGATCAGAAGCTAAGCTCGCTGTCGGAAGAGCGCACCGCCATCGAGGAAATCCAGGCCGTGCGCGATGATCTGTCGCCCGAGGTCGTGCGCCAGTACCTGGCCAAGTTCCGTTTCTTCGGCGACGATCCCTTCCGCATCGTGCGCGGTTTTTCCGGCGGCGAACGCAGCCGCCTAGCCCTGGCCAAGATGCTGCTGTTCCCGCGCAACGTCCTGGTCATGGACGAACCCACCAACCACCTCGATATTCCAGCGCGCGAAACCCTGGAACACGCCCTCGACGGTTTCGAAGGCACCCTGGTGGTCATCAGCCACGACCGCTACTTTCTTGATCGCATTTGCAAGCGCCTCTACGTCTTCACTGGCGATGGCTTGGAAAGCCACGTGGGCAACTACTCGGACTGGCGCGAGTACCGGCGCAAACAGGCCGCCTTAAGCCCGACGCCCGTCGAGAAAGCACCAGCCCAGCGCCTCACGCAGTCGGCGGCCGAGACCGTGCGAACCGGCAAGAAGGACCGCGAACGGCAGCAGCGCCGGCTGGAACGCCTGGTGGCATCGCTGGAAGAGGAAATCGCCCGGGTGGAAGGCGACCTGGCGGCTTTACGCGTCAAGCTGGGCGAGGATCACGGCGGCGACTGGAAGAAGCTGCACGAACTGGCCGACAAAGAGCGCGACCTCGACGCGCTTTTGGCCAAGCGCATGGCCGACTGGGAGAAGGCGTCCGCCGAGTTGCAGGCCTTCCTATCGGGCGACGTCTCATAAGGCGTGGCTCAGGAACCACCGCTCATGCACGCCTCGCCCTCCACACAGGGTTTACACCCGTAGCGCGCTTCGACCATGCTGGCCTGGAATTGCTGGAGCTTTTGGCAATACGTGCCGGTGATGTGAAGCGTTGGCGGATTCTGCGACGAATCGAGCATCCAAGCGCTGGCTGGGATTGGCTGACCGTCGAAGAACACCACGAACGGCTTCTTGTCGTCGACTGGATAGTCCAGGCGCAACACACACGTGGGGACGGCGGCACCTGCCACGGTCTGCCCAATTGCAATTTGGATTGCCTGCCCATCGCTTGCGACGAAGAAACCGGGGCTGCCCGGCGAAGCCGCGGCACCACCCGCGTGCGCCAGGGCATCGAGACATGCGACATCGCTGGTGTCGTCGGCGGAGCCCGCCCCCACCGTGACCACCATGACCCGCACGCCCAGCGCAACCAGGGCGTTGACCTGGGAGAGTGCGTCCGTACACGCTGCGCCGGAAGCACCGGACGCGCTGGCAAGCATCCCCGCGACGGTGCAATTGGGCGCGCCGTCGGTGACCAGCAGGACGAAGCGATTGTCGACGCCGTCGGCTAGGTTGTCGAAGTAGGCAAGCGCCGCCTGCAGCGACGCCGCGGTCGGCGTGCTGCCGTCCACGGGCCCGGCGGCCGCAATAGCGGCGACGACCGCCTGAGAATTGTTGTCCGACACAGGAACCAGCGGTGGCGATGCACAACAAGCGCCGCCGAGCTCAGCCGCACAGCCCTGCCGGCCCGGCATCTCCTGGTAGCCGAAACGCACAAAGGGCGCGTAATTGCCAACCAGATCCGAAAGCAATCCCGCCACCGCTTGGTAACGCGTGCCGGATCCGGATGCGGTTTCCATGGATCCCGATCGATCGAACAAGATCAGGACGTCGGCCGGATGGGGAATGAACTCTGCGATCGTCTTGCCACACCCCAGGGCGTTGTCAGGGCCGCCGTCGTAGGGAACGACAGCCGCATCCTTCCGCTCCTCGCCTCCGCCCATCTCATCTACCTCGGCACAAGCCACGCCGCCCACCGCCAGGCAAGCCAAGAAGACCCGTCGCAAGTCGCGCGCCACGACGCAAGTGTACCGTTTTTTCCCTCGGATTTTCATCCGCATTTGCGCCCCTTGCTTGCAGGCGCAAAGGTGTGTACTTCTACTGCCCTGCCATGATCGAAGTGGACAAGCTCTCCAAGTATTTCGGCGAGCGGGCAGCTATCCGCGATCTCTCCTTCTCTATCACCAAGGGCGAAGTCGTGGGATTTCTCGGCCTCAACGGGGCCGGCAAGACCACCACCCTGCGCATCCTGGGCTGCCTGCTTCTGCCAACCTCGGGGACCGTGCGCGTGGACGGCCTGGAGGTAACTCAGAATCCCTACGAAATCCGCCGCAGGATTGGCTTTCTGCCCGACGTTCCGCCGCTCTATCCCGAGATGACGGTGGCATCCTACCTGACCTTTGCCGCGCGACTGCGCCAGGTGCCCGCCCGCGAAACAGCGGCGCGCATCGCCGAGGCCGAGGAAAAAACCGCCCTGCGCGAGGTGCACGGCGAGGTCATCTCCGAGCTGTCGCACGGCTATCGCCAGCGCGTAGGCCTGGCCCAGGCCATCGTGCACAAGCCCGCGCTGCTCATTCTCGACGAACCATCGGCCGGCCTGGATCCGGCGCAGATCGTGGAAATGCGCAATCTCCTGCACGGGTTGCGTGGCGAGCACACCGTGCTCATCTCCAGTCACTTCCTGACCGAAATCAGCCAAACCTGCGACCGCCTGCTGGTCATCCACAACGGCGAGCTGGTGGGCCAAGGCAGCGAAGGCGAGCTTGCAACCGCCATGGGCCAGGGTGGAAACGCCATCGAAGTCGAGGTCCGCGGCCAGCCCGCGGATCTGGCTGAGCGGCTGGCCAAACTTCCGGCGGTCAGCAAGGCGCACGGCCGCGCCACCAGCGAAGACACGACGGTCTTCGAGATCACGGCCAGCGCCGACATACGCGCCGAGGTGGCGCGCCTGCTGGTCAGCGCCGGCTGCGATCTGCTGCGCCTCACCCGCAGCGAATCCCGCCTGGAATCTATTTTCATGAACCTGACCCAGGCGGGAGGCCCGCAATGACCGCCACGTGGCTTATCGCCAGGCGCGAGCTGGGCGCCTACCTGCGCACCATGAGCGGCTACGTCATCGCCGCCGTGGTGTTGTTCGTCGACGGCATCCTGTTCAACGTGCGCGCCCTGGGCGGCCAGCAGGATCGCCTGTCGACCGAAGTGCTGAGCCAGTTCTTCGAGAACTCCAGCGGACTGGTCATGGCCGCGTCGGTCTTCCTGTCCATGCGCTTGCTCGCGGAGGAGCGACAGAACGGCAGCATGGTGCTGCTGGCCTCGTCGCCCGTGCGCGAGCGCGACATCGTCCTCGGCAAATTCCTTTCCGCGTTCATCTTCCTGACCCTGATAACCCTGGCCGGGTTGTTTATGCCCATGCTCATCCTGGTCAACGGCAAACTGTCGTTCGGCCATGTGGCCGCCGGCTATCTGGGATTGCTTCTGCTCGGCAGCGCGGCGCTGGCCATCGGCACGCTTGGCTCCACGCTCGCTCGCTCGCAGCTGCTGGCCGCCATCATCTCGGGCTGCATGGTGGTGTGCATGATCGTGGTGTGGATGCTCGGCACGGTCACCGAGCGGCCACTCAATGATGTGTTTTTCGCACTGGCGCTGTGGGGCCGGCACTTCCCGCCGTTCCAGGCTGGCATCATTCATCTGCGTGACGTTGTCTACTATCTCGCCGTCACGTACTTCGCCCTGTTCGTTTCCATTCGCGTGCTCGAGGCCCGGCGATGGCGCTAACACACAGAAAAACGGCTTCCGTGGTCTACGCGGCCGGGCTCTTGGCAGTGTATCTCGGCGAACGCGTGCTCGGTCCCGGACGCGCCAGCACGGCGACCACGCTCGCTGGTCTTGCGGGCATTGTGGCGGCGCTGGTTCTCGGTAGGCGCCAGGGCAAGGGCCGGCCAGCCGGCCGCGTGCTGCCCGCCTTGTACCTGGTCGGACTGGTGGCGCTCGCCCTGCACTTCTCGCGCAGCACCCTGCCCGCCCTGCTCGGCCAGCGCGCCCTCGACGTGAGCATGCCCAAGTTGGACGGCGCCCTCGCGGTGCTCTGGCCAACCATCCTGCTTGCCAGCACGCTGCCTGCGCTGCTGGTGGAGCTCGCCCTGGCGGGCATGGCCCGCTCCCCGCTTGTCGATGCCCGCCGCGTGCGTGCCGCCATGCTGTCGGGACTGGGCATGGCCTTCGCGCTGGTGTTCTGTTTCGCCGTCGCCTACGTGGCTTCGGAACGGAACCTCAAGGCCGATCTGTCCTTCTTCCGCACCGCCCGCGCCAGCGCCGTCACCAAGCAGGTGGTGGCTGCGCTGGACCAGCCCATCGAGGTCACCCTGTTCTACCCGCCCGGCAACGACGTGGCGGAAGAGCTGGCCGGGTACTTCGCCGACCTCAACCGGGCGTCCAGCAAGCTGACCGTGGCGCGCGTCGATCAGGCCGTGGATCCGGCCAAGGCCAAGGCGCTCGGGGTCACCAGCAACGGCGCCGTCGCCTTTGCACGCGGCAGCCAGCACGAGCAGCTCCAGATCGCGACCAAGCTCGAAGCCGCACGGCCCAAGCTGCGCGTGCTGGACCAAGACGTGCACAAGCGTCTGCTCAGCATCGCGCGCGGCAAGCGCACGGTCTACTTGGTGCAGGGTCACGAGGAGCGGACCTTCACGGCCCCTCACGACGCCGAATCGACCAGCACCTTGGGTTTGCTGCGAGATCTCCTGCAGGGTCAGAACCTGGACGTACGCGAGCTGGGCATGGCCCAGGGCTTGGGCAACGACGTGCCGGCGGACGCAGGCGTGGTGATGCTCATCGGCCCGCAGCGGGCCATGCTGGCCGAAGAATCCACGGCCCTGGTGCGCTACTTCCGCCGCGGCGGGCGACTGCTGGTAGCCGTGGATCCCGAATCCGCCGCCGCCACCGCGCCTGTGCTGGCCGGGCTTTCCCTGCAGCTCTCCGAGGCCACGCTGGCCAACGATCGCATCTATTGGGCGCGCACCCGCCAGAAAGCCGACCGCATCAACATCGTTCCCACCAACTATTCCAGCCACTCGGCGCTGTCCTCGCAAGCCCCCTACGGCACGCAGATGCCCGTCGTGCTGCTGGGCGCAGGTGCCCTGGCCAAGAACGCCGTCGTCCCCGAGTCCGCCCCCGCCGTGGACTTCATCATCCGCACCGAGAACAACACCTGGGAAGACAAAAACAAGGATCTGGAATTCGACAAGGACAGCGAAGAGCGCAAGGGCTACCCGGTGGCCGCCGCCGTCACTTTGCGCAAGCCCGCTGGCGCCAGCGAACCCGCGCAAGACGGCCGCGCCTTCGTAATTGGCGATTCCGATGTCTTCTCCGACCTGCTCATCCGCAACCGCGCCAACGCCTTGCTGGCCTTCGATGCCATCCGCTGGCTGCTCGGCGAACCCGACGCCGCGGGTCCCATCAGCAACGAAGAGGACGTACCCGTTCGCCACACGCGCAAGCAGGACGTCCTGTGGTTCTACGGATCCGTATTCCTAGCGCCGGCCCTGGTTCTCCTGGCGGGTTGGGCCGCCACCCGGAAGCGGCGCAAGCGGAATAAGCGCGAGGTGAAGCCATGACCATCCGTCAAGTAGCCGTGCAAGGTGGACTGGCACTGGCTGCGCTGGTGCTGGCCTACGCCACCTGGCAGCGCGGGCCCGACATGGCGGCGGACGAAGTCTTCGTCGTCGATATCGGCAAGAACGACCTGCTGAGCGTGCGCTTCGACGACCAGGAAAAGAACACCTGGGTCGAGCTGGGCCACGCGTCCGACGAAGCCGGGCCCTTCATCTCGGTGCGCCTGGGGCCGCAGGAGACGTCGGGCAAAGCACCTGCCGATATCGCAAAAGTCGACACCAAGAAGATACCCGAGCGCCTGGTCCGCGGCAGCGACGCGGCCGAGAAGCTCCTCGAAAGATTCGCACCGTTGCGCGCCAGCCGCGGCCTGGGAAGCCTGCCCGCCGCCAAGCTGAAGGATCTGGGACTCGACAACGCCAAGAAGCACGTCACCCTCGTCCTGCGCAATGGCCAGCGCAAGTTCGCCCTTGTCCCCGCGCCTGTGGGCGGCTCCGAGCCCTACCTGCGCGACGAACAAAGCGGCCAGGTCTACTTGGTGAACCGTTCGTTGCTTTCGGATTTCCAGTCCGCGGCGTCGCTCCTGGTCGAGCGCCACGTACATGGCTTCCGCCTCGAGGAGGCCGACCGCATGGCGGTTTCACAAGGCACCACTCGGCGTGAATTCCTGATTACGCGCGGTGAAGGCGGCGTGCGGCTGGCTCCGGTCAGCACGCCCGACAAGCCCGATGCCGCGTTCAAGACCTGGCACGATCGCGTGTTCGGCGCTTGGCCCATCGAGGTGCTGGGCAAGGATGAGACGCCCAGCGAAGGCGCTCCGCAGATCGAGCTGCGCGTCGAGTACAGCGTGCGCGGCCGTAAGTTGGGCTTCATCGAGCTCGGCAAGGCGGCGGACGCGGCCACCTCCAAAGAGGATGCAAAGACCCCGCTGTTCGCGCGCAGCGAACGCACCCTGGGCTGGTTCAAACTGACGGCGGACACGCTGCTAGCTGACGGCCTGGCGCTGCTGCGCTAGTTTTTCTCGGCAGACTTCAATCGCTCGACCGCCGAGATGCGCTGATCCTCTTCCATCTCGCGGAGCGCGTTGGCCCGCACGACGCGGGTGAGCTGGCGATCCAGATCCTCGATCTTCGCGAACGAACGGAAGATCAAGTAGAAGACCATCAAGATCGACAGGTACATGGCGGTATCGACGCCGCGGCCAACGCCCAGCCAGCGGGCCAGCAGACTGGTGGTGTCGGGAAGCAAGGCCACAACGACGACGCACGTCCAGAAGATGAACCACAGGCCGAGATGCAGCATGCGCATGCCGCCGCGCCGGTAGCGGATGAGGACGCGCGAAAACGCGAAGACGGCAAAACAAAGGAGAACAATCTGGATGGCGTGCATGACTACCCGATGAAGCGTCTGAAGATGAGCTTGAGCGCCACCTTCACACCGACGAAGAAGTTCTGTCCCTTCGACATGGAATAGTCGGTGTAGATGGCCTTGATGGGAACCTCGGCCATGCGCCAGTGCTTGTCCTTCATCTCCTTGAGAAACTCGGACAGCGACTCCATGCCGTTGGTGCGCAGCTCGATGGTGCGGGCAGCCTTGTGGGAAAGTCCGCGCAGTCCGCTCTGGCTGTCGGTCACCCACACGCCGAAGAGCATGAAGGTCAGCACGTTGCCGATGGTGTTGAACAGCACGCGGTGGGCAGGCATGTGGCCCGAGTCGTCGCTCTTCTTCATGCGCGAGCCGATGACGAACTCGACGTCGCCCTGGGCCAGGCGATCGAAAACCTTGCCGGCGTCGACGGCCAGGTGCTGGCCATCCGCATCCATGGTGACCACCGCGTCGGCGCCCATGCGAATCGCGGCCTCGATGCCCGTGCCCAGCGCCGCGCCCACGCCGCGGTTGACCGCATGCCTGACCACCAGGGCGCCGGCTTCCCTGGCCAGCTCGCCCGAGCGGTCGCGGGAACCGTCGTCAACCACGATGACCTGCTCTGCAAACTTTACCGCCTCGCGCACGACATCGGCTATCGTGCGTTCTTCGTTGTAGGCAGGTATGACGATGATCCGTTTGGGCATGGACGCGCGCAACCAGGCAATGGGCAATATACCAGCACTACCCGAAACGCAATACTTGCTGGCATCATGAGCAGAGCGACGAAGCGAACGACCGCGATGAGCGATGGCCCCTGGCTGGTGCTGGCGGCCTGGCCGCCCGAGCTGGCCCACCTGCGCGCCAGACTGCCCGAGCTCCCGGCGCGCATGCGGCGGCGGGTGACCTTGGCGACCGTCGGTGTGGGCCTGGTAGAGGCTGGCATCGCCACTGCCCGGCTGCTGGCCGACCATCAGCCCAGCGCCGTGCTGCTGGTGGGCACCGCCGGTGTCTACCCTGGACAGGCGACGGGGCTTTCGCTTAATGGCGCGGTCATCGCTGGGCGGATCCGGCTATTGCCGCAGATCCTTCCCGGCAAGCACGCATTTCTTCCCGCCATCCTCCCGACCGAGGCAAGGTCCACCCCTGCCCTGGCGCGCACCTTGCGCAGAGCCACCGGCTTGGCCTTCGCCGATGTGGCGTGTCCGCTCGGCATTACAGCAACGACCGAGGCGGCGACCACAGCCGCCCAGCTATCCGGTTGCGCCCTGGAAAACCTGGAAGCCTTCGCCGTGGCCCGCGCCGCCGCGGTGGCCAGGCTGCCCTTCGCCGCAATCCTGGGCATCGCCAACCACGTCGGCCCAAGTGGTCATCGCGAGTGGGAGCAGCACGCGAAGGCCGCGGCAGAAAGCGCCTGCCAGGTGGCACTCGCAGCGCTGAAAGAGATTTTCACCACAGAGAACACAAGACGTGTCCATGAATGGACCCGTCTTGAAATTGTACAAGGGCGGGCCGCGGCCCGCCCCTCGTCCGCGAAGTGAATTCGCGGACTTCGCCCCACCTGCGGCCGAGCCTTTGGCTCGGCTGCTGTTGAACCGTCCAATTTCTGGACAGTTCAACAGAGAACACAGAGGCCGGATGAAGAAGGGTTCCGGATCCAAGATCCGAACTCCTTCCGCCTCCGACTCTGTGTCCTCTGTGTCCTCTGTGGTTTAATTTCCGACTACGGCGCCCATGCAACCTTGCAGCCCGTCGGCAACAAGCCCGCCGCTGCTGCGCGACCGAACAGAACGTCGATGGCCTGGCGGACATCGGGGGCCATGGTGCGCGTATCATCGTTGGCGTACATGCCGAGATAGCGGTCGAGTAGCGCACTCTCGG
>Ga0302322_100004287_pt1 | contig 12359 bp, 22 predicted proteins | sample Fen_T0_2_FD_203757 | JGI IMG/M metagenome (GOLD analysis project Ga0302322, IMG submission 203757) | Peat permafrost microbial communities from Stordalen Mire near Abisko, Sweden - Fen_T0_2 | ecosystem: Environmental > Terrestrial > Soil > Wetlands > Permafrost | place: Sweden: Abisko...
CTCCCGCACGTCGACAAGAATTGTCCGGCCGTCGTGCTACATACCGGCGGCATACCAAGTATCATGTGGGGAACCGCGCTTTGGTACGAGTTAGTGGTTCGCGGTTTCCGCAACGCTGCGCTGATGCGTTGGGCTGGGAAATACTGCGTCTCGGACGACATCGGCGACATGAACCTTTTCGCGGATCTTTGGCAAGACCGAACTAAAATCATCCCCCTCTGTCTGAGCTACGGAGATCCCGGGTGGGAGACTTCATCCTTGGTTCACTATCATGGCGGCTGCTTCCCTGGTGAAAACAAAATTGAGATGATCGGCCGGGTCAGACCCATAGGGCCGTCATTGACTCCAACCATAAAATCTAATACCCTGTAATTATGCCGAGCTTCCTCAGCCGGTTTCGCAAAAAACCCGTTACTCAAGTGAGGTTAATAGAGCGGGAAGCCTGTCATCTGACTTTGGAGGAGTGGCGAAGTGACCCGCTTATGGTCAAACAAGCCCGGGATGTGGTGCGAAAGCCTGCTTTCCGCCACATGCTGGACGTTCTGCGAACCGCCCACTTCGCCAATTACCATTTGCCCGCGACCGCCGACACTGAGACGCGCGCTTTCCAGCAAGCAAGATGCGAGGGCTATTCGATGGCGCTGAGCAATCTGGAAGCCATGGCCGAATTTGAGAAGCCCTTTGCCGAACTGACTGAGACTTTTGAAACACCCGAGGAACCGACTGCTACGGCTCCGGAAACGATAGACTGACTATGGCCGTAGAAACTGTTGATCCTACAACCGATACGCAACCCGACCGTTACGTCGGCGTGGCAAATTTCATGTCCAGCATTGGTGACTTGGACACTGGCGCCCCGGCAGCGAGTCCTGCTAAAACCGAGGATAAACCCGATGGCCCGCCAACTAAAGCCCCTGATGGAAATGGAAATCCTGATGTGGGAAGCACTAGTACTGATGCTACAAAAAGCCCTGCTCCGGACCCTAAAGTGGCCGGAAGTGTGCCGCCTGCTAAAACCGATGGAAAGAAGGAACCCGCCGACGCCAAAAAAGAGGCTGCTGATGCCAGTCCCCCCGATGCCGCCAAACCATTGGAGACTGACGAAAAATGGCCGCGCACCGCTCAAGACTGGGACAAGTTCAAAACCAAGCATCGCAAAGTGGAAGAAGGTCTGCGCGCCGAGCTTGGCACTACTGCCGCCAAAGTCGCCGAACTCGAAACGGCGTTGACTCAAGCCAAAGAAGCCTCGACCAAAGCCCCCGCCGGGCATGACGAGGAAGTTGCGACCCTCAAAAAGACCATTCAGGAACTCCATGAAAAGTTCATGGAAACCGAAGTCACGGCCGACCCCAAGTTTGTGGCGCATTGGGACAATCAGGTGAACGCGCAGATTTCCTTGGCTCAGAAGATTGTTGGGCCGGAACAAGCCGACGCCTTGGCTAAAGCCCTCAAGCTGCCCGACACTGAGGAATACAAAGACATCAAAGAGGGTCGCATACAGGCTATCTTGGACATCCTGCCCGACTACCAACGGATCCGCATCGGCGCCATTGCCAACAAGATTGCCGAGATTGGCCTCGACCGGGAAGGCGACATCGCCAGGGCAGGAGAACATAAGGCCAGCGCCCAGGCCAAGCGCGAGTCGGACCAGCGCCTAGCTGCGACCATGCGCGAAAAGACTTGGAACGACGTGGTGAAGGCCGTGCAAGACCCGGAGAAAGGTTCGCCTCTGTTCCAAGAGCGACCCGACAACCCCGCCTGGAACCAGGGATTGAAAGAGCGCATCGAGACTGCCCGGCGGATGCTCACGGGGGAGAAGATGGAACCGGCTCAAGTGGTGCAAGCCGCGCTCAACGCCGCCTCAATGCCGGCGATTCTGGAAGCCTACAAGAACGACATGGCTTCGGCGCGCTCGACGGTCGCCAAGCTGGAAGCCCAGGTGAAAGAATTGCAGGCGGCGACCCCGACCAAGGGCGGCTCCGCGCCGGTCGACGGCTCCGGGAGCGACTTAGGTCGCCCGACGGTTAAAGCGGGCATGAGTCCCCTGGAAGCCTCGCAAGCCTGGGCGCGGTCAATGACTGACGCCGTTCGCGCGGCCGGCGGCTAATGCCCCTCGACCCGCCCATTCGCTACAAGATGGTCAACCGGTCGCAGCCGGGGCCTGACCTGATGTGGACAATCCACCGTCCGGACCTGGGCATGGTTGGCTCCGGTTACATCTGGAATGTCCTCGTCCAGAACGTGACCGAGTATCGTCGGGCCAACGGGATCCCCATCGGGCCGGATTTCGAAGTCGAGTTGGAGCAAGCCTTGCGTGAGGCTTACAAATCCATTTGCCCCGGTTGCTTCTCGACCGACGACCCCCGCGAACCCGTCGAACCCCGCGCCTTGTCCTTGCGCGACGTGATGGCGGGGAGCCAAGTCATGGTCTCCTTCCTGGGCTCCGGCCGGGAAATCGTGTCGGAAGCCGAGGCGGCAAGGCGCACGGCCATTTGCGTCGGGTGCCGTTACAACGTGCAGTTTAGCAAAGCCTGTAGCGGGGGTCTGTGCGGGCCGCTTCTGGAACTGGTCAAGCGCATCGTCCCCAATGGGATGACCAATAACCCAGCCTTGAACTCCTGCCATTTTTGTGGTTGTCTGCTGCAAGCGGCGATTTGGTTGCCTCAGCCCATCCAGTGGGCGCCCTTGAGTGACCACGTCAAAGCCCTGTTTTTGAACCACGCGCCCGTCGCGTGTTGGAAGTTGCCAGATTTGGTGCCGGCTAACCCCGGCCCCGCACGGTAAGCCGGGAGAGCCGTCGGCCGTCTATGACGGTCGGTTCTGTCCTAAAACCGCCGCGCCTGCCGGTGGGATCCCCGGAAGCAGGTTTTCTCTTGAATTATCTTCTGTGTTTGACGGTCCTGGGCTTCGCTCGCGGAGCGGACATGCTATCAACTTGGATCGTTACCCCCGACCTCCGGTTGGAACGTAACCAGACCATGCGGCGCCTGGGTTGGTCTGGGATCCTTCTGTTCAACCTCGCGGCTACCTTTTGCGGCGCCTTGAGCCCAGACATCACCTTGGCCTTTTCGGTCGCTTCATTGCTGTTTGCCAGCACTAACATTCTCTTTCAGCCGGGCGGTCGCTACGGTTGGTTTCCGCAAATCCTCCTGGCTAGCTTCGCGTGCGCGTTGTTATCCCTCCTCGTTTTCCGCATTCCCGGCTCCTCCTTCTGGGATTGGATACTTGGGCTGGCGGCATATCTTCTAACTACCTTCATTTGGTCCTCTAAACAGCGAGCTTGACTTAGTAGAGTTTTAGTTATAGTACTCTAGTAGGTTTCGGATTGGTCTCATCCTTGGCAGGGACTAAGGGCAGGACAAATCCATCGGGTCACGGTGTCTGGGGTTGATAGGCTTGACGGCCGAGTCAATGACAGACAGGTGACCAAGTAGCCCGAGCTTGACGGCTCTGCGGCGGCGAAACGAAGCCCCCGATGCCCGACGCATCTCAAAGTCGGAATTTCCCAAACATTATGCGGTGTCTCTCCGTGCGCGTGTGCGTATGGCGTAATCCGCTCAACCGTTTGCAATTTCGATTTATGCATTTTCTTCTCGTGCCCCTGGTGCTTGCGCTAGTCGCCATCAGTGGTCTTGGCTGTTCTACCCCGTTCGACGTGCTTCGTGCCCGAACGGAATCTCTTGGCGAAACCCTCTATGTCCGTGCCTCATGGCGCGACCCCTGGATGAACATTGTCCCCCGCGATACCTACCCGATGGGTGCCGGTTATCAACGGAGCGTGTTCGAAATCCAGCGTTCGGAACCGGGCTCCGACGAGGAAGCGTGGCCCGCGATTCAGTCCATCGCCTTGAACGCGGCCGGGGCGTGCGCCGGTACGCCCAACCAAGCCTACGTCGGCATGACTGAGTCGACCTATGCGCCCGAAGGTTTCAAACTCAAGGGGCCGCTCATTTGCCAAGCTGACTTGGCGATGTATTGGCAGAGCCAAGAATTTTGGGAGAAGTATTTCCAGGCTTTGGAGAAGCGCAACCGCAAGTCGGTCATCAACCGTATCGGCAACGTCTACCGGACCTACGTCCCGAAGGCTTCCGCTAACGCTAACTTCCACTTCATCCCGGGAACGACCAACATTCAACCTGCTGGCCAATTTGTCCCCATGGCTGGCCTGAACGGCGCCAATATCCCGACCTCTGAGCTTACGCAAGAGATGCTGGATACCACGGCGATTGAACTGATGGAGGAAGGCGCGGACGAACCCAACTCCAATGGTTGGATCACTCAAGGCCCCGACGGTCCGTTGTTCCCCCTGCTGATCGGACCGGAAATGAGCCAACGGTTGCTCACCAACAACGCCGAGCTGCGAAGCGACTTGAACCAGTCTTTCCAAGGCTGGGGCGATGCGAACCCGGTCATTAAGCGCATGGGCGCCTCGCGGACGATTAAGAACTTCCGCCACATGATTACCCGGTTCCCGGCTCGTTGGACTTCCGGCACGATTAACCCGGTAACTGGCCGCGTCGTCGGCCCGCTCCTGGCCGCAAATGCGTTAGTCCGCGTGCCGACCTTCTTGGTCGCTCCGATTCCCGCCGGCGGCAAAGGTTACTCGGTCACGGTCAACCCCGATTGGCGCGATCCCGCGTTGGCTAACTACGAATCAGCCGAAGTGCTCAATCCTTGGGTTATGACCGAGGAACTGATTAAGCCCGTGAACACTGCCCCTGGCATGAAGTGGCATCCGCAAAACTACTTCGGCGAATGGCAGTTTGTTACCGGCAACGACGCCGTCCTGGGCGAACCCGATTGCGCCGGAATTCTGGACCCCTTGCATGAGCAAGGCCGGCATTTTGCCCAATACAAGCACGCCTTCAAGCCGGTGTTCACGAACTACGGCCGGATGCTCTTATTCGCCCGTTGCGCGAACGCTTACTCGACCGTCGAGTGTTCTTAAGCAGCTTCCCCCGTACGTTTCAACGGGGGCAGTTAGGTAGTTGGATTAGTAGTTGGGGGCGGCGGCGTGATGGTGCGCCGTCGCCCTTTTCGAAAGCGATAATTTTATGGAAGAACAACAAGCCCCGTCGGAGTCACAGTCGAAGTCGGATTCACAGTCGCTAGTGTTTACGCCCCCCAAAGGTTGGACCCCGCCGGAGAGTGAGAACAAGAAAGAGTTTGATGTCGTTTGCACCTTCTGCATCGAGGACGACGGCCGGTTGCGCCTGGAAAAACTTGGCGAGACCGAAATGGGCAAAGATACCGACGACAAGAAAGCCCCGGCAACTACCGCCCCGGACAGTAAGCCCGGCTATGGGCAATACGCCCAAGGCATGATGGGCGGCTTAGGCGGCGGGGGCATGGGCGGCATGGGAGCACAGTAAATTTATGAACAAAATCACCTTTATACGGAGAGTTTCGCGAACAGTCCTCAAGAAAGTTCCGCGCCACGCGCCGATGTTTGCCGACGATTTGGCCGGCTTGTTCGGTATGATTGGGTTCAAAGGCCCCAAAAATACAATCTTCAACTCTTTCCACAGCAACGGCGGGCCTAAAGGTTCGGGCATCTTCACGCCCGTCTCCGGCCTAACGCCGGTCATTCGCGGCCCGGCCTATTTCGTCGGCGAACTCCGCTAAAATATGAGTCGCACCCCTTGTGTTCGGAAAATCCAGCGCGGCCCGCTCTACAAGCTGGCCGACGGTGTCGCCTTCTGGCTGGCGTCGGGTCCGACTACCGGCGCCCCCCTGGTGAAAGTCGCCGGGGGCTATCTGGCCGGTTGGCCGACCAGTGGCGCCGGTTGGGGTCACCCCACCGTTACGGCGGTCTCTAGTGGTGCGCGAGTCGTTCGCGCGCCGGAAGCCTTGACCGGGCACATCCAGTAGCCATGACTAGCGCCCAGGCCAACCGTCCCCGCTTGGAAGTCTGGAAAGACATCCTCATAAGCGTCGGCGGTGTTCCGCACAACGGCGACGGGCTTTACCAGACCGTGCGGGCGGTTGCTATCGCCCTGGGCGCGGCCCCGCTCCGAGGCGCGACCATGAACGGGCTCGCCAGGATGATCATTGCCGCTAGCCCGGCGGTATTCTCGTCCAATGGCCGACCCAACGGTCACCTACTGCCCGGAGCGGGCATTGCCTTGACCTGGGGGACAGACCCCGCCACGGCCTCGCCCGGGGGTAGTTCCGGCCCGATATTCGGCGACCCCGGCACGGGCGTTGTCCTGGGCGACCCCACCATTCCCGTAGTTTTCGGTACTCCCTAAAATATGAAACTTCGTTTTCCCGGCGCGGTCGTTATCGGCGTTGTCCTGCTCAGTGTGGCAGCGGCGACTGTCGTTCAATGGTATCACCAGCAGATACCCGCCGGTTCGGTCACCGACGGCATGATGCTGGTTGTAGAAAGTGCTTCCAGCAACGCCTACCGGCTGGTCACGGTCAACCAACTCCGGACCTACGCAACCAACGGGATACCGGCCGGGCCGACGGGTCCGACCGGACTGACTGGGCTTACCGGACCGACCGGCGCGGCAGGCGCGGCAGGCGCGGCGGGAACCAACTCCCCGACCCTGGCCGGGTTCACGCCCGCCAAGACCAAGCTGATAATCGAAGGCGACTCTTTGAGCGCATCCGGCAATTGCTACCCCTATCCGCTACTGGCGATGACCGGGACTAACGCTTGGGCCTTCTTCACTAACTCCGCGATTGCCGGGAATAACTTGGCCAATCTGGAAAGTCGGTGGTTCACCAAGATAGCGCCATTAGCACCGGGTCCAGGGACCAACTGCATTTTCTCAGTCTGGGTCGGCGCCAACGATTACACCGAAGAACTCTTGCCTCAAGGCTGGCCCGCCTACTGCAATGCGCTCTCCAATTACTGGATCCGCGCCCAGGCAAGCAACATGGTAGTAGTCGCCTTCACCCTCTTTCCCCGGCTGGCCTATAGCGGCGAGTCGCCTATCTCGATTTCCAATCTTGTCCAGATTAACCAGTTCATCCGGTCCTGCGGCATCCCCGACTATGTGGTGGATACCGGCGCCTTGTCCCCGAACAACCGGGGGCCGGATTTCTCCGACGGCACGCATATCGTTCCTACCGCGCAAAAGCGGGTCGCCCAGGAATGGATGACCGTTCTTAGTACGCCTGATCACAGCGCGGTCCGCTACAATCCTCAAGTCGGGACCAATTACGCTTGGTGGGCTCAGAACGGGTCGCCTATCGCCCGCATTGGCTACAAGGACACTGCCGTCGACGCTTATGGCGGCGTAGCGGCCCGGGGCGGTCTGTTTCTATTCACCCCCGGCGGCGTGCGCTACCAAGTCACCGTGGACGCCAATGGAGTCCTAACCAACAATTGGAGTCCGGAACCGGGGACCGGCGTTATTGCCTTGGTCAAAGCGACCGGCGCCAACGTGGACGCTTCTACCAACATCCTCCGGCTTTCCATCACCAACGTCCTGCATAACTGCATCGTGGTAGCTTCTCACTCCCGGTCTGGGGGCGCCGTTTCTGGGGTAACTGACACCCTGGGCAACACCTACACCAAACTGGTTGCCGACACTAACAGCTTTATCAACACAATTTACTACGCGACCAATTGCGCGGCCGGCTCAAATATGGTCTCGGTCGCCCTGGTCTCCGCAACCACGTTTCAATCTCTGGCCGTCGCCGAGTTTTCGGGTGTTAGCCTGTATCTCCCCGCCGATGTGACTAGCACCGCGACCGGGCTAGGTGGGACCGCCCCCTTCGCCATCAATTCGGGCGCGATGACCACAACCGCCAACGGCGACCTAATTCTAGGCATGTGGCAGTCGACGGCCGCGAGCGGAACCTTGCAGTCGGGCTACACGGCTTTGGCGCCGGGCAACTACTACAAGTTCAGCTACGCAATCCAAGCGTTGAACGGGTCGACCTTTTTTAGCGTCACCAACAACACCAGCGCCGAGCAATACCAGATTATGGCTGGCGCCCTTAAGCACCAATGAGATTGGCCCTCCTATCGCTCTTGCTGCTAGCCGGGTGTGCGTCTCCCCGGAAAACCACGCCGCCCGCTTTGGTCTTTCCCCCGGTGACAACGGCCCCGCGACAAGCGGCGCCGGGTGTTCCCCGGGCAATCCTACCTTTGGCGATACCGGCGCCTACCAACCCGCCGCCGACCACCGTTTGGCTCGCCTGGGACGCCAGCCCGTCGCCTGACGTGGTGACCAACGGGGTCTATTGGGGACCGGGTACTCGGAACTACACCAACAGCGTGTTCCTCCCGGCTTTGGCGACCAACAACACGGCGGCAATCTCCAATCTAGTAGCCGGGGCGCTCTACTACTTTGCGGCTACGGCCAAGGATGCTTTAGGCCACGAAAGCGATTTTTCGACAGAAGTTTTCTATCGTGTCCCAAGCAAACTTCCCGTCCCGGCCTTTAAGTCGCCCTGCCTGCTCTTTGTAGAAAGCACCACCAATTTGTTGGACCCGCATTGGGCGATTGACCCGGCATTCCCCGCCTACGCCGTGGAAGCCAAGGGTGCGGGCAAACTCTATCGACTGCGTTTCTCGCACTAAATTTATGATCGACGGCAAAGTAGTTAGTGACCTTTTGGTCGCGGCCGGGTGTCCCCGAGAAAAGGTCAACACTCTCGACCAGTACTATTCCTGCCCCGACCCGGCTTACATCGAGCGCCTGGGCAAACGCTACCTCGATTTCCTTGTGAGTGCCCGGCGCCCCGGCGAAGTCGCCCTGGGCGGCATGGAAGAAGCCATGGACTGCGACGACTTCGCCTTATTCGCCATGTTCCTGGCCAAGCTCGACCACGCCCGGTATGTGCGGGAGACGATTCTCCCGACGCCCGCCGCAATGGAGAGTGACCCGCCGCAACCCACCGCAATCGCGTTCGGCATGGCGGCAGTCGACGACACCAACGTCGGCCCGCACGCCATCAATTTTGCCATCATCGCGGAGGGGGACAAACACGTCCTTCACTGTTACGAGCCGCAAAGGAATCCATCCGTATGTCTACAAGAAATTCCGCTTTCATCTGTCTCGGCCTGGCTCTTTGCCTATTGCTGAGCGCGTGCGCGACCAAGGGGGCTAAGACGGTCGAGATACAGACCGAACCCCCGACCTACTCCGAGCCTTAAATTTATGAAAACACGAAAACTACAGTCGGCCTTCCTGGCCATCCTATTCGCCGCTTCGCTCGCGCTCCCCGTGACCATTGCGCTATCGGGCTGCACAACGACGCAGCAAACCACCACGTACGTCACCTTGAACAGCACCGAACTGGCGACCACGGCGGCATACGACGCCTACTTGGATACGGCTATCAAAAACAACACTCCCGTCGCCGAGGTCGCCAAGGTCAGCAAGGTCTACAATACCTTCCAGGCCGGAATGAGAATTGCCATCACGGCCGCGCGCGGGAATACCTCCGCTGAAACACCGCCCACGGTGTTGACCCAGGCCACTAACGTCAAACTAGCCATCGCCGCTTCTAAATAATTTTATGTCATGGACCGAAATCGCTAAGCTGGCTCTCCAATACGGATTGCCGGTCGCCTACCAAATTTGGAACAACATCACCACGGGCAAAGACCCGACCCAAGCGGAATGGGATGCTCTGCTTTCTCTGGCCAATCAGTCGGCCAAGGATCGGATGAGCTTGGCTCTGGTCCGCGCCGGCATCGACCCCGCCTCAGACGCGGGCAAGATTTTGCTCACGGCCGTAGTTTAACTCTCCGGGGAATTATTCGAACCTGGGCGCCTGGGCAACTGGGCGCCCTTTCTATTGAAAGGAAACAAATGATGACAACCGAACAGGTAGTGACGATAGCCACGTTGTTGGCCGTAGCCGCCAGCACCTTCTATAACGAGTGGCAAAGGCGCGTGGACAAGAAGAAGGTCGCCGTTGTGGATGCCGCGAAGATGCAACAGATGGATGAGATTCGAAAACAGGGAAACAGCGTCTTGGGCGAGCACCTACACACGGTCGCCCTGCTCTCCGAGAGAATCGCCATGAGCACCAACGAATCGGGAGACATGAAACGAGCCGAGGAAGCCTTGGCCGCCTATCAAAAGCATGTTGTCGACCAAGCGCAACTCGCCAAAGACAGGCAAGAGATTGCGGTTGCGGCGGCGGGGGCTGGCCCGGCGGCGGTAGTCAAAGCCGTCGTTGCCGAAGCTAAGTTGCCGCCCGTGCCCGCGAAACCAACTACCACCGGATGAACGGATGCCCGGCTAGTCCGAGTAGGAAGTTGATAATAAAGATTGCTCCTAACAGTAGGAACAGTGCGTTCCAGCAAGTCATGACGATTGTCGGGAGCGAGGCGACGATGATGAACCATCGGCCCAGCGCCCACACAATCGCCACGCAAATGCCAACGATGAGGACAAACATGAGTTGGTGAACCAACCCGTCGCCCGAGATTTCCGCAAGAAGGGGAGTCATATAATAAAAAGGGCGAGGTTGGCAGTCCCTCGCCGAATGATACTCATGCCGTGAGTTAGCTCACGGGCACTACGGGAACCACGGGCGGGGTCAGGGCATCCAACGCCTCCAACTTGGTAGCGATGGTCTCGGACCGGGTTTGGATGCCGTCCAAGAGAGCCTGATCGGCGGCAGTAATGGCGCCGGGGCTGTTTTGGAGAGCAAGGATCTGGTCGTTGAGCGAGGCAACGTCGGAGGTAAGGCCGGCGACGGCCGCGTCCTGGCGGTCGTTAAAGGCGGTTTGTTTAGCCGCGAAGTCTGCGATGGGACTAGCCATAATGTGTTCTTTCTATTGTGCCCAATTGGGCGGTTTTCTACCGTCGACGGCTAGTGCCGTTGACTGTTCACGCACACGCGCGTAAATTCGCATTGTGCATAAATTGCATAAAATTCAGGAGTCTTTCGAAACCCGCTTTTGGAAATACGTCCGCAAAACTGAGGGTTGTTGGCTGTGGACCGGGTTCCTCTCCAAATGTGGCCGGGGCCAATTGCGACTGGGTCGAGCCTCTGAGGGCGCGATGCAATCGGCTCGCGCATCGTGGATAGTTCATTTCGGGCATATCCCCGATGGGATGAGTGTGCTGCACCACTGCGACAACCCGTCTTGCGTCCGGCCGGACCACTTATATCTAGGGACGCAGCAAGACAACATGCGCGACAAGCACGACCGAAAGCGACACCATCTACTTGGGCGAGGACACTTAATCGCCGGGGAGCGCAACCCCAATTCGACACTAACCTGGGGGTCCGTAGCGGAGATTCGGTCGAGACATTCGACTGGTGAGCGCGCGGTCGCATTGGCTAAGGAGTTTGGGGTGACCAAGGAGCAAGTGTACCATGTGCTGCATAATCGCTGCTGGGTTGAGGGGTTGGGGCGGATTGCAGCGCCAACTGCTCAAGTTTCACAGTAATTGCTTCTGACCGGGCCAGAAGCCCATCTAACGTCTCGCGGTCGCTATCCGAAGCCTCGTTGGCCTTCGCAATTGCCGCGACAATCCGGTGTTCAAAGTGTTCCAAGTCGAACTTGGTGACCAAAGCCAAGCCGCCGCGCATGGATTGAACGAGCCCTTCAATCGACGCTACGTGTTGCTTTAGCTCCCCTGCCCAAACGTCGAAATCGGTTTTCATAAGAAAAGAAAATCTTAACTACCTAATCATACACCATGAGGCAAACGATAGCCATGTTAATCGCCGAGCGGACCTCCCGCGAAATGCGTAAGGGACATCCCCCAACCTGTAACCTAATTGTGCAGTTGCATACTGCATACGCATAAGATAAGATTTGCGCGTGAGTAAACGAAATCCACCGGGCAAGAGAACGACGATCCTATTCGCCGAGCCGGTCCAGTCTATTGCGGAGCGGAGAATGCGCGAGAAGGGTTACAACAACAACCTTTCGGCGTACCTTGCGGAATTGGTGCGGCGGGATGGCGAGACGCATCCGCCTGAGTTTGCCACGGGCAGCTTCCCCATGCCCCCGGAATCGACCTTGCTGGTCAACTACGTCCCCCCGGCTAAAGAGGGCTAGAACCAGACTTCGACGATCACGGGGTCGTCGTTCGGGCGCCGTCCCTGGCGATGGAGACCCGGGGGCACCAATTCCCGGGCCATTTCGAGCGACTTTGCAAGCTGCCCCGGCCCGTGGTGAATTACCCGCTGCCTATCCACCCAACACGGCCGCACAACCCAGTACTCCGGATAATCCGAAGGATGGTCGTAAACCGTCCAAATAATCAGGTTCGTTTGTGGGTCGGGGAGAGGTTCAATGATCATCGGGGTGTGCTATCCACCATTGGCGGGCCGGAGGGTAAATGTCATCGTGGAAAACGTGGCACCGGGCACAATAGTGCTGTTCAATGTCGTTGGGGTTATACGAAGCCAACCCGCAACGCTTG
>Ga0302322_100004288_pt1 | contig 12355 bp, 9 predicted proteins | sample Fen_T0_2_FD_203757 | JGI IMG/M metagenome (GOLD analysis project Ga0302322, IMG submission 203757) | Peat permafrost microbial communities from Stordalen Mire near Abisko, Sweden - Fen_T0_2 | ecosystem: Environmental > Terrestrial > Soil > Wetlands > Permafrost | place: Sweden: Abisko...
CTTAAGCGAAGGCATGCGCGGGGTATTGATCTCTTTGACTACCGTAATCAATGCCGGCAGATGGATTTCGATCAATTCATAGCCTTCTTCCAAAAGCCTTTCCACAATCATCACTTTAGGATTAGTATCGAGATGGACCGAATCGATGCGGCGCACATAAGTCGCCTGGGCTAAATCCAGGTGCGCGGCAATACCGGGGCCGACTTGCGCGGTATCGCCGTCGGAAGCCTGTTTGCCGCAAATAATCAAATCGAAATCGCCGATCTTCTTTATCGCAGCGGATAAAATCAAGCTTGTCGCCCATGTGTCCGAACCGGCAAACGCCCGGTCGCTTAAGTGTATCGCTTCGTCGATACCCAGAGAAATCGCTTCTTTTAACGCGTCCTGCGCCTGGGGCGGCCCCATGGTAATAACGGTAGCCTTGCCGCCAAAACGCTCCTTAAGGCGCACCGCCTCCTCAATCGCGTAAGCGTCAAAAGGGTTAATAATCGATTGCACCCCTTCGCGGATAAGCGTATTGGTCTTGGGGTCGATTTTTACATCAGTAGTGTCGGGAACTTGTTTGATGCAGACTAAAATATTCATCGCCATAAGTGTTGTGTATTATATACGAAAATATAAAGCGCACAAGAAAAAATTTAAATTATTCAAGAAATACCAGCCCCACCATCATGGCAATACCGCCGAGGATACAGATAAACTGCCATATGGCGGCGGATACTTTCACGTCGCAGCCGGAGTGTATTTCGGGGATCAAATCCGAGCCGGCGACATAGATAAATCCCCCGGCGGTTATCGGCAGCAGGATATAAGAATAATTCTGGATGCGCGAACCGGCAAGCAGGGAAATAATCGTCCCTAAAATAGCGGTCAGCGCCGACAAAAAATTAAAAATCAAAGCCTTTCGTATGGAAAAACCGCTGTGAAGAAAAATACCGAAATTGCCTATCTCATGGGGAATCTCATGCATAATCACGGCAAGTGTAGTGGCCATTCCGATAGGAATGCCGACAGTATAAGTCGCCCCGATAAGCATACCGTCGATAAGATTATGCGCGGCGTCTCCCACTAAATTCATCATCGCGACGGGATGAGTGTGGCCGCTTTCGCCGGGCTGGGCATGGCAATGACGCCAGCGCAGGAATTTTTCCAGGATAAAAAAAATAAAAATTCCGGCGATGATCAAAAGCGACGTCGATAATTTTGTGCCTAATTTTTCGAATGATGCCGGCAATAAATGGATAAAGGCGTCGCCGAACAATCCGCCGACAGCAAAACATACGAGAAATAAGGTTATCTTGTGCAGAGTGTCGCGGCGTAACACGAGGGTAAAAATACCGATTAACGAGAGCAGGCTTACGATGGTAACACTAACGAGGGCATAAAGCCAAATTCGCATAATTTATATTTTGGAGAAAACAGATTTCATTTTAAATTGTTCATTTTTCATTTACCATTTTAAATTTTTACAAAATGGCAAATGTCCAATGCAAAATGATAATTTTAAAATTAATTTATATTAGGCCTTTAAAGAATAATCCCCGTCAACTCCCTCAACGCGTCTTTATATTTGTTTTCGGTTTTCCTGACGACATCTTCGGGCAATTCCGGCGCCGGCGGCTGCTTATTCCATCTTATACTTTCCAGGTAATCGCGCACAAATTGCTTATCGTAGCTGGCGGGAGAACCGCCCGGCTCGTAGGTAGCCTGGGGCCAAAAACGGGAAGAATCAGGGGTAAGCGCTTCATCAATAAGGATAACCTTATCGTGATAAATACCGAATTCGAATTTTGTATCGGCGATAATAATCCCTTTAGTCAAAGCGTAGGCGGCGGCCTTATTATAAATCTCCAGGCTTAACTTTTTAGTCAAAGCCATAAGTTCCTTGCCGATTTTCTTGGCCATAAAATTTTCATCAACGTTGATATCGTGGCCATGCTCTTCTTTGGTAGAAGGCGTGAATAAACTCTGCGGCAGCTTAGCGCTTTCCAGCATCCCTCTGGGTAAAGTTACACCACAGGCCGTGCCTTTTTCCTTATATTCTTTATAGGCCGAGCCGGACAAATACCCCCTTACCACACACTCGAAAGGAATGACTTCGGTTTTCTTTACTAACATAGAACGTTTGTCTAAAATATCGGCGTATTTGCGTAAACTCGCCGGATAATCCTTTATCTCCGCCGCCACGATATGATTAGGCGCGATATCTTTTAAAAAATTAAACCAGAAAAGAGATATTTGATTTAAGACCTTGCCTTTGTCGGGGATACCATTGGGGAAAACAACATCGAAGGCAGAAATCCTGTCGGTAGCGACGATTAAAAGGTTATCGCCCACTTCATAGACATCGCGCACTTTCCCCCGTTTGAACAATTTCAGGTCTTTTAAATCGGTGGATAGGATTGGCTTGCTCATATTTGAATAACCAAAAAAACGTAAAAACTAAAATATATTTTTCCGTTTTTCGTTTCTTTAGTTTTCCTGTTCCTTGGTTTTCCAGTCCTCCGGTTTTTTGGTTTTTTAGTTTTTAGGTTACTTTCAGCCTCTTCTCTAATGTTACCAATTCATTGCGCAGCTCCTGCGGCACATGGCTGCCGAATTTCTCAAAGAATATTTTCGCGTCTTTTAGCTCCGCATCCCACCCCTTATGGTCAACGGCAAAGAGTTTATCTAAATTTTCCAGAGATAAATCCATGCCGGAAGTATCAAAACTTTTTGCGTCGGGAACAAAACCGATGGGAGTTTCGACGGCTCCGGCTTTTCCCTGGGCGCGTTCAATCACCCATTTAAGCACTCTTATGTTTTCGCCGAAACCCGGCCATAAGAATTTACCATTTTCACCCCTGCGGAACCAGTTGATGAAAAAAATCCTGGGCGGATTTACCATTTTTTTCCCGAAATCCAGCCAGTGGCTGAAATAATCACCCATGTTATAACCGCAAAAGGGAAGCATCGCCATCGGGTCGCGCCGCAATAACCCCACGGCCCCGGCCTGGGCGGCGGTAGTTTCTGAACCTATCATCGAACCGCAAAAAACGCCGTGCGCGAAATTAAAACTCTCATACACCAGGGGGACGAGCGTCGTCCTTCTCCCCCCTAAGATAATCGCGGAAATCGGAACACCTTGAGGGCTGTCATATTCCTTAGCTAAAGTAGGGCATTGTTTTATCGAAACCGTAAAACGCGAATTAGCGTGTGCCGCTTTTTTATCGGGGGAAGGCGTAAATTTATTCCCCTGCCAATCGATTAAATGAGCGGGATAATCTTTGGTCAAATCTTCCCACCATGGTTCGTTATTATCGAGATTGATGGCGGTATTAGTAAATAACGTAGGAAAAAAACTCCCTGCTTTCAAGGTATCAAGCATCGAAGGATTAGTTTTAGGGGATGTGCCCGGCGCGACGCCGAAGAATCCCGTTTCCGGGTTGATCGCCCTGAGCTGGCCGGCCTTATCCACCCAAAGCCAGGCGATATCGTCGCCCAGGGTCCAAACCTTGTATCCAGGCAGGGCGGAACGCAGCATCGCCAGATTAGTCTTGCCGCAAGCGCTGGGCAATGCCGCGGTAACGTAGGAAACTTTTCCTCCAGGGTCTTCGATGCCGATAATAATCATATGCTCGGCAAGCCAACCTTCGTTACGGCCAATCCAGGAAGCCAGGCGCAACGAAATACACTTCTTGCCCAAAAGAGCGTTGCCGCCATAGCCTGAGCCAATACTCCAGATAAGGTTTTCTTCGGGAAAATGCATGATAAAACGCTTGTTGGGGTCAAGCTCGCCGATAGAATGGATGCCTTTGATGAAATCAGCACGGCTGCCGATACGTTCCGCCGCGACTTTACCCATACGCGTCATAATCCGCATGCTTACGGCGACATAAGCGCTGTCGGTGACTTGTACGCAAAATTTAGCGAACGGCGAATCGGGGTGCCCCATGACAAAAGGCATAACGTACATGGTACGCCCCCTCATGACCCCCCGGGATAAAATAGTCATTTTCATCTTTGCTTCAGCGGGATCCATCCAGTTATTGTTAGGGCCGGCAGTATCTTTGTGGGAATGGCAAACGAAAGTCAGGTTTTCCGTGCGCGCGACGTCGTTAGGATGACTCTGATGATAATAGCTATTCGGCCAAAGAGTCTGGTTCAACCGGCTGAATACGGGCTTACCGTTGATTTTTTCTTCGCTGATACCTTTTTCGATTAAAACTCTCGCCTCGGCATCGGAACCGTCGCAGAAATATATTTTTTTCGGCCCGGTAAGTTCGGCTGTTTCCTCAACCCATTTTTCCAGCGGCGTAGGCATTTATTTCTCCCTTTTTATTTTCTTAATCAAAAATATGCCGGACATATTTTTTGGTTAGCCGAAAATATTCCTTTCGACAGACAGGCGGAATTTTCCCCGCTATTATAAAATAACCTGTATTTTAAAAAAATCAAGTATTTATTCCGGCGAAAAAGTAAAAATCCCGGCGGTAAGCAATCTGCGGAGTATTCGGCGAAACTTCAAACCCAGCACTAATTTTGTCTTAGCAAAATTAGTGCTGGGTAATTCGACTGCCGCCTCTCGCTAAGCCCTTCGGGCTTGCGTTCGGCGAAGTCTCATTAATAAAAAAGGCCGAAAAGCAAATCGCTTTCCGGCCTTTTTATAACTTAGTTTTCTTTTACCCATCCCTTCGTTTTCTATCCGCGCCAGCGGACAACATTTATTTTTTGCGAACAAAAAATAAATGGCTTAATCGTAAGAAACAGCCATTAGCAACGTTGTATTGGCCGCGGGATACGTATACCGTATGGTTCCCGTACCATTGCCGAGGACTCCATCAAGCTGGAGGTCAACCCTCCCCGCCGCGCTGGTGTTTGTTGTCGCGGGAATGTTGGTTGCGGTGATATAGCGAGCCTGTTCGGGAGTACCGTCTCCGCTCCAATCATAAATCGAACTGGAGTTAAAACTATAGTTGCCACTCCAAGGGTTTCTCATCGGCCATTTTTCTAAGTAGGGCCCATCCCAGGAAAGGTTGGAAACCGATCCGGTAGAATTGTTAATAAAACCTGAACCGTTGCTAGTATTATCCGGCCAGTAACCGATATCGGAATAAAACGCCATCGCCGAGGTTTTCATGGCCTTATAATCGCCGATAAAAGCGCTTACCTTGCCTTTTTCGATTGCCTTAAAAGCGTTGGGCGCGACAACTGCCGCGAGTACCGCGATGATAGCAATGACGACAATTAATTCGACTAAAGTAAATGCTTTACGCATAACCCACCTCCTTTTATTTTTTGTTTTGCCAGAAATCATTTTCTTTCCCTCCTTCTAACTACAGTTTACACTATTATCATTAAAACACCATTAAATGAAGATTAAAACTTTTTAATGCCTCTGCGGCCGGCCAACGGCAAAATATTTCTTTCACCGAATCCGCCCTCGCGCGAACAACCAAAGCGCCGCACGCAGCCTCCGGTTGATTATTCCAATTCTATCACAATACTTTCCCTTTGCAAGTTTTTTTGCGGCAACAATCACGCGCTTGCAGCCGAATTTATTCTACGCCGATTGACTGGGTAACGCGCATTACTTCCTCAGGGGTCGTGATGCCTTCCCGCAATTTATCCATGGCCGCGTCTCGTAAAGTCCTCATCCCTTGTTTTTTAGCCAAATCGCGTATTTCATCGGCGGAAACCTTTTTTAAGACTAATTCCTGGATTTCCGGCGTTGCCCGCAATAACTCATAGATACCGGTCCTGCCTTTATAGCCGGAGTTGCCGCATAGCTTACAGCCCTTCCCCTTTACGAATTTAATACCCGTATCTGCCTTTCCTTCCATACCCAGGGTCGCCAGAAGAGCCGCGGAAGGAACGTACTCTTCTTTGCATCGGGCGCAAACCCTTCTTACCAGCCTCTGGGCAAGAACCCCCAATAAAGAGCTGGATACTAAGAATGGTTCCACGCCCATATCCACAAGGCGCGTAAATGACGTAGGAGAATCATTGGTGTGCAAAGTAGAAAAAACCAAATGCCCGGTCAACGCCGCCTGCACGGCAATCTCCGCAGTCTCTAAATCGCGTATTTCGCCGACCATCACCACATCCGGGTCCTGGCGTAAGAAAGAACGCAGCGCCGCGGCAAAGGTAAGGCCGGCCTTGGGATTAACCTGGACCTGGCGCATCCGGGGAAATTGATATTCCACCGGATCCTCGACGGTCATGATATTGATATCTTCTTTGTTGATTTTTTTTAAAGCGGAATAGAGAGTGGTAGTCTTACCGCTGCCGGTAGGGCCGGTAACTAAAAAAATACCGTAAGGCTGGCTGATTAAAAATTCCAAGAGTTCCAGTTCTTTCTTAGGAAAACCCAGGCTCTCCAGCCCCACCATGGTGGTGCTCTTATCCAGAATCCTTAAAACCACGTTTTCCCCATGTACCGTAGGGCAAGTGGAAGTACGAAAATCTATATCCTTGGTGCCGACTTTCATCAAAATCCTTCCATCCTGAGGGAGGCGCTTTTCGGCAATATCCAGGCTGGCCATGATTTTAAAACGGGAGATAACCGCCGGCTGCAAATCTTTCGGCAAAAAAGTATGGCGCTGCATTATACCGTCAACGCGGTAGCGCACGCCCACAAACTTTTCTTCCGGTTCAATATGGATATCGCTGGCGTTAGCCTGCACCGCTTCCATAATGATCAGATTTACTATTTTTACGATGGGCGCTTCTTCGCCGAGTTTCTCCGCTTCTTTTAATTTATCTTTGTCGATGGTCGCAACGATCTCCTGGATACTCGCCGCGCCGCCGAAATACTGGTCTTGGGATTTTTTAATCGCCATCTCATACGCTAAAACCGGCTCAATGGTACAGCCGGTGATACGGCTAAGCTCATCGATAATGAATACATTGGTGGGATCGGCCATCGCCACGGTTACCGTGTAACCCATTTTAAAAACCGGGATAACTTTATATTTTAGCGCGATATCTTCGGGAATAAGCTTGATTACGAGGGGATCGATAATATAGACGGATAAATCAAAACTGCTGACGCCGGATTGGATTGCCAGGGCTCGGGCCAGATCTTTCTGGGAAATCCAGCCCTTTTTTACGATAATTTCGCCGATTTTTTCCCCGGTTACCTTCTGCTCATCAAGAACTTCTGCCAACTGGCTCTCCGTGATAAACCCCTGCTCGACAAGAAGCTCACCTAATTTTCTTCTATCTCTTTCAGGCATATCGCGCACCTAAAACCCTGGAAACCGAAAAACGGAAAAACGTAAAAACCGAAAAACAACGGTTAGTTTTTAAGTTTTTCGTTTTCAGGTTTTTTGGTTATTCAAATTTAGTTGTTTATCCTGATCTGTCTCTCCAGATTTTCCCTGTTCGCCGTTAGATCTTCCACTTTCGACTCGAGAGAATTAACCGAGGATAATACTTTTTTCCATCTATCTTTATCGATTTTTAACACTTCAAGGTCCCTGGGGGGTTTACTTTTCACCGCTCTTTCTTTTTCATCCCCGGCAGCCGGAACATTTTTGGCGGGAGAATAAACCTCCGACCGGTCGGCCATTCGCTGCATCACCGAAGGGGTGATGATCGTCGGCGAAACAAAAATGAGAAGTTCCGTTTTTTCTTTTGTTTTTTTATTGTTCTTAAACATCCAGCCTAACCCGGGGATATCGCCTAAAACCGGGACTTTAGTCGACCCGTCGGTAGTGGTTTCTTTCATCAGGCCGCCGATAATAAAAGTCTGGCCGTTGCCGACAATAACTTTCGTATTTGCCGTCCGGCTGTCAATTATAGGGACAGTATAAGGAATCGCTTTTCCATTCGGATCGGTAACCGTAAGAGTAAAATCAGCGGTCTTTTCGCTCACATCCGGTTTAATATCCATAGCAATCCGGCCGTCGTCGGTGATGGTCGGCGTGACATTAAGCACGATGCCGACTTGCTCAAAATGAATGGTCCATGTCACCGTAACTGCCCCATATTCGGAAACCGCTACGCTGGGTTCGGCCCAGGGAAGTTTTTGTATAACTTTGATTTCCGCCACGCGGTTGTTCACCGTGCTGATGCTGGGCGCGGAAAGAATGTTGGTTTTAAAATTAGTGGCCAAAGCTTTAAGCACCACATTTATATTTTCATCGAATATATTTATCGTAAATGGTTCTTGCGCCAATGATCCTCCCGGAGGATAACTTACCGCCTGGAAGGGGATATCCTGGCTTAACCCCTGGTTTAACGCCGAACCGACGTTAAACTGGCCAATGCGCCAGCCGTTATGGTCGGCAAATGCCGACCAGTTGATACCTAAAGAATTCTCTTCCGTAAGCTTGACCTCTACGACCCTGGCTTCGATAAGAACCTGCCGGGGCATCGTATCAACCATGGCTAAGTAATTCTCGACCTTTTTAAGATTATCGGCGTGGTCCATCACCATAACCGAGTTGGGCTCGACGCCGAACAGGATCTTGCCGTCGCTGGAAAGAAGAGACCTTATATCCGAAACCGACTGGGCAAAAATTAAAGAAACGCCGCCGATGATGATGTAAAAAGATAAGATAAATCTCGTTAACAGGGGAAATAGTTTTTTCATATTTTGCTCCTTATTTTTTTACTGCGTAAAAAAATAATATCATCCGCTGCGTCCCGATGCGCCTAAATATCGCGAAAATCTCTTTCAGACATTTTCGCGAAGCTTTCGGGACTCCGCTTACGCTCCGCGGATGGAAAAATTACAGAATAAAAACAAAATGCAAACGTACTATCTTTTTCGTCCCGTGCCCTTCGGTTCTTCTCTAAAATACTCTGATGCTTTGGCACTCTGACACTTTACTATACTTATTTAGCCACGCCCACAACATCTTTAGCGTTTAAAAATTTCAATTTAAAAACTTTGGCGTCGATGCTTTTATCGGCCATCGTTAAATAACTTTCTATTTTTTCTAAATTAACCGGATAATCAATAATCATAATCGAATTAGGCTGGTCGCCCAAAAAAGACTTGCCTTCTTTAGATAAAAGGCCGGCCAAGGCTGTTGCCTGGGGCGTGCCGCCGGTTACAAACGTCTTCGCCTCGACATACTGCAAAGGGAATACCTTGGTCACCAAGTTCGGTTTTACCAGCAACACGCTTCCTTTTTTTTCGATAATCAGGCCCTGCATATCCGCGATACGTTCTAAAGCTTCCTCCAGGGAAATATTGGTAAAACTGGCGCTTAATTTACCGGAAACATTCTTATCCACTAATATATTAAAATCATAATCGTGAGCCAGCACCCGAAAAAGATCATTTAAATCTACCCCGCGTAATTCAATAGAATAAAGGGGCTGAGCCGACTCCAATCTTTTAATCTCTAAAAGCGGCAAGCTCTCCATGATCTCCTTCTTGGCTGCCTGAAGCTCGCTTACTTCCTTAGGCCCCTTCTTAACGTTCTCTTCTCCCGTGGTTGCTTCCGCCGCGGCGCCGGCAGGAGCCTCGGCTTTATTTTCATTCGCCTTTTCTTTATCCGCGGGAACGGAATCCTTTTGCGCCGCATTGTCGGCAGGGGGTGGCGTTGGCGGCGCCTGCTTTGCTTCTTTTGCCGGTTCGCTGGACGCCGGCGCGGCAGGCGCCGCGTCTTTTTTGTCCTTCCAATCCCCCCACGGTTTAAACTCTTGCTCGCATAACCCTGTTACGGCGAAACCGAACAGGAACCCCGCGGTTAATAATAAATTTATTGGTTTCATAATTTCCTATTCTTTTCTATTTCCGAAAATAATTCTTTATTTACGGAATTAAATTCATCCGCCCCTAATCCATCGGAACCAATAATCATGATATAATCATCGGATAATTTAAAATTGGTCATTTTTTTATCTTTTAAATACGCCCACCCTCCCGCCTCGAATTTAAATCCCTTTTTTTCCAACCACTGGACATAAAATCGGGAAAACTCCAGAACATCCTGGGGGCTATCCCATTGCGCCAAAAAAATAAATATTTCTTCTCCTCTCTCATTGGTATAGATTTTTAACTTATCGCTGTGCCATCCCCGCATTGCATTCCCACAAGATTCTTTGTCGAGAGCAGCCCCTAAAAAACTTGAAATAAAGTACTCCCCCAAGGTAGTCGAATAAAGCTCTTGCCAACCGCTGAGAACGGGTATTTCCCGCACGTTTTTTTTCTTATTACCTTTTTCGACGGCCTTAGTGGCAATATCCCGGCGCACTAGATACTCATTGGGATGTAAAATCTCTCTGGTTGAATTGGGCATATTTTCATAGAGCCGGTCGATATCTTTCCAGGAATTTTTATCCAAATAGGCCTGGATAAATCTAGCTCCCACGCCGTACAGGTTATAAAAAATCTTATCCCGCAAATAAGAATTATTAATCTTTGCCTCCATTAGAGAAACCATGTTTTTCCCATCTTTAATACTTTCATTATCTTTATTCAACAGATATTCCAAACTTACGGCAAAAGCTTCGCCTTCCAATAAAGCCTGCAGCGTGAAATTATAATCAAAGCCTTTGGCCTCATCCGACAGCTTCGCCAACCCCAGTATTTTATCCTGGAAGGCATGAGTGATCTCATGAACACATACGATTTCGGCCAAAGAAGGCTGCAGCCAATCTCCGATAAAGATGGTTTTGTTTTTAGAATCATACATCCCGGCCATGGAAGAAATTTCGGAATTAACAATAAGCTCTTTATAATCCAGCTCCGGGGGGATTAAATCAAACCATTTTAAAATTTTCTCTTCATTTTTAAGCCGGGCTTCGTTGGTTAATTCCGACCGCAATACCTCTTTAAGCTTTTTTCTTTTAACAAAATCTATTTTTACATCGCTTAAGTCATAACCGGTCCAGCCCCTGATCCTTGATGTTTCTTCAATCAACTCTTTTATTTTACCGCGCAACTCTTCTCTCTCGTCTTTAGCCTCCTGGGCGATAAAATCCGGCTCATTAAATTCTAAAAAGGCATTATAATCTTTATAATTAATAACCTCTAAAAAATCCATATTCCCCAGTTTTCCTTCCACGCGCGCCGCCTCCGGCAAAAAACTCCGGCTATCCACCCATACCTTATCCGTTAAATCGCCGGCCATGCCCCAACGCTTCAAACTTTCGGGGTTGATTTTGAATTTAATGACAAAACAATCCTTGCCGGATTTTTTTTGTACCCCTAAAAGTTCCAAAGTGGAGATATCAGCGGTCTGATCATTTAGAGAAAATAAACTCTGGATCATTGAATACTGCAAAACCTTCCGCGCTCTCTTTTCCTCAATTTTTAATGCCTCATTTTTCCATTCGCGCTCGCTCGACGACCAGCTAAAAGGAACGCCGCCGATTTGATAGGACTGGAGCCAGGAAGACGAAGAAAAATTAGTATTGGGCACCAGGGAAGAAAAGCTCATCCTGCCTTCTACTTTGTAATCGTCTACGTCTTTTATAAAGTTAGTAAGTTTTAATTTCATATGCCAAAGCGGCTCCTGTATCCAATGCTCCACGGTTACCACAACGGAATCCGCGTCAAAAAATGCCAGCGACGCCTTGTGTAGAATCTGGTAAGCCGATATTTTTTGCCCGGTCTCATTATTACCTTTAGTCTCCGGCTCAGCCAAACATATATTTCCTAAAAAAAAACACAGAAAGAGCCCGGTTAATATTTTTTCACTGGCCGATAATCTTTTTAACTTTAATAAAATATTCATTTTCTCCGCTATCCTTAAGAGTCACTTCTTCGCGGCTGATTTTTGTAATCGTTTTATTATCAATAATATCTTTTTCTTTTAAGATGCGGCCGTCGATTATCGCGTAAGAATAATTACCGGAATAAAAAATACCGGAAACCTCTAAATAATTTATCGTTTCTCTCTTATCTTTAAATAATAATTCTTCTTCCTCTTCCGTAAGGAAAGGGTTGTGCTTAGCCGCGCTGCTCAAAGGTTGATACGCTCCGGCAGCCGATTCTCTCTTTACATCCGGCGCGGCGGCCGCGCTTTGACAAACAACATCGGGATACCAATATAGCGAAAATATGCCGACGATAAAAACCGCTGAATAAAAAATATAAATTTTAACCATTTTCTCATCCCTACCTGACCTTGCCCATCAACGTTAACTCGATACGTAACCGTTGACCCTTCGACTCCCCCTCGCTTGGTTCGACTTCGCTCACCACAAGTCGCTCGGGGTCTCTCAGGGTTAATTTTCCGGCTGTACCCAGCCGGAAAATTAAATACGCCCCAGGATTTTTTCCAGCTTTCCTAATTCGCTATCGGTATATTCCCGCCACCCGTTAACTAAATTTCTTTTAGGCTTGGGGAATATACCCTTATTCTCCTAACGAACCAGTGTCTTCTTGGAAATCCCCAACTTCTGAGCAACG